>JAABUX010010536.1_pt1 | contig 10310 bp, 5 predicted proteins | sample 5561851 | NCBI WGS metagenome assembly JAABUX01 (sample SAMN10711883, study PRJNA513361) | rock metagenome | isolation source: Antarctica rocks | place: Antarctica: Victoria Land, Richard Nunatak red sandstone | collected 2016-01-03 | reverse complement strand
TGCAGAGCTACATCAACGGCTCCTTCAACGACCAGACCTTCGCCACCAAGTTCGACGCCCTGTTGCAGAGTTCGGCCGACGCCTGGGCCAAGCAGAACAAGATCGACCTCGGCAAATACCTGAAGTAGCGGAGGGCGAGCCGCCCGCGTGGGCGGCGCCTCGCCCTCTTTCGGTCACCGCTTTTGTCTCTTGCTGAGGTCGCCCGCAAGAGCGTTCAAGAAAGGAGGAGGCCGGGTCGGGGGCATCCCTGCTCCGAAGCGGGAATACCCCCGGCCCCGGCCTCACATGATGGACTATTCCGCTGCCGCGCGATGGATCTGGACCTCCGATGAGGGCGCGCAACGCAACCTGTGGCTGCGGCTGCGGCGCGCCTTCGACTGCCCGGGGGACCTCAAGCGCGCCACGCTGCTGATCAGCGCCGACAGCCGCTATGAGTTGTACGTCAACGGCGAGTGGCTGGGCGTCGGACCGGTACGCTCCTTCCCCTGGGCCTATGGCTACGACCGCTACGATGTCACCTCGTGGTTGCGCCCCGGCGCCGCCAACGTCGTGGCGGCGCGCGTCGTGCAGTGGGGCGATCACACGTTCCAGTACATCGTCGGGCGCGGCGGCCTGCTCTGCGAGGTGGTGCTGGAACAGGCGGATGGCGACGCCCAACGCGTGACGAGCGATGGAGCATGGCTGTGCTCGCCCGACGCGGCCGTCGAGCGCAATACGCCGCGCATCGCGGTGCAGCAAGGCTTCGAGGAGCACTACGACGCGCGGCGCGCCGACGAGGACTGGACGCATCCCGGCTACACCCCTGACGGATGGGAGCAGGCCCGCGAGCTCGGTCCGGTCGGTATGGAGCCGTGGACCACGCTCGAGCCGCGCACGATTCCTTTCCTGACGCGCGACGAGGTCACGCCGGTGCGGGTGCTGGCGGCCGAGGTCGCGCAGCCCCGTGCGGGCTATCGCTGGGCCTTCGACCTGCGTGAGCGGCTGGGCAAGGGGCGCATCGGCCTGCGCGCCGAGCCAGGCGGCCAGCGGACGCAGGCCTTCGTCACCGAGATCGTGGCCCCGCGCCCCTGCACGGTCAGCCTGACGCTGGCCAGCGAGTACGCGGCGTTCCGGGCCAGTTGCAACGGGCAGCAAGTGCTATCCAGCTCCATGTTCCACCGCGCCGCGCCGTCGCTGCCCCTGACGCTCAAGGAGGGACACAACCTGTTCGTCCTGGCGGGCACGGACCTGCCCAGCATGCAGTTCGAGACCGAGGAGACCCTGACCTTCGACGCGACGCGACTGCTGCCCGACGCGGGCGGCGACCGCGCCTGGGCCTACCTCGGTCCCCTCGACGAGCGCGACGATACCCTGGACCGCGTCATGGCCGCGACCGGCCGGCACGAACTGCCGCCCGTGCCATGCCAGGCCGTCTCGGCCGCCGATCGCCAGGACGACGTGCAGCTGTTGACCTCCACGCAACGCTTCCTGTTGCCCGCCAACGGATTTTGCGATGTGTCGATCAGCCTGCCGCAGCCACGAGAGCGGCTCGACGACGGCGCGCCGCTCGTCGACGACGTCGACGCCCTGCTGCACCGCACTGCCGACGCCGCCATTTTGTATCCGCATCCGGCCGGCGACACGCACCTGGTCGTCGACTTCGGCCGCGAGATCGTGGGCTACCTGGTGCTGGAACTCGACGCGCCCGAGGGGACGGTGGTCGATGCCAATCTGTTCGAGGGTATCGACGACAGCGGTATCTTCTGGACCGACCTCCTGCGCAACACCGTCCGCTACACCTGCCGCGGCGGACGACAGACCTTCCGCTCACACCAGCGCCGCGGCTTCCGCTACGCCTCGCTGACAGTGCGCCCCCCGGGGAACGCGCCCGCGCCGACCACGCCGGTTCGGCTGTACAACGTGCGCTGCCTCTTGAGCACCTACCCCGTGGCGGAGCAGGGCCGGTTTGCCTGTAGCGACCCGCTGCTGACCAAGATATGGGAGGTCGCCGCCTATACGGTGCGCCTGTGCATGGAGGACACCTACGTCGACTGCCCGGCCTACGAGCAGGTCTTCTGGGTCGGCGACGCGCGCAACTCCGCCCTGGTCAACGCGGTGGCCTTCGGCGCCTTCGACCTGACGGAGCGCTGCCTGCGTCTGACTGGCCAATCACTCTCGCGCGAACTGGACCGGGTCAAGCCGCCCCACTTGCGCGCGCGAACGCATCTGACCACCGACCACGTGGTCAGCGGCTGGTTCAGCGAGATCCCGATGTGGACGTTCCTGTGGATCTGGAACGTGTGGGAGCACTACGAGCTAACGGGCGACCGCGTCGCCCTGGCCGCCCACTATGCCGACGTACGCGAGTGCCTGCGTCGCTGCCTGAGCTTCCTCAGTGAGCGAGGCCTGCTGGACGTACCGGACGTGTGGAACCTGGTCGACTGGGCGGCGATGGACCTGACCCGCGACGGCGAGGTGACTTCCAGCAACGCCCTGCTGGCGGAGAGCCTGCGCCGCGCTGCGCGTATGGCCGAGGTGTTGGCGGACGCGCCGGATGGCCACCCCGCCGACGGGGCATCGCGCGACGCGTTGCACGGCGAGGCGGCCGGCTACCGCGACGCCGCGGCGCGCATCGAGGAGGCCATCAACACCTATTGTTGGTCGGAGGAGCGGGGCGCGTACGTGGACACGGTGCGCGACGAGGCGGCCTACGCGCGCTACGCCGCGCGCATGGCGGAGCGCGGCGCGCCGGCCGAGCCGCGCGACCAATTCCTGGCCCGCACGCGCGTCAGCGAACCGACCAACACGCTCGTCTTGCAGTGCGACTGTGCGCCGCCCGAGCGGGCAGCGCGCATCCTGCCGCTGGTCCAGGCGGCGCGCGCGGGCACATTTGTCGGTAGCGATCCGTCGCGCGCCCCGGCATGGCCGGCCGATCAGACCGTCCCGGTGGGCAGCCCCTGGTTCCTCTTTTTCACGCTCGAAACGTTGCTCAAGCATGGTGAGCTCGACGCCGTGCTGGACATCGTGCGCGAGCAGTGGGGCCGCATGCTGGCCAAGGGCGCCACCACGTTCTGGGAGACGTTCCCCGGCTACAACGCCGGTCACTGGAGCCGCAGCCTGTGTCACGGCTGGTCGGCCGCGCCGGCCTACTTCCTCTCCACCCAGATTCTGGGCGTCGAGCCCGCGGCTCCTGGCTACGCGTCGGTCCGGGTGACTCCACGGGCAGCTGGACTCAACTGGGCCGACGGCATGGTACCCACGCCCCATGGCCCGGTGCGCGTCAACTGGACCAGGGACGAGCGGCAGTGGGACATCGCCGTGGATCTGCCGGTCGGGATGACCGGCAATCTGATCATCTTGGAACAGACGGCGGAGCCGCAAACCGACGGCGAGGCGCTGGGGAGCGGGGAACGCGACGGCGCGGGCTGGCGCATTGCTCTGACGGCCGGACGCACGCGTTGCCATGTCCCGCTTGTCGCATCGTGAGCGGTCTCTCCACTAATGGAAGCGCCTGCTGGACGCGCGACGCGGTCGCGGTCGCGCTCTCACCCCTTCTTGGAGACGCATCTGCCCTCGCTGCACCGCTACGTGGCTGGCTGCAACCTGTTCTTCATGCTGTCGGACGTCGAGACGCGCGCCGGCAGCGAGGGCCGTTGCCAGGGCATATAAAGCTACCGAGGCTCACAATTTGTGAAATAATCGCTCCCCACAACTATGATCGCGCCTGCCGACGGCCTGACCTTGAAAGGTCATGGTAGGGGCGGACCTTAAAAGGTCGGCGTGAGAGCTCAGCGCCCGCCGCGCTCTCACGCCTGATCGATCGCGCCGGGTGACAGGTGAGCGGAGACCCTCAGGGTCCGTGCCCTGCCATGACCATAAATGGTCAGGCGGCAGCCACAGTCTCGAAGTGTGCCCGTTGTGGAATAGGGTCAGTGACGGGGACCTGCGTCCTGGGTTAGAGCGCACGCGCGATACCGTCGGCGGTGCGGAAGGCCAGGGCCATGATGGTCAGCACGGGATTGAAGCCGCCGTTGGTCACGTGCAGGGAGCCGTCGGCGACGAACAGACCGTCGTGCCCGTGCACGCGACCCCAGGGATCGGTCACGCTGCCGCGCGGGTCGTCGCCCATACGGCACGTGCCGGCCTGGTGCTGGCCCGCGCTCAGGTGCAGGCGCGGTGGCCCGCTCCACACTCGCACAGCGCCGCTGGAGCGCAGCCACTCCTCGGCCCGCTGTCGGATATGGTCCGCGGTGCGCACGGTCTCCGGGTGCGTCGTGCCGGAGAGGCGGGCGACGGGGATACCCCAGCGGTCGCGCACGCGCGGGTCTACCGTGATCCGGCTCTCGGGGTGCGGGATCTCCTGCACCGGCCCCTGGATGTGCACCGTGCGCGTGTAGCTCTCGCGCATGAACCGCTTGGCCTCCAACCCCCAGCGCGGCGCGTCGGGCGGCCAGTCCAGGCGCTGGTGGATGACTGGCAGCTTGATGAACTCGTTGACCAGCACCGCGCCGCCAATGACACCCGGATTGTCGTGGTTGTAGGCGCAGGTGGCGATCGAGATGCCGGGGCCGCGGCCGTCGTGGCACGGCTCCGGCATCAGGCCCAGCGCGCCGGGGTAGTAGTGGCCCTGCAGGTGGCGGCCCACCTGGTCGTGGTCGTTGCCCAGCCCTCGCGGGCTGCGCTCGGTCGCGGAGTTGAGCAGCAGCCGCGCCGACTCGATCGCCCCGCAGGAGACGACGACGGTCCTCGCGGTCGCCACGGCGCGCCGGTCTCCTATGTAGTACGATACCCCCGTCGCGCGGCCCCGGTCGTCGGTCAGGACGCGCTCGGCCATGGCGTCCTCGACCAGGACGCAGCGGCCGGTGGCCAGCGCGCGCGGGACGGCGGTGTTGTGCGTGCCGTTCTTGGCGTCCACGGGGCAGGCGAAGCCGACGCACATGCCGCACTGCGCGCAGGCCGGGCGTCCCCTGTACGGGGCGGTGTTGATCAGGACGGGCGGCGGGAATGTGCTGATGCCAAGCCGCTCCGCGCCCCGTGCGAGGACCTCGCGCTGGGGATTGGCGGGCAGCGGCGGCAGCGGATAGCCGCGCCGCCGCGGTCCCTGTCGATCGTTAGCCTGACTGTCCCCGGCCACGCCAATCTCCCACTCGGCGCGCTCATAGTAGGGCTCCAGGTCGTCATAGGTGAGAGGCCAATCAGCCAGCGAACTGCCGGGCGGGACGCCGTACGACGAGGCCATACGGAAGTCCCGCGGCAGGAAGCGCCAGGCCATGCCGCCGTAGACGCGCGTCCCGCCGCCGACACAGGCCGCGTTGTTGTGATAGTCGTCCTCGTGCGGCCGCACCAGGTGGGCGGAGCCCCGCGGGTCCACGAAGACGCGCGGATTGTCGGCAAGGTCCGGCCCCGTATTGTGCCCGTAGAGCGAGAGGCGATGGTTGCGCAGGTGGTCGCGCCCGACCTCGGCGTAGGCCAACCTCCGGCCGCGCTCCAGCAGCAGCACGCGCTTGCCCGCCTCGGCCAGCACGCAAGCGACGATGCCGCCCGCTGCTCCCGCGCCGACCACGATGGCGTCATAGTCCACGTTCGCCTTGCCGCTCATCGGGGCGCCTCTATCGGAGGCATCATCGGGGACGGGGACGACACCCTCACCCCCCGACCCCCTCTGCCTGTGCGCGGGAGAGGGGGAGACGCTGCCCCAACTGAATTGAAAGTCACCCATCCGCGACGGGGACGGGCCAATGACCCGCGCTGCCGGGGCGCTCTCTGGCGGCCCCCCCGCGCCGTCCGTGACCATCACCCCCGTTGCGCCGCCTCCGGCCGCAGCGCCTCCCGCCATAGCGCCTCTCGGATCGTAGCCGACCATGCGCCAGGAGACGGCCTCGCGGTTGCCTCCGTTGCCGGGGTCGCCGTAGTAGCCCTCGGAGGTCAGGCGCACTAGCATGGCAAAAAAGTCCTGGGGCGAGACGGGCCAGGCCGTGGAGACGCCGCCGCGCTCAACGTCGGCGAGGAGGCGGTCTTGCCCATCCAGGGGAAGGTCCACGAACGAGCGGTCGGCAACGGACCGCGCCTCCGCGTCGAGCGACGCCAGCCCGGCGTCCAGCAGCGGCGCGAGGTGATGCAGGTCGCCCGTGAGTTGGCGGCGGATATAATCTCCGGCGCCCGCGTCCCACGCCCCGGAGAAATCATCGGCAGGGATGATGCGGTTGATCGCGGCGCGCAGCGTATCGAGAGTTGAGTTGCTATCTTGCCGGTACATCGACAGCCTCCCTTATTTATCCGACCGGCGTCCATCGTATTTCTTCGCTCAGGAACTCGTCGGCTGCGCCCAGCGGGTTTGCCGCTTCAGTATTGCACAGCATGTCATCGTCCGATTCGTCGTCGTGCGTGATGATAGGGACGTTCCAGCCGAACGCGCCGAGAAATTGCCCGCCCCGTCTCAGTGTAACCGCTGCTGGTGGTATCGTTGTGTTAGGATGCATCCATGCCGAAGGTCGTCCTCCTCAGAGCGGGATAGAGTCGATATAGGTTCAAACAGGGGAGTAAGTCATGCGCCAACCATCAGCACCGGAAGTGATCCTGGAAGTACTCTTAGCGGGGGCTATCAGCGAGGATCAGGCCAGGCACTACCTGGCCAACTACCGCTACTACGAGCGACAACGGTCGGACCTTGAACGAAACCACGCCGGTCGGTGGGCTGCTTCACTCAACGGACAGATTTATCTGGCGGATAGCCTCATTCAGGCGCAACAAGAGATCGAGCACTTGCCCCATACCAGGACGGCATATATCGAACAAGTAAAGGCAACGTAGTGCCGGCAGCCAGGATAGGACTGAAAAGGGAAATCCTTGTGACGGTCAAAATTAATAAAACGCATGAAGCAACGGGGGTTAAGGGTGCACGACGGGCAAGGGCCTGGGCGCATGGATGAGAGCGGGATCGACGATCTCGACCGCGCTAACGATGGGAGGACTTTGATAGAGAGGCCGGAAGCGAATGATGATGCGCCCGGCGCGATCGGCCGGGGCGATGAAGTCCTCCACCACCGCTTTAGCAGGAGCGCCGGCGGCCGTGATGATGTCGAAGTCGGTCAGGACCGGCTTGTCGCCGATGGAGACATCGAAGTGGTGTAGGCCGCGCCGACGTACCAGCAGCTCGGCGAAGTGCAGGCGCACGCCGTAGAGGGCGCCGGGCTTCAGGTCGGGGAAGGTATAGTCCCAACCAATGGGGCTATAGCGGGCGCTCTGGTAGACCGCCTCAGGTGCGAAGCCTCGCGCCGCACCGCCGGACGATGGGAGTTCGACCGTCGAGGTCACGGCGAGATCGCGCCCTCCGTTGGCATAGCTGTCCGCCATGAACCGTCCCGCGCCGCCGCCGCCGGCGTCGATGGCGTAATAGACTGGCGGCCGCGGCGGGGTAACCGCGCCACGAGTCGGGACTCCGCTCCAGACGAACGTCACGGTGGCGCGCGAGGGGAGCATGTAGGTGAACGACGCGGCGCCCCAACGCACTTTGACCGTGCGGGCCGCGAGCGCGCCGTTGTAGGCCAGCAGCACCTTGGAGCCGTCAGGGTTCTTGAAGGCAACGTCTTGCACGGTGCGCGAGGTGTACTTGGCGTAGCCGAAGCTGTTGGAGTCGATACGGTAGGCGCCCGGATGGACGAAGCGGCTGACGTGGCCCAGTTGATAGTAGTCGCGGGTGTAGGACACCGTGCCCGTGGCGCGATCGAGCGTGACCAGGCCGATGCACGTGGCGCATCCGCCCCCGTAGCTGGGTCCGTCGCGCGTGTCGAGGGCCAGGTTCCACAGCACGACCGTCCGGGCCCAGTTGCGCATCGCGTTGATCACGACCTCGGCGGGCGGGCGGCCCGCGGGCAGCGCGTCGGAACACTCGGCCTCGTAGATGTCCTTACGCGGGTGGGCCAGGTGCAACTCGGTCATGGCGTCGGGAGGACCATTATAGCAGTGGTACGAGATGCCGTCGACGTCGGCCGCGACCGCCGGGTCCTTCAAGATGTCGTACGGGTAGCCGCTGCTGACGACACCGCCGCCCCAATCCCAGTCGTAGGCCAGGATCTTGGGATGTAGATGCGCCGCGCGCAAGGCCGGGGCGAGGTAGCGCCTGATAAAGGCGGCCTCGTCCCTGGACGTGAGGACCATGCCGGGGTAGGCCGGGACGGCGAAGCCAGGCTCGTTCTGCGGAGTGACCGCGTAGATGGGCAGGCCGCGCGCCCGATAGGCCTCGATAAACCGCACGAAGTAGCGCGCCAGGGGGGCGTACGACGCGGGCAGCAGCGGGCCGAGGTTATGGTTGTCGGTCATCAACCCGTTGGCCTTCATCCAGCCCGGCGGGCTCCACGGGGTCGCCATCATCTTGAGAGCGGGATTGAGCCGCAGAGCCTGTTGGAGGGCGGGGATGATGTAGGCGGTGTCGTGCGCGATGGAGAAGCGCCGCAGGTAGGGGTCGGTCTGGCCGGCGGGGAGATCGTCGTAGGAGTAGGGCCGCTCGTCGTGCGTGAAGTCGGAGGCGCCGATGGGCTGGCGCAAAAAGCTCAGCCCGATCCCGGCCTGGGGGTCGAAGAGACGGCGCATCACGGCGTCGCGCGTCGCGGGAGGCATCTGGGTGTCGATGAGCCACGCCGAGGTGTCGGTCATCGAGCCCCCGAAGCCGTCGATGCGCTGGTAGGTGTGGCGCTCGTCGACGGAAATGGTCAGCGGATTGTAGGGTCCGTCGTGCCCAAAGGTAAGGGGACGCTGGGGCGTGAGCCCATTGCGCCCGTCGTCGGTCGTCAGCCAGACCGCGACCTTGCCGTGAGCCGAGCCGGAGGATACGGCGGATAGCGCACGGTTGGGCGCGGGAGCGCCCGTCGTCGCCGGCCGGAAGGCCACCAGGGCCGATGTCGCGACCATCAGGCCCACGAGTGTTGTACAGCAGGAACCCCTCGACCGCATCAAACCGCACCCTCCGCTCTATCGACTCTATCGCCTTACCCTATCCGGAGCACTGCCCACGCATACTATCATACCTGGACGGTGGCAGTGCGACCTACGGCGCGTTGGCCGTCTGTCAACGACAATCAATCCCCCATTTGACGCCGGATGCTTTACCGAATATAGTACGAAGTAGAGACCTTCAGGGCAGGGTGTAATTCCCGACCGGCGGTATGGCTCTCGTGAGCGCCACAATCTCACGAGGCCGAGCCCGCGAGCTCGACAGACGACACGTCGTAACGGCGTCGTCTGTCGAGCAGATCCGGTGAGAAACCGGGGCCGACGGTAAAGTCCGGATGGGAGAAGGCTCGATGGTTGTGGGCGTACGACACCCGTTTATGTGTCGCGCGGCCTACCGGCGCCGCCGTTGCGTCCCCCGCGGGGCGCGTCGCGCGATAGCCATCCTCTCCTCCCATCCGCCTCTTAACCCTGTACCGGTCCGTCCGTACCTATCTTTGGTGAGAGGAAAGCGATGGCGATTCAAGAGTCTACGCGCGGTGCCAAGCGGCGCGCTAACCCTGACTCTACATCCGGGACTGATAACGGCAGTGCGCCGGCCACGGGTATGCTCGCGCGCGCCTCCATGGGTAGCGGAGCCCTTGCGCCTGGGGGCACGGGCGGGGTTCTAGCCCCACAACTACGAGCACGACGGGGGTCGCGCGAGGTCGGACGCGGCGCCACGGCCACTATTCTCACCCCCTTGCTCTCGCTGGGCCTGTTCGCCGGGCTGATCTACGCTGTCTGGGAGGCCGTCTGCCTCGTCGGCGTGGCGCCCACCTTTATCTTGCCCACTCCCCTGACCGTGGCCCAGGAGTTCGCCTACGAGCTGGGCAGCGGCGACCTCCTCTCCAACGCGGGCGTGACGTTGCAAGAGGCTCTGTGCGGGTTTGCCATCGCCGTCGCGGTGGCGGGTCTGTGCGGCTACGTCATTGCCCACGTGCGCCTGCTGGACGTGCTGGCCACGCCGTTCATCGCCGCCAGCCAGGCGGTCCCCATCCAGGCCGTCGCCCCCATCATCATCCTGTTGCTCGGCGTGGGCCTGGCGCCCAAGGTCTTTATCAGCGCCCTAATCGCCGTGTTCCCCCTGCTCATCAACACTATCACCGGCCTGCGCGGCGTTGGACGCGACTACCACGACGTGGCGCGCGTCTTCGGCGCCTCGCGCCTGCAGACGCTGTGGTATCTGGAGCTGCCGCTGGCCGCGCCCGTCCTCTTCAGCGGCCTGAAGATCGGGCTGACGCTCTCGCTGACCGGGGCGCTGGTCGGCGAGTTTCTGGCCGCCGGCGCCGGCCTGGGCTTCATGATCAACACAGCTAACAGCGGCTCGGACGCGGCCAGAAGCT
>JAABUX010010535.1_pt1 | contig 10310 bp, 18 predicted proteins | sample 5561851 | NCBI WGS metagenome assembly JAABUX01 (sample SAMN10711883, study PRJNA513361) | rock metagenome | isolation source: Antarctica rocks | place: Antarctica: Victoria Land, Richard Nunatak red sandstone | collected 2016-01-03 | reverse complement strand
GCAGCCTGCTTGCGGCCAGGGATGAGCGACAGGATGCTGTCCATCCAGCTGACCTGCTGCTTCAACGCCTGCTCCTTTGCGCTGATCGCTTCCATCGGGTTGTCCTGGCAAAACAAGCAAAACTCAGCAAGCATCTACTGCTTAGCCACTGGGTACCTGCAGAAGGCTCCGCAATGTCAACTGTAGAACATTGAGCTTTGAACACGTGATATCTAGCAGAGCCGCCGTCGCTGCCAAGGAAGGTTCTCTTGCAAAAGGGGAATTGCAAGTGCTGCCACTCACCTTCATCTTGATCTCGTTGTGCACGATGCGGTTGTAGATGTCCTCCATGAACTCCAGCGGCAGGTCGCCGCCATCGTTGATGCCGCGATTGTTGCGCAAGAAGTCCTGCGTGACAACGCCAGGTTGCCTTGACGCAGCCGTGAAAGACTCCCTTGCAGCAGTGCATGCGCTTATGACACGCAAACACGGCCCAGCGAAGACATCAGCGATGTGATAGTACTTGCGGACATACGAGCCTCACACGTGCTCAAGCAAAGCTGGCCAGGCTGCGAAACATGCCAGCCAGCCCACGGCGCTGGACCGCATGTCACCGAAACAGGTGGGCACGCACGTCCTTGGTCATCTTGTTCTTGACCCCCGGGTTGTGCGCGTCGGTGTTCAGCATGATGACTGAGTACGCGAGCACGTAGGCGACGTCTGCCGACTTGAACGTGTCCGCGTTGCAGTTCACGTAGCGTTCCGCGAACTTCTCCATGAGCCTGTCGATCTTCTGCGCCTCCCCTGGCAGCCGGAAGCCGTCCAGGTACTGCCTGCGTCATGCCGGTGCAGCTCGTGGCATCGGCAATGTAGCGCGCAGGGTCACACGGCACTTATGGCTTGCCAGTATCATGTAGTGACCACCGACTTGACAACCTCACACCAGAACCTATTGAATTCACACCATTTGGAGATTAACGATATGCATAGGAGGGTGCAAGGAGGGCAAAATGCTGCGCACATGCCAACTGTGGAACTGCGCGCATACAAAATCAGCTGCTTTCAATCTTTGCTGCATTCAAAGCAACGGGAGATAGCAACGCACCGGATGGCCTCGTCGAACTCGAGGCCGGTGAAGTCGAGGGCGTCGACGTAGGCGTGCATCACGCGCAGCGCCTGGTCCTCCCGCTCGCCCAGGTACTCGCCCACGATGGCCTTGTCCAGGCCCGCCGTCTTCTGCAGGAACTTGGCCACGTCCTCCGGCTCGCTTCCGATCATGTTCTGCGCCGCGCACCAGCCGATTCGTGTTGCAAGCAAATTCGAGCGGGATATGTATCTCTAGATGAGGACCGCTGCCTGGAGCAAGAGCTCCGGCCTGCTTGACACACTCCGCTGATGATATAACCAACATGACTACGTCCCAGCCTCTGCTGATTGTGAGTAAATCAGGATAGCAGGCAGAAAGCCTACGAAGTGTTTTCAGGACACGTTGTGCCAAGGGAACAGCACAACTGTGCGCACAGCAGCTGTATGGGTGCACGCGGCCACCGGGAATGCGCACCTGTTCCTGCATGAAAGCGACTCCCTTCTTGGGCTTCTTGTTGAACAGGGCAATGCCCTGCTGAAATCCGGTCTTATACGCCTTCCAGCTCTCCAACAGCTGTGCCTCCTTGTCGGGTGGCCCGCCTGCGGTTGGTTCAAACCCACAATGATCGCGAGTGTCGTCTTATGGGCGTCAGGGAGCCGGGCGCTCATGACGGTCTGAGCAGCGACAGGCGCACGTTATGACAGTGCTGGAGTCCGGACATGGTCCGAGAGATGCTCGCTGATGTTGCCCAGCCTTGACAACCACAAGTGCATGCAATTGTGACTTGGGCTCTTCACTCTGGGGTCGCCCGTGAGACTGTGTCAGCACGTTCAATCCACGTACCTGCAGGCGCGGGCTTCGGGTCCGACTCCAGCATGTGCTGGTCGTCCGCATCCGCATCGGCCATGGCGCCCGGGGCAACCGCTGGCGCCGCGTGCGCCGCATTAGCAGTGGTGACCTGGTACCAGTCCACCAGCGAGCGCTGGATGTTGACTAGGCACTGCAGCGCCTGCAAGAGCAACAAGGCCAGGGTGAGGCCACGTGCAAACTGTGCCACATGGCACCCAGTGCCACAGTACAACCCTATTGAGAGCCATGTACGCGGGGCGCTTTTGAGCAGGACATGTACGCGGGGTGGTTTCTCAGCAGGAAGACCGCAGTAGGCTGTAGCATCATGACTTGGGGTGAGACCTGGCATTGTGGTAGCTTCTGGAAGAAACTGCCTTGACAGCACTGTCAGTGACCCTTGCCAGATATCTCGATATGAGTGCACAATAGGCTGGGCGCGGGTATAGAAGCCGGGCATACCAGGACGCGAAGCGCCCGCTCGTCGTCGTTGACCTGCGCGTGCGCGTCCGGCGAGGGCGGCGACTGCGCGATGCGCACGAGAGCCGCGACCATGCGCTCGAAGAGGTTGGCGCCCTCCAGGTCGCAGTCGTAGTTGACGAACAGGTCCACCAGCAGCTGGCCGTCGCCGCACTGCGCCTCCAGGCACCGCAGCACCACCAGCCGCTGGCCCAGGTCCACCGCCGGCGCCTGCCCGCCCGCGCCTGAGCAGCGCGACGCAGTGGCTTCAGCTCAACAGATACTGCCGCACTCAGTTGCAGACTATGCTGAGAACCCAGTTCAATGCGCACGAGCACATGACAGCTATAATCTACTTGGCACTCATTGTGAGCAAGCGTTTTGGGTTGGCCATGTTGTCACGCACTTGCAGCAGGTACCCACGCAGGTGCTGAGCAGCAGTGCCGCTCTCGTTGTTACCACGACAGAGGTGTTGAGCCGGCAAATTGCTCGACACAATCGTGAGCGCACTGGGCTGTTGGGGCGAGGAGCCCGCCGGCTGCGGCTCGATGGAGCGCAGCAGGATCATGGGGAAGAAGACGCCGATCTCCGCCTTGAGGCTCTGCCGAAACTTGGAGATGAGGGTGAGGAAGATGGAGCAGCTCAGGCGCAGCGCTTGCGAGATGGCGGACGCGCAGTTCTTGAGCAGGCTCAGGCACAGGTACTGCTTGATGGCGGCCGCAAACTTCTCGGACGTCGCGAACACGGGGCCGCTGTTCTCCAGCAGGATCTTGAGCAGCTCCAGCGCCAGCACCTGCCAGTCGCTGCTGTCGGTGAGGCACAATAGATTGCCATGGATCAAGCCAGAAGCGACTGCCAGCACCTGAAACGGATCAAGCCAGAAGCGACAGCAGAGCGGATGTTTGTGGCTGCAGCACAGATCGACAGCGACACCACGGCCGTCAGAAGCACACACATGACAGGTGCCGAGCAACCCGCCGTTGAGCCAAGGCGACACGCGCCTTGCCGCGGATGGCGGTGAGGTCGGTGCCGGACGAGGCGTCGGCCGTGCGGATGGACAGCTTGCACAGCGCGCGGAAGACCAGGAACGCGTCCTTCTGCAGGATCGCGTCGATGGCCGCGGCGCGCGCCTCGCTGTCCGGAGACCCAGGCGCCGCAAGCGACGCCGCGGGCGCGGGGCCGCCGCCGGCGATGGCGTCGAAGGCCGGGCCCTGCGTGCTGATGGGGGGCAGCGCGGTGCTCAGCGCGCTGCCCAACGCGGCCTCCACCTCCGCGGGTCCTGCGCCCTGCTCCTGTGCCGCTGCGGCAGCCATCACATCGTTCACTGGCGCCTCGTCCCCCCCCTCGCCGCTGTGACCGTTGGCGGCCGCTGTAGGCGTTGCGGGCCGCTTAGCGTCCGAAATGGACGTGGCCGGCCGGACTGCCGCTGCCCCGCCGCGCGGCGTCCCGCCGTAGGCAAGGTCGTCGCCGCTGCCGGCCTTCTCGGCAAAGGCATCGTTGAGGCCCGCCTCGATGTCCGCCGAGTACAGGCCGAAGGGGTCCACCGTGGACACCACCTGCAGCCATGGAAACTGTCTCGGACCATGAGGCTGCATGCCGTTGCAGTGACTATACATGTTGATGACGGACCAGCAGCAGAGGCTCTGAAGCGAGCAGCAGTTTATCCTGGCACATGTGACTAGGCTACTGCGCTGCAAGGTGACAGCCTGGCCACGACCGGAAAGCATCAAAAATCATGTGCAGCGAGGGCGCACCTCATGCAGGAAGGACTGCACGAAGGCGGACATGGAGGAGGCGTCGGCGGGGGGCAGGCCGAGGACGTCGGTGACGACGATGGGCGGCAGGCTGACGACCTCGCTGTGCACCTCCATGCGCTGGAACACGATGTTGACCATCTGCGTCAGGCTCGCCTTGGCGGTCGTCTGGTTGACCTCACTCTTGGACAGCAGGAAGATGTTGTAGCACGTCCGCACCGCCTGCGATCACCATTCGGCATACTGTTGGCAAAAACACATTGCACCAATCCATTGTCATAGGAGGGTTGCAGGTTGCACGTCAGCTCGCAGGTTTGGGCAGAAACAGGGCATAAGAGACTGTGTTTCACCAGGAGCAGGGCCTGGCTGTGAATGTGGAGGGTGTTGGAGGTGACGGCGGTGAGGAGGCCCTTGAGCACGCGCAGCTCGACGCCCTCGTCGGGGATGTCGTCGCAGCGGCACAGCAGCTCCACCGCCTGGGCCTGCGCGGCCAGAGCACGGCAGATCACGTGCCTTATGCTGGAAACTCAATGCACCATACTCGTGTTGCACGGCAATCTCCCTCACTCAAGCACAGTCACGGCGCAGTGGCCGCGTGTGCCGGGCTGTGAGGGTGATGGCCATGCAGGCCCGCGCTCGGTGGACTGACGAGCATACCTGCGGGGGCAGCTGGCCGCCCTCCTCCGGGCCGCCCTCCTCGTCGTCATCGTCGCCGCCGCCGCGGCGCTTGGCCTTGCCGCCGCCGCCGCCGCCGCCCAGGTCCCGGCGGTGGTTGATGCTGTACACGCGGCCGGCGAGGGCGCGGTGCGCGATGAGGCGCTGGATGAGGTCCAGCGCCAGCTCCACCAGCGCCGTCTTCCGCGACTCGATGGACTGCCGCATGATCTCCAGCACCTCTGCAGCGGCTCATGCGATGCATGGGACGCTTCCAGCGGCGCACGATGACATGTGTTGCGAGGCCAGGATGCAGCAACATCGCGGCTTGACAAGCTTGCGCGCTCTTGTGACATATGCAAGCAGTGGCGCTGTGCATGTTCCGTCATCGAACACAGTCGCTCACAGGCGTCCGAAAAGCCAGGACAGTGCTGCACCGTTGGCGGCCTCGTCGGACAACGCGCGCGGCTCCGGAGCTGCTGGCAAGTCGTCCGGCTGCGTGACCCGCATTGCAGCGCTGTCAGTATTGGCATCCGCGGTGGCACGCGCCGAGAAGTCGCCCCGATGCTGCGCTGCGGGCGTGCCCGCAGGCTGCGCGTCATCTGCTGCCCGGTCCTCCAGGCTGAGCCCCGCCACTGCAGCCACGCCACCATCTTCCATTGACTCCGCTGTCTGTCGTGCTGCTGGCGTATACTGCTTGCCGGTGCCACTCGGGCCGGAGCCCAGCAGCTCCGGCAGCCTTTCCAGGACCTCCTGCGCTCATGGCCGACACACAAATATCGATGATCATGCTCCACGGGCGGGCAACATGCACGAGAGGAAGTTCAACACAGCAGCAGCGGGGGACTCACCGCGGCCTCCTGGCGCAGAGTTGCGTATTTTCGTCCGGACGCCGCATCGCAGACCTTCTCGAGGGCCGGGCCGATCAGGTTGGCCAGACCAGAGTTGGCCATGGCGCCCAGTCTGCTGCCCGACTTCTCACCGAATCAGCGCTTCTTGAAGTTCGAAAAAAGGCGGTCGGCCTGGTCCTGCATGGACCTCGGCCCCCCTTGGTTATGAGCCGGAGTGCAAGCAAGGGAAGGACATCGAAGCATGTCTCCGTCAGCTCCTCCAATAGCGACCATCGCGGGCAGCAGGGGCACGCACCGGCGGCAATGCTTTCAACCATGCGATCACGCGCAGTGCTGCCTGAGCATCGCCATGCATGCGCTCGATGGCGGCAGGATCTTGCTCCTCCCTGCGCGCTTCGAACACCTCCCGCGTGTTGAACACAATCTTCCGGCCTACAGGACACGGCCTCAAGTGTGTTGCTTCTCGCAGTAGTTGCCTGTACAGATGTAAGCTTACAGCCATGCGCCAATAGTCCCACCCCCACAGCTTTCCATGCCGAAACACCCTGCATTCCCTACATGCAATGGGTTTCAGCCTCCTAGCTTGCGACTCTGCATCAGATGACTTCACAAATGCACAGATCCTTGCCGTATGATGCCGTGCGGATGATCTGCCGCATGGGCGAAGCTGCTCGGCTCTGTGGTGCGCTGCGTCTAGCTGGTTCCCGTGCAAACCATGCTTCTGGGTCTCAGCTCTGGTAGTAGGCCGACGCCAATATTGTGCAAACATTGTCGTGCTAAAGAGCCGCCGTATCCCAAATACAAGCGATCTTATACTAGGTTGACGTCACAACAAGCACTTATGAAAGCAACTGGCCGTCTTGGGCCGCATGGGCCGCGGCACATATCGAGTCGACACTCTACCCAACCCCAACTCTGCGAAACGGACACTTACGGGACCTCCAGGAGAACAAGCGGCAAGCAGTCAGGGGGCGGAATCCCCATTGCGCCGTGAACCTCCAAGCCAATTCCTGTAGACTTCAACCTTTTTTGTACTAGAAGCCACAAGAGCACTACGCCCTGAAAATCTGGTCCCAGCGAGAGAAGGTTCCCTCCAATCCTTTGCTTGATGAAATCCTGCTCGACATGAAGGCGGACTGTAACCAGGTCACTTGGGCATCGGTCATGGCAGCAGCGCTCAGGCAGCTGCGTACCCTGCTCACCCTTGCGAACGGTGCCTTGCAAAAGTCCATCAGGTTGGCTATTACTTCCGAAAAACTATATGAGCGAGTCTCGCTTATTCATGCCTCCAGAAGAGGAAACCAGACAGCCGTGCGCAAGCGCGGAGCCGTGGATAAAATTCTGGAACATGGCGGCCCAACACCGATGGTCACAAGAGCCGCGACCGTCCGTGGACAATCCTTAGTGGTGCAGTACATGGTACACGATGGCGAAGCCGCTGTGGTCGGGCCACTGCTGGGGTTTGATATGCTTCGTTCACAGCTGGAGCGCGTGGTCGAGGCTCATCAGGTCGGGGTCCAGCAGGAGCTGGTCCAATGGCGATGGCTCGTCCCGGTCACAGTTGTGGCTGCTATCGCTGATGAAGTCGTGCATCTGATGCTCCGCGTGCGGCAAGAGGTGCGCGCTGAAGCCATCCGTGGTGCCCGCTGAGAGGCTATTGTAGCTGGGTTTTGCATGCACATGCATGGACGCGCTGACGCAGCAGCCGCCGCTCTCGCTGGCCGGCAGCGCGGCAGGCGGGGCGCTGCACGGCGGCTGCTTGGTGTGGAAGCTGGCCAGCGCGGAGACGGTGCGACGCAAGCCCATGGGTTTAGGGCTCCGCACGCCACCCGCCTTACCCGGCGACGCCGGCGGCAGCGGCGGCTTGCAGGCGGCTTGCATCAACGGAGGCCGATCACCCGCGCTGCGGCCGGCGGACTGTGCGGCGACGAACGAAAAGTGCTGCTCCTGCAAGTCCGACACAGCCGGCGGGCTGTTGCATCGCAGTGCCCGCATGAACTGCTGTGCCTCTGACTCGTCATCTGCACAGACCAGCACCGCATGGTGAGAATAAGGCAAATATCTTTGGCGAGACGCTCCCAATCAGAATCGTGTGATAATCGAATTCTGCAAAGCTGGGCCCAGCAGCGCTTCACAAACTTGAATCAGGAGCAATGCTAGCGCCAGCAATGTGAAGCCCCAGCTCAAATCCCAAATTTATGCGTCTGTGGCGCACCACGGTCGTGGGGTGAGTTGCTGCCGCTGAGCAGCTCCTGCGCGGCACTGCCGCCCCGCACAGCCAGGTCGCTGATTGGCCGAGGGTCCAGCAGCTGCTCCAGGAACCGTGGATCAAGTGGGTCCACATCTGCACAAGTGGATGAGGAGTTTCAGCCACAACACCGCAAAGAACATCGACACGCACGCACAACACAAACACATTTGCTGTCACACCAACATTCACTAGGTACTTCTGAATTCGGTGCTGAGAGGGCACAGGTGGAGGGGGAAACAGGGTGCGCACCGCCGGCATCGAGCTCGTCGAGCACGCTGGGTGCGTGGAAAGACCCCGAGCAGCGTTCCAGGACCTCCGCTTCGTCGACCTTCATCGCTGGCGCGTCCGGCAACCCCAGCGGGCCCAAGTCATCCTCGTCCTCCGCGAGTGGCGCGTGGTGGACCACCGTCACCCGGCGGGGCTGCGACGGAGCCGATGACCCGGTGGCCATCATCAGCGGCGACGCCACCGACGCGAGCATCGGCATGGACCCAAATGACGGTGTGCTGGCCAGGCGCGGTACGCCGCCCCGCATGCTCGCCTCCGCGGACCCGTCGCTGAAGCACGGTGACGACGCGCAGGCGCCCAGCGGCCCCGACGCTGTGGCCGCGAGGCTCCCGCCACGCAGCACGTTGTCGGGGCCACCGAGGGGGCTGTGGGCGGCGACGTGCAGCGAGCCGAAGCGGGCGGAGAGTCCCGAGAAGCCCGTTGCGGCGCTGCCGTGGGAGCCGGAGCCCAGTGGGCTGCCCAAACCATGCTCCAGTCCGATGCCACTTGGGCAGTTTGTCATGACCCCCATACCGCTGCGGCCATGCCTGCTGTCCAAGCTGACCGTCTTTCGCAGCAGGTCTGTGGGCTTGTCCGACAGGAACCCGGTGGAACGCGATGCTGAGGCCAGGCTCTGCAGGTACTTTGCTAAAGGGTCCTCGTGCTGTGCTGTGACAGCGTCAGACGCCTGCCGAAGCTGCCCATTTGGCTCTTGGCTGGCGTCCTCATGCTTGACAGCAAGTTGCAGCGGCGACGCAACCGTGATGCTATCCAGGAGGCTACCCGCGGCGCTGCCGCCATGCACCTGCAGCAGTAGTTGCATGTCAAACTGGGCTTACAAGGGGCAGCTTGAGACACAGACGCCTCATTTGATGCAGTTTGGCTTCTGGAGTAATTTGGCAACAAAGCTTGGCGTTGATCTTCCGGGCAGCAAGCCGGGCTGCACACTTAACACTATGTAAGTGAGCACACCAGAGGATCTTGCAAAGATCTGCAGTTGAAGGAATATGGATCCACTGGATGCCCGCACCTTGCTGTCAGCACACTCGTGGGCGTCAGCCGCGCTGGCCAGTGAGCCGCCAAGCGCCGTGCCGGAGCTGCCGCTGCCGCCGCCGCTGCCGGCCATGCTGTCCATGACCTCGTACTCCATCGACGACAGAGGCGTGTCTAGGGCCCCAGCATGCAGCAGGCCTCTGGACATGGTCGCGGGCGCCGAGGCCAGCCCACTCCCCAGCCCGTTGCTGAGGCCACACTGTGAGCTGCCAGCGTCGGCCATCGACCCGAACCGCATGAAATGTGGGGAGCTCTGGAGCGGGGGAACATGCGTGACGACGGTCCGTCCGCTGCTGCGCGAGCGCTTGGTGTTCTCCAAGGGCGACGGGTAGGGCATTACGGCGAGCTGAGGCCGCGACGTGGGGATGGGCATGCCCGACGACCGCGGCCGCTTCAGAGGGCCGATGTTGAAGCCCGCGCCGTGGACGCCGTCGCCCACCTCCAGCTGCTGCGCTGACCGCGCCAGACGGGGGTCCGGTGCGGACAGAGCTGGCGGTGGGCTGGCTGTTTGCGATGGCTGACCGCCAGCAAGCCCGTTGGGACTCGATGTTCCATCACAGCCCTGCACGCAGTTCCGCAGCGGCATCAGGAGGCAGCGACCCGAACGATGGAGCTGACGTGGTCCTGGTAATCAGGTTGACAGGTTATGCAGGGGAGCGATTTGGTGTGCAAAGACGCAGTGTGCAAGCACCTGTGGAGGGCTCAGGAACGTCGTTGCCAAGGTTCCTTGCTCCGTGTGCCACGTGTTGAGCAGATCTGTAATGAAGGCGATGATCGCGTCAGGTACAATGCGACGACCCAACGTGGTCGCACGACAGCTGTGCAAGCTCTTGGATGCGCACAGGTTACATAACTGCATTTGTGGCGTCGCAGCACAAGCCGCGGTGGGGAGCGCACCTTTGAATGCTAGGTAGTCGACATGCCGCAGGAACAGCAGGCTCCAGCCGTAGCCGCTGTTCCAGGACACGGACTGTGGCGTTGCGCGTCGCCAGGCAGCCACCCCCGCTGGCCCCCCCGGGGGCGGCGCCGCCGCAAACGCGAGGCACGCGCCATCGGCGCCGTAAACGCGCAGCGCTGGCCGCTGCGCTGCCGCGCCGGTCGCCCCGAAC
>JAABUX010010533.1_pt1 | contig 10313 bp, 10 predicted proteins | sample 5561851 | NCBI WGS metagenome assembly JAABUX01 (sample SAMN10711883, study PRJNA513361) | rock metagenome | isolation source: Antarctica rocks | place: Antarctica: Victoria Land, Richard Nunatak red sandstone | collected 2016-01-03 | reverse complement strand
GAACGGGCATTGCCGCACGCGACGATCGTCGCCGACCACTTCCACCTGGTCCGGGTGCGCCATGAGGCGCCATGTGTTGCGAGCGGGGGTGAGAGACCACCGCCGGGGGCTGTCGCAGCAGTCCGCCGAAGCTGAGGGCAGCCTGATCCGGGAGACGCCGGGGAGGGTGGGAAGCAGCCCTGACAACGACGGGACGTGCCGGTACTACCAGACGGTGCGGGCCCGGCAAGCGAGACGGGAATGCGTAACGAAAGTGAACCAGTGGCAGAACCCCCGCAAGTGTGGAACCGGCTCAAATCTGGTGGATAGGGGCCGGGCAGCAGTGCGCGCCGAACCGACGGACGGTGAGGCGACTTCGGCGACGATCATTGATGTCGGCGTCGGAGGCCACGAGGAAGGGCTGCGGCGTACTCGTGGCAAGGCTGCCGGGGAAGAGCTGGGCGCTGCCCCCGTCGATCGGCACATGGTGAACATGGGAACCGTCCGGCTCCCGCCCGTCCACGGCCACAGCCGGTGGCGTGGCGGGCAGGCTCGTCGTCAGCCGATGGGACCGGAACGGGGCGGAGCCGCCGTAGTACTCCGAGCGCGGGAAAGCCGCGTACCTGGGGAAGGGCGGCAGCGCGTTCGCAGTCTGCGGACTGGCATGCCAGGAGGTCGGCGGTGAATACCGGCGCGCCGTGGCCGAGCCTCGGTGAGGCTCGGGCGCGGGTACTGGAGATCCAGACGAAGCTGCACCGTTGGGCCAGCGATGATGCAGATCGCCGGTTCGATGATCTGTTCAACCTCGTGGTGGACCCGGCGACGCTGATCGTGGCGTGGCACCGGGTCCGGGGGAACAAGGGCGCCCGCTCGGCCGGGGCGGACGGTCAGACCGCCCGCTCGATCGAGGCTGGGCGCGGCGTGGATGCCTTCCTGTCCGACCTTCGGGCCGGAGTGAAGCAGCGGCAGTTTCGGCCGCTGCCGGTACGTGAACGGATGATCCCCAAGACGGCGGGCAAGTTCCGGCGGCTGGGCATCCCCACGACCGGGGACCGCGTCGCCCAGGCGGCCTTGCTCACCGTGCTGGACCCATATTGGAGGCGGACTTCCAACCGTGCTCCTATGGGTTTCGGCCCAACCGGCGTGCGCACAACGCTATCGCCGAGGGTGCACCTGTTCGCCCGCAACGGCTACACGTGGGTGTTCGAGGGTGACATCGAGGCGTGCTTCGACAACATCGACCACACCGCCCTTTTGGACCGGTTGCGTCGACGTGTCGCAGACAAGCGGGTGCTCGCGCTGGTGAAGGCGTTCCTGAAGGCTGGGATCCTCGGTGAGGATCAGGTCACTCGGGAAACACACACGGGAACCCCACAGGGCGGGATTCTTTCCCCGCTGCTGGCCAACCTGGCGCTGTCGGTCCTCGATGAGCACTTCGCGAGAACCTGGCAGCAGACCAGCGCCACCCGGGTCGACCGGGCTCGCCGTCACCGCCACGGTCTGCCGACCTACCGCCTGGTGCGGTATGCCGACGACTTCGTGGTCATGGTGAACGGGACGCGTGCTCACGCTGAGGCGTTGCGCGAAGAGGTGGCGGCGATCCTGGCCGGGGCCGGGCTCCGCCTGGCTCCGGACAAGACGAAGATCGCACACATCGACGAGGGCTTCGACCTGCTCGGTTTCCGCATCCGGCGGGACACCAAGCAGGGCGACGGGAGACACCACGTCTACACCTATCCCTCCAGGAAGGCGCTCGCGTCGATCATGAGGAAGGTCAAGGCGATCTCCCGGCAGGGCACGAACCAGCCACTCACCAAGATCCTTTATCAGATGGAACTGGTGCTGCGGGGTTGGACCACGTACTTCCGGCACGGCGTCTCCAACGCCACCTTCTGCTACCTGCGCCACTACACGTGGCGACGGGTGGTGTTGTGGCTGCGGAACAAGCACCGCCGCGCGTCCTGGAAGTCGCTGCGACGGCGACACACCGTCCGAGGATGGTGGCCCGAGCAGAACGGGATCAAGTTGTTCGACCCCGGAGCGGTCAAGATCGTCCGCTACCGCTACCGGGGAAGTCAGATCCCGACACCGTGGTCCCAGCCGTCCGATCCGCTTCCCGCCTGCCTGGCGTGAGCGTGTGGAGAGCCGGATGCGGTGAAAGTCGCACGTCCGGTTCGGGGGGCGGCCGGGGGAAACGGACCAGCTGAGAGGCTGGCACCGCGCCCCCGGCCGACCCCACCTCGCCAACGAGATGGTCACCGACGTCCGGCAGCGGGTCGCCCGTGAGCAGCTCGGCCGCCGTGGCCGCAAGGCCGACCCGGCGTGGGCCAACCGGCGGCTGCTGCGCGCTGGCGTCCGGCCGCCGCCCAGGGCTCTTGATCGGCTGACCAGGACGTTCGTCCCGGCCAGCGACCCGACCGGTGAGTCGGCGCAGCCTGGGGGGTCAAGGAACGCCTGCGGATGCTGCTTGCCGCCCGGGACCGGCACGCCATCGCCCACCGGCTGCACCGCTTCCACGAGACCGTCCTGGCTGCCGACCTGCCCCTTGAAGAGCCCCCTTCCGGCGATGTCCTTTGGACGCGAGCTGAAGCAGTCCTCGAGCGTCACACGTGGGACAGAGGACATCGGCTTCGTCGCGGGCGCAGAGATTCGCGGCCGAGAAGCCGCGCCACAATGGCACCGCAGGCGAGGACCCGCCGAATGCCCTACCGACCGGCTGTCCCTGGGCTATCGGCCGTCGCGCCCCGGTGGGACCAGTGCGGGCTTGCGCACCGCCAGCTGGGCTGCTCCGCGTTCCGAGAATTTGCCGGGCCGGTCTGCCGCAGCGTGCACAACACTTCGCAGCCGGTGGGCGATGGCGACGGGATCGTCCGCTTGCCAGACGCTGCGTCCGTAGACAACGCCGCGGGCGCCGGCGTCAAGGGCGTCCTGGGTGTTCGCGAACAGGGCCTCCTCGTCCCCGGTCCGGGCACCACCGAGCACCAGGATGGGCGCAGGACACCCGTCGATCACCGGTCGCATTGAGTCCGGGTCACCGGTGTATTCGGTCTTGACAACGTCCGCGCCGAGTTCCGCCGCCACCCGGCAGCCGAACGCCAACAGGTCGGGGTCTTTCTTGTCCTGCAAGCCGGGGCCCCACAGGGTCGTCTCGACGACGACCGGAAGCCCGAAGCCGTGGGCCTGCTCAACGGTGCGGGCGACCGCGGCGGCGTTGTCAGCGAACGCCAGACCATCTACGCCCAGGACGAGGAAGACGGCTAAGGCGTCCGCGCCTAGCCGGGCCGCCTCGGCGGGGCTGACGAGCATGCGGTGCTGCTCCCCGTACACACCCAACCGCTCGTCGAGGATTAGCTGGTCGACCCGAAGGACCAGCGCCGGCGCTCCACGAACCGCAAAAGCATCGGCGGCCCGATTGGCTAACCCGGGTCCAATAAGGACGCCGTCCGGACCCCCTGCCACGAGTCGGCCGACTGCAGAGACTACGTCGACGTTGCCGACTTGCGGTCCCATGGTCAGCCCGTGATCGAGAGCGAGGATGCAGCTGCGGTGGCTGTGGCCGTCGAACAGCCGCCCCACCCGAATGCCAACTCCGCCCACCGTGAAACCCCCTTCTCCGACGAGTTTGGCCACGTCTCGGAGCTGGCCACAATCGTGGAGACGTGGAAGATAAGACCACCCTTGATGCGGCCGCTGCGGCTTTGTAACCCGCCTCTCAGGTAAGCATCGCGCGGTGACCCAGGGCTTCGCCGCGCGACCCCCTACCGAGCCGGGGTTAGCCGACAGCCCCTGCGACCGTCCCGCTGCCGGGACTTTTGATGGTCCTGGCAGCGGTGCGGCGGGGTGTTCATCTTCGGTCCATGACCTGCTCGGCTACGACGTCGTCGGCGGCGACGCGACCGCTCCCGTTCTCTTTTGCCGCCGTCGGCAGGCTGTCACCAGCCCGCGGCGCCTCGTCTAGGACGATCGGCGCACGCGCCGCCGAACCTGGGTGGTGCACCGGAGGCTCGGGCTCTTGCACCCCGACGAGTGATCGGCGGACCACCTGGTCGTGAAACACCACCCCAATCAAGGCGCCGATAATCGGCCCGATCGTGGTCGCCGCCCACGCCACACCGCTGCGCGGGCCCGGGATCGCAACCTTCCCGAAACCGATGAACCACGCCACGATCCGCGGCCCGATGTCACGGGCCGGGTTGAAAGAAGCCTGCGAAACCGGCGCCTCGATCAGGATCAGTAGCCCGATCGTTGCGCCGACCAGCAAGGGAAAGAACCAAGCCGCCGGTGCGGACACGACCTTGCTCTCAGACAGCGCCAACACCACCAAAATAAGCACCGCGGTACCGATGATCTCCCCGAGGAACCCCCGCCACAACGGGAACTCGCTGTAGGACGCGGCGTTCGTCCCGAACCCGGGGTTCGGCACGTAGGTAGTCAACGCCGACGCGATCTTCTCACTGCCCGCAGCCCCGTACTTCAGCCCGGCCCGCTGGGCAGCCAGGTGCAGGCTCCCGCCAAACAACCCGACCGCCAAGGTTGCGCCCAAAATCCAGCCGACCAACTCGGCGGCGATGTAGCGGGGCACCTGACGCCACGGGAACCGTCCGCTTGCCGCGAACGCCAACGTGAACGCCGGATTGAGATGCGCCCCGGACATCGGTGCGCTGATGTAGATAGCCAGGGCGACCGCGATCGTCCAACCCAGGCAAATTGGCAAGATGTTGCCGGTCCACACCACCCCGTCGCGGTTCCACGACGTCGCCGCGAACCCGATACTGAGGCCCAAAAAGCCCAGCACCGTACAACCCAACACCTCACCGACGATGCTGGAAATCACGGTCGGCTCACCAGAAACGCGCTGCACCGTGACCTGATCAGTCGCGGCCTCGCCCTCCTCGACCTTCTCGTCCATCCCGCCACGCTCCTTCGCCGGCCACACCGGTCTCAACTCGGTCTATTTGGGGATTTCTAGGAGGGACCGCGCGCACAGTCCCTAGGCCGGGACAGCGTCCGGGATGATGTGCTGGCTGTCCTTAGGCGGCCGGACATAGTCATGGCTCACCGGCGGCCGCGGCGGCAGTTCCTGGGCAGGCGGGGTCAGGTCCTCATACCGGAACTGGCTGAGCAGATGATGCATGACATTCAACCGGGCCCGCTTCTTGACCTCAGCCTCCACCACCCACCAAGGCGCCTCGGGGATGTCGGTCGCAGCAAACATCAGATCCTTGGCCTTGGAATACTCCTCCCACTTGGCGCGGGACTCCAAATCCATCGGGCTGAGCTTCCACTGCTTGGTGGGATCAGCCAGGCGGCTCTCGAACCGGCGCTCCTGCTCGGTGTCGCTCACCGAAAACCAGTACTTGATCACAGTGATACCGGACCGGACCAGCATCCGCTCAAACTCCGGCGCCGTCCGAAGAAAGTCCTGATACTCCTGATCGGTGCAAAAACTCATCACGCGCTCGACACCCGCCCGGTTATACCAGCTGCGGTCAAACAGAACCATCTCCCCCGCCGCCGGCAGATAAGGAACATAACGCTGGAAGTACCACTGGGTCTTCTCCCGCTCCGTCGGTGCCCCCAACGCCACCACCCGAGCGAACCGGGGATTCAAGCTCTCGGTAATACGCTTGATCGACCCGCCCTTACCAGCAGCGTCACGGCCCTCGAACAACAACACGACCTTGAGCTGCTGCGCCCGGATCCACTCCTGCAGCTTCACCAGCTCAATGTCCAAACGGGCCAACTCCTTGTCATACACCTTGCCCGGCACCTTCGCCGTCGCCGTCGGCGCATCCGGATCAACATGAACCGACCCACCAACTAACTGGCCGTTGCTACGACCCCCCACCGAACTCCCCGACTTCGACTTCCCAGACTTCGACTTGGACTTGCTCGACTTGGACTTTCCCGACTCGGCGGGGTCGCCGGGTCCCGGTGCCTCGGTCAACTCAACTGGCTCGGCTGCCTCAGCCGACTCAACTGCCTCAGCCGACTCAACTGGCTCGGCTGCCTCAGCCGACTCAACTGCCTCAGCCGACTCAACTGGCTCGGCTGGTTCAACCGACTCGGCTGACTCGCCGGGTCCGGCTGCGTGAGCCGACTCAACTGGCTCGGCTGACTCAACCAACTCGGCTGACACGCCGGGTCTGGCTCCCCCGGCGGGCACAACTGGCTCGGCTGCCTTTACTGCTGCGGCTGACTTGGCTGGCCTGGCCGATTTGGCAGGCTTGCTCGACTGAGACTTTCCAGACTTCGACTTGCTCGGCTTGGACTTCCCAGACTTCTTGCTCAACTTCCCGGAATTGTCCGACTTCGACTTCCCAGACTTCGACTTGGACTTGCTCGACTTGGACTTGCTCGACTTTTTGGCCACTGGTCTCTCCTTCGCTCCCAGCCCGCACTGGCCCTAGGGTTCACACGCTGGATGACTCTGACTGCTGTACTTGCTCTAGCTCCACTGGCACCCACCGAGCACTACCGGTGGGATCAGTTGAGCCCGTTCTGCTGGCCCTAGGCGCCGGCTGGGTCCTCACCGACGTGCCGGACCGTCTGGTGCATCAAGTCCTTCATCGCCGGATACGACTGGATGTACTTGTCCAGGTAGAAGGCGTACTCGTCGTGGCGGGCCTGGTCAGGCTCGACGACCCGGTCAGTGTGCACCATGCCCTTGGCGGCCGCGTGAATGTCGGGGTATAGCCCGGCGCCGACCGCGGCAAGCATCGCCGAGCCCAGGACCGGGCCCTCGGACACCTTTGTCATCGCGATCGGCACGTTCGACACGTCAGAGTGCATCTGCATCCACAGCTCACTCTTGGTCGGGCCGCCAGAGACCACGATCTGCTGCGGCTCGAAGTCCGAGCCGCGCATCGCCTGAAACACGTTCTCGGTGCCGTAGCAGATGCTCTCCAGCAGCGCACGGAACACATGCCCGGGAGTGTGACCGAGCGAGAGCCCCCACAGCATCCCGCGGACCAGCGGATCAATGTGCGGCGAGCGATTGCCCTGGAAGTAGTCCAGCCCAATGAGCCCGTCACAACCGATCGGGACCTTCGCGGCTTGCTCGTTGAGCACCAGATACGGGTCGATGCCACGCTCTTTGGCCTCGGCAACCTGGTAGCCGGCGTAGCCGTTCTTAAACCACGCGATCAAAGAGCCGGTCGAGGCCTGCCCCCCCTCCACCGTGTACTGGCCGCGGACCAAAGCGTCGGTGTAGGAACCCCAAAAACCAGCGCCGTAGATCGGCTCTGCAGACTGGCCAATCATCACGTGCGACGACCCAGTGATCAACGCCATCTTGCCGGGCTCGACCACACCCAGACCCAACGCCCCCATGTAGGCGTCCACGCCACCCTCCGCCACCGGGATATCAGCCCGCAGACCCAACTCCTGCGCCGCATCCCCCCGCAGCCCCCCCACCACCGTGCCGAGATCGAGCACCTCCGACGGGTACTTCTCCAACAGATCCTCGACACCCAGGCCCCGGAACATCTCCTGCGGAAAACCCCCGCTGGCCCGGTCGTAGTAGTACTTGCACGACGCCATGTTGATCGACGCCGCCCAACGCCCGGTCAACCGCTGGATCAACCAGTCCTCGGCATCCACCACATGCGCAGCATCGCGCCACGTCTCCGGCTCGTTCTCCTTCAACCACATCGCCTTGGGCAAACCCCACTCGGCCGACACCGGCCCACTGCCGTTGTACTTCAGCGCCGGATCCTTAGTACCGGCAACCCGGTCCGCCTGATCGGAGGCACGAACATCCATCCACATGATCGCCGGTCGCAACGGCCGGCCCTGCTCATCCATCGCAACAACCGTCGCCGAGGTGGCATCAGCCGAAATCCCGGCAATCTGATCGGCCGCCACATGCCCATTAGCCAGCACCTTGCGCACCGCCTGCACCAGCGCCGACCACCACTCCGCCGGGTCCTGCTCAGCACGGCCCGGCCGCGGATAGCGGGTAACGACCTCCACCGACTCAAAATCAACCGGCGAGCCCTCCTGGTCAAAAACCCCTACCCGCACACCCCCCGTGCCGTAATCAATCCCCAACAGATACGGACCTTCTGGCATAACTCCCCCTCAATGCCGCCGCCACCAAGACGCCGACGAGTACGTTCAGTTGCTCGCTTGCCTGCTGTCAACTGCGGTGTGGGACGCGCGACCGGGGGTTAGACCTCCACGGTCTCCTGCCCTTCAAATTGCATGGTCGCCCGGAGCCGCTTGCTCAGCTTGCGGGCGGCTTTGTGCATCGCGCCCGCCCGGTCCATGACGTCCTTGACGTTACGAGCCTCGTAGGTCACGCCGTGGTGCAGCAAGTCCCACACGTCACCCGCCCGACCAAAGCTGAACCCGGGGACGAAGGTGCGCAGCGACTCGACCTCTTCCGCGGAGGCCTCCAACTTGCAGGCGAGGACGAATCGTGGGCCCTTGGGGGTGTCATACCGACTCTTGTCCATGATCAGCTGCATCGTTCCTCCTCCATGAGTTCATCGGGAGGTAACTTAACGCCCACCTGGGCGTAATGACTAGCCCTTGCCAGGGCCGGGTTTCGCGCGGATCTCCTGCCGATTGTGACGCGGAGTCCGGCGATTCAATCACTCGGACTCCGAACTGACCACGCTCGACCTGCATCGCGTGACACACCAAGCACGGCTCGACCAAGGCGATCACGGTCGCTCCTACAGATGTGGAACGGGCCGGCTGCCCTCGCTAGGCTCGCGGCGTGCCCGACTGCCGCATCCATCCCAGCCTGCTGTCCGCTGATTTCACCGACCTGGCCGGGTCCGCGCGCCGCGTCGCCCCCGCTGCTGATGCGCTGCACGTCGACGTCATGGACTACCACTTCGTCCCCAATCTCACCTTCGGGCTGGGCACCGTTGAGGCGCTGGTCCGGTCCGGGGCGCTGCCGCTCGACTGCCACCTGATGATCGATGATCCCGACCGTTGGGGGCCGTCTTACGCGGAGGCGGGTGCACAGAGTGTGACCTTCCACGCCGAGGCCGCTGCCGCCCCACTGCGTACGGCGCGGGCTATCCGCAGCGCCGGGGCCGGGGCTGGTCTGGCCCTGCGGCCTGGAACCCCAGTCAGCAACTACGCCGACCTGCTCCGCGAGTTCGACCTGCTGCTAGTAATGACCGTCGAGCCGGGCTTCGGCGGCCAGCCGTTTCTCGACCATGTCCTGCCTCAGGTGCGCGAGGCCCGTCGCCTTCAGCGTGAGCGTGACCTCATCCTCGCCATTCAGGTCGACGGCGGCGTTTCTGGCGACACCATCGTCCAATGCGCCGAGGCAGGGGCAGACATCTTCGTCGCTGGTTCCGCTGTTTTCGGCGCCGAGGACCCGTCGGCCGCGGTGGAATCCCTGCGCACCTTAGCCGCAACAGCAGCGGGCTGAGACAGAAGAAGGTAGATGCTGATAGCAAGCGTGGCGCGCGTCTGGGCGAGGTGAATGCCGCACCCGCCGGGGAAAGCCGCGCCTGCCTGTATTCGGCCAGGTTGATGCGGTGATCAAGCTCAGGCCGGTTACCACCGATCGGTCAAGCCATGACAGTTGGACACAATCGGGACCTCCCGAAGCGGCTCGTGCCGCCATCGTGACGAGATTCGTAATGAAGCCAGCCAACGACCCGCGCCGACAGCGCACTGCGTGCTAATTCTGCGGCGTACGCTGTCTGCGCGCGCCGGAGACGCCTTGACTCGCCGTACCGTCGATCGGCTCCTTGATCGAGTGGTTTAGAAACGGCTACGTCGGCTACCAGGTCGCCGAGGCGAGAAGCGCGGTATCAAAAAGTTTACCTGGCGCTCAATGCACAAACCGCGAACAAAGTGGGTGGGTGGCTTCCTGCTACTGCAGGGGGACGTGCTCGGCTCGGGCCAGGAATGCAAGCGTGATCGACCTGTCATGGCGGGGCAGCAAGGACGTACCCGGAGCAGCTCGAGAGCAGTCCAACGCTCACGGCCACCGTTTGGCAGCGGCGTGCGGCGAACTGCGCTGCGCCGCTAGCGTCGCCGCCAGCACGAGTGATCACTACCGATGCCGTGCTTAGCCTCGATTCACCGGCGATCTCGGTACTAGTACTACAGCCGCAGTTACTCTGATCCTGCTTCGGCGTGTCGGCTTGGATCTTCGGTCGGGCGTCGTGATCTTGCCGGGGTGGCTGATGATCTGGACGTGTCCGAGGTGCAGGCGTGGGCGGCTGGGCTTGCCGAGATGCATGCCCGGATCGCGCCGCGGTTCGCCCGCTCCGAGCCGCGGGCGCGGGTGCTGGCGTATCTGAGCGGGCTGCTCGCGCCGGTGGAGCGCAAGAACTCCTGGACGCTGTCCGAGCGGGCGG
>JAABUX010010532.1_pt1 | contig 10314 bp, 20 predicted proteins | sample 5561851 | NCBI WGS metagenome assembly JAABUX01 (sample SAMN10711883, study PRJNA513361) | rock metagenome | isolation source: Antarctica rocks | place: Antarctica: Victoria Land, Richard Nunatak red sandstone | collected 2016-01-03 | reverse complement strand
CAACACACCGCGCTCCCCAATACACCGACGATAGGAAGCTTAAGGAGGTTCGGCTGCAGTTGCACGCATGGCAGCAGCGTCCGCAAGGCCGCTGCTGACTGCCACCGAGATGCTGCCATCTGCTGTGTCTGGGCCCAGGTGTGCTTTGACTTCATTTGCATCTGCGGCCTGAGAAGCTCCGGCCTGATCAGCTGGAGCCGGCGCAGCCGAGAGACTGGCCGGGCCGTCACCGTCCGCAGCTGCACCTGCGCGGAGCGTGCACAAACGCTCAGGAGTGTTGACCTTGCTGAGTGTTGATGCTTGCAGTATGCCACGCATGCCACAACCTGCGAGTATGAGGGGCCGTTTCACAGAAGACCGTCGGCTAGCCTCCTTTAACTTGCTGGGTCTGAGCTACATACATGCCTCATCGCTGGCAGCCTTGCAACAGCTGTCGCTACTCGTCAAAAGCTGGGCGCCTGGCAAATCTCGCGCTTGGATATGTTTTTTCTACAGTATGCACGCGCACCCGGTGAATGCTGGTCCTCCAGACGTGGCTCCGCTGCCGGGTGCGGGTCGGCGGGCGGCCGTGGCGGCTGGGCGGGCGTCAGGACGGCGTAGTGCGGCAGCTCCGCTGCGGTCACGACCAGTAGCGTTGGGAACTCGATCACCGTCTTGGCCGCCAGCGACTGGCGGACCGTCCTGGTCGGGTCCAGCCGGTAGTACACCGGCGCATTGGCCTGCCATCACAGAGGTATCATCTTAACCCCCTCCGCGATCTGCCTCCATTAGGATCCAAGGCCGCAAAAGCATCCTACAGTTGATGCGCAAGTGGGCGGCCCGGCAGCCAAGCAGTCTCGTCTTCTGCGGCCTCAAGCACACAGCAGCTTGCTGTGATTGCCTTGGTATCAGGACGATATTGCTTGAATAGCTGTGAGAGTGACTGTACGGTAGAGCATGGTCAGCATGCAAGGGTACTTTACCGGGCTGTGTGCGCGCAACATCAGGATGTGCAGCTGCTGCACTCCGACCGCGCGGTAGGGCTGCAGCTGGCTGGCCTCAGCCGCACCCTCGGCGAGATGTGCCGCGAGGACATCCCCGAGAATGGTTGTCTCATCCACCCTGCATTGCTCTTACGTGGGTGAAACAGCATGTAGATATGGCACGCAGCGTCCAGTCGTATTGCCCGCTCTGCAACGCAAGTATGCCGAAGCTGTGCAACTGACCACCACGGGCCTTAAACCGCAAGCGCAGAGACCCCTCACACGGCATCAGCAGGCTGACGAGGTGGACGAACCCGCCTGATGTCACTGATGCTGAGGTCGTCTGCGCCCGGGAAGCGCCACTCGACGCGCCACTGCATCCGGCGCTGGTAGCTCACGTAGCGCGTCGTGTTCTCACGCCGCCGCGCCATGCCGGGCTGCTGCAGCTCCAGCCTCACGTTCCGCCTGCGCCACCCGCAGCTTGACTACGTCAGGACCCTGATGGCATGCCTGGATAGCAGAGGTCGCCACGGTCCCAGGGCGTAGTCGGTCGAATCCGAACCCAGGTGCTGCAGCACTGGTCGATGTCATGTGCTTGGTGACATCGATCACACACAGCGCCTTCCCGCTGATAAGAGCCGCAGGGAGCGGCACCAGCAAGCAGGTCAAGTTGCGGCGGCGCACCACAAGGATGACAGAGTTGAGACGGCGCGCACATGTCGGTCTGCCTGAGCAGCAGCTGAAGGTGCGGCGGCAGCTCCTGGACGGGCTTGCTGCGCGCCGGCCGGCAGCGGCTCGCGCTTTCCTGCGGTCACCCCATGCTTTTGCTTAATTAATAATTAAGCAAAAATTAATTAATTATATACTTCCTTCAATACCTTGAGCGTTTAAACTAAATAATCCAATTGTAACAAAATTCATGTGCGCTACTGATGAATAAGCAATTTGTTTTTTAAAGTCTACTTGTCGAAGCGTTGTTAAAGATGTGTATATAATAGCAATAACACTCATTGTATAAATCAAAGGAGTAAAATAAGTACAAGCATAAGGAAATAATGGAATTGAAAAACGTAAAAACCGTACGTTCCTAGTTTTAATAAAATACCTGCTAAAATAACTGATCCTGCAGTTGGGGCTTCTACATGAGCTTCTGTGGTGAGCAGCTGCCGTGTTAGTAATGCTGGCATGAGCCAGCGCAAATTGCAGCGTCAGGCTGCACAAACCGCTGTTGACCCCGACATGCCGGCGTGTGGTGGCGACCGCTGCACGAGTGCGTGTGCGCTTGTGCTGCGGTGCTCCCACTGAGCTTGGCGTCGCACCGCACCTTCGCCCGCTGTGTCTCCTCCAGCAATTGGTAGTCGGAGACGAGCTGCCGCTCCGTGAACGCTGGCAGGCCGACGTACTGCGTGCGGTCCCGCTTGCCGGTGCACCCGCTGGCCGCCTTGTGCTCTGCAGAAAGCGGTGAGGTCTCTCCACAGTGTTGCAATGGTGTTAAGCACATCATGGCACTCCGGCATGAAGATGGGTCTGCAGCCATGTCGCTCCTCGTAAGCATGTTCCGGAAGTGAAAGTACGAACGTCACGAGGTCGTCAGCTCGCAGCGCCGGTACGAGCATGTCAGTGACGGCGCTCGACAAGCGACGCCGAGATGCTGTGAACAGTGGTGAGCATCCACCTCTGCTGCACGGCAGGCTGCATGTCCGTGTGCCGCAAGCTGGACAGGTGTACCGGGACTGGGCCTCTTCGCAAACATCGCATAGCTTGCCACCTGCAAGCGTGGGCGGCGCCCAACGTCAACAGCATGCCAGAGCGCAGGGACTTCCTGTTGGAAAGGGTGGTGCGCTTGCCGGCCAGGCGCTGGAGGGGGGGGGGGGGTGGCTGAGAACTACTTGCCAGTCTGCAGAGGACGCTCAGCATCCGATCCTCCAAGCCGTGCATCTGCTGCGGCGGCCCCCAAAAGGTCAGCTATGTAACTTTGCGCGTTCTCCTCGTCCCGACGAACGTCAGCTAACGCTCCTGCTGCCATGTCGTCGCTTACAGAACCGACTCACTGTTTCTAGCATGATACTAGCCAAGCACAAATTCCCTGCTGACAAGGTACACCCCTTGAGCAATTGAAAGCACGAGATGGCGCGGCGTCGCGTGGCACAGTGTTATGGCCGGCAGCAAGCGACTGCTCAGGTTTGCGCGCCCAGAGCTGGGCGCATCCGCTGCTGTGGATCAGCCGGCGTCCAAGAGTTTCAGGCAGATCTCATAGGATGCAAAGATGACACTGTTCACGATGAACGCCCGCGTCAGCGTGGCTCCCAAGCCCTGCAGGAACACGCCGCCTCCCTCCTCGCGATAGCTCTTCCTCTGCACATCAGGGCACGTGTGCCGTCAGCAATGTGACATGTCAATCGCAGCCAACACCGGCTAGCAGACCAAGATGCTAGTCGAATACAACGAATGAGCCCGATGCGCCACGCTGGCGAGACACATTTGTTGTGTCCGGGGGTACGGAGCCCAACCATGAGCGTGTCAGGCGACGGCAAAGAAGTAAACTCGAGTCTCTCTGGCGGGGAATACCATAGCCTACATTTGCACATAAGCAATCTGCCTATTTGCTCCTTAGCAGGCTCTCCACGCACAGCCTGCTCAGTTCTAACCCTGCCAGCAACCTAATTAGACAGCCATGTTCTGAGGTTCGCCCCTGTGTATATGAGACCTGGTGCATTGCATGGTATTTGGTGCAGCGCACCACGCAGTGCAGCCAGCCACGGTGCCGGCCCGCGCCGGCCGCGTGCGCCTGCAGGCGCGACTTGACGACGTCGATCGGGTAGATCGACAGCCACGACGTCGATCCCGCCAGCCCACCTGTAGGACGAAGCACGCCAGTTTTACCTTGCGCGCGCATTTGCACAGGGATAAGATGCAGGGGATCATCAAACATTGCTCGCCACATGCTGAGGATTCGAAGACCGACTCCAGTAATGCAGGTTGCACGGCACTGAGCGTTGGCTATGATGTCAGCGTGTGATTGATGAGAATTGAGCCAATCAAAACCTTGGCTGATCGTCAATGCACAGCCAAACCGAACGGGCTCTGTCAGATGTTCACCCGCTATGAGGGCAGTCGTGTGGCTCTGGTGGCCGGCGGCGCGGCAGCCCGGCTCCAGAGCGTCCCGCGTCCAGTCGTACACGCCGAAGTAGACGCCGTGCGACGGCACGTCGCGCAGCAGCGTCATGCCGACCCCCCGGTACAGCCCTGCAGGCCAGGCATTGAACAAGGCAGTTTGTGCGGAGGGTCAGACAGGCCCATGTGTGTGTGTCAAGCCTTGAGCCTGAACCCAGCTTTCGGCTCGAGGCTCAGGGGCAGAGATGTGTCTCTACGGCTCCACACAGGCAGTGCCGAAAGCAGTTAGGGTTAGGGTTAGGGTTAGGGTCGAATGTTCCGCTTACATCTCGTACATGCGAGTCATTGGGGGCGGCGAGCAAATGAGGGCAAGCTCAGAATTTTGTTTGGCGGAGCAATGTTGGGGTGAGCCTGAGCCCAAACCTGCATGTGCTGCACAACTCGCTCACAACATTGCCCGGCGGGCTAATGGCTGCGCGCAAGACGACGGTCCAGTTCGGTCTGACATATGACCGGGTGCGACAATCCCTACCGGTTACGCCCTCATGACGGACCACCGTGGCCAGCAGCTGCAGCGGCCCCACGTAGCCCGCGGTGCCGGGCAGGCTGGTCTGGATCTGCTGCCGGATCTTGAGCAGATCCACCGGCGTGATGATCAGCGTCTGCGCCAGCCCCGCCACCATGCCTGCCACCCAGCGGCTTAGGATCCTTAAGATTGGCAATAATGGCCTGAACCTAAGTCTGTGCGACATTACAATGTTGTACTGAGCGCGGACTTCAGGTCGGTTGGTATGCGGGTTGCAGAGAGCGTGCCACATAAGTCGAGAGCTGCGCATGCTCTCTGCATGGAGCATGCTCGCGTATCAGGTGGTGCTGAGGATTGTGGACAGCGGGCACGCCGCACGTAGAGCACCTGCCAGGAAGGTCTGGGAGTAAGTCGGCGGCGTGAGGTCGTCCGTAAGGCCCAGGATGCGGCGTGAGGCCATGCCATACGCCTGGAAGACGACCGCATTCTGCACCGGGACCACCAGAACCCTCAATGCCATGTGCTACCGTCCAAAGCGGAGTTTCCACCTGCAGCTTGGAGCCCGAATGCACTGCTGATGCAATAAATTTCCTCTATGACAAGCAAGATCAGCAGCAATTACTTGTTCTGTGATCGTCGTGCCAGTGGCTGAGGGTCTGACGAATGAGATGGTCGCTGCAGCCGCATCTCCTGACAGACCCTGTCACGGCGCTCATCGCCAAAGGCACGCACACCTGCAGGGAGACCGTCGCGAGAGGGTACGTCACCCCGCGGAACAGCGCTCGCGGGCCCTCACGCGCGAGCGTGTGCCTCCAGCAGGCGAGCACGCCCGAGAAGCCGTGTCCCGGCTGCAGCGCAAAACAGGCCATGTGAAATTGGTTAAACTGAGCCCGCCTGTGCTCTCAACACATGGGCTCCGAAGCACCTGGTTGACCTGCGATGCCACATTGTCTACCAGCGGGACTTCGCACAGCACATGGTGCTTGTTACCAAAATATTGACGAGTTCGTGCAGCGTCCAGCTCACTAGCTCTTCTATGAGCAGTGCTCAGCCTGCTGCATCGGCACGTATGCGCGCCTGTTGCAAGCGGATGCGGACTGTGTCCAATGGCTGGCCAGCCACAACCCCCGCCGCGCCGCCGATGCCCCCTGCGGCGGCAGTGCATTGACGTAAAGACGGCCGCACCGTCACGTACCGTGATGCCACGTATTGCTGCGAGAGCATTGCACCGCATGCCCGGCTGCCTCAGCTTGCACGGTCAGCGGCACGGCACACAGTCCCGCCGGTATACCTGGAAAGCCTGCAAGACGCTGGTGACTGGCACCAACTAAAGAGGCAGGTTGTGACCTGCGACGAAGTCCTTCAAGGCTGGGTGCCAGGCTGAGCCGACGCCCTCCGATGGCGCCGGCTCAAGCACGTCCGTCATGGCTGCACCGTTGCTGCCGGGCTACGCTTGCATCGCCGCAATGTTGTCATAGAGAGCACGCCTGACCGCGTCCGATTACTGCAGCGGTGGCGCTGCCAATGCTGAAGGTCCGTGTGAAGCTGGCAACCCAAGGGCCAGGTGTCGGCCTGCTGCCGTCGATCGGCGGATGGATCGATCGACAGTGCGATGTGTGCAATGCTGGTCAGTCCGACCGTAACCGCGAAGCGATCGCAATGCTCTGGAGCCAAGACGACCAAGAAGCGCAGCAGATGGCGTGCAAGGCAGCTCTCACTGCAACTTACACTCGCATGTGCTCGTCGAAACAATGCATATCTGCAGTGGCGCGAGGCCAAACCTCTCAGCATCGCCCTCTCGAATGTCAGCTCAATTGTTGCTTCGATCGACAGATCGTGTGTGCTTGTGGACGCTTCCCGCAAAGCGCTGCTCACGCGGAATGGGAGCTCCAGGACTCGCGGATGGATGAGTGCAGGCAGCCCTAGGTGCGGAAAACGCTGCAGACCATGCAGCATATCGAGATGCGGTGGTTTGCCAGTGACCCCGGGCGCCGTAAAGTCCGCACCCCATCCTAACGGGTAGCCGACCTCGTGGGCACCGACGCCGGGACGTGCGCGGCTCGTCGCAGCCGCTTGTAGATCCCGCCAGCGCACCACTTGCCCACCGCGCCCGCCGGGCATCGTTGTGCCTGGCTTCCTGACGCAGCCCTGAATATGACATCGTTGCGAGGAGGCCTGCTGCTGCCTCGCCCCCGGCACCCCCACCACTTGCAGCCATTGTAGTCCTTCGCAGTGGCAGCCTCGCCGGCAACTCGCGCAGCCGCGGCAGTGCTGCGCCGGAGGCGAAGAGTTAAGCTTCTCTGCTGCTGCTCAAGGAGCAAGTTGGGACCCACAGGCGGCTGCTCAGACATGCTTGCTCCTGCCGTGCAGCATCCAAGATCCGTATTGCAGCTCATCTACTGCAACTCTCACACTGGTGCGCAAAGCCGTGCTCACGATGGCCATGCTCGTCCACAGGAAGTCCGGGCAAACGCACGGGTGAGGTTCTCATATTAGCACGGCGACGCAGCCGTTAGCGCTCTCAGCCTGCTCACATCAGCCGCTGTCGGAGCCTTGACAGCGCACGAGGAGGTTCTGCCGCCGGAAACCCGGCGCGGAGCCGCGGCACGGCGCAGTCCCGCGGCGACTGCCGGAGCTGCCAGCGGCGCGGGACGGGCGAGGCGTGAAAGGGCGGCATGTTCTGGCGCGTGGCGGGCTTCACGCAGCCGTCCCCCATAGAGACGATACTGGACAAGGAGAATTTTACCCTCGAGGAGCTTCTAGACGAGGACGACCTGATACAGGTGATTATTGTAGACCCAGCTGCTTGGCCTGCACCACGGGATCCGTGCTGCGATAATCCGTCCTCCCCCGGATCCCCGCCAGCCAACACCTCTGATGTCCCTTGCAAAGCCAGTGCGCTCGCTGCACATGTAGCAGCGTGTTCGCCGTCACAGCATGATCGGCTTCATAGCCAGCGCCGTGCCGATGCTCGTGTTCACGACCGTACAGAAGACAGTGGTTCCGCTGGATACACGCTGGTCATCCCCCTTCGCAACCCGGCATGTGTTTGGGCCAGACATGGGGGCATACCGAGCACATGTGGTCATCTTTGCAGGAGTGCAAAGCCCTGAACGGGCGGCTCATCAACTTCCTGCGGGAGCGGGCCACGGTGGAGAAGCTGCTGCGGTACCTGGTGCAGAACCCGGACCAGAATTCCAGCGCTGCCGCCCCCACCAGCGATGCTGACTCCAGGCAGCAGTTCAAGTACCCCTACGCGGCGTGCGAAGTGAGTCTCAAAACCTAACCCTCACGCCAACCCCGACCCTCATCCTAACCCTGACACTGACCCCTACCCTGCCTGTTCAACTCATCACGCGTGCGGGGTATCAATCACAGAGGTCATCAGCATGCGGGAAAGCAGCCGTCAGGGCAGTACTGTCCCGGTGCATCATGTGCACCATCTGCGAAGAAGGCGAAGAGTGCCGCCTTCTACGGACGGCCGGCAGCTGCGGTGTGCCTGCGCGCGTGGTCTGTCGTTGCAGCCCATCGAGGTTGTCACGTTAGATGAGGCACGCTGTGCGTACAGCACTGAACCTTCCGTGTAGATGTGTCATCCGAGTCACAGGGTTTGTCCTTCAGGTGTTCTGCTGCGAGGTGGACGGCATCTTCTCGACGCTGCTCAACGACAACGAGCTGCAGGCCCAGCTGTTTGGTCTGCTCGACCACGTGCGCCTCACTGACGGCTTCTCTCTGATGATGCAGACGTCCTCGGTGCTTGTGACTTTATGAAGTGATACTGTCCACATGGCTAGATTGGCCATATGTCACGCTCATACTGGCTCAAGAGGACACATGCACTCATGGTGGTCTCCACACGACCTGCATCTGTGTAATATTCGACGTTAAACGCACTCGTATGTGCGTCATATGGTGTGTCGATCGGCGCAGGAGGGGAGCCTGAACTGCGTCACGGCCGGCTACTTTGCGCGGGTGGTGGGCACGCTGCTGTTCCGGCGCACCGCGGACATCATGCGGTACCTGGAGAGCCACCAGGCGGTGAGAGGCGCTCCGTCGCTGTTTCGATTTGACATGCTCATTGTGACAGGGTCCTCCGTTGGGGCTGGACATCACAGCGCTCGTATGCGGGATCATTGCGCCAGTAGCACCGTAACAGGCGCAGATTGCCCTTGCTGACACCTTGTCAGCGTGTCAGTCAGCGTCGCACTGCGGCACCTGATTTGTGCTTGCGAAGGCAGCCCAGGAGACCGCCCATGTCTGAGGTTCCAGTGTGCGGGTGTCTCCCTCAGCACTCCACCAGCACCCTTACCCCCAGAACCCTCTTCCGGAAAGGTGGTTGTTCTTGCCCCGCAGGTGCTGCACCGGCTGATCGCGCACCTGGACACGACGTCCATTGCGGAGATCGTGGTGCGCCTGGTCGGCGCGGAGGAGCAGACCGGCATGTATCTGGCGCCCACCCAGGCGCGTGACTCCCACAGCACTGCCAGACCCTGGGCTGCACACCGCGACCCGAGGCCGTGTGACTAGATAGTGAAACGACATGTTGTTATAACAGGGCGCCAGGACACCCCAGATCTGCCCCTCTGTCCAGCGTCTCAGGCTGGATACATGCGGTGTCGCCGTCTCTTGTCGTCGCTAGCGCGCTTGCCAGAGCGACCTCCTGGCCGGCTTTGCATACCCCTTCCGCGCAGCCTTCACGGGGCAGCAGGTTTCGGTGGCCTAGTGCATGTCGTGCATCCAGAGGCGCAGCTCCAATGCGCCTCCGTCATGTGCATTGGCGGGTGTGCACGCAGGTGTCGTGGCTGACAGAGACGGACCTGATGGCGCTGCTGCTGGAGCGCCTGGGGCCCGGCTTCCCGCCGGACGCCCAGAAGCATGCCGCCGAGATCCTCGCAGCCGTGGCGCGCAGCCAGGTGCTGCCGGACGCGACGCCTGCCCCGACCCCTGGCCCTGGCCCTGGCCCTGGCCCTGGCCCTGCCTTTCGAGCATCGCAACCCCAACTGCGACTCCCTGATCATGACTCTGAACCCAGCCTTCGCTCAATGATGCATTGGTGATTGTCTGCGTGTCGCGCAGATAGCCCATCTCGTGACCCTCGGTCGTAGTCGACGGTCGACGGTAATCGCCCTGCTTGCATGCATCGTGAGTCCGCTAGGGCGAGCGCCGACAGCCTCTGACATGCGGCATGTGAGACGCGTGAGTTTTGCTGATCAAGTGCTGTGTGGCCGCAGCTGTCGCCGCTGGTCCGGGTCATGAGCGCCCCGGAGTGCCTGCGCGTGCTCTTCGAGCGCGCCTTCACCAGCGAGGGCGCCTCTTCCGTGCAGGTGCCGGCAGTACTCACTTCTAGTGCTGCAGGCGGTGGCACGAAAGAAGCCTCGGTGTGAGTGCTCATTGCAAATACGGCATGTTTGAGCGTGTTGCCTCCGCACCCTCCCACATTGAAGCCGCATCAGCCATGCACAGACCAGCTGCTGTGCATGGTTGTTCCATCATCGTTTGCTCCATGCTTTGCTCAAGTGGGTCAATGTTTGCAGCCGTGCTTGTATCTCCGTTGAAATTGTCAGACGCGCCAAGCCCCGCGCGATGCGCAGGCCCTGGACGTGTGCATAGCGCTGCTGGAGCCGCGGCCCGGCCCGGTCGACGGCTACGGCAACTCGCCCACCGGCGGCGCCCGCGGCAGCCCCAGCCAGGTGACAAACCCCTCGAGAGCTT
>JAABUX010010531.1_pt1 | contig 10314 bp, 16 predicted proteins | sample 5561851 | NCBI WGS metagenome assembly JAABUX01 (sample SAMN10711883, study PRJNA513361) | rock metagenome | isolation source: Antarctica rocks | place: Antarctica: Victoria Land, Richard Nunatak red sandstone | collected 2016-01-03 | reverse complement strand
GTCCCTCCGTCTCGACGCGGCGTGCAATCTCCTCCCATACCTCGGGCTTGGCGAACACGATCGAGCCGCCGACGCCGGGTCGAGGTTGCCGGCACATCTGCGCGTGCTGGCGGGCGGACAGGATGACATCCTGCCTGACATCGACGGGCAGTATCAAGGCCCACTTGACGACATGCCCGATGAAGCCCTGCTCCGCGAACGTCCAATTGTCCATATCTATCGTCATCTATCGTCTCCCTCCCGATGGCAATAACGTTTCCCTACGGCGCTGTGTGGACCTCAGATAGTGCCCTGTCGTCCTGCGCGCTTACTCTTCGTCGTGCGTGGATGCCTTAGCTTGCAGACGGTCGACCTTCCGTTGCGCCGCAGCCGACGAGAACTGCGTGGCTGTGCGCTGCGTTTCCTCCGTATTGAGGCGGTCGGCCACCTGCCGCGCCTCCTCCTCGGTGCGGTAGGCGGGCATGTGCGGCATACCCGAGGCTGCACTGACGACGGCGTAGGGGGTGGCCGCGCCATAGGTGCCGCTGCTATGGACGACCGTGTAGGCCAGGCGTGGTTTGTTTGCCATTGTTCCTCTTTTCGCTTCTGCTTCCGCTATCGCGTTGCGCGACGCCGCTAACTGCGCGCTACCAGAGTAATGATCTGCACGACGTACCTCACCACCCGCTCACCGCCTCGTCGAGCGTGTCATCAGCAAACTTCGCGTAAATCCGCGTGGTCTCAATCTGGCTGTGCCCAAGCAGCCGCGCGGTGATCTCCAGCGACCCGGTCTGGCGCATCATCCGGGTGCCGGCGGTGTGCCGGAGGGCATGGACGCCCAGGGCCGGGACCTCGGCGCGCTGGGCCATCTCCTTGATGTGGTACCAGGCGCTGCGGCGATCACGGTACGGCAGCACCCAGTCGCCGTAGGGGTGATCGTGTTCGAGCGCGAGCTCGTGGCGCAGTGTGCCCGACAGGGGGATCGTGCGCTTCTTGCCGCCCTTGCCGGCGGCAACGACGAGCCGCCCGCGGTCGAGGTCGATATCGGACCATTTGAGGGCGACGGCCTCGGAGGCGCGCAGGCCGGCGTGCCCGCACAACAGCACCAGTAGCCGCTCGTGGTAGGTGAACGCGACGCGGAGGAGCTGCGCGGCCTGGTCGTCGGTGTAGGGCTGGCGCTTCTCCTCGCGCGCGATGGGGTCCCGGCCCGGCTTGCTGTCCGTGAACGGGTCGGCGGCCGTCGCCCCCGCCCAGCGTAGCGCGACGTAGAGGGCACGCGCCGCGGCGAGATACACCCGCACGGTGGCCGGCTTGAGGCCGTGTGCCTCCATCTCCCTGATCCACAGGTCGGCCGCGTTGCGCTTTGGCTTGAGGAGATCCCATTCACGGCCGTCTTGGGTGACGAGGCGCACGATGGCCGAGCGATACGTCGCGAGGGTGCGCGGGGAGATGTTGACGCCGGCGCCACCGTTGAGGGTCAGCCGCGCCTCGGTCAGGTCCCACAACACGTCCGCGTCGTGGAGCAGAGCCGCCTCGGTTGCACGCCGGCGCTTCTCATCCTCCGGCAGCGTTGCCCAGGCCGTGGCCCGTGCCAGTGCCGTGCCCGCGTAGACAACCAGCCCCGTGTCCGTCGTAGTCATCCTTCCACCTCCGCACGTCGCGCCCAGCGCGTGTTATGTCGAGCTATAACCCACGAATGATATTCTACTACGTCGCCGTGAGCGTATCACCCAATACGCCTTATGTCCAAAGACGGGCGGGCCGCGCTCAATCCAGCGGATCGGGGGTGTTGTGCTCATAGACCTGTGCCCTTATCTCCCGCTCCGTCCACCGGGTCGGCATGCTGCTGGGCGTGCTGCTCCAGCGCCGTCCTGGCCTCGTCGAACGATACGCGCTCAGCGATGGTCACATCGTCGTCAAGGCGGTGTGCGGTGACCGTCGCGTCCCAGTCGGCGTCGGAGCGCCCGGACCCCTTATACTGCCCGACATACCCATAGGGCCGCCTGGCGCCCACGAGACGATACGTCCACAGAGCCGGACTCTTGCGCTCCCACTTACCCCGCATGATGATTCCTATCGACTAGTGACGGCCGGCCATGGATTGGTATAACCATGGCGCGGTTCGCCATAACCTACCCGCTGCGTTTAGAGCCACGCGCCCACCGGCGCGCGGTCAAGTCGTTGAGCTTGGATGCAGCCGTAGCCTGCACGTCATCCATGGACGTCAAAGGGCCGCGTGCTTCCATCTCCTCGATGATCAGTTGCAGCCCGAGCCGCTCCATCTCATGGGGAGCCATCGACGAGGGGAGACGGCCCTCGGTGGCGGCTGTGCGGCGCTCTTCCCAGCGCTGCACGATGTCGCTCGCCAACCCGTTTACGATTGCCCTTGTCGTGGGCGGCATGCCGATGATGCCCCAGTCTATGCCCACGGCGGCTAACCTGTCCGTGACGCGCTGCGGGCGGTCATCGTCCGCCTCATCTTCCTCTTCGTCCCATAGGTCGTAGGCGTCGTAGGCATCATCGTGCAAGGTCTCAACCAGCGTGTTATACGCCCACGATTCTGGGTCATCCACACTATCGTCCACGATGGCGTCGTGCTGCTCGTAGTAGGCGAGGCGTTCCTCCATGTAGCGGTAGACCTCGACGGCCACATCTTCAACATGTAGATGCGTACCGTCGTGCCGGATCGTGCCGGCGCGCAAGCGGTCGATCACCTCTTGGCGTCGTGCGTCGATCGCCGCGTCGTTGTCGTCGCCTCTAATCTCTCGCCAATAGAGTGCTTTACCGTTCGCGTCACCGAGGGTATGCACGTTGACGCTCGGGGGCAGCACGGGCATACGACCGTCCCCTTCCACGTCCACGTAGGGGAAGCGGAAGGTGCAAACGACGACGCCCAGTTCGGGCAGTTCCTCTATGCGGCTATACCCCTTGTCGTCGGGGACGAGTGTGAAACCAGTCCCTGGTTGTGTGTGCTCACTCATAATCGCTGCCCCCGGTCCTTGTCTTCTTCGTCGAGGTGCTCAATAGCCCACATACGTAGCAGCACCGACGGTTTGACGCCTTTGCGCGCGGCGCTTGCCCGTAAACGCTCGACCAGATCTGGCGTTAGCACGACCGTGATCTGTGGTGGTCGTGCGCCCTCCCGTTCTGTCATCTCTTCCTCGACCTCAACAAGACTACTCTCTACCATCGTTTTCACCCCCGACTTTACCATACTTCACCTTGCCTAACTACAGTATACCACAGCTAACGTTGTGGAGTATTGCAATACAGTGTGGAGTAGTGTATACTGGAAGAGTGAGGAGTAGATAGGCTCCCGCAAACAAAGATGCCGACTCGGGTCTGATACACCCGAGTCGGCGGTAGGTACGGAGGATCACTACAATGCGCACCGCACCCAGTACACAGTCTACGGCCAAACGTACCACGTCCGCCACAACCTTTAAGCCAAGAGTCCGGCTCCTCGGCCCTGGTCGCTACCTCGTGGAAAGCGCGACTAAGCCCGGTCGCGGCCACACCACGACGGCGACAAGCTGCACATGCACCGGCTTTTCCTACCGCCGTCACTGCAAGCACGTCGCCCTGGTGCAGGCGCTAGAGCCCGCGATGACGGCCTGGTACGGGCAGGTCACCCCGCCCGCGGTTCCGGTGGCCGTTGTGCCAATGTCGGCTGGCGCTCCCAGCGGCATCGTGCGGCCTGTCATGACCGCGCCGCCCGCTATCACCAGCCTCGACGCCCAGGTCGATGCGGCCGAGATGAGGCTGGCCCAGGCGCGCAGGGCACTCGCGGACACGGATCGCCGCGACGACTCCTACGCGGTCTTGTGGCGTCAGGTGGACGGCTTGGAGCGGGAAGTGGCGGTGCTCCATTACCAGCTGATGCGGGCGGCCTGACATGACGACACACACAGCCACGACGACACGGCCGCTTGAGGAAGTTTCCTCAAGCGGCGCGGTCCCCATTACCGACCAACCCTCTTATGCTTATGCCGGCGACGGTCGCTGGTTTCCTAGTAATCAAGCGGCGCTCGACGAGTGCGTGGCCTGGAACACATTCGCGGCCCGCTGGAACGCCCGTACAGCCGCCGGGAGCCTCCGCTAATGACGACACAGCACATCGTTCACCCCTCGCCCGCGACGCCCTACGCGCCGTCCTGGAGCTTGTACATCTATGGGACGCGCGCCTTCTTCACCTACAACGGTCGCCTCGTTGCCCAGGCCACAGTTGCCACGCCAGGCCAGGAGGCGCGTATCGAGGCCATGTTTCAGCGGTTGACTGACCGCGAGCGAACGGGGCGCACATGAACCGGCCTCTTGGTTGGATTCGCGGCCCGCCCGGTCGTCTCAGTCGGCTGCGGCCCTTGTCCCATAAAAGCACGTAAAACTAACCGCTCGTTGTCGTACGATAACAACATGTCTTTCCCACCTGTTTGATGAGAAGGAAAGGAATGGTTGACACCATGAGAGAAACCACCGCCGCTCGCCGCCCCGCGACCAAGAGTTATGTTGGCAGTGATGATGATTGGGGGTATACGCACGTCCTGAGCGAAACCGTCTGGACATTGAGCGATTTCCTGGTGCAGTTGGCCGCGGAGGTCAGTCCCCACGCGGATGGCTCCGCGGGCTTCCGCCGCCAGCAGATGTTGCTCGGCTACGCGGCGGAGTTGAAGGCCGCTGCCGCCGCCGCGCAGCTGGACGCCGACGATGGGGCGCAGTGCGTCGCCCGGCTGGCTGAGATCGCGGCCGACGAGGCGCGCTCTGCAAAGAATCAGGCCGCTAGGATGGCAGCAGCGGAGCAGGCCAGCCAGAACCCGCCTCAGCTGCACGCCTAACGGCCATAGGCCAGCCATAGAGGCTGTGAGGGGCCATGGGGGATCTACTCCCCCCACGGCCCCTTTATTGTGCCCAGCGCCTGCTACACTGGCCCCTGGCGTGTTCGTGGGCGTGTACACTTGAACGCGTGAGTACTGGTGATGAGGCGTCCACGCCGCCACGCGTTCACGCGGACAGTGACGCGTACACGTTAACGACCGCCGAGGCGTCCGCCATCCTGGGGCGCTCGGAAGGCACGGTGCGCCGCCTCATTCGCGCGGGGCATCTCCCGGCCGTGGCCGTCGAGGGTGAACGGACCACGGAATACCGGCTGCGCGCGGAAGACGTCCACGACGCGCATGGACGCGTGAACGCGTATGCGACTAGGCGTGTACGCGTTCGTGAGCGCGTCACACCCGTGGACGCGTCACCCCTCGACTCGCCCGAGGAGCCGCGGCCTGCCCGCCTGGACGCTACGGCCGGGATGCAGGCAATCATCGACCAGGCCATCGTCAGCGCCACCGCGCCGCTCGCCACGGAACTTGCGGATGCCCGGCGCACGATCGAGCGGTTGGCGAGGGAGAATGGCATGTTGCGGGAGCGCCTAGCGCACGCTGAGCGCGTGCAGGACACGCCCGACGCTCCGGTAGGCCCTGAGCCCCATCCCCAGCCTACCGCGCGTCCTGTCGCCTCTCTACGCGTGCGTGTGCTGCGGTGGTTGCGCGCGTGATCTCGCGCCCACGGTACGTTATCTATCAGGATGCTCGGACGTACACCTGGGCCGTCCATGATCGCTGGGGCCGCTATTCCATTCGCACCAGGCTCACCCAAGCAGCGGCCGCGACCATAGCCCGCGATTGTGAGGCGGAGTGGCGGGCGCTGTGTCAGCGGTGGATCGATGCTCAGCACCACGATACCACCCCCTAAGCGCCAGGAGCGGGCAGGACAGGCGGGTGGCCACGGTGGCAACACAACACACCGCAGGCCACCCGCATCAGCAGCGTACCGCAGAAGGGGGCACGCCTGTACGTAGCACTTCTATCTTTTCAAGAAGTGGGGCGCTATCCCTCGTGCGGCTTGATGCGCGCCCGGATAGCACCCTTCTGTGTTCCCCTGAGCGGCCTAGTGGACGATGACGCTGGTCAACCACAGGCCGCCACTAAACCATAGGCCGATGCGCGCGAACCAGGGGTACGCCCACGGTCGTTGTGGTCGGTGCGCGCAACGATTGGCTATGGTTTTCCCCACTGCCCACAGTTGCCACCCAATCAGCGCCACAATGCATAAAATCCCTATCAGTTCAGGGATACTGAGCAGCACGGCCAGGACTTCCTCCGCACGGTTGGCGCTGACAGACCGCGCCGCGACTTGCCACGCGGTCGGGATCGGTATCCAGAGGACGGCCCACGGTCGCCGGCTAGCCGCGATGGTGACTTGCGCGAGCCGAGCCGCAGTGCTGTGGGCGATAGATCGTGCGCTCACATGTTCCTCTCGTTGTCGTCTCGTTTATGCCCACCGTGTAGCGGCCACGGCCGCTACACGGGCGCTACTTGGCTTGAATGATAGACGCGATCAGGACCGCGGTTATAGCCATCCCTGCTATCTCAAGTGGCGGCGGTGGCCCGAAAATGAGCAACACGATCGCTGTACCCAGGAGGAACACGAGAACGGCCAGCGCGTAATAGCGCCAGGCGACGCGCCTGGGCGTGGCGACCTTCTGAGATGGGGTCTGTGGCGCGCGGTCGGGCACGTCGTCTCGTTCTAATCGGCCCATGAGCATACCCCCCTTCTCGTTATCATACAACGGTGGCCCCCGCGTGAGTGGACGCGAGGCAAACATTATCGCTTGGTCAAATTTTACCAAGGGTGGCTCCCCTCTTTACCAAGCAAGGACCGACCATGCCCCCACCGGCGCGCTATACCCTTCACCATGAGGTAACGACCGGCTACTGGTCCGTCGTTGACCGCCTCTTCGAACGCGTCCTCTACTTTGGGACATCCACGATGACGACAAACCGCTATGCCGGTGATCTGGAGGACAGATGGCGTGCGCGGTGCGAGCAGTGGATTGACGCCGAGTGGCGGCCCATCCTCCTCTGACGCGTTGAGAGCGCGCAGGACAGGCGGACGGCCCGCGGTGGCAACACAACACACCCCGAGACCGTTCGCATCATCAGCCTACCGCATGGGGCGGGTGGCACGCCTATACATAGCACAGCTATTTATTTTCCAAGTAGAGGGCGGTCGCGCCTGTTGTGTTGATACGGTAGGTCGGATGTTTCGCAGGGCGCGTAGCGCACGAGAAACGAGTAGAGGAGGCGATAGTAGGGGCCCGGGGTCTCAACATTTAAGCCGGGATAATCCCCGCTAACAAACGTCACTTCCGTCAAGTTGAGAGCCGACAACCGCCACCAGCGTCGACTCGTTGTAGAACCCTCGTCTTAGAATCATGGTTCTACGACGAGAAGGTCTCAAGATAGGGTTGGTAGGACCTCCGAGGGCCAGAATCCGGGTATGTTCAGCCCCCAAACTTGTCGTAGAATGATCCATGACCCCAAGTTAGCCCAAGTTCCAGTCATCGACATGCCGCTTAGCGGGGATTTTCCCGGTTTTGTTGTAGCGAGGCCTATATCGAGGCGTCTGCTTGACGCCTTACGCATGAACTGTGTGCGGGGTGATGATAACACCTACCACGACAAATACCGCGAGGACGAGAAGATGTATGCGTTTCATGTAGCCGTCCAAAATCACGGGCAAGGCAGTGACTAGAATGACCGCACGGATGGCGAAGGCGTGTAACCGACAATGAACAAACAGAGGGTCGTATCAAACCTGGCGATCATGAGCCTGGGACAAATTGTCACATGGGGGCTAAGTTTTGGCACGACGGCCCTGACAAGCCGTTACCTCGGCCCTAGCCGCTTGGGCGAGTGGACGATAGCCATGTCCATCGTGGCCATGCTCGGACTTGTCGTATCCCTGGGGATGAACAGCTACCTGACCCGGGAGATCGCGCGCGCCCCCGAGCGCGCAGGCGTGCTGACCAGCGCTGCTATGCTGACGCGTGGCCTGTTAGCTTTGCCTCTCTTCGGGGTCTTGTGGGTCTATGTCCATCTCACCCATCTCAATACAGAAACACAGATCGCCTCGTACATCATCTTCGCCGGCATGGTCATCTGGGCGCTCGGAGGTGTGATGCTGTCCACGTTTCAGGGGCATGAGAACATGACCTTCGGCACGGTTTGGGCTATCGCCCATAACGCACTCTACTTCATTCTGGTCGGCCTGGTCGTCTGGCGACACGGAACCCTGCTCAACTTCACTCTCAACGACGTCATAATCGGCCTTCTGTTGCTGGCAATGAACCTGTACTTCATACGCCGCTATGCCCGGCTCACCCGGCGCGTTTCGCGCCGTGATATTCGAGAGGTGGTGGTCGGCAGCCTCGGCTTTTGGGCCACCACTATCTTCGGGACCATTTACGGCAATATCGACGCCATCATCTTGGGTACGGTGGCCGGCGTTGGTCCGGCCGGACTTTATGGCGCTGCAACCCGCCTGTTCGCGGTCCCGCTGTTCTTGCCCGGTATGATTGCCACGGCCACGTTACCTCTCCTATCGCGGCTGGGGGTCGATGCTGGAAGCGATTTCGCGCGTGTTGGGCGCAAGACGATTACGCTCTTGATCGTGTGCGCGGTTCCGCTTACCATCGGCCTCGCCACGTTTGCAGAGCCGCTAATTGCTCTGATCAACGGTCCACGGTTCTTATCGGCGGTACCTGTACTAATAGTATTGAGTCTGTGTATCCTGCCAACGTTTCTCAACGTGCAGTTCTACCAGATGCTTGCGGCGCAGGACAAGCAGTGGCGTTGGACCATTGTCATGGCTATCAGTTGTGTCCTCAACCCTCTAGCCAATTTCATATTGATCGCCTTTGCCCAGCGGCATTGGCACAACCCCGCCGTGGGGGCGGCGCTTGCTCTCCTCGTGACAGAAGCGGGCATGGCAATATATGGCACGATCTCTATGCGCGCCATCTTGCTCGATCGAGCGCTCGGGCGGATTGCCGTCAGCGTTCTGGTCGCCGGCACGGCGCAACTAGCGATCATCTGGCTGACGAGCGGGCTATGGGCGCCGATTGGTGAGACGCTGGGTGTGGCGGCTTACGCAATTATTGGCATTGTAACCGGCGCTATACCGCGTGATGACGTTGCTATGCTCAGCCAGATAGTTATCGGGCGGCCCCGGAGGTTTGCGAGGTAAACATGATGCACAACCCATCCCGGTAGATTGACAGCAAGGTTACCTGTGAATACGCCTGCCCTCTATGCTGTTAGGAGTATCAGCAGGCCTACTGGATTGGGTTGAAAAGAATACGATTGTTGGCGGACTTGGTGGGATTAGCCGAAAGGATAAGGCTCTATGACGTGGGTGTCAGTGGTGGTCCCGGCGTATAAGGGTGAACGGTTCATTGCGGACGCCGTGCGGAGCGTTCGTTCACAAACATTATGCGAATGGGAGTTGATCGTTGTTGACGATGGTTCACCTGACGATTCAGCCAAGGTCGCACGGCAAGCAGCGCAGGATGATGCCCGTATTCGCGTAGTGCATAAGGATAACGGTGGCGTCGCCACAGCGCGTAATCATGGCTTTACAGAGAGCGATCGTAGGGCTCCTTATATCCTTTTCTTAGATCAGGACGATCGACTTCTCCCAGGCGCACTGCATGCTCTTGTTAAAGCTCTTAACGACACGGCGAACGTGGTGGCGTCGCATGGGCGAATGACGGGCCTGGATGCTGATGGGCATATCTATCCGACCGCCGAGTCGCTCTATCTTTCTGATCGATGGGGACCAAGTTTATCACGCCCTGTACGTTGGCCGAAGCATCGTTCCACAACCCTTGGCGTACTTATGCTTATGAATGTGATGAGAACGCCGGGTTTGACGCTAATGCGGAAAGATACGTTGCGCCGCATTGGTCTTTTCGACCAGTCCCTCGCGCCGGCAGATGACCTCGATATGGCACTGCGCCTTGCCATGGCGGGACCCATCGCTTACGTTGATCGTGTAGTCCTGTGCTACCGTATGCATGATGCTAACGTAACGCTGACTCATGGTCGTTTGACCGATGATGCGACAGTTCGTGCTTATAAAAAAGCGCTTTCTTCGCCCACTCTGTCCTATGCGCAAAGAGAGGAAGCTAGACGCGCTTATATGTGGCAAGGAAAACATGTGGACCGCTACATTTTCTGGCGATATATATTGTGGACACGAGAGAACATACGGAACGGGGATCTGCTACTGGCGGCGAAGCAAATACGACATGCAGCCATGGCGAAGGTACACTATCTCCGTGCCTTTCCCGGACTGCCATGGTCATTGGACGTGCCAAACGATAGCGTCCTGTCAAGTGGTGGAAAAGCCACCGCGGCTTCGTGCCTCTGTTAGGCCGTCTTCATCTCCAATTGAACCGGGGTTTCACCCTCTCCTGCTTGGAAAAGGAGTTTGCACAGCGACGTT
>JAABUX010010530.1_pt1 | contig 10314 bp, 7 predicted proteins | sample 5561851 | NCBI WGS metagenome assembly JAABUX01 (sample SAMN10711883, study PRJNA513361) | rock metagenome | isolation source: Antarctica rocks | place: Antarctica: Victoria Land, Richard Nunatak red sandstone | collected 2016-01-03 | reverse complement strand
ATGCTGACCTTGGGACTTCTTCGCCACCTCCGTTGTCATGTAGGTCTCTGAATTCTTGGTCTTCCCAAATCCTATAGGTTTCATATGCTTCTGCTGAATGTCCATTGAGTCCGTTAGTCGTTATGCCCCTTGTTGTCCAATATACGATTAGATAGGTCATTCTACCTGCTTAGGGGTGCCTTCGCTTCGTGTCAGTCTACCTTCCTCAAGCTTAATAAACCTCCCAACTACCATCATCGTCAATGATATGAAGATCCGCTTTTCCCACCTTTATATTAGCCTCGCCGCTGCGAGACTCTGCAGCACCCAAATCCTTCAGTGGCAACCATCAAGAAAACTATCGGGCACAGGCTGGTACCCGTATGTTCAGACGGGGAGCATAGCTGCGCCCAGAAGAACTGCCATCACCCATGGACAAACGATAGCGCACACGCTTGTGTCCGCCTTTTACACCACAAACAGCAGCAATTCTCTTCTTCTAACTATGGAATACAGCAGATCGAGTTTGCAGACACCTGACGGTCCTGGGAAAGTAAGTACTCTTACCTCAAGGATGGGAGATAGCACGATACTTTAGCACAAACCTCAGCCGCAAACCTAAGCATCACTTGAACCGATCGGGCTTTATGATAAAGAAGTAGCAATTTCGTTTGCGTTCTCAATTGACGCCGGCTCGCACCCATGAATAGGTCTCTTTGGGCAAGTTCATCCCAGTACGCACGTCCGAACGGGATCCGGGAAACCACTCTCCACGTTCATGTCGTAGGAGATGCCCGTAATGAGCTTCATGAGCACAGCACAAGCCAAGGAGGTAAGCATTGCGCGCGAATATACCTATCTCTGTAGGCGAACAGGCCTGAAGATCGTAAGCTGCAATGATCATTCGGGTGATTGATGTATAGGCGATACCTTGAGTATTGCGCGGAGATACCGATAATCCTTCGTCGCCTGCGACTCTGCTGTGAGTTGTGAAGTCAGCTCATCCCTGAGCGACATGCTCCGAAGGTTGGGATCCTCAGATGGCGCTTTCAGGGTCGAAGCGACGACCTTCCATGGGTCTTCGTAAGACTCCACATGATAGCATCGTCCTAGAGCGATAACACTCAATGTTTTCCTGAACAATCCGTCGCCCATAAACCCTTGACTGCTGATCCAAAATTCCCCGTCACGGTCCATAGGAACCCAATCCTGAAAAGCAGGGTCGTCTTGCGCCCAGACGAATACACAACCGTCCCGGACGGCAGCGATTGTCTGTTGAGTGCCTCGGTGTAAAGGCAGATCTCCACGGAGGTAACCTTCAAGGACAAGAAGAGCATCTTTTTTCGTGTTCAAGTGACCAAAATATATTGGTCCCAGTGGCTTGGACAGATGACCGCTTGATGTCGTTTTCGCAGATGCGTCACCGTCGTCAGAAGGAGACCACGCCTGTACTATCGCGTCTGAGAGTCGAATTTCCTATGAAATACATTCTCCGGCAATTCTGATGTCCAAAGGCTCTACTAGGAATATCGATTGACTATCTCTAGCATATAGAATTGCAACTAATGCCTTTTTTCCCAATGCGCCTCTCCGAAACTCATGTCCTTTCCTACAAACACGTCAAGAATCATCAGAATGTATCCCATGTGCAGAATTGTCGTCTGTAGTTACATCACCATCCGACCACGTTTCACTCGTTTCCGGCTGCAACGCTGGCCATTTGTCCAAATTTGCCCTCTGTTTCTCTGATACGTGAAATCTCTCCTCGTAGGCTACCCTGATTATTTTGCGAGCGTGGTATTTGAAGACAGAGCGGTGAGATACGACAAATAAGACCGCGTGGTACATCTTCAAACGCGTCTTGGTCTCATCGTCAAGCTCCACTCTGATGAGAGGATACAACAGACGGAAGGAGCTGTCTCTCGCTAATGTTTTGTTGCCCTTGACATAAACGGGTCTCTTGTAATCTGTTTCGTACCATCCTTTCCCAGATTTGAGGTCCTGACTAAATCGCGTGCATGGGCCGTCCTCCGAGAGTATCAATACAAAGAAAATCCAGCGTGTCACACAGGATATGGTATTACGTGAGATCTGTGCCTAACATTCGGAAACGATCACCAAAGCCGCTCTCAACGCCTCGGTAGGCTGCGTCGAAAGGTCAATTCTTTCCGGTGCACTCATTCTAGAGTGAGATCCTCTATCGGCTCATCAGCTAATTAGGGCTATCTCATACTGACTAGTGCAAATCACTCACTGCACGCAACAATCTGTCTTTCGATCCGGCCGTGGTGAATTGATCGACATCTTTGTGAGTCACACTCTCAGCCACCACAGCCACTAAAGCGGGGTACTCCATGTTGCTATGTGCTCCATATTGCGCACTGTTGGGAGCGGGCTCCGGCAACAAAAATTTCTCTCATCTGCCTCCTTGCTTTCCATATAGCCTGCGTAGCGCAGAACACAATACCAAGTTAGCGACCATATTCGATGCCTAGAATTCAAGGTTGAATGTCCTTGCTCTGCTTCGAGACTGCCTCCCGCTGATTTGTGATAGCTGAATCTCTCGCCATAGCGCGCGCCTACAACTTCAACGAGAACACGCAAATCTGGAGCCAGGAAAGACTCGTCCCTCGCTAGCCGTAAGCGATGCTTCTGTCGCTCCCTGACCACATGCTGATTTGCGTGAGCGGTTCGAAGAATTCGGCAACGGTGGCAAAGCGTAAATAGATCGAGAAGTGGATCCCAAAGCCCGCGGCATGCGGTTCCCTTACCAACTCCAGGGTGACAAAGAAGTGAAAGCTTGAGATTGACACTAGAACACCCTGGGAACATCTGTCCAAAAGAGCTCGGCCACCGCCTTCACCTGTTACAAAGGCCGTCATGCAAAAGGCAAGACGAGGTACTGGGACTGGCAAACTACGAGATCTATCGCAAAGCCGGTCACAGTCATTAGTTGATATGGGCTCGCAAGCGAGCCCTTCCGAGGACCAGTCGCAACTATCGACTCCCTCTACCATCACTCCTGACTTCCCCTCATTCGAGCAGGAATTACGTCGCCGCAAAATATTCGACGCAGATACAGAAGAGATGTCAGATGAATATCCGAGTAATTGGGAAGAAATTCAAAGGGTCCTCGGACAAGAAAGAGATACCCCCGAGCCTACTCCAACGGAGCATAAGGGCTTCCGAAGGAGAGTGGTTAACACTGGGAATGAAGCTGCGGTTATGGCTTCCGTATCTCCCAAGCTCCTGAAAGACAAGTGGAACGACGAACCTGGCGTAGCTTGGCAACATGACCAGCCTTGGACTAAGTGTGTTCCGTTGGACCCTCATCTTACACCAAGATTGCCGCCCCCAAAGCCGGATCAAGCAATCGGCTGGACTTCGAAGGCCTTCGACAGTTTTTATGCGGGCACGGCACTAACAACTATCCCCACAAATGGTCGGAAGACTCCAAAGTCCTTTGCATCACCAAGCGACAACCTCCACTGGCCCATCTTTACAGTTAAGGGAAAGGGTGTCGCAGGCCAACTTCGCAAAGCTAGACGGCAGAATTTGCACAACGCATCCGTAATGATCAACAACTTTTTCGAGCTGAAGAAGAAAACAGGGTCACAAGAACTGCCTTTTGGACAAGCCATGGTAATGACCATGGAGCTTACAGCCGAGGTTGCCCAATTGAATTGCCATTGGGCTTCAAGGTCAACAAAGGGAGACATGATTCACTACGGGAGGACCCTAGAATCCTGGTCCCTCCATTCTCCTCGCTTAGCAATTTACCGTGAAGCTAGGTGGAGCATTTCCAACGTCGTAGAATGGGCCAGGGAAACTGCTTACGCCAGAATCGTCCATGACCTTTCGATTCTTGAAAAACTATCTAGGTCATCGATGATCCAGACTCCACCATACAGCCAACAAATACCAAGTCATATTGGCGGGCTTCCTCTTTCAAGATGCTCCTCCTCGACAAATCTTAGTTTTGCATGTGAGCAGGTGCAGATCTCGGATTCAGAAGGGCAACCTTCAACAACTCGCAGGCGCAAGAAAACGTCGAGCATGCAGGAAAATCCGTCGGGCGGTAGGGATACGCCAAGACATTAGACGGTCTGACCAATGTTGGTAGGTAAATCCATTTATTCTGATGTATCTTTTAAACAACTACATCGATTTTCAAGATTTTTGAAGTGTTGAATAGCTGTAAGTAAGCTGCATAATTTGATTTAAGTAGAAAATATCATGAAAGGTAGGTGCATGCGTGGGTAGAATGCGAAGAAATGTCAGAGTTCTGAATCTATTTTTTTATTTCATAAGCTGCGATAAGCTCAGGGTCCTAAATTGGGGATATTCTATTGTAGAAGAGAAGAGATAGGCTACCGCCGGTGATATTAAGCTAAAATATATTAGGAGTAATAAGTAAATAATTAATAGCCTTATTAAAACCTTCTTTAAGAATAAACTTATTCCCTTCTATAAGGCCTTAAGCCTAGAAGTACTATAATAATAGGAGTCTTTAATATAGTAAGGCTTTATAAGTACTCTTAGTATCTTTATAAATATTTTTATACTTACCCTTCTAGCCTTATAGCTCTATACTATAATATTAGAATGTAAATTAGACCTTATAAGCTTATTTAGCTCTATTATATAAAAGTAGTTTAAAGGATATTATTAAGGTTATTAAACCCGGAGTTATTATACTAGATAAAGGTCTACTAAGTATTAAGATTAATAATATATCATGATATTTAAAAATGTTTATAATAATATTTACGAATACTTTACTTAATACTTAATATGTTTATAAAGTTATATTTAAAAGATAATATACTAGGATACTACCTTTAATAAAGTTAATAATATATCTTAAAGCTCTTAATATATTTATTAAGTAGACTGTATTAGTTATATTACTTCCGACTTAAATATAATCTAATCTAGGCTTATTAATATAATATATTTTAAAACTTACTAGTATTATAAATAAGCTTAATACTACCTTATTAATACTTTTCTTATATAAATACTAGGTTATATTTAAATATTATTTGTAATATTATTAATCTAGAACTCTATCAAGATATTTATCGCCTCTTAAATAAATCTACAATTAATAAATTCTTAATAGACCTTAATAATTTCAACTATAAATCGTAGGCTTATATTATTAGATATTAAAATCCTACTAGTAGTTAAAGTAATTAATAAGGTAGCTTATTTTAATATACTAGTTAGTATAATTCTTAACTACCTTTATAAGTAAGAAACTAATAAGCCTATTAACTCTTTAAGTACTAGCCGTATAATTATATTTATAATAATACTAACCGCCTCCTTAAAAGCTTTAAATTACCTTAAACCTGATAAATATATGAAATTCGCGGATACTATCTTATCTAATTTAATCTACTAAGCCTAATTAAAGTAATTAACAACTTAAAGGTAGCCTATTAGATCATTAATAGTAAGGTAGTATTTAATACTATTAATAAGGTAGTAGTTAATACCCTTAATAAGGTAATAGCTAATACCCTTAGTAAGGTAGTAGCTAATACTATTAGTAGGGTAGTAGATTATAGGAAATTAAATAGCTATGACTATAAGTATATTAGGCTATTATTAAAGACGTTATAAAGTATTATATAGATAAAAATTAGTAATATTATATATCTACTTAATAGTATAATAATAAAAAATATAAAGGAAATAAGGAAGTTAATATATATAATAAGGAGGTATTAAATACTAATTTTATAGCTTAAACTAAAGAAATAGATTACCCTTACTCTACTATCTAAAAATAAGCTATTTATTTACCTCTAATAGTACTATTAAAGAAAGACGTTTAAAAGACCTATTAATATATTATTAAAGCCCTTACTAGGTAATACTACGGCTTATAAAGGACTTAAATATCCTAATAGGCTAGTAGCCCTAATAGTAGAGTCTACTATTATACTAAACTAATTTAAGGTATTAAGATATAAGTTACGCGGATAGAGATATACTATAATTAGTATCACCTAGTCTATTAGAATTAAAAGAATTAAATATTTATTTAAATAATAAGTACTTTATTACCCAGGGTGTATTTATAAAAAGTACTTATTAAGAAGATATTATCTTTAATACTACTTTATAATATTAATAATAAGGTTATAAGGATTAAACAAACGCCTTGATTAAGATATTTATTAGTGGTACTATTAAGAAGAAGCTAGTAATAGCCTTAATTATTATAAAGGGATATATAATAAAGGACTTAATAAGTAAATTTACTTATTAAAATAGATATATTAAAACTTTCAAGTGTAATTATTAACTTTAATAAATAATCCGCTACTTTTAATTGTTATTAGAATCTTATAATACTAATTAAGGTTCTTATTTACACCTCCTCTAATATTAAATAAAGTATTAAGACCTAATTAATTATTATTATACCTTCTTATACTATAATTTAGGTATTTATTCTTCCTTTTTACACTTAAGTATACTTAAAACTTTAGCCTTAATAAGGGTATCTTTACTTATATTATTAATTTAATAATCTTAATTATATAAATTTATAATACCTCTTTTAAGGTAATATATCTATTATAAAAGGTACGTCTTAGCTCTCTTATTATATATAATTAGGAAGACGTATATATAATATTATTAACCAAGAATACTAGATTAGAAAAGATTAATATTATAAGTAATATATTTTATTATTATAAAGCCTATATCTCTTATATAAATAGTATTAAGGGACTTTAATATCTTAAGTAGCCTAACTATTATAATCTCTTTATTAATAATAGATCTAGCTCTTAAGTATATCTTACCTAATACTAGGATAATATATAATATCTTAAAGGTAATAGACTTCCTTAGATATAAAATAATTGAAGTTTAATTATAAATATCCTTAAGGTGGAATAAATACTTATGCTATTAAAATTTAATATAGACTTAAAGCTGTTACAGGTTTCCCTTATAAGTTAAAAGGAAAAAGACTTAGTTAATAAGATATTTAATAATCTATATAATTAAGGAAAGATAATAGAAGTTATCTAACATATACTATTCTCCTATCTAATATTTATAATAAAGAGATATAGTAAGTAGCTATAAAGGGCGTATTATAATACATATTAAAGGACTTAATAAAATTACTTAATTAGATAATTACCTAATATTATTATAATTTAATATTACCTTAATAATAGTTAGATATCCTTATATCTTTATAATAAATAATTTAAGATATTTCTACTAATTTAACGTATAAGAATATAATTAATATAAGCTTATTATTATCTCTTATTAAGGTTAAGAATAGTATAACGTAGTACTTATAAGGTATAAAAGGTTATCCTTATATATAGAATAATAAATAAATAAGTTACTCTACCTATTTCAAGGACTTTATAAAGGCTTATATAAATAATATAATTACCTTTTTAAAGATATTACTATTCTACCTCTTTTAAAATATTAAATTAGCTTAAACCTTAATAAGATATTCTTAGACTACTTATTTATTACTTTACTAGGTTAATAAGTTAATTTACTTAACCTATTAATATTTAAAGAGAAACTGGCTATTATAAGTATATTAAGCTTCTTACTATTATTATAAGACCTTAAATTCTTCCTACGCCTAATAAGCTAGCTATATTAATTAATATAATAATATGCCTAATATGCCTAATATATTAATATATTAATACCTTATAATAGTATTAAATAGAGCTTATTAATACCCTCTTAAAGGGTATAAAAGACTTTATAAAGAAGATATAATATATATAACTAGTCTCTAACTTATTAAAGTAGAAATCCTTTTAAGATGTAAAGGTAGTATTTAAGAGTATTATTTTTCTTATAGATTTTAATAAAATAAGGACCTTATTTATTAACTTAAACGCTTTAAGGAGTCAAGGATTTATTATTATAATTTATTATATAAAAGTAATATTATCCTTGAATATGCCTCTGCACAGGCCCCCTGCAGCGATTTCGCTTTCAGTATTCGCGCTCAGTCTGGCATATCAGCTCCCTTTCCTGCATCCCTCTACTCATTAGCTGATTGGGTCAGCAAGATGGGTAACAGACACGTCAAGGTCAAAATTATTTTGTCGGCCTGAGGTTCGCTCACGTCGACATGGCTCCAGAAGGCCTCATAGACGCTCTGTGATAGGCTGGGGGCAGCGACTAGCCTGCTTAGCGGCCAAACAAATAAGACATCTACATAATGCATTTATGACCTTTTTTAATTGCTTCCTAAAAATTCATGACATCATCCCGATAGCGCGCTGGTATAGCAGCTTTGCGCCGAACAGGCCGTGCCGTCGATGCACCTGTCGTCACCGGAGCAGCGGCACTTCCCCCACGCTGCCCAGCTGCTCCCCCGCGCCCGCGTGTAGTATCGCCACGACTACCTCGCTGACGCTGAGGCACCGTCCCATCCGAGAGCCCAGTCCATAAGTTGTTGGAGGACCCACCTCTCGCTTGTAGGTGCTTGGTAGAGGAGTGACTTTTGAAGGATGGAACTATGGCAGCTGCTGAGTAATATGGGTGGCTTCGACATGGCTGCAAAGTCGGCGTCGAAGCACCGGAAGGGGTAGTCTCTGGTGTCGTAGGAGTGAAATATGGGTAGCTGTCCGTCATCATAGGCTGGCCGCTTTGGAACTCACTTGCAATCGTTCGGTTTGTCCAACCACAAGAGCCGCTGCCGATGGCTTCACTCGATGTATTGGTCGGGAGCGTGGGAAATGGATATGCATGATCCAAGCCTGGTCCCTCCGCTCTAGGATAAGGAGCTATCATATTATCAATCGACCGATCGTGGCATAACGCTAGAGGTTGAGAGCGTAGTGTCTCTACTAGACCGATCTGCTGCTCATGGGTAGCTGCAGCAACGACGGCTGGTAGTGTACCAATATTGTCGACAAATAGAGGATATAAAGACTCCGTGATTTTCTCCATATCAGCAAGTTCTCGAGCCCGTTGGAAAGGTATCCTGTCTTGTATTAGTAAACATAGTACGACGGTACGTTGCTCAAAGTGTATACCAAACGCCTGTGAGGTGGATCAGACCAGTCCTGACAACGTGGCGAGTATTCTCGAACTTCAAAAGGTGATCTCGTCGACCTCGAGTCATACCTGCGACATTAAGGAGCTTTGTGCCATTTATCATATAATTATCTGCAAGTCTTATTATAACCCTACTATCCTTGTAGTATAATGCAGTGGAACTTACCGTCCCGTCTAGATACCCATATTCCTTTGGCTTCAACCTGGAAACATATACAACGCTCATCTTTCCACAACGTTACAGCCATACAAGGTTTCATTCGTGAAGGAGGGATTTCGACATGTGTCTCATCATCTTGCTGTGGAAAGCTGGGAGCTGTACAGCTATTAGTTCTCGAGCCTACACTCTCTAGGACCGATATAAGCTCCTCTGGCGTTACTTAGAATAAACCTACCAACAAGGCCTCCCGATATAAGATACGAGCCTGATGGCTCGTACAGACTGCTACCAGCTATTGATAAGTCTGAGAGCGTGGTTACCCCCGTAAAGGAAGCATTGGTCATGTACGGTGGGTCGCCTTTTCTTAAGGAATTACAGTCCGGATCCATTAGCTCTCCTTTCTTGTACCGTCGATAATATGGAAGACCAGTACAACAAATATTCATTTCCCTTGGCCTGAATAAATTGGAAGACTGTACTCCAAATTCTTCGGGCATCAATGATGAGATACTATATTTGCTCGATTCTAGTTTTCCTGATTTGATGCCGCGACCCGACAGACTGGTATAGCTGAGGGGTATCTTTTTGAATTTGCGCGAGTTTATCTCTGCTAGTGCTAATCAAAAGATAAGGCAGAGGAAGGATTGCAGTGACGCCGACCCTCTAGAGCGCCGGTACCTCCTCAATCTATACTGTTAGCTTTCCACGCTAGCAGAGATCATCCGAGCGTCGTTTCAAAGCCTTGACTCAGAGGCGCCACTTCCTGCAGACCTCCGCTCGAGGGGAGCCGTAGAGCGGTATGTATACATTAATTTACAGACATTAAGAGGACCTCTATTCTAAGTACTATGGACATCACTTTCCCTATTACACGGGATGGCTTTCAGAACCAAGTCGATGCCATTTATGACAGTCTGACCTCATTCGAACCAAACGTTAGAAATCCACTCGCTTTGAAAGTTGCAGCCTGCGCGATTGTAATTGTAATTGATATGGCGCAATGGAGAATCTGTTTGGTTTCCGATGACGGCATTCCATATAACACCAAGATTGCTCAAGTGGACGATGAAGAGAACGGGCATTTAGCCCTAGAC
>JAABUX010010528.1_pt1 | contig 10315 bp, 13 predicted proteins | sample 5561851 | NCBI WGS metagenome assembly JAABUX01 (sample SAMN10711883, study PRJNA513361) | rock metagenome | isolation source: Antarctica rocks | place: Antarctica: Victoria Land, Richard Nunatak red sandstone | collected 2016-01-03 | reverse complement strand
CACTACGTCCCGGTGCTGGCGCGCAAGCCGGGCGCTCTTCGAAACGGGGCGCCGTTCAAGGACTGGCTGCTGCCTGCCGGACTGGAGGGGGTTCGGCGCAAGCTGGCTGGCTCGGCGGACGGCGACCGGCAGATGGTCAGCATTCTTGCGGTGGTGCTGAGTGATGGCCTGCCCGCGGTCGACGCCGCCTGCCTGGAAGCGTTGCGCGAGGGGGTCCACTCCGCTGACGTCGTGCTCAACATCCTGGCGCGGCATCGCGAGCCCGCGGCGCCTCTGACCATTATGACGCCGGACGCGCTGCGCCTGACGCACGCGCCGACGGCGGATTGCGCCCAATACGACACCCTGAGGAGGCCTGTGTGATGCAGCGTTCCGAGATCCTGACGACGATGGCGGAGCTGAAGCTGTATGGCATGAAAGCGGCGTTCGACGAGATCATCGGCACGGCGGTGAAGCGCCAGCATGAGCCGACCCGCATCGTCGGCGATCTGCTGACGGCGGAGATCTCGGAGAAGCAGGCGCGCTCGATCCGATACCAAATCGCGATTGCCAAGCTGCCGCTGGCCAAGGACGTCGACGACTTCGCGTTCGATGGCACGCCGATCAACCAGACGCTGGTGCGCGACCTGGCTGGCGGGAACTTCGTCGCCCATCAGCGCAACGTCGTGCTGGTCGGCGGCACAGGCACCGGCAAGACGCATCTGGCTATCGCGATCGCCCGGTCCTGCATCCGCGGCGGAGTGCGCGGGCGCTACTTCAACGTCGTCGACTTGGTGAACCGGCTTGAGGCGGAGGGGCGCACGGGCAAACAGGGCCGGATGGCAGACTATCTCTGCCGCATGGACTTCGTGGTGCTGGACGAGCTGGGCTACCTGCCGTTCGCCCAGTCCAGCGGCCAGCTGCTGTTCCACCTGATCAGCCGCCTCTACGAGCAGACCTCGGTGATCGTCACCACCAACCTGGCCTTTGGCGAATGGCCGAGTGTGTTCGGCGACGCCAAAATGACAGCCGCGCTGCTCGACCGGCTAACGCACCACTGCGATATCGTCGAGACCGGCAACGAAAGCTGGCGGTTCAAGAACCGCGCCGGGCCGCGTCTGGTGAGTGGGGTGTTTGTTCCGTGACGTCACGATTGAGAGTTGGCGATGCCGCGTAAGCCGATCGGCAACGCACCGATGAGCGATGCCGAGCGCCAGGCTCGCTGCCGTGCTGCACGTGCTGCGGGCCGACCCGCCATACGGACCCAGCGCCCCGCCGATCATCGCAGCCGCGCCCGGCGCTGGCAGGACACGGTGACTGAGCTGGTCGTGTTGCAGGCCGAATATGAGGCTTGGCTCGCCACTTTGCCAGAGACGCTTCAGGACACGGCCACCGCCGAGGCGTTGCGCACGATCTGTGACCTCGACCTCACAGAGCTCCAAGCAGTCGAGCCACCGAGAGGCTTCGGCCGGGATTAAGCCTGCGCGGCTGGGCCGAACCTTTGGCGGCAGCTTCTCACACCAACATCATCAACGCGGGTCAAGCAACGATACGGCGCTGCCCGTTATCCCTCCGCCTACGGCTCCGGGCCAACGGGCAGCGCCGATCCGAATCCACCAAAGGGGTCCCTCTTGGACGCCGATAGGGGGTCCCCTTCCAGTGCCGATTGACACGCAAATACCTGACGGCCGCGGAGCGGGACACCTTCCTGGCCGTGGCCAGCCGAACCGACCGCGACATCCACACGCTGTGCATGACCCTGGCCTATAGCGGCTGCCGCCTGTCCGAGGCCCTGGCGCTCACCGCCGACCGGGTCGACCTCGGCGCCGGCACCGTGGTGTTCGAGAGCCTGAAGAAGCGCCGCGACGGCATCTATCGGGCCGTGCCGGTGCCCCCTGCCCTGCTCACCGCGTTCGTCATGGCGCACGGCGTTCGCGAGCTGCAGGCCAAACGCGGCCGCGGTCAGGGCCTGCGTCTGTGGCCCTGGTCGCGCATGACCGGCTGGCGGGCGGTGCATGGCGTGATGACGGCGGCCGGGCTTGATGGGCCACACGCCTCGCCCAAGGGGTTGCGGCACGGCTTCGGGGTGGCCGCCGTCAGCGCCGGCATCCCGCTCAACCTCCTGCAGAAATGGCTTGGACACGCCCAGCTCTCCACCACCGCCATCTATGCCGATGCCGTCGGCGCCGAGGAGAAGGATATCGCCAGCCGAATGTGGGGGTTAGCAGCAATACCGTTCACTTTGCGATTTGGATGGCGGCCCTGAAGTCGATGCGCGTGATCGGTTGTGGCGCGCGAGGGCGCAGCGGGTAGCCGCTCATCTTGCGTTTGACCCCGCGCGGCACTTGCCTGCCTCGGGAACTCGCCACGCGCTCCTCCAAGATCTCGTCCAGCACGTCCTCATGCAGGCTGAGCCTGTCCCGAGGGGGGGAAAGCCGCAAGCAGGGGCAGCTTGCGGCGCACCACGCGCACGGCATGCAGGAACGACAGCCGATCCGGGTCCTCGTCGGCCCGCAGCGCCGCCTCGTGCATGAGCCCACGCACGGCGAAATGCGCCAGCAGCAGGCCCCAGAACTCCTGGCGCACCAGCTCCGCGGTCTTGCTGCGCAGCACGACCTGTGCCCCGCGCAGGTGGGTCTTCAGTTCGGCCAGCGCACCCTCGATCTCCCAGCGTTCATGATACAGGGCGGCCAGGTCCGCGGCAGGCGCCTGCGCCGGGTCCAGGATCGTGGTCACCAGCCGATACAGCGGCTCGGCGTCCGCCACGCCCTCCAGCCGGTATTCCACCACGCGCACCTGGATGCCGTTGGTCGCGTGCCGCCGGTCCTTTTCGCTTGGGTAGATCACGGACAGATAAGACCCGTCTGCCAGCACCGTTGCGCGCGGCAGGCGCAGGTTGCCCTTCACCCGCCACAGCAAGTCGGCGCCGGTGGCGGCCGCTGCCCGCCACAACGCGTATCCGAAAAACTGCCGGTCGGCCAGGCACAGCATGCCCGGCCGGAGTGCCGGCACTACGTCGTGCGCCAGCGTCGTTTCGCCGTCCGCGCAACCGCCCAGCCGGGTGCCGAACAGCACGTGCGTGCCGTTCTCCACCAGCGCCACAAAGCGCAGCTGTGGGAAGGCACTCTCGCCGCGGCTGGCGCCGGGATAGCCGAAGGCAATGCCGTTCTCCGCCGTGTCGGCCACATCCAGACTGGAGCCGTCCAGGCTCACCAGCCGCCACGTCCGATACCACGCCCCCTTGGTGGCCCGCATCGCCACCGGCTGCACGACCTGCTCATACAGCCGGCGCAGCGGCATCTCGCCCAAGCGGCTGCGCGCCTGCGAGATGCCGCTCTTGCCTGCGACTTTCACCGCATCGGCGCCCCAGAGCCAGCGCAAACCCTCCAACAAGCAGCGCAGCACCTCACGGGTGCTGGACCCCATGTACAGCGCCATCGTAATGGCGTAGTAGACCATCACCTGCGCCGGCAGGTCGCGCTCGCGCTCGCTCGCCCTGCCGGTCTCGGCCAGAACCTGCTGCACCCGGTCAAGCGGGAACGTCTTGGCGATCACGCCGAGGCTGATATGGTCGCTGACACGAACGCCGGCCGGAAGGCCAGCAGGAACACCCGCCATCGCTGTCGATCCCAGAAAACCCGACCAGTAATATAGGGTGGCTAATTACCTAAATGAACGGTATTGCGTGTAGCCCAGGTCCTCCAGCACCTCCGTTACCAGCATCCGAACCGTCGGCTCGTCGTCCACCACCAGCACCGTCTCGCCCTGCCCGGCGCGCGGTGCCCCAGCCAGTTCGGCGTTGGCCTCCTCGCTGGCCACCTCGCCGTGGTGCCGGGGCAGGTATAGGCACACCATCGCCCCCTGGCCCGCCTCGGAGTAGATATGCGCCTGCCCGCCTGACTGCTGCACGAAGCCGTAGATCATGGACAGGCCCAGACCCGTGCCCATGCCAATGGGCTTAGTGGTGAAGAACGGGTCAAAGGCGCGGCGGATCACCTCCGGCGTCATGCCCGTTCCCGTGTCGCTGACGCACAACGAAACATACTGGCCCGGCGGCAGGTCGCGCTCGCGCGCCGCCCGGGCGTCTAGCCACTTGCTACCGGTTTCAATCGTCAGGCGTCCGCCATCTGGCATGGCGTCGCGGGCGTTGATGCACAGGTTCAGTAGCGCGTTCTCAAGCTGGTTCTGGTCCACCAGCGTGGCCCACAACCCACCGGCCCCGACAATCTCGACTACGACCTGCGGCCCGACCGTACGGCGGATCAGTTCTTCCATTCCGACCACCAGGCGGTTCACGTCGGTAGGCTTGGGATCAAGCGTCTGCCGGCGCGTAAAGGCCAGCAAGCGGTGCGTCAACGCCGCCGCGCGCTTCGCCGCACCCTGGGCCGCGGTGATGTAGCGGTCCACATCCTTGATGCGGCCCTGCGCGACGCGCGTTTGCAGCAGCTCCAGGCTTCGCGAAATGCCAGCCAGCAAGTTGTTGAAGTCGTGTGCCAGCCCGCCCGTCAGCTGCCCAACTGCTTCCATCTTCTGCGACTGGCGGAGTTGCTCTTCAAGCTTGCTCTGATTGGCGGCAACCGCCTTTTCTTCGGTGATGTCGCGGCCGATCCCGATCAGGCGCTTCTCGTCAGGCTCGGCGGCCAGCGTCCACGCGAGCCACTTCCAGCTCCCGTCCGCGGCGACCAAACGGTTCTCGAAGATAGCCGGGCGCCCGCTTGCCTGCATCGCGAGCAGGGCGTCCATTATCGGTCCGAGGTCATCGGGGTGGACAAGGTCGCCATACGGCTTGGCCAGCAACACCCCCTCGGAGTAGCCGAGCAGCCGCGTCCACGACTTGCTGACCCGCAGCAAGCGCCCGGCATAATCAGCTTCCACCAGCAGGCTGTCGCTGAGATCCCATAGCCGGTCGCGTTCCCGCGTGCGCTGAATGACCTGGGCTTCCAGCGTTTCGTTGAACTGGCGCAGCCTCGCCTCGGCCCAGGCCTGTTCCTTTGCCGCCCAGGTGCGGTCGGCCACAGTGCGGGCAAAAGCGATCTCGTCCTCCGTCCAGGTGCGCTTCGCTTCGTCGTGTAGGAACAGCACGGCGACAAGCTGCCCGTTCTGTATGAGCGGCACGTTGAGCAGCGCCCTGACCCCGAATGCCCGCAGCTTGCCGGCTTGGGGCCGTGTCCGGGCGTCCTGCTCGACATCGGGGATCGCCACTGTCTCGCCGCGCAGCAGACCCTCGATGTAGGTTCCGTAGTCGTCGAAGCTGTGTATTCCCACGACGCTGCCCAGCGACAAGCCGGCGCGCCAGTCCCGGTCAATGGTCACCAGTCTCTGGGACGCATCGACGCGACCGTATCCAGCGCGGCTGACGCCCAGCGTTCGGCCAAGGGTTTCCGCCGCGGCCTGGGCCATGTCGGTGGCGTCAGCCGTGTCGCTCTGGGCGCGCAGCCGTTCCCCAAGGTCGAGCAGCGCCTGCTGGCGCAGTTCGTGGCGCTTGCGACGGTCAATGTTGAATAGGGCACCGGGGAAGCGAAGCGCCCGGCCGTCCGCATCCAGCTCGCAGTGTCCGTTCGCCTCGATCCAGAGCCAGGCGCCATCGGGCTGGCGCACCCGTTACTCCGCGAAGTACCGTCCGCCCTCTGCTGTTGCCACCGCGACCAGCGCCTCGACGCGGGCGAGGTCGTCGGGGTGGATGGACGCGACGACCTCGCTGAGCGGCACTCCTGCCAGCAAACGGTCGGGATCGAGGGAGAAAGAGCGGGCGAACCGGCTGTCGGCGGTAAAGCGGTCGCTAGGGATGTCCCACATCCACGTGCCCACCACCGTTCCGGCATCCAGCGCGAGCTCAAGCCGCTGCTCGGCTTCGTGCGCCTCGGTCATGTCGCGCGACACCGACAATAGCTTCTCCGGCCGGCCATCCGGTCCCAGGATGGGCGTCACCTGCACGTCCCAGTACCGGGGATTTCCGGCCATCGTGTCGGCGGCCCCCTGGAACCGGCCTGTTCCGCCGGCCTTGGCGGCCGCCACTGCGGCCTGGGCTGCGGCATTCCCTTCCCCGTGCCAGAAATCAATCCAAGGGCAGCCACGGATGGCGTTGAAGTCGCTTACCTCCATCACCCGCTGCCCGCCCTCGGTCATGAAGGCGAGCGAGGCGTCGAGGTCCAGCACCTTGATGCAGTCGTCCGACGACGCCAGAATGCTGCGCAGGAACTCCGCATCAGCCCGTTGCTTCTCCGCCGCGTTCCGCTGCTCCGTCCGGTCGCGCAGAACCTTGACGAAGCCCTGCGCTGCGCCAGCCTCATCCAGTACGGGCATCAGCTCGCCATTGGCCCAGAAACGGGAGCCGTCCTTGCGCTGGTGCCATCGCTCATCGGTGCTGCGCCCGTGGCGCAACGCCGACCGCATCTCGGCCTGGGGGACGCCTGCTTGAATGTCCTCCGGGGTGAAAAACGCCGCGGCGGACTGGCCGAGCATCTCCGCCTCGGTCCAGCCGAGGGTACGTCGGGCGCCCTCGTTCCACAGCGTCACCAGCCCGTCGAGGTCGGTCGCGACGATCGCATAGTCAACGGCGCTGTCCAGGAGCAAGCGCAGCCGGCCGTCGCCCCTTCGGGAAGCGTGCTCAGCGACAGCCAATTGCTGGCGCAACTGTCCGATCTCGGCCAGCAGAGCAGTTTCCCGGTCACCCGGGACAGCCGCGTTAAGGCTCATGGCGAGCGGTGTCCGCTTGACCGCGGTGCTGGAGCGACGCTGGAGAGCGAGGCTCCTTTTCCTCCAAAAGGCGGAGGCCCGTCCGAACAACCTCGCTGGCGCTGCCGTAGCGGCCGGATGCGACCTTCTCGCTGACGAAGGACGCCAGCTCGGGCGTTAGGGAGACGTTCATGGGAACACGTTTCGGCACAGCCTGTCGCTCCACAACCGACCTGTCAGTGCCAGCCTGTGGCACAGCAATTAGCGTTAACATACCACTTTTGCAACTAACTTAGGATCGGATGCGGTCGTATCGGGCCTTTTAAAAGCACTGAGCCTCAGAGTCTTTTGCCGGATTAAAAGGTTGAACGCTGAACCGTGCTATTCTGCCCATCCTATGGCGTACCCCCTGTCAGGGGCCCGGCCAGTCCTCGCGCGAAACGGACGCCGGTCACCTGAGCAGTTCCCACGTCATCCGGTATCAACCGCACGTGCAGGTTTGCTTGGGCGTTCTCGGCGGGGTTCATGGTTGATCTCCATGCCAGGTTATGAAGTCTAGCTGTGCTGTAACCCGGAGTTATGCGTGAGCAGACGTCATGACTGTGAGCGATCAGCACTGCCCCCAATCGACTGGCACCGGAAAGCCGATTGCTCGGAGCTGTCTTGCGGCGCTCTCAAACTCGGTTTCCACCCGTTCGCCCCTCCGGAGAGCCTCTTTCTTAGAATCAACTAATCTCTCTACTCGCGCAGGATGCGTGTCGCAGGTAGGGCACAGCGCGTAGGCGTTCGACGCTTGTTCCGCACGCCAGCCGGTGGCCTGATCGCGTCGCAGGCGGCGTTCCCAGGTCAGCCGCCCCAACTGCCGTAGGCGGTCCAGGCAACGGCGTGTGGTGGCAACGTGGCAGCCCACGCGGGCGGCAATTGTGGCGTGGCTGGGGTTGAGCCGGCCGTCCTTGCCGAGCAGCTTCACCAGCTCGATCGCCACGTCCTCTCCGGACGCTGACAGCCGACCCTGCCGCCGATCGGCGCGGACCAGCCAAATGAACCGGGCGCGGGCATTGCGGTCGAGCGGTACCTGTCGGCCGGTGCCGAAGGTCGAGGCACGTCTCCATCTGGGCATAGCTTGTGTTTCCTCGGTTGGCCGAGGCGGAGGGGCAACCGTCAGGACACACGAAACCGTTCCCCATTAGGGGTTGATTCAGCACCACGATGTTGGCAGGATCACCTTCTCACCAGTTGTCCTGCCAAGTAGATCGGGCCGTCCTTCGGGGCGGCCCTTCGCTTATCCGGTCATTGTCACACCCTTTGATGCGAGCGCGGGCCATTCCCGGCATGACATCCTGCAACATGACAAGATCGTGGCGCAAGCCTTTGTCTACGCAACCTGTTGATTTGATTGAATTAATGAATGAATTAGAGAAGGCACTATTTACTTCTCTCATTCACTCAGTCACTCCTTCACTCAATCTCTCATGAAGGAAGGAATGATGGATGAAAGTCTTGGTGCTTGCGTCCCAGAAGGGCGGCGCGGGCAAGACAACTCTCTCTGGCCATTTGGCGGTCGAGGCTGAGCGACGAGGTTACGGCCCGATCGCGCTCATAGATACGGACCCACAAAAAGGTCTGACCGGTTGGTGGAAGGCTCGCCCAGGGGACACACTACCTATGGTGGCCGTTTTGTCAGAGGGTTTAGCCGCGACCCTTGATGCGCTTCGTGAGGCCGGAATTGCGCTGGTGGTAATCGATACGCCGCCAGCCATCACCGGCAGCATCCGTGAAACAGTGGAGCAAGCCGATCTGGTCGTAGTGCCTGCCAAGCCGAGCCCGCATGACCTGAGAGCTGTGGCTGCAACGGTGGACATCATCGAGGGCGCTAGAAAGCCGATGGTGTTTGCCATCAACCAGGCAACCCAGCGCGCGAAGATTACCGCCGAGGCGATCATGTCGCTGTCGCAACACGGCACCATTGCGCCGGTAACGATCCACCATCGTGTTGATTTTGCCACCTCGATGACGGATGGCCGCGTTGTGGCCGAGATGGATAAACCATCCAAGTCCGCCGACGAGATCGCCCACTTATGGACCTACCTGCAAGAAAGATTGGAGAGATTGGATCGTGTCCCAGCCGCCCACGCCGCTTAGCGCAAAGCTACTTGTTCGCAAGGAGGACGTGCCGTCCTCGGTCAAGCCACCTAGCGCCAAGCCGACCGGCCGCATGATGATAAGTTACCGGCCTGGCACCGATCTGTACGAACGCCTGCGGGTACTCAGTTTCAACCAGCGCCGCACCATGCAATCACTATTGGATGAAGGAGTCGAAATGCTCTTGGAGGCTCACAAAGGATGATTGAGTGAAGTCATTCATTCAATCACTCACAAGACCGGATATGCTAGGCCGGGCACCACGTCGGTGAGGCGCTCGATCTTGATCGTATGCAGTCCGCGGGTGCGACGGTGACCACGCGCGCGATGACCGGCGTCGCTCCGGCCGTCCTGTACCACGGGCTCTACTCCGATGTCGGCACCACCATCAATTGGGGCAACACACCGGGACCTGACACGGTCGCCGGAGTGAGCACCGGCATGGCCCAGCCACTGACCGTCTATGGCTTAATGCGCCGCAAGCAAACCCTGTATCCTGCGCCTGGCGCGTACACCGACACCATCACTGTCACCGTTACCTATTGAGATGAAATCAGTCCTCTGAGACCTATACGGGAACGGCCTCAGCCGGATCATCGAAAGTGGCCAAGAACCGTAATGTACGTCGAAACGGGCCATCTATTGCGCGTCTGGGCGTACATCATTGCGCGCCACTACAGCTACGGGGAGTACTTATTACACGCCTCAAGACTTACTCGCCCTCGAAACCGGAGGGCCATTTTCTGGCCCCATGCAGGATCGCCAGTATATCGACATGGCTGGCCTTGACCCGATACGCCACCACGAAGGGAAGGCGGGGGATCACCAGCTCACGAGTACCAACAACCCGCCCTTGCCGCCCGAGCTCGGGATATTGCGCGAGGCGGGCCACAGCTGCCCGGATGCTTTGGCCAACCTCTCGAGCCGACCCTGGCTGCTCCCGCTCGGCGTAGCCACGGATCTCAGAAAGATGCTCGAGAGCCTTGCGGGTATAACGAAGCTTCACTGAAACGCAGCGTAAGCGACTTCCACCTCGGCATCCGAGGCGAACTCGCCGGCCTCGGCCTGGCGCAAGCCTTCCTCGATCTCCGCCACCTGCCAGCGATGAACCGCCAGATACGCGTCAATTGCCTCGTTGATGAGGAAGGACCGATCGCGGGCAACGATGTGAGCGAGGGCATCTAATTCCGCCCGTTTCGCCGGATCGAGGCGGACGGTTACAGCTTCCTTTCCAGCAACTGGCATCACAAAACGCTCCTTAAAACTTACCGTATTCTATTATAATACGATGTATGTCAAAAGCACCCTGCGTAAGCCTCATGCTTACCAGATACTGCATTCGGTCCGGTTGTCGGCTGCTACACGCAATACCGTTCATTTAGGTAATTAGCCACCCTATATTACTGGTCGGGTTTTCTGGGATCGACAGCGATGGCGGGTGTTCCTGCTGGCCTTCCGGCCGGCGTTCGTGTCAGCGACCATATCAGCCTCGGCGTGATCGCCAAGACGTTCCCGCTTG
>JAABUX010010526.1_pt1 | contig 10315 bp, 3 predicted proteins | sample 5561851 | NCBI WGS metagenome assembly JAABUX01 (sample SAMN10711883, study PRJNA513361) | rock metagenome | isolation source: Antarctica rocks | place: Antarctica: Victoria Land, Richard Nunatak red sandstone | collected 2016-01-03 | reverse complement strand
ACGAGGTCTTGCTGCTTTGTGCTGCTTTACCGAGACCCCTTGAATGCCCTCTGTACGTTCTGTATGACTCAGTCCAACACCCTGACGTACTCCGCTCAGCTGCATACGCGCTTCGTAATTCCCATCATCATATTCAATAATTCTTTGGTAGCAGCTTTCAGCTTTTAGCTTCTGACCAACAGCACTGTAGCATGATGCTATTTCAAAGAGATAAGAGACATCATCATATCCGCTAACAGCTAGTAGCGGTTCATAATACTCAAGGGCCTCATGATAAAACTCCAACCCTCGGAGAGCATTGCCAGCCTCTCGGTAGAGATCAGTACACTCATGTAATGATTGAACGTCACTAGAATCAAGCCATTCAAAATGGTTCTGCGATCAGCGTCAGCTGACATTAAATTTTATTGATGACTTGGTGACTTGCGAGTGCTTCCTTGAGATCATGACGCGGCGCCTTTAATCTAAAAACACCCAGCTTGATACGCAGATCTAGAGGCAGCCCATCGCCATAGGACGCCGCGTCATGTTCGCCAGGAACAAAATCTAGGACTTCGGTGCGACGGGGCTGGTCGTCAAAGTCCCATTCCCTATCATCTTTGTCGAAAGTCTCCCAATACGAATCTTCTTTTCGACCGAGCAGCCAGCGTGAGAGAGATTTGAGCTGAATCACGCCTTCTTCGTACCGTTGCTGGAAACCGTACAGCTCAGTTACAATATTTACATCTGACCATGTAAAACTCGAAACTCCATAAGGTTCAATCGCTTGGAAATGAGATATGGAATATTGATAAAGCTCCAAGGCCCGTTCTGGATTTCCAACTTCAATGTATATTTCTGCAAGGTGGCGCAAGACAATTGTGTCGTGGGGAAGCTGCTTAATTAGCTCCTCGTACTCAATGACCGCTTTTCTTTTATAACCTAATTCAGAGTACATTTTTGCTCTCTGATAGCGTGCCTTGACATTGAACTTATCAAGACTTATGACGCGATTTATGCAATAAATAGCGTTTCGAAGCGTAGATTTCCTGTCGTTGCCCTCTCGTTCAAGTATTAGATCTGCAAGTCTTGACCAGATATCTGGATCTCTCTGTTTAGTGTGTGCAGCGGTCCAGGCAGCGCCGATAGCCTTATCCAGGTCGCCACGAGTGTAGTGAATTTCTGAGAGCAGATTGTGCGCTTCAAAAATTTCAGGATTAATCTGGATTGCCTGAAGAATGAGCTCCTCGGCTTCTTCGTCACTCTGATTGAGAAAAGCTAGTATAGCTCGTGATTGCAAGGTCTTGAATTCTTCGGTGGGTTCGATCGCTTTTCGCAGGCCCCTTTTAATTCCTCTACCCCCTCGTCCGAGCCCACCTTGGCGAGCCCCTTTCCTAGTTCCGCGTCCTTTAGGTGCTGTTATCATCGATGTTCGGTGCTTACCAGGCGACTGAAGGAAATGGATTTGACTAATGTCATTGAAGCTTTGGGATGATTCTGTGGAATCTCCCGAGTCTCCGTTGGAGATGATGTCGTCTTCTCTATGACAGCATTAGACAACATTGAGCTCAATGAAGCAGTCAGAGATACTTACGATATGCCGTCCTCGGATTCCTCGTAGTCAGGATCGAACATTGTCTCCTGGGGCCCAGCCCAAAGGTGATTTTGACGGCCTTGAGCCGGAGACTGATCCTGGAGACGATCTCGCCAGGCTTCTTCTGGCCCCTCGGAAGATTGTCGTGGTACATAGTCATGCTCTTCTCCAAACCAAGGATGTTTGGGAACATATGCAGCACAAGCTGGGTCCGGGTACTCGTGCGCCGGAGACCACCGGTCATGATTCGATTCATCACTTTGCTCCATCGTCAAAAGGCGCGTTGTTTTCGGCACACCTACGAAATGTTATTTGCCTAAGAGCGCCTCCGGTCGTCATGATCGAAATTAACATTGATTTGCTAGAGCAATTATCCCCAATAGCCGATAGCAACACCAGCACCCTTGCAGATTATGGCAGTCAAGGAACAGCTAAAATCCACTGAACGGCTAGGTTAATATAGTCGTCCAGACATGAAGATATACCCAACTCTTTCGAGATGGGACCAAGAGACTTAAGCCAACGTTGCTACGGGATAATAAACCTCTGAAAGTAAAAAGCGCGGTCACCACATCAGGAGTGTACGAATTTACCGTACGAACTTACTTTATTGTCGTGAATCGTGAATTTGGGTATTCAGAAGCACAGAGGGTTGAAAGGACGGAAGTTTAGCTCCGAACTTTAAATTTGTGCATCTTCGAGTCCACCAATCTCTGCTTTGTACTCCGTAAGCAAGACTAGTTGCTTAATATAGATTGACCACAGCACTATTTGTACTTCACCACATCAACATATTGAAGCATCAAATCCATGCCTTCTTCATAGCTTTGATCTACGCACCACGCTATATACAAGTGTTGGCACAATACTATACAGCCCCCTCCTATTCGCCATTAAGTTCTCAACCTCGCCTGCCACAGCCATAGGTCCGTCTTGCTCGTCGTCTGTGCGGATAATCACATCTCTGGACTCACATCCAAGCAAGCTGTTACCACTAGTGACTCACCAAGGCCACTAGATTTGCCGTTGACCCAATTCATCATGCAATTCTGTCCGCTGATGACGCAGACGTCCTAGAATTTCAATCACTGGACCACCAATAACCTCCGGCTGTTCAATCACTAGTCGACCTCCTTTGAAGCCAGCCGGAACTGCAGCAGCCTAGAACAACAGCATCTACTCTGATACCGAAAAAGAATCATTGACTGTCATAAAGGGTAAAGCGGAACACACTATATAAATCAGCATCTTATCAAGATGTCTGGAAACCATATCATTGGCAACCGAAACAGCACGCCAGAGGCCTCCAGCTCATCCCTCCGACCCCCATCTTCTCGCAACATAGGCACTACTCATCACCTACGCGCCTCTGCGGACATGGGAGCCTTCTCTGCATCCCCACTCTTGGGGCGGAATATGCGGCCCGCTTCGGAAATGATATACAGTCAATCTCAGCAATACGATGCTGCAGACAAAGCAGCTGAGCAGTGGATAGCTGAAATTGATCAATGCGAGACAACACTGGAAGAAATGGCTGGAGCTACAACCGACCAGGACTTCAAAGACGAACTTACTGCGATAGAGCAATGGTTCAGGGTCTTAAGCGAAGCCGAGAGAACCGCTTCACTTTATTCATTATTGCAGCAGGCCACCAAAGTGCAGATCCTGTTCTTTATTCAGACCCTGGAGGAGATGCTACGAAAGCACCCGATGCCAGGTATCCTCTCACCAGCAAAAGCTGGAGATCAAGGCACGTTAGCTCCCTCATCGAGAGCTGACGTAGTAGTCACTAACAATGACCCAGAGGGCATGTCGAGCCGTATGAGCGACGCCATGAACAAGGAAAATGCTCGCCACTCCCTTGGGCGACCATTGCCATCGCCTGCAAATAAGCGAAACTCTGGACTAGACTCGTCGACAATCACGGCAATGTTTCCAGACGCTGCTGCGGCTATTGCGAAGAAGAAGGCAGAATATACTCAACACACTGGCAATGCGCCAAACTCCAATCGCAACAGTGCTGTCTTTGGTGAGAGGACCTCACTGGTAGCGCCATCAATCTCGGAGCCAACAGATACTGCCAAAGATAGCATTTTGCAGCCGTCCCCAACGCCTTGGGGCCAGAGGCCTGCCGACAATCGTCCAAAATCCTCCTCCGGTCAGCAGCCTATGGGGCAATATAGCCAGCCACCCAGTTCTGCCGGCCTTCGGTCACCGCACCCACTCCAGCTGTCAGGCCATAGTAACGTCCAAAATACAAGTGTTAATGTGCCGGAAAATTCCAGCGAGCTCCCCATGCTTTCGCCGTACAACCTCGGAAACGCTAGCTGGGCCTCAATGACGAATACTCCTATGGCCCCCAATTTCAACACGCAACAAGCTACGACACAAGCCGACATGGTTGCAAATGCTACAGCTATGAAATTGGCTGCTCTATCTACTGTCAATAATCGTATCGCATTAGATGATGTACGCAAGTACCGGCGCGCGCGTTCGCACGATGGCGACATTAACGCGAATCCAATGCCTGTGTCTTCTGGCTTGCCACAGAATGTTTTAGTAGTGAATGAGAGCGGTCAAGTCCTAAATTCTCAACCATTGAACGCACAGCAGCTGGCTGCCATCCAGGCCCAACAGCAAACCGCCTTTTCAGCACAACGTTCGAGACCCGACTCTCCTGGTATGGCGATGCATGGAGGCAACTTCGGCAACATGGGCTTCCCAGCTCCACAAAACAATGGCTACCTAGCAGCTTACGATGCCTCAGCCGGTTTGAGCGGAAGCCTAGGAGCACTCAACATTGCTCAATTTAGTATGGGGCACGGCAATAGCCATGAGGGGTATCTCTCTGATCACTCTGAGATGGCCCGAGGCCGATCGCCAAGAGGTCGAAGGGGCAGCTCGAAGCCACCCGAGGATCCTACCGACCCATCACTGCTACAGGATATCCCAACTTGGTTAAAGAGCTTGAGGCTCCATAAGTACACAGATAATCTAAAAGACTACAAATGGACTGATTTAGTAGAATTAGATGACAAGGGGCTGGAGGATCGTGGCGTCAATGCTTTAGGAGCGAGGAGAAAGATGCTAAAGGTGTGTCGAATCAATCCCCACTTGGAGCATTGGCTGAATTGTATCAGGTTTTCGAGCAAGTCAAGGAGGCGAAAGCGGAAGGGAAGCTTTGAGCCTTGGCTTCAATTCCGCAACGAACAATATCGGGTAGAGGCGTATGCTCAGGAGACGCCAGTGATGGTTATGAGCTTCTTTGAGACTTATTACCAGAATCCCTACAAGATTATGGTATGGCAGGTTTCCAAGCGATTCGTCCTCAAGCGTAGATATATGGTCGATCTGAGCTCATTCTTTGCAATTTGTATTGGGAAATTCTACAGCCACAACCCCTTTGCCAACGATTCTACCCCCAATTTGTCAACAATCACAACCCCTAGATCTATCATAATCTGATAGATAAGCTGGGCCGCGCACTTTCTAATATGGCTAGGACTTATGAGGCACACGTAACAGCAAGGCCCGCAGGCAATGCGCTGTCACTAGGGCTGAGTACGTAGCAGCTTCTGTCTAGGTGTACCTTAGCGGCGGGCAACGGATCCTTCGGACGGCCTGTAGGCGGTAGCAAGTTGGGAACGGTAATTACATACCTTAGGGGGCTCCTTAGTAGGTTTAATTTTATATTAACTATTAGATATATAACTATTTAGTTAAATATACTTTTAATATAAGGGTATTAAACTATTAAGATATTATTAAAATATATTTTAATATAACTATCTATTTTTTAATATTTAGTTAATAGTAAATTAAAATTTTATTAACTATCTGATATAGATACATAGGTTTTTTATAGGATAATTAATTATCTAGCTATCTACGTAGTAAGAAGCAAATGTAACAGATGCGTTAAGGCGCTAAGACTAATCCGTCGCTATTAAGCTATTAATAGCCATATCACGTATTAATATACTCGTAAAATAAAAAAAAGCACGCGTCCTCGCTATAGTTACTTGCCTCGCTATAAATAGTTATCTACCTCGTCGGCGATATTATATAAAGGGATACTGTATATTATAGTCCGCTACTAATTTAGATATATTAGTTAGATCTAATAGTTTATACTACTAATTCTATTTATTACTATAACCCTTCTATTTTACTAGGTACTTAGGTTTTCCTTAGGTAATCCTTCTATTAAGAAGCCGTTTAATTTTAAATAATAGGGCGTCTATATCCTCGTTCTCGATAGTAGGAAGGTTTTTAGAGTTAGGATAGCGGCGGTAATATAAGTTAGGTATAGGAGGTAACGGCTCTAGTTAAGCTACTAAAATAACTAGATATATCTTTATTATAGGGGGTAGATTAAGTTAATATACTAGATTCCTAACTTTTCTTAAGATTTAGAAGGGGCTAACCCGCTATTTAGATAGTTTATAATTTACTAGGCCTTTTAGTTAGTACCTATAATATAGCCTAAAGTAAACTACGGCGCCTTATTATAGGTTAAGGGCGATATATTTTTTATTATACTATACCTTAGTAATAGTATTAATAAAGGTAATAGCTTTATTAGTAGAATTACGCTTTACTTAGTATAAGCGATTATAGTCTTTAGGAGGTAGATCTTATAATAGACCTAGATTATTACTAACTTAGAACTTATATATAATTTTATTTAGCGCTAATCTAGTAGTAGTATTTATAGAGTTATTATAAATAGTATTAAGAAATAGAAGTACCTCTACCTAGCTAGATTTAGGATATACTAATAGGTAAAAGCGTAAGGTAATCTCTATAAATTAATTAGTCTATTTAGACTACCCGTCTATTTAAAGGTAATAGGCTATTAAAGTTAGTATACTTACGCCTAGCTTTATAAAGACTATTTTCTAGAATACTAATATAAACTTAGTATCTTAATTACTAATAAATACTTAAGGTATTCCCTAATCCCTTTTAAATAAGGTGATAATAACGGTATTAGCCTATTCTTTAATACCCTAGGTATCTTTACCTAGTTTAAGAAGGACCTTTTTAGTAAATTTATTAATTATTATTAAAAGTATATTAAACCCGTTAGTATTAGGGAGTTTAATAATAAAGTCTATTACTACGGAGTGGAATAGGATTACCGGTATACTAATTAATATTAGAGACCTATATAGCGCGTAGTAAGTAGTTTAGAATACCTAGTAATCTAGGTAGTATATAATATAGGCGTGTAATCTTTTAGTTAGGTGCCTTATAAAGATAGAGTTAACTAGTCTATTATAAGTATAATAAAAACTACTATAATTAGATATATTATAAGTAATCTTAAATACTTTAGATTCTATAAACTTAGGTATATAAAGGCGTTTATAACTATTAGTAGATATATAGTATAATAGATTATTTCTAAGCTTAAACTAAATTCTAGGTTTTTTAAGTAATTCCTAGGTAGTAGACTTATTAGTTTATATAGATCTTAGTAACTTAATTATCTTTATCTATACCTTATAATTCCTATAAGTAAGTTATAAGCGGGTTTTAAAATTATTAGATATTTCTACTAATATAATATAATAAATATCTTCTAGGATATTAGGTAAAATTATAACTCTATCTAATTCTTCTAATAGTATATATTTATAAAGGATATCTAGAACGCCTTCCTAATCCTATAATATCTACTTAGATCCTAGTAGTTATAATAGGGTATTAAGTATAATATTTAATGTACCTAATTTATAATATAGTAATATTAAAACTAGATAGATATTATAAGGTGTAAATAAGTTAAAGATTTAGTTTATTTATACTTAAAGTTATAAGTATTATCTACTTAGATATTAGTACTACGGCGGAGTAATTAGTATAGATAATAATAGGAGGTATTTATAATAACTTAATAAGATGCCTTATCTTCTTTATAACCTAGATTATACCCGCTACCTTAAGTTTAATAGGCTAGTAGTTCTATTTAGCTCTATTTAGGAGCTTACTAAGAAATAGTATAGGCTAAATACTAGTTCTAGCGAAGGTCTTATTAAGTAAGGGGTCTCCTTTAACGTAGTAAACTATTACCGTAAAACCCTAGTATTTAGAGGCGTCTAGATTAATATATATTCGTCTAGTATAATTATAATAAATAAGGAAGACCGGACTTTTAAATACCTTTTATAGTATTTTATATACCTTAACTTTAATAATACTAGGTTTATTAACGACTACCTTTATAGATTAGTATTTCTAGGCTATACCTTTAGCTTTATTACCTACCCTATTAACTAGGAGCTCCTTTATTAAGGAGGTCTTCCTACTTTATAAAGGCTAGATAATCTAGGTATATTAGTAGATTAATAATCTTAACTAACTAGTAAGCCTAAGATATATCTTAAGATCCCGTAAATTTAATAGGAATTTTAGGGCCTAGATAGCCCTAATTTTCTTAGTAGATATTAATAATCCTAGATTATCTACCCTTTATCTAAGTAGTATAATAGATAGATAACTTAGAAATAACTTAGTAGGGCTAAGAGAAATACGCTTTTAATAGTATAAGTTAGAAAGGCGCCGGAGGTATCCTAGATATTCTTCTAGAGTCTTAGAATAAGTAATTATATTATTAATATAGACCTTAATAAAACCTGATAAAGGTTAAAGTAGTTTATTAGTTTACCTTTATATATATAGTAGTAAACCCTTATACCTTATAAGTATAATATTTAACTATTCCTAGCCGCGATAAGAGATAAGAGATAATTTAAGCCTATCTACTACTTTAATAAGAAATTAATAAAAGTAGCCTATTACGTTAACTATAAAGATAAATAGGTAACCTACTACTATATTAATAATTTCTAATTATAGAGGTATTAGGTAACTATCTATTTTAGTAATCTTATTTAAGCTATAGATATTAATAATAACTTAGCCTTTCTATCTACCTCTAGGTATATCTTACTAAATAATAAAAACTAGGTAACTAAATTTTATTAGCTAGCTTAACTAAGTTATTTTACCTTATTAACATATTTTACTAAACGTCTTATTAATAACTTCTTAATCTTTCTAACTTAATAGGTATACCTAGTAAGGCTTTTAATCTACTTCTAGTTTAAGTAGAATTAGTATCTACTTATCTTCTAGGATATTAATAGTTTATCCGTTATTAGTCTAGATTTCTAGAAATTTATTAGCTATAGTAGTAATCCTAACTATATCCCCGTATTTACTATAGACTATTATTCCGCTAGGTATTATATACTCTAGTAGAGGATTAATTATTATAGTAGATAAGGTAGTACCCTAGCTACTAATCTTAGGAATTATAGATAAGCTTTATAACGGCGTAGGTATACCTATTATTACTATTATAGTTACTACGGCAGCGATACCTCGCGCGATTTTAGACTTCTATAACTACCTTAGCTTTTATATTAACTAACCGTAGGTAGTAAGTAGTACGTCTTTAAGACTAATTAGATACGCGCCTACCTAATTATATTTAATAATATTACTAAGGCGGGTATATTAAGAGATATAAGTAGGTTAATTTATAGTATTATATAATTATATAAATAATAAAGAGGAATTAATAATATAGGTAAATACGCCGCTATTATATCCTAGGTTACCCTTATACTAGGGCTTAAATAAGAAGTTATAATTATTAGGTAGTTCTTTACCCTAGTAAGATATAGGTACTAAGGTAGTAGATATTACTAGGATTATAACTATTCCTTTAATATAAATTATCTAATAGACTAGAGGCGTTAACTTAGTAATAGTATTAATTTCTATAATTATATCCTAGTAGGTATTAATAGTTATCTATTAGCTAGCGGGGTTAAGATATATTTTTTAAGGTACTATTACGTCGTTACTAATAAGTATATTAGCTTAGAGACTATTAATAATATATACCTTAATAATTATCTTAGCTATAACTAGTTTCTTAAGTAAGGTACCTTTAATAGAAATAGGTATTTTTACGTATTTACTTATTTTATATATTATATTACCTAATCCCCTAACTAAGATTAGAGAAGATAGCTTAAAAAGCTTTAGATTAGGTATAATTTAAAGTAATAAGGCGCGGTTAATTAATATTATTAAGTAGCCTATATTTATATATACCTTAAGGATTTCTAATATAATCTTAATACCTAGAGTTATATAATAAAACCCCTAAAATATATAGCCTAGTCTTCCTAAGGGAGGCGTAATATTTAATTTAATTAGGATCCTCTTATCTACCTTAATATAGTTAATAACTAGTAACGTATCCGCCTTATTAAATAACTCTTCTACTAGGGTATACTTTTCTAGGTTTACCTACTTAATATAAAGGTAGCGGAAAAGCTTATTCTTAGAGGTAAAGGCCTCTAAGTACTATTAGTAAGACTAAAGGTTAATATAGTTTATAAAGTAGATATTAGGGTCTTAGCTTTTATTAGGTAGGTATATCCTATTAGCCTCTTTATACTCTTAATTATAATTAGCGTCCTCTTAGTCTTTATAACTATTATAATAGGTATTATAACTCCTATTATAATCTTCCTTAATAGTATCTTCTATATTCTTGTCTACCTTACTATAATAGACCTTTAATTATAGTGGTAGTAGACTACGGCTTTACTATTATTACCTTAACTAGTTTTACCTAGGAGGTAAACCTAATAGATCTAGATTTACGTAGCCGGCTATTATTTAATAGTAATCTAGTAAAGGCGTTAGACGCGGGGC
>JAABUX010010524.1_pt1 | contig 10317 bp, 18 predicted proteins | sample 5561851 | NCBI WGS metagenome assembly JAABUX01 (sample SAMN10711883, study PRJNA513361) | rock metagenome | isolation source: Antarctica rocks | place: Antarctica: Victoria Land, Richard Nunatak red sandstone | collected 2016-01-03 | reverse complement strand
TGCCCAAGTAGCGGTCTACATCCAGAGCTGACACTGCCTGAATGTCTGCAGTGCACGCGGACGCCAGCGCAATGGTGCCACTCGTGCGCGCAAAGAAGCTGGCGCCCTGGCTCCTGCCGCCGCACATGGCCGAGCTTGCGACGGCGCCCGACATCGCCACCGCCGAGCCCGCGAAGCTGCAGCTCATGTGCGTCTTCTACATAGCGTCCGTCCATGATGACAAACACCCATCCTCGATGCAAATAACACATGCAGACAGAGGTCACACCGTAGCCGTCGGTGTCTACATGTCACATTACATGTCGTTGAGCTTGCAAGCTGTAGCTGATGTGCGTTGGAATCAACACTTGCTGGCTTACACTGGGCGTGGTCTGATCGGTTGTGATGTCGCTGAGCCCGCTGATGGCATTCCAGCATCTTGCTGACCTGGCTGATCGTTTTGCGGTGTTGACATGGTTTTGGCACCACGGCGCAGGGCGGCCCCGCACTGTGCGATCGACGTCGCCAGCGACCCGCCGAGCCACACAGGGTGCGCGCAGTTTAGCGCTTCTGCATCGCAGCTTCCAATCTCAGACCTGCCGTGATACGACGATGAGCGACAGCGTATGAGGTCGGGCTCGGCCAGTGCACACGTTTGGCAAAAATTAGCTGCCCGGGCATGCAGCAAATCTAGTTGTTTGTCATCTGTGCCCGGCTGAGAGCTCATGGCGCGTGCAGCTCATGCTGGCATGTGTCTGGCGGTGGTCGCGCCTACTCTTCGTGCCAAAGCAATACTAGCATTCGCAAGACTCCGGCTCCCTGTAATGGCTTTGCTTTTGGCTTTAGGATCAGGCTCCGCTGACTGGTCTTCGTTACGTGCAGGTGCTGCGGCACCGTGGCTTGCCGCTTCCCGTGGGCGACGGCCGCGGCCGTGGCGCTGCTGGCGGCAGGCGTGGTCCTGTTTACCCTCCACGTGACGCCAGCGAGGAGGTCGACCGAGGCGCTCCTGGTGGGTCCGCGGCTGCTCGCTGCCGAACCTTGCTCATTGCCGTCACACTCTCGCTCTGCATATGCGCATCAACTCCCTCGCTCTCCATTTTCGAGGGTCGATCCCATCCCTGACCAGGGACGTCGTCCATCATGGGTGGTCTTTGCAGAACACCTCACCGGCAAATGCGCTCTGGCGAGCATGTCCCTGTGGGCTCCAGATGTAGACCATGCCGAGCTTCGTGCTGCGGGGGCATGCGCCTTGTGTGCTGAGGACTTCAGACATAGGCGGTGATGCAGGCTTATCCATCCAGACTTGAAACCGAGAGCTCCGGTCAGGCTCTTCATGTTGTTGTGTGCTATACAGCCTTATTGACCCGGACGTCTAGCGAGTGCAGGCCGCGGTTGCGTCAATGATCACGGGCCGTGCAGCGCACTGGCTAAACATTCTCAAGATCGCTTCGGTGGCGACCACGGTGGCCGTGTCGGCGGCAGGCGCGGTGGCGGTCGTGCTGGCGACAGCTCGGCTGTGGCAGACGACGCGCCGTGCGGAAGGTACGCGCCTGCCGCTCGCTTTTCGCCTGACGCAGAATCACGTCAAGGCAGTCACAGTAGCTGGTATGCGTGGGTTATAAACCCGCGCGACTCAAGCAAGCCTCATCGCAACAGATGATGCATGGATGCAATATGTGGACAAAAGGTTGAGCACTGTGCGCATGGAGTCGTCGTGCGCTAGCTTTCTGCTGGGTCAAGGTCAGGCCACCATGCTGCCTCGATACCTGTCAGCGCCATGCATGGCCGTCGTGCGCAGGTGCACAAACAAGGCGCTGTTCAGGGCTCACGGTGATGACAGCCGCGGCAGTGGCGGCAGCATATGTCCTCTGCATATGGCTGGTGGCCCTCCTGTCCGCCACCGGCATCTGGCTTATATTCGTCATGGTCCTCCAGTCTGGCGCTCGCGCCGCAATGCAGGTACGTGCGCACCTGGTTCCCAGCTATCCGTCCAGCGTCCAGACGCTATATGCTCAGTGCACACGCTTGGCAGGATGGGACATGCTTGACGAACTATTTTGCCATGCGCAATTGGCAGATCACTGGCGGTTCCACAAGGCGAGCTACTGCATACTCTGTAGCATCAACGCACGTGTTGAGCATCCTCAATTGTCGTGTGCGCTCGTTGACGGTTGGCTGATGGTGATTGCAGGGTAACAATGGAGTGGTTGCGGCGGGCACCTGTCCCGGTGAAGCCTGCCTCAACCTGAGCGCTTTCAGCTTCATCGGCGGAGGCGGCTGCCTCTGCAACGGCGCGGCACTGACAGCCGTGCTTTACGACGCCACGCATGCCCGCCGGGAGCTGGTGTTCACCCTCATCGGTGCGCGCTGGCGAGCTTGATGCACGTGAGTGTTGGCAAGAGAGATGTTGCCCTGCAAACATGCTTGCGACGACTGCCTGTTGTGTGGCTCCAACATCTGACGCTGCGCATGGCGCAGCCCTGTTGATGTCGACCATGCACACTCTCAGCTGATGGCTATCATTATCACTGAAGCAAGGCTGCAGCAGGCATGACAGTGGGTCACTGTGCACAATCACACGCGCATCAGCGCTGCGGGAAGCACCCGTCACAGCATGAGAGAACCATGGAATGTACAGCTTAATCCTCGAAGAGACCATCACAGCTTGGCACGTTGACCTGCACAGGCGAGACACTCATGTTCCTGGGCTGCACCATTATGATGGCTGCACTCGCGGCGTCAGCTGCGGCTACAACGTCACCACGTGCCCGCGAGAAGAATAACCATGCTGCAGAGTCGCCCAACAAGTGCGTATCGACCTGCTGCAGACCGTGTCTCATAGACCATGACCGTTTGCAGCTTGGCAGACTGGTCAGCTCGGCAAAATTTCAGCGTGCCTCTGTGCCTGCATAACCTACATAGCGCTATGCTCGATGCCACTGACAGCGGTCCGAGATCTTGCCCCATGTCTTTGCTTAACCTCCCTCTGCACGGTACGGCGTCTAGGCAGGCGGCATGTCAGCACGCGCTGGGCTGATTTCGCACACCAAGTCCTTCAAATCTGTCCGCCTGCCCGTGCAGGCCGAACACGGCCGAAGACACATCGCTGGACGCCCGACTCCCGATCATCGCGACCCCTGGCATAGTGCGAGACAACGCTCGCGCGTTGGGCCTGCCGTCACCGGACCGCGCGTACTTCGTCGACGAGGGCCCGCCGGTGCGCATTGCCTGTGCAATGCCTGGTGCATGTTGACGGCTGTGCATGCTGTGGAACGGCGGCACGTCACCTCACGGACAGACCCCAAGCGTGCGTCGCCGCTGGCTAACAGCGCATTGTCGCAGCCTCGGTGAGGTGTTGCTCAGAGCAGCCGAAGCATTCGGTCACACCAAACATGCTTTGTCATCTGCGCCATCTTGTGTGTGCTGGGCAGAGTGCCAGGGTACAACTCACGGTCGCTGCATTGCGGGGTCGCATCAAGAGCTGCAGGCCTGCACAGCACGGAATCCGTGGTGATGCTCACAGAGGAACCATGTGCGCTGCACAGGGCAGCATCAAGAGCTACAGGCCCACGGATACTTCGGCGTACGGGAGGCGTCACCCCGTGAGCCACACGCTGGAGGAGGCGACGCTTCCCATTGTGGCTGTCGATTTGTCCGCCGCAGGGTCGATCGACCGCCGCGCCAGCGACGAGTCGGCCGCCAGCAGCTGGGAGACGCTGCGCGACCGCTTCCTGGGCGTCAAGCTGGCGGTGCGCTTGCCTCAATACGTCTGCTTGATGTCTTATCTTGGCATGCCGAGCCTGGGGGCAAAGAGCTCAGCTTGATGTCGATCGGTGCGATACCACTTGGGCGCCTTGTTCAGTGTTGCTTTTGCCTGCACGTACCCACAGTAGCTGCGTGCACACTCAGGGCGCATGCAGGCGTCAGTACTCTGGTTCCCTGCTGGTGAAATCTGCTAGTGCCAGGGCGTCGTGTGCAGTGCTTCATTGCACTTGGCGACACTCATCCGTCAACCTCAGGCCCTGCTGTCCCCTTGCTTGCCACTAGTCATGGGGTGACAGGCGGCCAAGCCGTGCCGCTGATGACTCTGCCCGTCTGATGTGCACTGTGGTCTGAGGTGCAGCTACAAGCGGGCGCCAGCGAGTCGAGGGCCTCTGCGATGGCCAGCCAGAGGAACACGGGAGAGGAGCGGCGGGGCCAGAGCGGCCGCACGCAGGCCTTCGAGCCGGCGGTGTGAGCTGCCGGCGCGCAGCCAAGGCCAGCACCCGACAGCCTCGTGTCACGCGGAACCCGACGCCGCGATGTACCATTGTCTCAACGGCCTGCAAAGCTAGCAGACCCTCGCAGAACGTAGAACTCAATCAAGTACATGTGAGCAAAGAGCCAGACGTGTACAGTAACAGCCATTGCCGTTTAGCTAGCGGAAGCTCTCATGCTGCAGCAATTTGAAGCTGCCAAGGATCAGCATGCGCTGTCAAAGCGAGGTCCTCTCAGCACTGGTAACCCGGTGCTCTGTGAGGCGCGCAGCTTCATGGTTGCATCGCAAATCTTTACTAGATCGCAAGTGTGCTGCGAGACCGCTACGCACTCCATGTGCAGCCCAGACGCCGCGTCTCACTTAGGGTCAGCTAGCATAGAACTGACAGATGTACGACCGCTAGCAAGAGCAGCACCCAGGCTGATCCTTCGGCTGCGCATCCGCTTCGGTGCGTGCGGTCCTGTGATCTCGTGACCTCGTGGGCATTGTACGATGCTGTTGAGACATTGAGTAGCATGCCGCGGTGCCATCCAGATGTTCAGTCATGCCTGCCACAAGGTGTCCTGTGCGGTCATGTAGCCAGGCTAGCAAGAAACGTTGATGTAGAAAGCCCTGAGCAAGCAAGCCATGTAACATCAATACTGTACGCCAATGTGATGCCCAGCCCATGCCCAGCAGCTGAAAGGTGGGCGGGTTCGGGGTCATGCACAGGGCGCAGCGTCCAGGGCTTCCGGAGGGCAGCTGCCGGCGGGTGCAGCCGGCTGCACGAACACTTGACAGATCGTGCATCAACACGGGTGATACAGGTGCGCCAGATCCTGATGTGGTTGCCAGGTCTGCAGACCTAGAGAGTGGCATGACCGATGGTCATTTTCATCGCTCATGTGATTGACAGCATACCAGTAGGGTGCACGGCTGCTTTGCAGGCGTCCGGATCTTTCGGAGTCCATCCCTCGCAGGGGATCTTCAGCGACGATCATGGTGAGCGCCTGCTAGCTTGCAATCCCGGCGTAACGCCGCTGTTTGCTAGGTCCACGAATGTGAGTTCGCTCAGCGACCGACCGCGGCCCCACACATTCTCTGCAGCAAAACTCTGCGAAGCTGCAGCCAGAGAACTGCGATCCGGGACGACTGCCGGTTGCTCTTCCCCTTCCCCACCATCTCACATGCGTCTCCATAATGACATGTTTGACCGCAAGCAGAGCGGGTACGGTGACGGAGGAGGCTACGCTCCACAGCAGGGCTACGGCGGGGGCTACAACGGCGGTGCGCACAGCCCAGGTCCTGGTTGTCGTTAGACAACCTGCCAGGACCAACGGCATATGTTGCAAAGACCTGTGTTGCTGGGGAAGCCCTTGAAGGCACGCGTCCCTGTGTGTCAGTGAGCACCCAGCGAAGTGGTCCCACATCGTTTGGTTGTTCCCCACCAACCGCCGTCGAAATAATCGACACTGCCTATGGATGTTGCCAACATGTGTGGCCTGATCTGCTGCAATGGCAGGCCAGGGCGGTCAGGGCCAGGCCGGCGGCTACGGCGGCCCGCCGGGACAAGGCGGCGGCTACGGTGGTCAGCAGGGAGGCGGGTACGGCGGCCAACAGGGAGGCGGCTACGGCGGTCAGCAGGGAGGCGGCTACGGTGGCCAACAGGGAGGCGGTTACGGTGGTCAGCAGGGAGGCGGCTACGGTGGTCAGCAGGGAGGCGGCTACGGTGGTCAGCAGGGAGGCGGCTACGGTGGCCAACAGGCCGACCAAGGTGTGCGGAGAGCCCCTCTGATGGTTGGCCAGGAACCGAGCCTGTCCACTGCACATCCCTTGTTTGCTGGCCGCGAGCCCGGCGCAGTTTTGTTCGCACGGCATGGTCGGGCTCCGGCGGTGTGCTTCAGTAAACAGGCAGCTCTCTGAGCATTGTCGTGCCGCGGCGCATGCGAACTGCCGGGAGCACGTGTGTAGCTGCACGCAACCCAGGGTCCGACGTCCCCATCTGCCACTTTTATGTGGTCACGAGCATTGCTCTAACCAAAGGGCTGAGGTGTTGGCATGGCATCTTGTTGCGACCCGACTCAAGCAGCTTGGTCAACTGACGTCCTGTATCATGCGCTTGTTACGCCACCAGCGTGTTCTCAGGTCATTCACTGCAAAGCTGGCCCTGTGCACCAGGATCGCCAGCAGGGCGCTATCTAGTGATTGGCAGGTTTGTGAAGGGCCCGATGTGCCAGTTCGGGACTTCGCCGTTCGAGGCGCCAACATATAACGGCCCTATGATGTGGACACGCGTCGCTCCGGATCGCAGGACACTGCCTGCGGGAAACCATCATCCGAGTCTGGTTCTTGGGTGCTGCGCAGGGTACATGCACGAGCTGACGCACGGCCAGTTCAACAGGATGACGACCGGCGAGCAGGTCGGCACCGCCGCCGCGGGCCTCGCCCTCGGCGGCATCCTGTACGAGGTGCGCGGCGAAGTCCTTGCTCAGTCTACCTGTGTGCTCCCCGGGTACTCTTCAGCTGTGATTCATTTTGCTTGGGCTGTGGGACAGGAGCGAGCAGTACGCAGGCGCCGGCTCGCTCCTGCAGGACAGGCAGGCGGTGGACGTGGATCCTCTGGATCATGCATGTCCTATGTTCTCTCACCATCAGCCTTCTCGTCGTAGTCGTGTAGTACGCTGGAACACAGAGTGGCGCCATGCCTGTTCAGTGCGAAGAAACCCCAAGCAGAGACTGACAGGCCCGCATCCTGCCGGTGCGTCCTGTGGCTGAGCGCTGTCGTCGCGCTGCGCAGAGCTACGAGCACTACGAGCGCGTGAAGCGCGAGCGCGAGCAGCAGGGGCTGCCGCCGCCTCCCCCGCCGACCAATGGTGCGCGCAACCCACCCGCTTGCTGCTTCTTCCCCCACGATTAGAGAGGCGTCAGCTTCGTGCACGCGCTGCCATCTAAGCAATCTGAAGTGGTACTCGTAGCAATTGCGGATCTAAAACATGGGTCCCGCATCGCGACCGCGCACATAGAGCACCAGAGCAAGTGCCGACCATGTCAAGTGTAGTCCCTGGCGCCTGAGTGCTCAACATACTGCTCGGTGCCATGCAGTCTGACCACCAAGGCTCGGATCAATTGTCGTGACTTGCGGGTCAGATGTCGCCCCATTTGCTGTATTTCAGGGCGGACTGGACACAGAACGCATCGAGTCTCTGTGCGTCGCTGACGCTTCGCTGACGCTGCGCAGAGAACTTCGCGGAGCGCCACAAGATCCTGACGGGCATCGGCGCGGTGGCGGCCGCCGGCGCGGGCTACGAGATCTACGAGCACGAGAAGAAGAAGTACGACCAGCGCCGCCAGCAGGGCGGCCCCCCGCCCCCCGGGGGTGCGCTGCGATTGCGCCCTGCTCCTGGATATTGTGCTGACTATGTTGCTCATGGAGACTGGCGAGTGGAGTCTCTTGCTGCATGCATCACGTGCCAACCTAATCCCCCTTCCGGGCAACCGAGCATATGGTGTGCCGCTCGCGCTGCATGACTTGTCACAACTTGAGCTGACTGGAATGCCGCCTGCCATCACACTGTGAGCGGGTCCCATTTGTCATACTGACCGCCACTGTCTTGATATCATACCCGTGACTTGCGTGCTTCACCCAATGGTTGCAGCGATGCAACCGGATGCCGCATGTCGTCAATGCCAAGTCCCTGCGCATTTTGTAGGCTGGTCTCACGGCGAGGAGGCTCTGGCTGCCGGCGCCGCGGTCGCCGCCGCAGGCGTGGGCTATGAGGTGTGGTGCCTTCATGACGCTGCTCGCACAGCTTGAGCATTCCTGTGTCATCGTAATGGCGTGATCAGGTTCGCTGACCCAGTGCAAGCAGCATGCTGGGCGCTGCGCTGTTCCCTCCTTCCGCCCACCGACGCTACAACCCAGCCATGCAGCGTTTCACTTCATGTGCGGATTCAGCTCTCACGTTGCCACCTCCTGGCTGAAGGACAATGGCACTAAGCGCCGCGCCCGGTTGTTGGCTGGATATTGGTTGTGAACAGAAAATCGAACAAACCCTAACCCTAACTCTAACCCTAAGCCTAACTCTAACAACCCTTAGCCTGGCAGGTGTACGAGCACGAGAAGAAGAAACACCGCGAGACCGACGAGCTGCGCCGCGAGGAGGCGGCCCTGCAGCAGGAGACCCAGCGCCTGCGACAGGTACCGCTCGACTTCTGGCTCTGGGCATGGTCGTGGTTGATGTGCTCCAATGGGAAGCATGCGCCGATGAAAGACTTCATCAGGTCTGGAGCATGTTCGTTTGCTTGAGGCTTGAAGAAAGTGGCTACCCTCGGTCATGCTGCATCGCTCGTACATGATTGCCTGCGCACATGGTCGAAGCCCAGCAGCCACGGCGCACCACCACGAGTAGTGCCGGACAGCGTCGCACTACTATGTGCTCGAGCTCCCTTGCGCTTACTGGGCAGCTCAAAATGCAGCTTGTCTTTGCATTGTGCAGACGGTACGATCATTCAAAGCACCGCACAATGCGCCGTGCGCAGGAGGAGCAGCGGTTCGAGGGCCGGGAGCAGCGGTTCGAGGGTGAGCGTCGCCGTGAGGAGCAGCGCTTCGAGGGCGAGCGCCGGCGCGAAGACCGCGAAGAGCGCCGCTTCGAAGAGGGCGAGGAGCGCCGCTTCGAGCGTGAGCGTCCCAAACCATAGACCTGACCCTGACCCTGACCCAGTCATAAGGATCCCCAAGGGGCATCATATTTAAGGGGACAGCGGCTGCACAGGGCAGGCGGAGCCCGGCTTGGGCACGACGTGGCTTGGCATGGCTCGGCTTGGCTTGGCTTGGCTTGGCTTGGCTTGGCTTGGTTCGACGTCTGCATCAGGGGCAGTGCAGGCGTCCCTCGCTGACGGACTGACGATGGCGCAGGCTTTGAAGAGCGGGAGGAGGGCCGCCACCACCACCACCATCGTGATGAGTATTAGGGCGAGTGGCTTCTGCAGGCTGCACCTGATTGTATGCAGATCGACAAGGCAGGGGCAGATGACCGCCCACTGGCGCACATTTCATTTGTCGCTTCATGTGTTTCTGAGTAGGAGCGTGTGTCATCGTTTTGAGAAATCTGATCAGGAGCTAGTTCCGGCCAAGTGAACACACAGCATAATACCATTTTGGCTCGTGATGCGGATGATACAGGGTGAGCTACCCTGCTTGGGTTAGGGTGACGTTGTGCACTTGGATAGGGCGGCGGGAATGCGTATGTGCAGCAAGCCAGCTCCGGCATGAAGAACAGAAGCACTGACGCGCCTATGGCAGCCTACGCGGCGGTTATGCGCAACCTTTGCCGACGGCATAGTGCCTGACGGAGATTAGCACAGCAGCCGCCGCTCGGACGATGCTCACTAGCTGTCGCTGCTGATCATCATGATGACTGCATGGGCTCGTAAGACCTCCGTTCTTGCATTTTGTGGGTGGACCACTTCACAGGAGCAGACCATAGGTCTCGCGCCTTCCAAATTACGCCCTCGGTGGCGTTGTCACTTTCACTTTCAGGAGCAGACTAATGCATGCAGATTAGGCCCTCGGTGGCGTTGTCTCGAAACTTTCACTTTCATGTTTGAAGCAGGAAACCGCGTCGTGGCAAGGGTGCACGGAAGCTGCCGTTGGATCGAAGCGACTTCAATTCAGTCTGGCCAGTATTCTTGTACAATCCAGCCAGGTGTGCTTGCCCGCCCTGCCTGTGTGCCGGAGACAACTGCTCAGGCACTGATCGTGTGCTGCACTGGCTGCATCCAATGCGAGCACATTGGTCCGGTGGTGTCGAAAGGCTGATGCGAGTGCTCAATGTGCCGCAGGAAGGGGCATTTTCCGAGAGGCGAAGCCACCTTGGTCGTACAACCTTGAGCATCCGAGATGGTGAGCCGTGACTCGGGCGTGTCCTTCTTGATTCGCGTCAGAGCCAGACAGCCTCAGATCACGCCCACAAGCATCCTGTAGGGTCAGGACACAATATGCACGATTGCAAACGTAAGCTCCCTTGCACACCTCCCCTCCCTCCCTCCCCTCGCCCGATCCACTTCCCGCGGCCTACCGGAAGTTACCGTGGCCTTGCCAA
>JAABUX010010523.1_pt1 | contig 10318 bp, 7 predicted proteins | sample 5561851 | NCBI WGS metagenome assembly JAABUX01 (sample SAMN10711883, study PRJNA513361) | rock metagenome | isolation source: Antarctica rocks | place: Antarctica: Victoria Land, Richard Nunatak red sandstone | collected 2016-01-03 | reverse complement strand
TGCGCGGCGTAGCGATCGGTCAGCAGGGTCATGGCAGCACGCTCCCTTCGGCACGCGATGACAGCAGCAGGCAATCAGCAATGCTCAAGGATACACCCTTTTTGGTTTCGGCTTTGCCGAGTTAGGGACAACATGCGCGCGGTTTGGCGACCGGCGCATCCCCCACCGTCCCTTTTGGGCCAGGTGTCTCAGCCACTTTCACCTGTTGCTAGTAACGACGCCTCACACACAGGTTCCTCGCGTCAGCATAGGGCACAGGACTGGTCGGTCAACCGCTGTGTGGTTAGCAGAAGCCGAACTTTTGTCCGCAGGCTTCAGACCCCGACGGGTGCCGCCCCTCGACGCCTGCTGCGTAGTCCTCATCTCGTTGTCCAAAGATGGCTCCTCAATGGAGCAATCTTTCATACTGTTAAAGGGCGCACGCCAAAATCTAGCTTAGCCCCTCCGTCGGGCCGCTCCCCCACCTTCTGGCTCGTCGCGGGGGCCAGGGCCGGGACACTGAGCAGGGGCAACGCCCACGGGCGTGTCCTCCAGGGCACGGGGACCAGAACCATCAGGCAGACCCAGCGCAGCCCGGTGCTCGTCACCGTCTGCCGCCCGTCGAGCGGACCGGGTCGCGGAAGCGCCCCTTCCAGGCGATCTTGCGGCCCCCACGCCGCTCCAGCGTGTCGTCGATGAGCAGCACCAGTGGCACATCTGCAGCCAGGAAGGTCGCACACAGGAGGGTGAGCAGGGTGCGACTGAGCGCGCGCCGTGGTCGGCGCGCGGTTGAGCACCCGGTGGTACGTCGTGAAATGGCGCTCATGCGCCAAGCCCATCGCCCGCAGGGCGGCGGCGACGGTGCGGGCACCCGGTGCCAGGATGGTCCCGTAGAGCAGCACGAGGGCCTGTCGCCACATCGGGGCGGTGAACGGGTCGGCGAAGGCCGACAAAAGCAGCACAATAGCAGGCGACGGGGTGAGCATACGGCCTCCTACGATCTGGTAAGTTTGAACTCCTTCCAGTGTAGGATGATCCTGGCTCCCCCGTCATGTTTTCGTCAAATTGGCCAAAGTCCACTCTGATGATGCGCGACGCGAATCAAGGGAGAAGCGAAAGGCCACCGCGCTGGCGTCCCCAAGGCGGCGTGATGGCCTCGTTACAGGGGTAGCGTAGCACGACGGCGCGCGGCGCGCATGATGTGAGACTCACGAGCGAGGGTTTCGGCGGAACAAGCGACAGGTAGGAGGTTCCATGGCAGATTGTCATGGCCCTGCGGGACGCCCCCACCCATGAAAATGGGCGATTTACACAGCAGAGCACACGGAACTCGCGTCAGTGACCGGCGCGGCGACCACGACCACGACGATCCTCGCGGCGATCGCGGCGGAGGAGCCTCGTGGGGCCACTGCCGACCAAGGGGACCGTCGGCGTCCATGCGTTGGTTGATCCGCTCACCTGGTGGGTCTGGGTCGGCGGCCTCGTTATGGTCCTGGGCAGGCTCGGGTCGTTCTCGCCAGACGCGCGTGAGCGGCGCGGCGCCGTCACAGCCCAGCAAGGGCGGCGTCCACGGCGAGGTAACACGCGGCTAGGACGCGCATGTGACATAATCTAGATGATAAGCCTGCGCCTGCTCGGTTAGGATGTCGGAGTGGAGCGAAGAGAGACCAATCTGCAGGGTCGCATGGCAAACCACGCCGACTGCGGTTGGTGCCTGTAGTCTGCTACACGGTCGCAGGCTCAGGGGTACAATGGATACGTATGGCACAGGTACAAGAGCTTCCTATCATGCAAAGTGAGATAAGCAACGATAGCGGGAGGGTGCGTCGTCGCCGTGGGCCGCTGGCGTGGCTAATCCTGGCCGTGGTGTTGGCGCTGCCCGCGATACTCGCCGTCGCGGTGCTGCGCCCGATCGACGACACCCCGCTCTTGACGCGCGCGCGGCCGGCGATTGACTTCAAGATGGCGCTCTACGGTGGCGGTGCGCTCGACACACGCAGCCTACGCGGCAAGACGGTCGTGGTCAACTTCTGGTGGTCGGGCTGCGACCCGTGCAAGGACGAGGCTCCGCTGATCGAGCAGGCCTGGCGTCGCTGGAAGGGCAAGAACGTGGTGTTCGTCGGGGTCGACGAGCAGGACGAGACGGAGCCTGTCGATTTCTTGCGCAAATATCACATCACCTACCCCAACGGGAAGGACCCGAACTACGTGGACATCGAGTATGGCACAACGGGGCAGCCCGAAACGGTCGTCATCTCGCCACGCGGCATGTATACGAAATACAGTTCGCCGTTCCCCAATGAGGCGACGCTCGACCACATGATCGCGGGGGCCCGCGCGTGAGCGCGCACTCTCTCACTATGTCTGGTGGGCTGGCGCGCCAGCGCGCCCCGTTGCTGGCGTAGGAGATCGGGGTAGTTCTGTTGTTCAGCGTGCTATCGCCGAAAAGACGCTCGGTCTCGCCAGCATGACGCCGGTCGTGGCGGCCGTCACGGGCGAGCAGGTAAAGGCAGATGGAGACGTAAAGGTCGTCACCGGCGCCCCACGCCTCAGCGTCGGGCGGTCCCTGGAGTTGCTGGCGTAAGTCGTCGAGCAGGGACATGCGGATGGTCGAGGACAGGGACATAGCTCACACTCCGTCTGATCATACCATGGTGGTCGATGGGACGCGCCGCGAGGGGGTAGGTGCCGAGCGGGGTCCATGTGGAAACAGAGAGGAGACGGGGGTGGCGAGCACGAAGGTCTACTGTAGCAGTCCTGGCTGTTATACTATCACATCCGGGGCGCGGCCGTGGATGGCCCCGCCTGCTTCGTCGCCGTCCTGATACTGCGGATCGTTATTTGCAGCGTCCCGTCGGGCGTCGGCAAGCGTCAGGATCGCGGCGATCTCCTCCCCCAGCCGCCTCACTTGGCCGGCCAAGCGCTCGACCGCACGCCATTGGTCGGGTGTAAGGGCCTGAGCCTCCCACCGCCGCACCTGCTCCGCGTAGCGATCCACCCTGGCCCCACCACGTCCCGCTGCCCCGTGTACAGCGCGAACACGCCCCCCACCGTCGCCGCGTCGAGCGTATAGGGTTGCTGGCGGATCGCGTCCAGCAGCGTGCGGTGCTGCACCACGACCTCCCACACGTTGTCGATCAGCGCGGCGACAGTGGGGAACTGCGCCACGGGCTGCCAGGCGGATGGCCCAGCGGGCGGCGGGGATGGGGGCGGAGGGTGCGCAGTCATGGCACGGTCTCGCTGGCGTAATCGGCGTGCGCCGCGTGGGACCGGGCCAGCGCGGCAACGATGAGCGTGTTGATCGACACGCGCGTGGAACGCCGTGGTGCGCAGCCACTCGTACAGCGCGCCGCCGACGCGCACGTTGTACTTCACCGCCGTGCCAGGTCCGGGACCGCCACGCTCCGGCGCGCTCCGGCCGGCTTCCACCTCAGCGCGGTAGTCCTCGACGGCCCCCAGGACGACGCTGTTCATGCTGCGCCGCGTCAGGAACCCCTGCAGCCGCATCCACTCGTACAGGTCCGCGGGGATGCGACGTGCTATACAGCAAGTGTAAATTCCATCGAGAGAGGCTCTGGCACTCTCTTTGATGGTGCCGATCGGTGATCCACGTGTCATCCATGAGGGAGGTACACTCCAGAAGGGGTTGAGGAGCCCCGTACGCCCTGGAGCCCGGCTTCCACTCGTTCTACCGACAGATCGTGTCGCCGCTTTCAACGGTCCTGAACAGCGTCCGAACCCGCACCATCAAAAGAGTGCCGGAGCCGATTCTCATCATTAATGGCTTGAAGGATGTCCCTCAGCAGACATTCCTCCTGCACGGGTCTCCCTAGATGTCGAGTGTGACCAAGCCCAGAGACACCGCCTTGGCGCACAGGGCGCACGTCGTCGCCACGCCGAGTTGGTCGCGAAGCCCCCTGAGGATGCGTTCCACCGTCGGCACGCTCACGTGCAAATCCGCCGCGATCTCCCGTTCCACCAGTCCCATCACCTTGCCTTGGAGGGCACCCCGTTCCTCGTCCGTGAGTGTGATGTCGCTCACCCGTGGCCGCCGACGACGCTCTGTCTCCGGCTCCGGCGTATCCCGCCGCTCTATTGCCGCTTCGCTCGCGACCCGCATTCCCCGTCGTGCCAGATCCAGGATTGCCCCCACGCTCTCGTCATCGATGTCTTTCCACAGCACGAACCCTCGAGCTCCCAGAGCCGTGAGATCGATGTGCTCCGCACGCGTTCGCAGCCGACCCACCACGACGATCTGGCTCGCAACGTGAGCCGCACCTACCTCCCGTACAAACGGGACGATAGGGATGCCGGGCAAGTCGGAGCCGGCGATGATGATGTCGGGCTGCTCTGTTGTGATGGTGCATAAGGCCTTGTCGCCCTGCCGCACCTCGCCAATAATCTGAAAGCGCCGCTGCTTGCGGAGCATCACTTGTAGTCCGACCCAGTTGGGGTGCGGCGAACTGATCAGCAGGATCGTTATTATGGGCTGCGTGTGCATGAGATTGTCTCCTTCGCGATAATAGGGCGTGCATTCCGTATCGGAGGGAACCAACATTTCTCCCTCCTCCCTGCTCTCGCTACTGGGAGACTTTGCGAGCACTGGCAGTTGCATTGATGATCTCCTCTGCAGCTAGGGAGCCCGATATTCGCTGCTGTCTTGTGTCGTTTGGCACAAGCCGCCCATTTTCGTGCCTCATGTCGTCTCCTAAACGCGAGTTATTAGGACAAACGTGTTATTTGAACAGCACGCTAGACGCTCCTTTGCCGACTGCTTGCATCGCACCCTTGCGGACGGTGGCGATAACCAACTGGAGGCGCTCGGAGGTCACGACCTTCCACTGGACCAAGCCGGCCACGTCGAGCGCGTCGAGCTGGCTGTAGACCCCGGAATCCAGGGGCTGGCCGAGCACGACGACCCCACTGCGCGGACTCGCCGCGCGGAGGTCGCGGGCGAGCGGCACGAGTTGCATCCCCGCCAGGTCGGAGGCGACAAGGATGAGGTCGGGCTGTTCCCGCGCCGCGATGGGCAGGGCATACTCGCGCTGCTGCACGTCGTCGATGACATGCACCTCCGGCCAACCCGCCAGGATGGCGCGCAGGCTGACCCAGTTAAAGTTGGCGGACGAGACGAGCAAAGCGGTGACAGGCTGCATGGTGGGGTCCCTTTCTAGCAGCCCCGTTGCGTGATGCGATGACCGCCGCGGACACGTCTTGTCCCGCAACGGCGGGGCCCTTGCCCCACAGGGGCGGATGACGCGGCGGGAGCACGGCTGAGGGGCTTGCTCCCCTCAGCGTAGTGGATGGGGATGGCCCCAATCGGAAAGAAACCGGCAAGAAACCGGCAAGAAAGCAGAAAGATTCTTGCCGACGGCGCGCAGGGGCCGGAAAGTGGCAAGAAAGCGGAAAGATTCTTGCTGCTGGGGCGCGTCGCCATGGGCGACGGGGCGTCGCGCGCGAAGGCCAGGCCGCCGCGAGCGAACGCACGTTCAGAAGGTCGCCCGCGGGGGACCCGGCGCGGCTGGTGGTGCACAATCGCGGGCAATGGGGCGGCCCGGGACCGTCGCGACGCGCGATGTCCCCACCTTGCTGTGGCCCGGTTCAGGGGTCCTCGCGCGGATCGGGGTGATCGGGGGCGTCGCACGGATCGACGAGCATGTAGCCGGCGCCGGCGTCGGTCAGGAGGTAGGCGGGGTCGAGCTTGCGGCGCAGGTTGGTGACGTGCGTGTGGAGCAGGTCCCGCGCCTCCGACGCCGGCAGCTGCAACTCGTGCGTGGCACGGACGATCTCGCCATAGGGCTGCAGCCGGCCGGGGTGCGCGGCCAAGTGCCGCAGCAGCGCGTACTCCATCCGCGTCAGGGTCATGGGCAGGTTCCGGAACCGGACCTCGTGCCGCGATGGCCCCACGGCGAGCGCCCCGATCACAATAACCGCCTGCTCGCCTGCCGCAGGGACCGGGACATCCGTGCGACTGCCCTCTGACGGTGCCGGGAACGCCGGAGATGCGTCCAGGGACGTGGAGGGCGTCGAGGACATCGGCGGTGTGTCGGGGGCGAGGCCGGCTTGGCCACGCGCGGCCTCCCGCATCCGGCGCTCCTCCCGCGCCCGCGTGGCCGCGGCCCGCACCGACGCCAGCAGGGCATCCTCGTCGCAGGGCTTGAGCAGGTAGTCGTGGGCGCCCGCCCGCACCGCCGCCATCGCGCTCTCCAGCGCCCCGTGCCCGGTCAGTAGGATCACCGCCGGCCGCGCCTCCAGGTGGCGCGCGGCGCTCAGCACGTCGATCCCGCTGACGGCGCCCATCACGATGTCCGCGACCACCACGTCGAACGCCTCGTGCCCCAGCAGGGCCAGCGCCGTCTCCCCGTCGGGCGCCTGCGCCACGCGGCAGCCGGCCAGGGCGAGCCAGGCGGCGAGCGCCCGGCGCAGCTTGTCGTTGTCCTCCACCACCAGCAGGCGGATGTCCTCCTCCGTGTCCCCCATCTCCACGTCCATCTCATTCCTCCCCATTTTGACCTCGGGTCTCCTCGTCGCTATCCAGGTCCAGTGGGAGCAGGACCGTGACGACGGCGCCCCCCGCGGCCCGGTTGCGCGCGGCGATGACGCCGCCGTGCCCCTCCACGATGCCCCGGCTGATCCACAACCCCAGCCCCATCCCGCTCTCTTTCGTCGTGACGAACGGCTTGAAGAGGCGCTCCCGCAGCGCGGCGTCGATGCCTGGCCCGTCGTCGGCGACGGCCAGCGCCGCGTGCGGGACGGGCAGACCCACCAGTTCCCCCGCCGTGGCCTCGCCCTCGGCGTCGGCCCCCCCACCCGTCGTGCTCATTGACGAGGCTGGGTCGCGGGTCGCGGTGCTGATGCGCAGCGTCCCGCTGGCGGGCAGGGCGTCCAGCGCGTTGAGCGCGAGGTTGAGCAGCACCTGCGTCAGCTCGTCGGCGCGCCCGAGGACGACGGGCGCGGACGGGTCCAGGGCGATCTCGACGCGCACCTGCCCGGCACGCAGGCGCTCGCCCAGCAGCAACGCGACCCGCTCCACCAGGGCGTTGAGGTCTACTCGGCCGCGGATGGCGGCGCCGGGGCGGTAGAAGTCGAGCAGCTGATGAACGATGCCCCCGACGCGCCGCACCTCCCCCAGCATGTCCGTCACGAGGGGGCCGTGGTCGGCGTCCGGGGCGGCTTGCAGCAGCCGTAGAGTGGTTTGGATCGTCTGCAGCGGGGTGTTGATCTCGTGGGCGACGCTGGCCGCGAGGCGGCCGCCGGCCGCGAAACGCTCACCCAGCAGCGCCCGCTCCCGCAACTGGACGGCCTCGGTCGCGTCAACCACGCGCACGATCACCCGCGCCGCGTCGGCGGGCTCCATCCCGTCCGCAAGGGGTGCCGTCCCGTCGGCCACGGCGATGGACACGTCCAGGACGCGGATCGCGCCGTCCGGCGCCTGGTAGCGGAGACGATGCTGGCTTCGCGCGCCGGGCGCGGGCAGCTCCAGCGCGGCGGGCGCGTCCGGGGACAGGCGGCGCGCGATCTCGGGCCACGGCCGGCCGTGCAGGGCGGCGGGCGCGTCGCCCAGCAGTGCGGCCAGCGCGCGGTTGGCCACCTGCACGTGGGCCGCCCCGTCGAGCAGCAGCAGGCCGTCGTCCAGCCCGTCGAAAAGCGCCTGGAGCACGGCGCGGCCGTGCATTAGGCGGCGGTTGAGCGCGGCGAGGTCGTCGTGGGAGTGGCGCAGCGCCACCTCCATCTCCGCGCGCGTGGTCAGGTCGCGCCCGACCACGATCAGGCCGTCCACGGCCGGGTCGTCCCGATGGTCGGTGGCCACGAGGTCCACCGCGCGCCACGACCCGTCGCCGTGCCGCAGCCGAACCAGCGCCTCGTCCGCGCGGCCGTGCGCCGCCGCAGTATCCAGCGCCGCGCGGGCACGCGCGAGGTCGTCGGGGTGGACCAGGGTGTAGAGGTCCATGCCCTCCAGGTCCTCGGGCGCGTGGCCCAGCAGCCCCTGGGGCGCGGGGCTGACGTAGCGGATGCGGCCGCCCTCCGTCACGACGGCGGCGACATCGGCGGCGTGATGGGCGATGGCGCGGAAGCGGGCCTCGTCGCGGCGCAGGGCGGCCAGGCGCGCCCGCAGGCGGCGGCCGAAGACGGAGCCAGCGAGCGTGCTCCCCAGGATGGCCACCGTCGCCAGGCCGATGGTCTTAGCCAGGCCAGCTTCGTCCAGGGCCGGAGCGGCGGACGCGGACGTGGCCGGCGGCGCGGCGACCGGCATGAGATGGACGCCGGCCATGGCCACGTAGTGCATGCTGGCGATCGCGGTGGCTAAGAGGGCCGCGGCGCCGAGCGCGCGTGGGCGCCAGGGCCAGGAACGCGCGGCCTTCGGGCCGAACGCCAGCCCGAAGGCCGCGCCCGACAGGCCCAGGGCGAGGGCGACCGAGAGCGCGAGGGGTAGCGGGTCTAGCATCGGCATGGCGGCGGTGTGCAGGCCGGCCATGCCGGTGTAGTGCATGCCGACGATGGCGCCGCCCACGGCCGCGCCTGCCGCGAGGAGCGCGCCCCGCCGCACCGGACGGCGCGCGGCGAGGGCCAGCCCGGCGCCGGCGCCACTGAGGGCCACGCCCAGGGCGAGGGCGACGACCACGGCGTCGTAGGTCACGGGGAGCGGCAGGCGATAGGCCAGCATGGCGACAAAGTGCATGGCCCAGATGCCGAGGCCTAGGGCGAGCGCGGCGCCCGTCAACCAGAGCGTCCGCGCCCGTCCGTGGGCGACCGCCGCCGGACCCGCGAGGTCGAGGCAGGCCCACGCAGCAAGGAGCGCGATCAGGAGGGAGAGGGCGACCAGCCGTCCGTCGTAGACGGGCTGTAGGTCGCCGATGGCCGCGGGGGTGAGCCTGAGCGTGATGGGCATGCGCGGGTCGCCTCCCCGCGCCGGGTCCGCCAGCGCCGGGGCGCGCGGGGAGCCCCGGCCGGCCGTTCGCGCGTAGTATAGCACGACGGCGCTGTCGACGTCGGCGCACGAGAGGCGCGTGTTAACCTTCCCCTCGATCGTCACGCTGCCCTACCTTCCCGCCCCTTGCGCATCGTCCATCGGGGCCGACACACGCCCCCTTGGGGAGAAAGGAAAGGGGTGAGAGGCAGCCACTACATTGAACGAGTAGCACGGGGACGGCGGACGTAACTGATGGGCGGGCGCGGCGTTATCTCTACGACGCGCGCGACGGGCCAGGCCGGCGCCGGGATGACTTGGGCTGATGAGCGTCCCGTGTCGTGAGCTTCCCGCCCGTCCGCGCATCGACCTTCACCTCCCCCGGTACATCTTGCCCGCGCCGTGGTCGGTGAGCGGATCTGATGACCGGCGAGCGGACCTGATGATCGGCGAGGCGGTCACCCTCTTTCCTCCCCGACGGGGCACGTTGATCAACGCGCCGCCTGCGGCGGGGAAAGTGAGGGCAACGCGGCGCGGGTCTCCCGTCCTCTCTGTGGTCGCCCGCAGCTATCCACTATACTGGCACTAATCACAGGACGGAGCAGAAAGGAGCGGCGCCATGCCCACCCCGCCTAGACAGCCCCCGACCGACTTTAAGCTGCCGCCGGAGGTGACCGCGACGCGGGCCACGCTCACGAACGGGGCCATCGCCTACAGCGTCCGGCACGCCCGCCTGGGGCTGCTTGGCCGGCTTATTGTGGGCGCATTGGGCGAGCAGACGGAGGTCACGAGCGAGGTGTCCGGGGATAGCGACGACCCCATGACCGCCGCGCGTCTGGCTATCTTCCGGCCGATCAGCGAGACCCTGACAGCGATCCTCGCCCACCGCGGCGGCGGCACCCCCGCGACCGACGCGGCGACCGACGCGGCGACCGACGCGGCGCGCGATCCCGACGCCGACCACCTCATCAAGAGCAAGCTGGTGCAGTGTGACCGCTGCGACGCGTTCGTGGCGCACATCGTCTTCGCGGACGAGGCGACGGGCACGATGGAAGACCACGCGCGCCTGATGCACGGGCGCATCCGGGAGTTGGGGCTGCCGGCGTGGGTGTTGGGGCCGATTCAGGAGCGTGGCCGTTACGCCGGACGGGCCGCGTTGCTGGCAGTCTACCCCGAGCGAGAGCCGGCGCGCTGGGTCACGGAGGCCGAGTTCGACGTCATGATGGACGCTATCACCGGCGTCCACTGTGCGCCCGCCTGGCCCGAGGCCGACGCGCTCGACCTGCTGCCGGACCCGGCGAACCTGGGGCGCGGCCTGGACGTGACGGCTCAGGTCAACGCGCGGGCAAGGCGGCGTGCGGAGGCCTTGCCGCCGGCGACGCGCCGCACGCTCGGCGACCCGGACCGCATGACGCCCGAGACGCTGCAAGC
>JAABUX010010522.1_pt1 | contig 10318 bp, 7 predicted proteins | sample 5561851 | NCBI WGS metagenome assembly JAABUX01 (sample SAMN10711883, study PRJNA513361) | rock metagenome | isolation source: Antarctica rocks | place: Antarctica: Victoria Land, Richard Nunatak red sandstone | collected 2016-01-03 | reverse complement strand
AAGCGCGGCGCGATCGACCACCGGTTCGATGCTGGCCTTGAGGCTGGCGATGGCGTCGGGAACGACAGGAATCCAATCGATTGGTTTCGCCATAGATTTAGGTTAGGAAGATCGGAAACACCATAAACCAGCCCCAGAATGCAGGGTAGCAGAGGAAGGGGCATAATGTCACGATCGTGACAATGCCCCTTACTTTATATCGTGCTAATGTGTATTAGAACGAGCAAAGGCATTATACTGCTCCCATGCCCCTCTCCCTCGTCCTTTCCGCTCCCTCCTCCCCCGCGGACGCCCTGCGCGCCGCGTTAATCGATTCGCTCCACGCCGCCCACCGGCCCGAACTCGCCGATCTGGTGGCCGCCGCCGACTTGGCTGTCGCCTTTCCCGGAGTCTGGCTGCGGCCCGCCGCAGGCGGTCTCGATGCGGCCTGGCTCGAGCGGACCCTGTTCGAAGCCTCCGTCGCGAACGGCTTACCGCTCGAATGGATCCGCGTCCTCGCGGGCGCAGCGGGGCAGGGAAGTGCACCACCCGAAACCCAACCCGGCGCCCCATGAGCGGCCCGGGGGGAGAGCTGGTCCTTTCCTCGTCCGCCGGAAATTCTTCGCCCCAGCTCCTGATCGACTCCGTTCTCGCGACCCTCACCTCCGAAAAAACCAAGCAAGCGTACGCGACGGCCCTGGCGGATTTTCTGGCCTGGACAGCGGAACGGGGGGAACCGCTTTCGAAACCGCTGGTCGAAGCCTGGCGCGCGATGCTGCTCGCCCGCGGTCTCTCCGTGTCTTCCGTCAATCAGCGGCTCAGTGCCGTCCGGCTACTCTTCCGGCAGGCGGCGGATCGCGGGGCCCTGACGGCGGAAGAAGCCGTGCGGCTCGCTTCGGTCCCGAACGTGAAGCAAGGTGGCCAGCGACTGGGAAAGTGGCTGACCGAAGGAGAAGCGGGCAAGCTGCTCGGGGTGCCCGATGGAAAGACCCGGATAGGAATTCGGGACCGGGCCATTTTGGCTTTATTGGTCGCCTGCGGGCTGCGCCGCGACGAGCTCGTCCGGCTCGAGGTTCGGCATCTGCAGCTGCGCGACGAACGCTGGGTGCTGCTCGATATCCAAGGGAAGGGAAGGCGGCTCCGCACGGTGCCGGTTCCGCTCTGGGTGAAACGCATTATCGATCGCTGGCTCGAAGCCGGGGAGATTTTGGAAGGACCCTTGTTTCGGACGCTGCGCAAGGGCGGAGCACTGGAAAGAAATATCCAACCGATCAGTGAGGATTTGGTGTACACCTTAGTCCGGCGGTGTGGCGCCGCCATCGGCCACCCGGAATTAACGCCGCACGATCTGCGCCGGACTTGCGCGAAGCTCTGCCGCAAAGCAGGCGGGGATCTAGAACAGATTCAGCTGCTGCTCGGCCACGCTTCCATCCAGACGACGGAGCGGTACCTCGGGACGAAGCAGGATCTGGTGCAGGCGGTCAATGATCGCGTCAAGATCCGCGTGGAGTGAGTTTAGCCGTGTTTGAAAAAATCTAGGCGGCATGCTTGCCGCGACAACATAATAGAGGAAGAAAGAGAATCAGTCGATGGCGACGGTAGCAGAACCCTTACTGATGACAGTGGAACAATACCGTCGAATACCCGAATGCTTAGACGTCCTCCAAGAACTGCATTAGGGACAGGTGATCACCGAATTTTGAAATTCGGTGCCGCCGCAGTGGCAGCGTATTTACCGGCCTGGCGTGCGTCGCGAGTGGACCCATGGTGGCCTTGCGGTACGAATAATCCGGTACGAATATCCCTGGAGGGCCTATACCAACGTTCATCTCAATAGCCGCAAAGTAGCTGTGAATCAGCCTACATTTTCGTCATACAAGCTGAGCTGATAACCGGCAGGCTTCGGCCCAATTCGTATTGGATCAAGCGGCAGTCGCGTGTTCATATCAAGCCGGAAGCTGCCGTAAGGGTTCACATTTCCAAAGAAAAGGGGAGTCAGTCCGCGCCGGTCGGCCTCCGTTAGACGGCTCATCCAGTCCCGACCCTCCAAGACTCTCTGGATCATCAGCGTGTTGATGTAAACCAGGCAGATCTGTAACAGATGAAGCGCTAGCATGCTGATTTCCCGCTCTTCAAGCTGATTCGTCGCAAAGTCGCCGCCCTTGCCGAAGCGGATGAAATCGTTTACGTTATTCCAGTGCTCTATGACGTTCAGGGCTTCTTGGATTTCGTGTCGCAGAGCCAATGATCCAAGATAGCGGCAGAGAAATGTTGTTTTACAAGCTCTGCCCATTTCGGCCAACGCCCGATAGGTGGGGTGCTGCACGTTGTTACGGGTAAAGCGGCGCAAGATATCTTCCGTCTGCGCCGTGCCGATTCGCAGAGCGGTAGCGTATTTGACCATTTGATCGTACTGCTGGCAGATCAAGTCCCAATTGATCGGTCTGGGTGAGAGAATCAACCGCAGATTGGGGTACCGTTCGGCGCCCCCAGCTTCGGAGCAGTAGAGCTTTTGGCGGTGAATGCCTTTCAGCCGCGGCAGCAGTTGAAAGTTAAGCAAGCGGCAGAACGCAAACCCAACCTCGCTCTGGCCGTGACTATCGACGTACTGTTTGTCGACCGACATCTCCGTGCAATGGCGCAGTACGCCCTCGATCATCGCCGCCACTTCCGACGAGGAACAGGTCTTCAGTTGCGAATAAATGCACGTGGATTTGCGCTCAACATGCCAATAAATCATCACGCCCGGACCGCCGTATCGGGCGTGCCATTCCGTCATCAGATTCTGATCCCATGCACCGAACTTCTTGGAATCCGACGCGCAAGCCGTCGTGCCCTCGCCCCAGATCTCCGGCAGACGAACATGAAAAATCGCATTGGCGACGAGCGCAATGGCCTGCCGTAGACAGTCCTTGGTGATGTAGCGGTGCCGCACGTAAAGCAGGTCGCGATAGGTATGCCCTGGCTGGCCGGAACTCATCCTCCGCAAGCCGGTGTTGCTGCCCATGCCATACAAGCTCAAAAGCAGGCGCTCATGGAGCAAATCGCGATCCAGACCCTCTCGCGGGGTCACGCTGCGAAACACATCAGTGAAGTTGATACGCAGATCCGATTCTTTGAATATGTCGAGCAAACTCGTCATCGGCCAGCGCTCGGTTAGTTCGCCTTTCATAGCAGCCAAATTGTCCGGCTCGTCCTGCGCTTCCAGCGGCGACAAAGAGATCCAGCCCTTGTTCCTATCCAATAGGTGAACGTGTTTGTTTCCTGGCAGCTCTTCGTTGAATTTCTTCAGCTCATGTTCTACTTCCTGCCGCAATGTGTCGATGAACACTTTCCCGTCTTGTGGCAGCCGCAATGCTGCGTAATAAGCACCCCGCCGGGAGTCGAAGTCGGTGGGCAGGTCCTCGTCTGGATTCCGGTACCGGCTCGCTCCGATTACCCAAATTTCTTTGCAGCGTAGCCGCTCCCGCAGTATCTGCAATACGCAGATTTCATAAATGACACAATTGACCTTCCGTGCGCCTTTCTTATCCTCGTCATAGATCGCATCTTTCCAGGGCCCGAGCACAATCCCATCGAGTGGAACCATTTCGTCCGGCGGATAATTCCGCGCTTTGTTGTTCGCGTACTTCTTGAGTAGGTGTAACGCGTCGATAACGGGACGGTGTGCATCGTTGTTCGAACGGAATTCCAACGTAGCCAGCAATCGCGGCAGCAAACGGCGGTAGTGTGAGCGCCAGGAATTACGCATCACAGTTTGGACCTGCTTGCGGTAAGCCGGTCCCATGGACTTGAACTCTTTAACCAGATCGCGCAATTTCTCTTCGCTCACCACCGGGTAGACGACCTCTTTAATCACGCCATCGGGATGATCCAGGGCGGCCTCGGCCAATCGGAACAGCAATCCGTTCTTACCGGCAACACGCTTCAGTTCCTCTATCAACTGCTCCTCGACACGGGATTCGGCCTTGCTGGCGATGTGGTGCACGATGTCGAGCAGCAAATCCACTAGCGTGTCGGTGAGATCCTGGCCGCGCACGTGGCAGTAGGCCGCCAGCAGTGTCATTAATAACGGCTCCGGATGGCGCCGTAGTTCATACAGCGCTTCCACGGCGGCGCGTTGCCGATAACTTTGCAGCACTTTGGGCGGTACCGACGCAAACAGATCATCGGGTAGTTGCAGTGCGCGCACCCGGTCCAACTTGCCCATCTCCTGCTGCACGGTTTCCAGACTGGCCGGACCGGCGTCTCCGCGCAATTCCTGTAGCAGCGCAGGCACGAGCCGGGCTTCCGGTTCGGGAGCGACGCGCGATGGCAGCAAGAGTGCTTTCAGTTTTGCGCGAATTTCTGGCGACAGGCACCGTGACACGCTATCGCATAACTTCTCGTCATAGGCGTACACCGCCGAGCGCACCAGACGTTCGATGCGGGCGGGCGATGGCGGCTCGATCTTTTGCGATCGGCACTTTTCCAAGAACACCATGATCAGACGGCCGAGATGACGATCCTGTACACCGACCTGTTCATCTAACCAGGACGTGAGCACTGTGCTGTCCGCAACCGTGGGCAGGCGAAATCCCAGCCAGGTTCGGATCTGGGCGCGATGATATTCGATCATTCGTCCTTGCCAGTTGTACTCAGGCCAGAGTGTGTGCGAAACGCCAACCTGTTTCCCGACATACTCCACCACGACAGCGGGCACCTCGTCTGCGCACTCCGGGAAGCACCCTGAGAATTTGAAGAATTTGAGGAGGAGGGCAAAACCAAGCCGCGTCGCGCCAGTCTTGTTGCCTATGAGGGGCCGCTCGTCCGCCTGCAGCGTCCAATGCAGAATCAACTCGTCCATCGGCCAGGCGCTTTTCAATGCCGCATCCTCCGTTCGGGAGGTGCAACTATAGCATTTCGCAGAATCACCAAAAGACGAAGTAGAATGCCATTTGAGAGTCTCCCATGAGCGGCCAACGTCCACGCAACCGGTCTAACTTCGTATCGACGAACGAAAAAGCGAAATCTGAAGTGGTGGCGCAATTCGTCCGGATCGCCCGCAAAGCGCGGCTCAGCTACGACGATTTCCTATATGTGGCCCAGCAGACCCGCCGGAAGTTGGGCCTGCACGGGACAAAGAAGGAGCGCAAGCTGCCGCAACTGCTCTCCGAAACGGAGTTGCGGCGGTTCTTCCAGGTCATTCAGGACTGCGGCGATGTCCAGCATGAGATCTTACTGAAACTGCTGTTCTACAGCGCCGTGCGGGTGAGCGAGTTGGTGGCTATCAAGGCCATCGATATCGACCTGGACCAGGCGAAGATTTTCATTGACCATGGCAAGGGAGCCAAGGACCGCTACATTCTGTTTCCATCCAACTTCCGCTTGGTCCTGAAGAGCCACCTGCGGGCCAATCCGAGCAACCGCTACCTCTTTGAGACCCGGCGCTGCGGCCCATTCACTCCGCGGCGCATCCAGCAGATCGTACAGAACTATCGCCATCAGGCGGCCATCACGCAGCCGGTACACCCCCATCTGTTTCGGCACCAGATGCTTACCTTTCTGACCTCGCGCGGACTCTCCGATGCCCAAATTCAATTGATCTCAGGTCATCAAAGCAAGAAAAGTCTGGAGGTGTACCAGCACTTGTCGCTGGAGTCCGTGGAGCGGGCCTATCAGCGGGCGCTGCGTTCGGTCGAAGTATGAGCGCATCCCCAGTCTTCAAGCCCGAGAATCCGCTGATTGTGCAGGGCGATCATACAATTCTGGCCGAGGTGGCGAGCGCGTACTATGCCGCCGCCCGCGACGGACTCTCTCGGTTCGCGGAACTGGTCAAGGCGCCGGAGCATGTTCATACCTACCGCGTGACGCCGCTCTCTATCTGGAATGCGTGTGCGTCCGGAGTAACCGCCGGGGAGATCGCCGGAACGCTCGTCGAATTCTCCAAGTACCCGGTGCCCGAGCACGTTCTCTTCGAGATCCGCGATTATGCCTCGCGGTACGGAAGAGTGAAGCTGCTGCGCGACGGCCGCGGCTTGGTGCTCACGGCGAACGAGGAGCCTTTGGCCGAACAGATTGCCCGGAGCAAACACGTCGCGCCGTTCCTGGGCCCACGCTGGTCGGCACTGGAATTCGCTATTGACCCCGCGGCTCGAGGCGAAATCAAGCAGGCGCTCATCAAAATCGGCTTCCCCGCCGAAGATCTCGCCGGATACAACGAGGGAGAAGCGCTGCCGATGGCGCTTCGCGAAAGGACGCGGTCCGGACAACCGTTTTCGCTGCGCCCCTACCAGCAAGAAGCCGCCGAGGCATTCTATGCGGCGGGCGCCGCCCGCGGAGGCTCGGGCGTTATTACCTTGCCTTGCGGAGCGGGAAAGACGATTGTCGCCATGGCCTGTATGGAACGCCTGCAAACCTCGACGCTCGTTCTCACCACCAGCGTCACCGCCGCCCGGCAGTGGATCGCCGAGCTTCTCGACAAAACCTCGCTCCACGAGAATCGGATCGCCGAGTACAGCGGCGATTGGAAGCAGGTACGGGAAGTCACCATCGCCACCTACCAGATCATGACCTGGCGTCCGAACAAGGAATCCGGCTATCCGCACCTGAAACTATTCGAGAGCCGTAACTGGGGCTTAATCATTTATGACGAAGTGCATTTGCTGCCTGCGCCGGTATTTCGAGTCACGGCCGCACTGCAGGCACGGCGCCGTTTGGGATTAACAGCGACACTGGTCCGCGAGGACGGGCGCGAAGAGGATGTGTTCGCACTCATCGGCCCAAAGAAGGCCGACGTGCCCTGGAAAGTGCTCGAGAGCCAGCACTGGATCGCTACTGCGCACTGCACTGAGGTCCGATTGTCCATGCCGCAGGAACTGCGCATGGACTATGCGGTAGCCGACGCGGCAGCAATTCCGAATCGCTGCCGAGAACCCGGAGAAACTGGCGATCGTGCGGAGCCTTCTGGACAGACATCCGGGCGAGCCGGTGCTGGTCATCGGCATGTATTTGGATCAACTCGAGAAGATCGCCGGCCCGCTCGGCCTGCCGGTGCTGACCGGAACCACTCCGCAGCGCAAGCGCGATGAACTCTTCGCCCAGTTCAAGGAAGGGCGCATCCGTGTGCTGGCAGTTTCAAAAGTGGCGAACTTTGCCGTGGATCTGCCGGAGGCATCGGTGGCCATTCAGATCTCAGGTACGTTCGGGTCCCGGCAGGAAGAGGCCCAGCGATTAGGGCGCATTCTGCGCCCAAAACGGAACGGCAACCAAGCGCACTTTTATTCAGTCGTCAGCGCCGATACCGTGGAGCAGGATTTCGCGCTGAAACGGCAGTTGTTTCTATGCGAGCAAGGGTATTCCTATTCGATCCTCGATGTGGACGGGCCAGCCCTGCCGGCATCGGCATGAGACTCACGGCTGCGAACCTGCGGGACTTCCTCTCCCTCCTGCCTCATTACGAGCGCCTGCCGATACCAGCCCGGCGGGATCTCGCGTCCATCGAGCGCCCCGCACAGACCTGCTCCGCCCATGATCTCCGCAATTCGCTAGACGTTTTGATCGATACGGGTTTCCTGCTTGCACGCACGGAACGTGGCCGGTGTTCCGTCGCGCCCTCACGGCAGGACTTCCTCCGCGTTTTACGCGCGCTTCGCGTCCAATTCGTGTTCCGCGCTCCCAAGCAGCCGGCGTTTGCCAAATACATGGAGGGTCTCCTCACCGCGGCAGAAAGGGATGCCTTAAGGCGCGAGTCCGCGGATTACTCCGAACGGAACTGGATCCTTTTTCGGCAGGTCACCGCACCCGACTGGGTGGAGGAGTTTCTGAGCGTAAGAAACGGCGATTGGGAAACACCTTACCTGACACCCGGGACGCCGGCTCTGCTATCCAACCCAGAGGTTTTGCGCACGGCCCAGAGCCTCATCCGGTGGCTGCTCGATCACGGCGGCCGCGCCGGGATGCACGATATTCCACCACTTCCGCACGAGGCGGAGTTGTTGAGTCCGGCCTTGCACGCGAGCTTGCGCTATGCGCTCCTGTTTGCCGCGCTAGATCCCGATACCATGAGCGCCACGGTTGGCGTATGGCCTGGGATAGCAGCTCACTTTGCTGCCGAACCGCCGCCCCGGAATGTAGTTCCCGACGAAACCCTGGAAAGCCCATTTCTGCTGGAGGACATGACGGCGCTACTGATTGCCTGTGCCACCGAACCGCTGCGCTTGAGAGCTAACGATGGCCAGCTGTTCGCCAAAACAGTTCGGGATTTGTCGCATTCTCTTCGCCCGCTGCCGAAGTGGGTGGAGCAGGCCTTCGGGATGGAACCCGAAACGCGATTGCTCACCACAGTGGCCTATGTGCACGCGTTCGAGTTGGTCGAAGAGAAGGGATTTCCGCCCACACAGATGGTCGTCAGTGGGCGAGGCCGGCATTGGCTGAGCCTGAACGTAGGCGATCGTCTGCGGGTGCTGATGGATGGTGTTCTGGACCGGCAACAAGCTGTGGCCGGATTTCAGGATTTCGAGGGAGCACAGATTGGCGTCACGCCACGAGTGCATATCGGCAGTAGGAAGGCGTCTCCGCCCGACATGGATGCAGCGGTCATGCAGCCGTTCCGTTCCTTGCAGGGTGAAGGGTTCTTCCCAATTGAAGAAATCGTGGCTTTTTGCCGCAAGTCGAACCCGCTGCTGGCGGTCCTCCGCGAGGACAAGAATGCGCACTTCTCCCTTCCCTCCGGATATCTGAATCGTCCCGACACTGAACAGCTGCAGCTGCTTTGGAGCGACGTGGTCCGCGGGTTCTTGCGGTCGCGTCTATTCCCCCTGGGCGGTGTTCGTCTGGGCAAGGGAAAGGAGGGCTTCTCGCTTGCGATCACGCCGGCCGGCCGGTACTTTCTTGGCCAGACGAAACGGTGGCAATGGGTGGCAGCCACAGATTCGCAGGTGATTGTGCAACCCAACTTCGAGGTGACGTTCCTGGGAGAAGCGCCCGGCGCGGAGGCCGAAATCGGCCGTTTTGCCGAGCGGCGCGGCAGACAAATCGGCGCGCTGTTTCAGATCACCAAAAAATCGATCTTCGCGGCGAGTGCGACGGGCATGACCGCGGAGAACGTCCTCGAAATTCTGGAACGGGTGTGCACGCGAGAAGTGCCGGGCAATGTGCGGCGGGAAATCCAGGGATGGTTCGCACAATGCAGGAAGGTATCCTTCGAATCCGCCATGCTCATCCGTTGCCCGGATCGCGAGACGGCATTGCGAATTGTCGGCTTGGCCAAAGGCAGCGCGGTTGCATTGAATGACACTATTCTCGAATACAAGGATCCGGTAAGCAGCGGCCATGGCTGATCAAGAAACTGAAGGAGATGGGTGTACTGGTCTCGGTACAAGAAATAGCCAAACCGGCACCGGTCCAGCGTGCACGGAGGCGATGGGGACGCTGGTAGGTAGATCATCAAAGATCATGGCGTAGTCTGTTTTACAGCACGCGCTATGCAGTTTCCTTTGCGGCTTGTGGAACATAGCCTCGTATCAACAGAAACGTGGGCTGATTGACAGCTACTTTGCGGCTAATGAGCTGAACGTTGGTATAGGCCCCTGGAGGGTCGCGAGGGGGAACATTGAATACAATACGCTATAGTAAATTTCCACGCCGTTGCTGCTGAGACGCCGCCTGGCAATGTGCTTCGGATGATTAAGAAGCGCGCAATCGCTGCAGGGATTCCGGCGACCCTGCCATACCTTCCGCGCCACCGGCATCACCGCATACGTCGAGAACGGCGGCACCATCAAAAAAGCACAGCAGATTGCGCAGCACGCCTCTCCGCGCACGACCAAGCTGTACGACCGGACCTCAGATACCCTGACACTCAAGGAGATCGAACGAATTGCGATCTGAACGGGAGCGCCGCCGATGAATGAGATCCGAGCCGCCGTGCCGGCCGGATACGCTGAGTTTCTAGCCGAGCTGAAGCAGCGGATTCAGACGGCGCAGCTCGGGGTCTCCCTTGCGGTCAACCGCGAACTGGTGCTGCTGTACTGGCAGATCGGCCGCGAAATTATGGCGCGGCAGGAGCGCGAAAGCTGGGGCGCGAAGGTGATTGACCGGCTGGCTGGGGATTTGAAGAGCGCTTTCCCCGATATGAAAGGTTTCTCCCCGAGGAACCTGAAATATATGCGCGCCTTCGCCGAGGCCTGGCCGGAAGAGGAGTTTGTGCAAGCGGTGCTTGCACAAATCACCTGGTATCACAATGTCGCCCTAATCGAGAAGCTCCAAAACCAGGAAGACCGCATCTGGTATGCGAGAGCAACCGTCCAGCACGGCTGGAGCCGCAATGTCATGGTGCACCAGATCGAATCCCGGCTTG
>JAABUX010010521.1_pt1 | contig 10318 bp, 7 predicted proteins | sample 5561851 | NCBI WGS metagenome assembly JAABUX01 (sample SAMN10711883, study PRJNA513361) | rock metagenome | isolation source: Antarctica rocks | place: Antarctica: Victoria Land, Richard Nunatak red sandstone | collected 2016-01-03 | reverse complement strand
TGACGGCGGCGCAAGCGCAGGACTATCCGCTCGTGCAGGCCCTGTTGCTCCTGATCTCGTTCTGCGTCCTGGCCGCCAATCTGATGGTCGACCTACTCTACGTGCGCCTCGATCCGCGCGCGCGCACCGCCTGAGCGCTTGAAGACTTGACGAAGGGAGGGACTATTATGATGCGAGGCGAGAACGAGGATCGGAGCGCCAGCCCCCTGGGCCTGTCCGCGACGCGCGCCGATGCGGCGCCCGAGTTGAGCGTCCCGGTGGGGACGGGGATACCCGCCCTGCCATTGCCGGCGAGCCCGCGCCGCCGGCTTGGCGGCCCCCAGTGGCTGATGCTGTTGCTGCGCAACCCGAAGTCGGTCTTTGGGCTGGTCGTGTTGCTGCTCATCGTGGCGGCGACGGTCTTCGCCCCGCTGCTGACGCCCTATAACCCCAGCGACATGATCGCCATGCCGTCGCAAGCGCCTACCGCCGACCACTGGTTCGGCACGACGCACCAGGGACAGGACGTCTTCTCCCAGATCATCTACGGCGCCCGCGTGTCGCTCATGGTGGGCGCCGCCGCGGCCGTGCTCGCGACGCTGGTCTCGGCGGCGCTGGGCATGACGGCGGCGTACCTCGGCGGTTGGGCCGACGAGATCCTGAGCCTGGTCACCAACATTTTCCTGCTGATCCCCGCGCTGCCCCTGTTGATCGTCATCTCGGCGTACCTGCCGTTTAAAAACGCGTTCTCCATGATCTTGATCATCGCCCTGACGACATGGGCCGGCGAGGCGCGCGTGTTGCGCTCGCAGGCGCTCTCGCTGCGCAACCGCGACTTCGTGCTCGCGGCCAAGGCCAGCGGAGAATCCACCTGGCGCATCGTCTTCGGCGAGATCATGCCCAACATGACCAGCCGCATCGCCGCCGGTTTCCTGGGCTCATTCGTCGGGGCCATCCTCTTCGAGGCCAGCCTTGAATTCCTGGGGTTCGGCAACACGGATACGGTCAGCTGGGGCACGACCCTGTACTGGGCGCAGAATAACTCGACGCTCCTGACTGGCGAGTGGTGGCACTTTATGTTCCCCGGATTGGCGCTGGCCATCACGGCCACGGCCCTGATCTTCGTCAACTACGGCATCGACGAGATCAGCAACCCGCGCCTGCGCGGCATCAAGATGCCCAAGTCCGCGTCCAGGCCCCGTCCCCGGTCCACGGCCGCGTCTCTGCCGCTGGCGACAACATCGGGAGAGCGCTAGCCATGCAAACGATTCCTTCGCCGGTGGCGGACGCACGGCGTGAACAGCCGCGCGACGACGCGCTGCTCGACATCCGCGACCTCGTGGTCGACTACATCACTCCCCGCGGGCCGGCCCGCGCCGTCGACGGCGTGTCCTTCTCAATTCGACGCGGCGAGGTCTTCGGGCTGGCCGGCGAGTCCGGCTGTGGCAAGAGCACCATCGCCCACGCCATCATGCGCCTGATCAAGTCCCCGGGCGTCATCAGCGGCGGTGAGCTGATCTTCGATGGCCAGGATGTGCTGGCGCTCTCGGCGCGCGAGTTGCAGCGGTTCCGCTGGCGCCGCGCCTCGATCGTGTTCCAGAGCGCCATGACGGCCCTGAACCCGGTCATCAACCTGGGCGAGCAAATCACCGACGCCATCATGGCCCACGACCCCATGCACAAACGCCAGGCCCTGGCGCGCGCGGATGAGCTATTCGCGCTCGTCGGCATCGATGGCCGCCGCCTCAAGAGCTTCCCGCACGAGCTGTCCGGGGGCATGCGCCAGCGCGCCGTCATTGCCATGGCGCTGGCCCTCAATCCGGACCTGGTGATCATGGATGAGCCGACCACCGCGCTCGACGTGGTGGTGCAGCGCGACATCCTGCAGCAGATCCAGGAGCTGCAGGCCAAGCTGGGCTTCTCCGTCCTCTTTATCACGCACGACCTGTCGCTGCTGGTGGAGTTCTCCACCCGCATCGCCATCATGTACGCGGGCAAGGTCGCCGAGCTGGCCCCGGCCGACCAATTGTTCCGTGAGCCCAAGCACCCCTATACGGTGGGGCTGATGAACTCGTTCCCGTCGATCTCCGGGGAGAAACACAAGCTGCACGGCATCCCCGGCAGCCCGCCCGACCTGGTGACGCCGCCGCCCGGCTGCCCGTTCGCACCACGCTGCCCGCATGCCATGATGGAGTGTATGCGCGTCTACCCCGTGCTGCGCGACGTGGTGCCCGACCACGCGGCAGCCTGCCACCTGCACAACGAAGGAGAGGTCGAACGTGCAACCGTCCACTAACGCCCAGGGCGCCACGACCCCGCGGACGGGCGCCAACGGGAGCGGCGCGCGCGACGTCGTGCTTGACGTGCGCGGCCTCTCCAAGTTCTTCCCTGCCGGCGGCGGCGGTCTCTTTGGCGGAGAGCGGCGTCAGGTCCACGCCGTCGAAGAGGTGACGTTCACGCTGCGGCGCGGGCAGATCCTGGCCCTGGTGGGCGAGAGCGGCAGCGGCAAGAGCACGATCGCCCGTCTGGTAGCCGGGCTCTACCCCGCCACGGCGGGGCAGGTGCTCTTCCACGACCAGAACGTGTTCACACTGCACGGACGCACCCAACTGTTGCGCTATCGCAACCAGGTACAGATGGTTTTCCAGGACCCCTTCGGCTCGCTTAACCCGGTCAAGACGATCGCGCACCATATCGCGCGCCCGCTGATCATACATAAGCAGACGCACGGGCGCCAGGCGACGCTCGAGCGCGTCCACGAGTTGTTGCGCATCGTCGGGCTGACGCCCCCTGAGGAGGTGGCGGCCAAGTTCCCGCACCAGCTCTCCGGCGGTCAGCGCCAGCGCGTCTCGTTCGCCCGCGCGCTGGCGGTCAACCCGGAGGTGATCCTGGCCGACGAGCCGATCTCGATGCTCGACGTGTCGATCCGCATGGGCGTGCTCAATCTGATGTCCGACCTGCGCGACGAGCGCGGGCTCGCCTACCTCTATATCACGCACGATCTCGCCAGCGCGCGCTACATCGCTGACGACACGCTGGTGCTCTACGCGGGGCACCTGGTCGAGGCGGCCCCGAGCGAGGAGGTCATGCGCAAGCCGCTGCACCCCTACACGCAGTTGTTGCTCTCCGCGGTGCCCGATCCAGGGTCGGGGCTGTCCAACAAGCGGGTCGAGGCGCGCGGCGAAATCCCGACGGTGATCAACCCCAAGCCGGGCTGCCGTTTCGCCGCCCGCTGCCCGCATGTGATGGACGTGTGCCGCGCGACCACGCCGCCGCTGATCGACGTGCAGCCGGGCCGCCGCGTGCGCTGCTATCTCTACGGGAGCGACGCGTCGTCCGCCGCCACGACGCCGGCGTGAGAGCGTGGTCGCGTGGTCCGCTGGCGAGACGGCCAAACGGCGAGACGCAAACGACGGTCGTCTCTAAACTTGAAGACCTGCCATAGAAAGGACAGTGCGGATGGCTTCTCCCGACCTGCCGGCCGACTTTTTGTGGGGCGCCGCCACCGCCTCGTTCCAGATCGAAGGGGCGACCCATGCGGACGGGCGCGGCGAATCGATCTGGGACCGCTTCTGCGCCATGCTGGGTAAGGTGAAGAACGGCGACACGGGTGAGCCCGCCTGCGACCACTATCACCGCTATGCCCAGGACGTGGCCCTGATCAAGCGCCTGAACCTGCGCGCCTATCGTTTCTCCATCGCCTGGCCGCGTATCTTGCCCGAGGGCACGGGGGCTGTCAACGCGGCGGGACTCGACTTCTACGACCGGTTGGTGGACGAGTTGCTCGGGGCCGGCGTCCGCCCCTTTGCCACGCTCTACCACTGGGACCTGCCCCAGATACTGCAGGACCGCTGGGGGGGGTGGACCGGGCGCGAGACCGCCGAGGCGTTCGCGGCCTACGTCGACGTCGTGTCCCAACGCCTGGGCGACCGCGTCACGGACTGGATCACGCTGAATGAACCGTGGTGCGCGGCGTGGCTGGGCTATGGTTGGGGCGTCCACGCGCCCGGCCTACGCGACCCGAACGCCGCGCTCCAGGCAACGCATCACCTCTTGCTGGGCCACGGCCACGCCGTCCCGATTGTACGCCGCAACAGCACCGCTGCCCGCGTCGGCATTACCCTGAATCTGTTGCCCGCGCACCCCGCCACGGATAGCGCCGAGGACCGTGCCGCGGCCGGGGCCGCCGACGGTTTCTCTAACCGGCAGTACCTCGACCCCATTTATAAGGGCTCCTATCCGTCGGACCTCACCGCTCAGTTCGGCGCCGATGCTTTCCCTGTCCAGCCGGGCGATATGGAGTTGATTGGGGCGCCACTCGACTTTCTGGGCGTCAACTACTACATGCGCGGCGTGGTGAAGGCGGACCCCACTGGCCGCAACCCCGCTGGCGAACACGTGCGCGTCGAGGGCGCGGAACGTACCGCGATGGATTGGGAAGTCTATCCCGACGGCCTGCGCGAGTTGCTCGAGCGCGTCCACCGGGATTACGCGCCCGCGGTCCTCTATGTCACGGAGAACGGCGCCGCCTACGACGACGTGGTGACGCCCGATGGCCACGTCCACGACGAGGGACGGCGCGCCTATCTGGAGTCGCACCTGGCGGCCTGCGCGCGCGCGAGAGCGGCGGGCGTCCCGTTACGCGGGTACTTCGTGTGGTCCTTGCTGGACAACTTCGAGTGGGCCGAGGGCTATAGCAAGCGCTTCGGCATCGTCTACGTCGACTACGCCGCGCAGGAGCGCATCGTCAAAGATAGCGGCACTTGGTACGCTGAAAGGATCGTGGCAGGAACGAGACCGTGAATGGCCCGCAGGGGCGCGACCAGCAACCGGCGACCGGCAACTGATAACTGGCAACGGCTACTGGCCGCTCCGTGCTGCCCAACTGCGTCGGCGCAACTCGGTCGGGGTCTGGCCAGTCGCCGCGCGCAGGCTCGCCGCCAGGTGGGGGGGCGTGGCAAAGCCGGCGCGCGGCGCGACCTCCGCCACGCTGAGCCCCGTATGGGTCAACAGGGCCAGGGAGTCGCCGACGGATAGGCAGGGGTTTTCAACAGGCTGCATCATTTGCGGTCCAGTTAGCCCCCTTCCCCGCGAGTTATTGTCAAATGGCTGTTCTACGAAGCTTTCGTTGCCTGACCCCTACCGGATCTCCCATGGTCATTCGCGCGACAGAATTACCAGTCCTATCGCGTGGATGACCACGGGAGCCAACACAGCAGGATAACCACACCAATCGAAGATGTGAAAAAAGGTGGTACCGATAATGAAGCGCGATTGGAAACTGGCGTCCCTCACCGCTGTCATGTGCCTGGGCATCGTCCTCGCACCGGGCGCGCCCGCGCGGACGCACGCCCAGGTATCTTCCGAAACCGGACCGGTGAGCGTCTGGGAGACGACGGCCGACCAGAGCAAGCTGCTGCAGCCGCAGCACGACGTGGCCTTTCAGCCGGGTGGCCCGACGACCGGATCGGTCATCGACGTGAACGAGCACACGACGTATCAGCGTATCGCGGGCTTCGGGGCTGCCCTGACCGACTCGTCGGCCTGGGTCATCAGCCACGATCTAACGATGGCGCAGCGCGCCGACCTGATGGCCAAGCTGTTCAGCCCCACGGACGGGATCGGGCTCAACTACGTGCGCGTACCGATGGGGTCGACCGACTTCACGTCGCCCGCCTCCAACCCGCGCAACTACACCTACGACGATCTGCCGGCCGGCCAGACCGACCCGACGCTGGCCCACTTCTCGATCGACCACGACCGCTCCGACATCATCCCCGTCCTGCTGCAGGCCAAGAGCCTCAACCCCCACTTCAAGATCATGGCCACGCCGTGGAGCGCGCCGGGCTGGATGAAGATCAACACCTCGTCCGTGAATCCCCTGTTCCAGGGCGAGCTCAACCCCGCCTACTACGGGACCTACGCCGACTACTTCGTCAAGTTCGTGCATGCCTACGAGGCGGCGGGCGTCCCGGTGGCCTCGGTGACGGTGCAGAACGAGCCACACTACACGCCCGCCGGTTACGCGGGCATGCGCATGGAGAGCGACCAGGAGGCCGCCTTCGTCGGTCACGACCTTGGGCCCGCCTTCGCCGCGGCCAATCTGCCCACCAAGATCATCGTCTGGGACCACAACTGGAACGAGGCCTACTATCCGATCGAGGTCGAGGCCGACCCGACCGCCGCGCCCTACATCGACGGGTCGGCCTTCCACTGCTACGCGGGCACGCCCGACGCGCAGACGACGACGCACGAGGCGCACCCCGACAAAGCGGTCTACTTCACCGAATGCACGGCGACGACCGCGTACACCAACTTCGGCCAGAATCTGCAGTACGACCTGCAAAACCTGGTTATCGGCGGGATGCGCGACTGGAGCAGCGCGGTGCTCAAATGGAACATCGCCCTCGACGACCAGTCCGGCCCCAACACCGGCGGCGGCTGCACCAACTGCATCGGCGTCGTGACCGTCAACCACACCACGGGGGCCGTGACCTACAATGAGGACTACTACGCTCTCGGTCATGCCAGCAAGTTCGTCTTCCCCGGCGCCTACCGTATCGCCTCGACCGATCTCTCCGGTAGCGGCCTGGCCAACGTGGCTTTCAGGAACCCCGACGGCTCCAAGGCGCTGCTCGTCACCAACAGCGGCGCCGCGCCCGCGACGTTCACCGTCCGCTGGGGTGGCGCGATGTTCCCCTACACGCTGCCGGCCGGCGCCGTCGCCACGTTCACCTGGAGCGGTACGCAGGATGAGCCCGCGGCGCCGTCGACGCCGACGAATGTCATGACGACGCCGAGCGCCGGGGGCGTGAGACTCGACTGGGACTTCTCGCCGTTGGCCGACTCGTACACCGTGAAGCGCGCCACCACGGCCGGCGGGCCGTACACCACCATCGCCTCAGACCTGACGGGGACCGAGTACCGCGATAGCGGCCTGGCCGATGGGACGACCTACTACTACGAGGTGAGCGCGGTCAACACGCTGGGCGAGAGCGCGCCGGCCCAGGTCAGCGCGGTCCCGAACGTGCAACTGGTCAACGCGTTCAGCCAGATCGAGGCGCAGAACTTCGATTGGCAGTACCGCATCCGCCTGGAGCAGTGCTACGACACCGGCTGCAAGCCGGGCGACCAGGACGTGGGGAACACCAATAACGGGCACGACGTGCAGTACAACAATGTCGACTTCGGGACGGGGGCCGCGTCCGTGCAGGTCCGTGTGGCCTCCGGCTCCTCGCTTGGCGGTAACGTCGAGTTCCATCTGGACAGCACGACCGGTCCCCTGATCGCGACCGTGCCCGTGACCAATACGGGCGGTTGGCAGACATGGGTCACGCTGAGCGCGCCGGTGTCGGGCGCCACGGGGATACACACCCTGTATCTCGTCTTCACCAACCCCTTATCGAGCGACGGTATTACCAACCTGCACTGGTTCCAGTTCACACCGGCCCAGTCTGGTGGTGGTGGTAGCCCGACGGCCACGGTCAGCCCTACCGCCATTGTCAGCGCGACGGCCACGGTCAGCGCCACCGCTACAGTTAGCGCGACAGGCACGGCATCCGGGAGTAGCACGCCGACCACAACAGCCTCGGCTATTCCCTCGACCGCGACGGGGACGTCTGTGCCAACGGCTACACCAACTCAGGCGACCGCGACCAGCACGAGCACGCCGGTACCGGTGACCAGCACAGGGACGTCCGAGCCGACGTCTGCGACGGCGACAAGTACGGCTGTGCCCGCGACTAGCACCAGCACGGACACAGCCGTGCCCGCGACGGCGACGGCAACGGCGACGGGGACGGCTGCTGTGACGCCGACGGGGACGAGCACGGTGGGATCGTTGACCCCCACGCCGCCCTGTCTGCTCTACGCGCTGCCCGCTTTCGACACCGTCCCGCGCGGCGGCAATCAGGCCCTGCTCGTGGATGCCGCGCCCGGCTCCGCCATCACGCTTACCGTCCGGGCCACGTACCCGGCCCAGGCGACGCTCTACACCGACAGCAGCCTGGCCGGCGACGGCTTCGGGCGCGACCTCACGGGCACGCGCGTCTCCGGCGGCTACCGTTACGCCTTCCACGTCGAGGCGTCCGGCCTGGCCCTGCTGACCTTCGCCATCCCAGGAGACGCGCGGCCGGGCACGGTCGTGACGCAGGTCGCGGCCCAGGAGCCCTGCGGCCTGTTCAAGACGATCATGACCTTCCAGGTGCGCGGCCGGGTGCGCAGCGTGAGCGCGCCCCACGCCACGGGGGGGGTGGTGACGCTGGCGATCACGCTGCCGCGCGGGGACGCGTCACCGACGAACGCCGGGAAGCTGGCGCGGCGTGGCCTTCTCCGCGTGACGACGCAGGGGCACGGTGCCACGGCGCGACGCGTGCTGCGGATCACCTATCACCCACACCCACGCCCGGCGCGCCCCGCCACGGTGGGCGCGGCGCACCCGCGGCCCCACACGCTGTTCGGGGTCGCGGTCGGAACGGGAACATAGGCCGCGCCGCCACGGCCAACACGGACAGTTCGTGCGCGACGCCTGGGACCCCTGTGGAGGGGTCCCAGGCGTCGCCACTTCTAGTCGGGTAGCCGGATGACATTGTTGGCTCGTCCGATAGCCTCATACTACAGCGACACTTCGTTATTTGATCTATCTGACGCTTCAACATTTCGTGACAACTGCCTGTCCTGGCTCCCGTCGCCATCCGCGGCTGTTTGTAGGTCGGATGGCGACGGGAGCCAGGGCAGCCGTTGGGCAACGCAGCGGGCGTGGGTGGGGCGGACCACCCACGCGCCCTTACCGGGTGATCCGCTGCCCCCACGGGGAGGATTCCAGCCACTCGTCCAGGGACGCCCGCGCCAACGGCCGGCTCACGTAGTAGCCCTGCGCCATGTCGCCGCCCAGGGCCTGGAGCTGCTCCCAGGCCCCCCGATCCTCGACCCCTTCCGCCACCACCTCCAACCCCAGGTTGTGCCCCAACGCGACGATGGAGCGCACGATCGCCGTATCCTTGGGCGCTGTGGGGGCTGTCGTGCTCATCTGCTGCACGAAGGATCTGTCGATCTTCACCGCGTCGACGCGTAGGTGCTTGAGATAGGTGAGGCTCGAATAGCCCGTCCCGAAGTCGTCAATGGCCACGCGCACCCCCAGCGCGCACAGGCGCGTCAACACGGTGGAGGCCCGCGCCGGATCGGCCATCAGCACGCTCTCCGTGATCTCCAGCGTCACGCGTCCCGGCTCGAGCGCGTGCTGCCGCAGCAGCCAGGCCAGCGCGTCGGGCAGCCCCTCGTCGTGCAGCGTGCGCACGGACAGGTTCACCGCTATCCCGAGCGGTCGTCCCGCCCGCGCCCACGCGGCGCCTTGCGCCAGGGCCTGCTCCAGGACCCACCGCGTCAACGGGACAATCAGCCCGGTCTGCTCGGCCAGCGGAATGAACTCCTCGGGCGGGAGCAACCCGTGCGTCGGGTGCAGCCAGCGCACCAGGGCTTCGACCCCCCGCACCTGGCCGGTGCGCAGGTCCACCAGGGGCTGGTAGTGCAGCACAAGCCCCTCCGTGGCGAGGGCCTGGCGCAACTCCCCCTCCCGCATCAAGCGGCCCGCGCTGTATCCGTCGTGCCGCGGGTCGTAGACGGCATAGCCGCTCCCCGCGCGTTTGGCCACGTACATGGCGGTACTGTCACATTAATCCTGTCATTGGTCAAATTTCTACCACATGTTGCGCTTCCTTTGCCTAACTAACACAACTGTATTTGGCAAATACAATCAGGACCACCGCGGCCATCATATCCAGGCCCACCTCACGGTGCGGGTGGGTCCGTTTGTGATTGCCATTTGTCGAGCAGCGGTGCGCGCGGCAATCACAAATAGGACCACCCTCTCGTTCACAAGGCATCCCCTTCTTTTTTCCCGGTAGGCTGTCGTCCCCTCCTTGTGTGATGGTCTGGCTCCCTCGTCGCCCTGTCCTTTCTCCCCGCAGGGCCGCGTTGATCGGTGTGGCCTCCTCTGCCACTTTCCGTCAGACCACGGTTGTCGCGCCGGCGCCGTCCTTGCCGCGCAGGTCCTCGGCGACGGCGGCGAGGCGGGCCTGCGTGACCGCCGCCGCGCGGCCCAGATAGACCTTGCGCAGGTGGCCCTCGGCGCGCCGGTAGGCCGTCCAGTACGCCCCGCCCCGGGCGCGCCCCTCCTTGCGCACGGTCATGACCCCGATCATGTAGCCCTTGGTTGGGTCGAACAACGGGTACGCGAAGCGCGTGGCCACGTCGAGCCAGGCGACCCACGCGGGCGTGTCGAGCCAGATATGGCCATTACCGGCAGCGGCATCGTCGACGTAGGCGCGGCCCGTCCAGGCTG
>JAABUX010010519.1_pt1 | contig 10319 bp, 13 predicted proteins | sample 5561851 | NCBI WGS metagenome assembly JAABUX01 (sample SAMN10711883, study PRJNA513361) | rock metagenome | isolation source: Antarctica rocks | place: Antarctica: Victoria Land, Richard Nunatak red sandstone | collected 2016-01-03 | reverse complement strand
CAAATTTTTTGACCGGCGCGCCGTTGCAGGACGGGTTGCGGAAGACGCGCTCCTCCAGCACGACCGCCACCCCGGACTCCTGCCGGAACATGTCGCCCCTCGACACCGCTGCGCGACCTATGCCGATGTGCAGCCTCGACCTGCATCGCGGCCCGGGAACTGAGTAAACTTTGTGCTGAGAAGCATGGCGCAGCACGCAGTGCCAGCGCAAAGGTTGTCCACATATTACGGATCATGCTGCCAGATGCTGGGCCCTCGACTCGTCAGGCCCTGCACCGCCAGACATGACAGAGCACTGGACGCAAGGCTGTCCCAGAGCTTTTCCAGAGCGATCAGCCATACCTCCGCTGCTGGCATGCATCAAGAAACACTGTGCCCACAGCAATCTGCATGGGTCCGCGAGACGTCGTGCGCCTGGAGCGCCGAGGAGATTGCTGACTTTCCTGCAGCTAAGTTGCGACATCTGAGCGCTCGGCTGTCAGTTAAACCCAGATCAGTATCCCCACTGTACGTGATATTATTTAGACTATGGCCAGCAGCTTGCGCAAAGCGACTCTGCGGCATCGCGCTGGTGCCCGTCTCGAATGTCTCGGGTTAGGTTTAGAGTTAGTTCTAGGGTTAGGGTGACTTCAGGCTCAGGCTTAGGGTTGAAGTTGGCTGGCGTTGAGGGCATGGTTAGCGGTAGGGTTGGGTTGGGACTTAGGGTTAAGGTTAGGGTTAGCTGTGTATCGCGCCTGTTGCCGCCGGTGGCGGGCCCAAGCACGGTGCCGCGCTGGATGCCGCACCAGTCGCTGCCCGCCTGCTCCATTGCCAGCGTCACCGCCACCAAATCGCCTGCGACACTCGAGCCCTCAGCGATCCAGAACAATGAAAACATGAAGCTCGGCTGCGGGGTTCACTGGACTCCTGATTGGTTTTAGTTGCAAAAGGAGGCTTTTCAGTGCGATAGGGAAATCGCAGCTGCTTCCAGCATACTCGAGCTTGTCAGCATTACCGCGCCGCTGATGACAAGATTGGTATGGCATCACCGCTGGTCACAGCCTTGACTGCGATGCATGCTGCGCAGCATTGCTTCTCCAAGGGCTGGCTGTAACAGCGCAACCTTGTGCATCCGGTGTTGGCTCGAGCGTAGGTGCAGGGATTGCAATCTGCAAGCGCATCTGCCGTGTGGGCATCGAACACGCTTTCAGCGCACGGGTACAGACGGTCACCTGCGACGATTGTAGCGCTCGCGGATAGCACTCCAGGGATGAATACCGGCGCGCCGCGGAGCACCGCTTCGCCGGCTTTTCGGCTCACCACCACCTCCCGCCCGCCTGCGCATGAATGGGTGCCGATATTCAGATTGTTCGGCGGCAACACCCTCGCGGGACTGCTGATGCTCATTCAACGCTGACCTTAATCCTGGCCCTCGCCCTTACTGTAACCCTCAGCCTAACCCTAACCCTGGCCCTGACCCTAACCCTACCCTAAGCCGATTGTGTGCCGAGCGACGCATGTGCTATGTGGGAGAGACATTGCCCGCCTTGATGACCGGGAATGATGGGTAACATCCCCTGACGAGCCCGATGGGACGGTCATGGCAAGAAAAGCTGGAACATACGGTCTCCGGCTCACCTGCAGGAGAGTAGTCGACGGCGTGAGGCCCAGAGCCAGGCACGATGACCGCGCCCGGCACGTCCAGCGCGGCCACCGGCGGTCCGACGGCCGAGACCATGTCGTGGTCCGCGGGCGCCAACGCGGCCGGCAGCCGCTCGGCCACCGACTGCGTGAAGATGATCAAGCGGGTTTCTATCGGGACTGTCTTCTGGGTTCAGCTCCGAGCGCCTCACGACGCGCCCATGACCTGTGCTGCTCTGTGATCAACAGCACGGCAGCATTGCCACAGGAAGCACAGGACACTGACTTTTGGGCTTTGATGGCCTGACCCTAGTCGCGCCTACAGCCGCTGCCTCGCTCATTCACAGATCAGCCTGCATGTACCCTCCCTGGCCGTCAAAGCTGCAGCGGCGCAGTGCTGTGCAACGCCAGCTATGCAGCTGAGAATTCACCTCAGCGGTCGTTCGCAGCGGGTTGACGCGCAGGCAGCTGACCAGCGGCGGCCGCACCAGGGCCGCCTGTGGGCACAATTGCGCGGAGACTCAAAAAGTGGAAGGCGCCGCCTCCCTGACAGCGTTGCACAATCCACCCAAAGCAGCGAACCCTGGTACTATTCGCAAACTGACAGGGCAGGCGGCCCATGCGTGGCTGCTAAGCTCGCAGCGCCTCTAGATGAAACGCCGACTGAACGTTGGCGTTTACCGCGAGGATATGCTGAGGCTGGCCTGACTTCCGCTGATTTACGCTGAGCACATAGACGAGCTTGCCTGCGCCGTCACAGCAGGCATGCACCTGCATCCTGGCGAGGTGTTCGGCGCCGAACACGGCTTCCATGTAGCGCTGCACGCCAGGATCCCAGCAGACCTCAGGCGCATAGGTTGGCGCCTCTGCCGGAGGCATGTTGCCGACCGTTGCAAACCAACACTGCGGGTGCGAGGGGTATTCGGTAGCGCGCGAGTGACGTCAAGCTATGATTGCTGTCTGAGAAGCAGTCTGACCAAATCGACAGGACCGATACCAGCAACTTTCGCCTGGATAAACTAACGAGCAAAGCAGCTGAATCGACGTGCAAGCTCGCTAACATCCTACCTTGTCGGCTGACACGATAAAGCCTGCTCAGGTGCCCTGTCGCGGGATGCGCTGCGAGGTGTTTGGCGTCGCGCGTAGGGGATCACGTCGCATGTCCTCGCGGGATGTATGCCGCGATCCAGGTTCAGCTGAGCATGCGAGCAGCTGCGAGGCGCTCAAAGCAGTGTTGACGGCGCAACATAGCCTGGCCCTCTCAGAGGCCAGGCTGCATTACTAGTGAAAGCAAGCCCGCACCATCATGCCTACATCACTGTCTGTACTGTGACTGCCCGAGCTGGCTGATCAGAACCCACGAAAAGCTTTACCTCCTGCCATCAGCCCAAATGGCGACGCTGCCTGCTGATTGCAAACCTCATTGTAGGGCCTACATGAAACCAGATGCCATACCACGAGCCGGTTTGCAGTGTTCCTTGTGTTCCATTAATACTCAGAGCAATACCCATCGAGTAGTTGTGATGACCAGTATGGCGACCAATTGCCTTCATGTTCTGGAGCAAGCGGACCCCAGGTCGCGCTGACAGAACACCGCAGCGGGCGCTCCGTCTGACGTCAACCAATTGGCTGCGCCTTGGCGGGCCGCGAGCAGCCGTCACCATTTCGCGCGTCGATGCCAATTGTGTTGGAGCCGACCTTGCAGAGCGCCTGGTTTGGTGGAGACCCCCGATCAGACGCCCGCGGTGGCGCCAAACTGATTTGTCCGAATGGAGTCGACGACGAGGTAGGTGTTGAGGCCGCCGATGATGAGCGCCAGAGTCCACGCGATGACCTGCATGATGGGCAGTCTGCGCGTGTCAGACATGCGTCTCCACGAACCAACAGCACAGCATCTGAGCAGGGCGGAGCGGAGCGGAGCGGCCCACTGCAACTCTGAGGTTGCTAATGTAGTATTCAGCACACAGAGCCGCTGTCTAGCCTCAGACGGTCCCTGTGGAGGTTTCAATATTTATAAGGTCCATGATGCAGCCGCTGCGAAACTGGGTTAGCACCAGAACTCTAATTTTGACTCGAAGATGCCCTCCTTCAAAAGACAGATTAGTGTAGCCATTTTAAGTTCAGGATCTTCCCCGGCAGGAATCTTGAGGCAGATGATCGTCAGGTCGTTACAAGTCTACGCGACAAGTCCACGACGTCCTTGATCTACTTTTGAGTGTCCGCACCGTAACGATGCGGCCATTTACGAATTCGCCCATCTTGGCCTTGTCGCTGGTGAAGTGCACCAGCGGCACCGTTGCAAAGATGAGGGTCAAGCTGATGACGACCTGCGGCACGAGCAGCAGGTTAATGGACTTGCCTCCATGTCAACGAGACCTCTCGCCAATGAGAGAGGTTTGGAGGGGTCAACATCCCTCGTCTCAGCAGTGGTCGACTGAACATGCTTGCAGATCGTGGGTATCCCGGACAGTTGCTGGGGACTGATCCATTAGTCAAGCTTGACGATGATCCTGTTGCGCCGTGAAATCATGCGAGACAGCGACACCAGAGGCTGTGGGTGCAGCCCGTGCTTTGCCTGCCCGGCAATGTGTAGTGCGCAGCGGGGTAAGGCAGCCTATAATGATAATGATAGCAGTGGACAGTAGCGAACACCTGGTGTGCCGTCACCTTCATTTGCACCCTCTGGGCATTCAAGTTGCAATTGTACAGTGACAGTAACTACCTGGCTGAGGACGAGCAGCTTCCCGGCAGCCGCGTTGCCGCCGACGCCGGCGACGATGGCGGCGGGGATAATGGCGACGCAGCGGGTCACCGCGCGCCGGAGCCAGGGCTTGAGCCGGACCTGGACCATGCCCTCCATCACCACCTGCGGGGGTGTGCAAGCATTGGGTGCAATGCTGGATGTTGATATGACACAGCTGAGGTGCAGGCAAATGCGTCAGGTCGCTGTCCTCGGTTGTTTGCAGCGGCAAGAGGAGACACACAAGCATGCATACAGGAGCAGGTACAGACCCAGCAAAAGTGAACGCAGGGGCGTACCTGCCCCGCCAGCGTGCCGGTGATGGTCGCGTTTTGACCGGCTGCCAGCAGCGCCAGGCCAAACAGGATCTTGGCGGCCTTTGACCCAACCTATCGCCAACGGAAGGCATCGCCTGAGTCTCACCACAGAGCTGCAACACGAGTGCTCACAGTGCGTGAATGTAATATTGCATCTGTCCAACGTCACATCGAACACCTGCACTGGGCTGAGATCCCAAGTGGAGGCCACAGCATCATGTCGGTTGACAATACTTGGCACGTGCACGCATTCGGATCGCTTGCAGAGAGAGCAGACGTCCATAACACGGCAGACATGATAAGCTTTGTGCTCGGACAGGAAGTACGCACCGCGGGCGCGATCAGGTGGTAGGCGTCGCTGATGTAGGCGACGTTCTTGCCGCCGGAGGGGCCATAATAGAAGGCCGCGCCGGCGACGATCAGGATGGCGGCGTTGACGAAGAACGCGAAGCACAGGGAGAAGTTGGAGTCGTATGTCCCAAACTTGATCGCCGTCCGCTTGCCTGCAGGCGTTGATCCATTATCCTTACATCATGTCATGATGCTCAGCGCAGAGGAGAGGAAGCACTGATGACAACCCGCGATGGAAACCCCCATGTGCGACGGCCAGCGCTCGCCGGCTGACCACGGCTCTGGTCAGCAGACAGAGACGAAGTCCGGACCGAAACCAGCGGCATAAGCATACAAGAGATGACTCCCCTCCCCTGGACAGGTCTCGTCCTGTGTAAACAAGGTTCGCCTCATGTGGAGATTGTTGACTGCGCAGGCAATCCCTCCGCAGCTGCCTGTGCCCACATGGTCTGACGCGCCAGGAAACTCCCACAGGGCGCTCTTCGGAGAGCCCGCTGAGCCAATTTTGGACGGGGCTGCGCACCGGCGGCTGTGCGCGGGTAGTTCCGGGTCTGCACGATGGCGCTGTGCAGGAACTGGTTGTGGGGCATGACCGTGGCGCCCTAAACCTTTATGCTTACAAGGCGCACCAGCGGCCGTGCGCGGGTAGTTCCGGGTCTGGACGATGGCGGAGTGCAGAAACAGGTTGTGGGGCATGACGGTGGCGCCCAGGATGCCGATGGCGGTGTACAGCAGCCCGGGCTCCGTCAGGATGCGCACCCGCGGGATGAAGCCGCTCATCACCTTCGCCCTGCCGAGACGGTCGACGATCCATTCAGGTTTACGGGAAAATCCACATTTTCCCAAATATTTTTGAACTACGGATTTGTTAGATTCAATCTGTATGATTTATACACAACTGTGCCATGCGTGCACAAGGTGTGACTGCACGCGGTGTGACGCCGCGCACCAGACCGAAGCTGCAGATGCACGGGGGTGGCTATGCGTACGAACGCACAGCGCATTTTTTGCACATGAATTGCGACCGGTCATCTTCTGCCTAAAGCATCACTAAGGCTGGCCGCCGGTGGGATAGAGCTGCTTCAGCAAGCGGCAAACATGACCCTAGAATGTGGCCATAATGGTACCCAGGCTGCGCGCAGGACATGAGAGAGCCCGTGCTCACCAGTTGGCGTCCACTGCCGCTAGCTCGTAGGTGAAGATGCCAGCCACCAGCGCCACCAGTGCGAACACCAGCAGCTGCGATGCACCAAGCATGCCTAAGAACGTCCAAGCGTTCAGCGGCAGGGGGTGCTCCATTTCCATCCCTGCTACAGATCCGATGCTCCGACCCACACCTTCGGGGCTAGACAGATAGCACTGTGCAGGCATTACGGGAGGTCCAGCAATGTAGTGCCGCTGCCTCATGATGGCTAGCAGGTCGAGCATCAATCAGGCGCAGCTGCTCATGGCACAAGCGTGAGATATCAGGTTGACCGCCACCCTGACGTCATCTAACCCTAATCCTGAAGCATACCTCTAGAAGCCGGAAGTTGTGGGTCCCGAAGAACAGGATGAAGAGCACGTCGGCGGCGGTGATCAGGACGCCGACCCACAGCGGCAGCCCGAACAGCAGGTACATGGCGGTCGCCGAGCCGATGATCTCCGCCAGGTCCGTCGCCGTGATGGCCACCTGCCACGCAACGTCTCATGGTCGTTTCTTCTGAGTCTTTCCCCGAGGCCACGGCCACTGTTCAGAGTGCAGTGCAGTTTGAGCACGCATCAGGGTTGCATTTTGACGATGTGCTCTACCAAGTTGGGATGGCAAGCTTTCCTGCAGTGGGGTGAGACCCCGAGTGGGTCGTCCCAAACAAATGCTCGCTCTGCGGCTGCGCGGTGTGTTCCTCCGTGGGGCACGATGCTGCAGATGTGCACCCAATGCACGCGAGTCATCTTGCGCTTAAGGGTCCGCGAGCCCTAATCAAGATCACACCTCCATGATAATCCACAGGCACACGTTGACCCAGGGCCGGTACGCCGTCCGGCAGGCCTGCGCCAGGTCGCGCTCCGTCGCCACGCCCAGCTTCAGCGACAGCGCCTGCCACGTGATGCCGATAAATCAAGACTGCGCATTGTTCAGGTACGCGGCATAGGCAGGAAGACAGCGGCAACCGATGTGGGTCACCCCAGTTACCAAGCCATAAGGGAGCAAGTTTTGAAAAGCATGTTCGATATGTGAACTTAGCCCCAAAAGCACAGGACAGAAACTACACCGAGCTCTGCATAATTGCCAACAGCATGCAGATGCCTGCGTTGTGAGCACAGGTCTGGGGTGACCACCGGGCATTGTGGTGCACCCCAACATGGGTCCGGTGCCGCACCTGCAGGAACATGGCGGTGATGCTGGCCAGGAGCACCGCCACCAGCAGCACGTAGCCGGCGGACGACCCCGCGGTGATGTCGGTCGCCCAGTTGCCCGGGTCCATGTACCCGACGCTGATGATGAAACCCATGCCCGCGAACGCCCACATCTTGGCGTACCTGCGCGCGACAGGGGGCATGATGAGGCTTGTGGGTATGAGTTTGCCAGCCCACCGGCAGGCAGAAGCATGTTGAAAGCCCATGCCTGCAAACGCCCACGTCTTGGCATAAACACGCAGAGCGGGCATTTCCTGCTGAGGGTCTGCAATGGAATGCTTTTTACCATCGGCTGTGACTTCAGAAAGCTCTGATGAGCGGTAAGCTATGCCGAAGGCTGGCATGTTCGACTATCAGGAGCTTGGCGGGCCGACGAGCTTTGGCATACTATGTGCATGCACCGGCCACAGCACATCTGCTATCATGACAGCTGGCCATGCAGGGGGCCAGGCAGCTTTACAAGTGTGGACTGCATGGCACTCTCCCACGCTCGCGAGCTGAGGTCCTGAAGCGGCCTCTAACGACCATGCGCATGCAACACTGCATGAACACTCGCGGATGAACGGTGGGGGTGGCTCTCACCATTTGCTGTCCGTGCCGGGCATTTTCACGCTGCTGTTGAGCTCGCACAAGCTCGGCTCGCTCACGCTGACACGCCATCCTTTCAAAAGCTCCGCTGTCTCCGCGTCCGGATCGGCTGCGTCGCCGTTTTCGCTGCCCGCCTTGCTGCTCGGCGCCTTCGCACCCGCCGGACTGGCCTTCTCTATGTCATCCGATGGCTGTTCTGGAGCTGAGGTGACTGGGGCTTCGGACTTGACAGGGCTGCTTCCTGACTCGTCCATCCTGGCATCCGCCTCTGGTGCTGCCGTCTCAGGGTGCCCCGGCATGCTTGTGCGTCCTGTACGCACAGCCGGGAGCGCCCGGTGACGAGCTGCCAAGAGTCGCTGTTGTTAGAGAATACTTCACGCTGCTTCAGCGGTATAAATTATGTGCGGCGTCGTTGCGCTTATGCTTACCAACGCGGCTCTAAACGGGGCAGCAGCTTGTCAGAGCAACGGGGCGGCTTATGCTATGCGACGTGAGCTCGACTATCGCAGTGCTGCAGCTCGATTGGCCGGAGAGTTTTCCGGTCACCGGACCGGCGTGGCATCTGCCGGTCCCACGTCTGCACCATTTTTCAGATGCTGTGTAATCTAGTACGTGAGCTCTCCCGCTGCAGCGCACTTCTTACGAACTGCCTCTGCGGCCACGTACGGCGTTCTGCTGCGACATACGGCTGCGCTGCAACCTACCGCAAGAACAGCATGTCCAAGGGACCACCTTCAACGGCGCGCCAGCTGTTATGGCCTTCAACGCATTGTTTGGCCGCGAGAGTCAATCGACTAACACTGGCGGTCATACAACGTGAGCGGACAAAGCACTCATAAGTCATGTGGACTGACTTGCCGCACATATGGTAGAAAGAGGCAAAGCAAAGTAATCAAACCACCAAAAAGATTTGCTAGACTGTACACTCGAGAAGAAGAAAACTACGCTGCGCAGTGCTAGTGGACCGCGCGGGTGGCTAGCAGCTAGCTATGTATGAAAGGTCTACTGGGCTGATTAAGAGCCAAACCTATCTCGATTTCTTAGCATCACTCCACAGCAGCTGCGCAAGCCGCCAACTCGCGACGACGCATAATGACTAAATGCGGGGTTCCGGTCGGAGTGGACTATCACTTGTTTGTAGCACCCTCCGTGAGAGTCGTCCGTCTTGGACTTGCTCCACTGCTGCGCCAGTATGCACCTGCTGACAGCGTGTATTGCTGATGTGCTACCAGCAGGGGCCTGGTGCACACTGCTGGGCACAACTGCCGGGGAAGCTGAGCTGCGCTGCTCACGCCGTGGAGGGCTTGCCGTCGCTGGTGTCGGCGGCGGCTGCCTTGGGGACGCCGAACCAGAGGTACCCCTGGCCGCTGCTACGATCCCGACATCGCGCCTGTCATCGCACTCACACAGTTGCGTCGTGCCATAGCCAGTACGCACAAGTCTCCGGCTCCACACGCAGCATTGATGGAATGTAACATGTCATTGGAGCGGCCTGCTGCCTATGCCTGCAGCATGCTCATGGACACCAGTGCAGGCCTATGTACATGTTGAAACCGTGCCTGGATGAAAGGGTCCGCTGCGACCGTGTTCGCCACGAGCGTCGCCTTGTTGAGGCACGTGATGAGGGCGAACACGAACGACAGCCACCGCGCTGCGCATAGATTGCGCAGTGCGTCAGCGGCCCTGCTCGTGACAGGCAACCCGCAGCCTGCTGCACATGCTTCAGGTTGGGAACGCACGACCCAGCATCTACAAGCCTTCCATTGCATGTCATAAACTTTGAAGCACACGCAGCGGCACAGCTGGCAATCGCATGCAGGCGCTGGCCTGCACCCGCAGTCACCCTAACCATAAGCTCGCACCCTGATAACATGCACCCTGCACCCTGACGGCATGCAGACCCTAACGCTGTGACCTACCGGCGTCGTCGGGCGTGCGGTTCTGGACCCACGGCTCCTTGTTTTCCGCCACCCTGTGGTGGAATGTGGCCGCGTTCTTCAGGTACTCCTTCCGGATGAAGGCCCTGTGAGGCCATCAATAGGGGAATTGGCAACAACTGGAGACAAGTTTCATAAGAAACCGAAAAAGTAAGCCAAGTTTTTTTGAATCAAAAGCGGGTTGCTGTTTTATGCACGACTATCCTGTTGTTGAACCTGCTTAAAAATCTACAAAGTTTAGCTACTTCGTCGGCGAAGGAATCTTGTCAACTTTATAGTTTAGTCTGGGCGGTCGCGAACACGAGGGGTGAAGCCAATCGTCAATTGCCTCGTCACACTGGCAGAGTGCCAGGGTCTCCTATATGATGG
>JAABUX010010516.1_pt1 | contig 10321 bp, 14 predicted proteins | sample 5561851 | NCBI WGS metagenome assembly JAABUX01 (sample SAMN10711883, study PRJNA513361) | rock metagenome | isolation source: Antarctica rocks | place: Antarctica: Victoria Land, Richard Nunatak red sandstone | collected 2016-01-03 | reverse complement strand
AGTCCCGTTTGCTTGGCTCAGGTCTTTTCCTCTCAAGCCGAGGCATTTGCTGACGGCAAAACCAGGGTTGATACCGAAAACTCCTACTGATTTCCACTCTTTTTGTCCCGCTTTAAGTTGGTAGCCCTTCAGACTAAGGATATTAATTCTGTTTACATCACGACAGCATCAGAAGGGCTGGCGGCATTTGAATCGAGAAGTATTGATGCTCTAGCAATTTGGGACCCATTTTATGCCAAGCTACAAACATTTACAAAATTGCGTGTTCTGACAGATGGTCAAGGACTGACATCAAATCGCAGGTTTACCATTGCTTCGCCAGAAGCTTATGATGTGCAGTATGTTCTACCTTCTTTTTAAGATGTTCCAAAATGAATTCACGAGCTACCCTCAGGGACAAATCCCTCTGCACTGAGTACCAGTTTTCAATTAACTCTTCAGCTCGCATTAACTCTAATTGTGTAAATGCTCGGACAGCACAGAAGAAGTGAGTGATAATGGCCTCACTTCTTCTGACCATAAAACTCGAAATCCCACACACTTGCTTAAGAGCTCTGTGGTAGCACTGAAACGACCTAATTTAAGATCAATTGCAACCAAGCGTTGCAAGCCTCGGTGGTAGAAAAGCAAATCCAGGTAAAAATCCTCTTTGCCAATAGTTAAGCGCTTCTGGCGAGCAATGAAGGCGAAGTCAGTTCCTAGTTCTAGCAGAAAACGCTCTATCTCACGCAGAATGGCTGTTTCTAAGTCCTGTTCGCTGTAAGTGTCGGCAAGCCCTAGGAAATCTAGCATGTACGGATCGCGAAAAACTAAATCTGGGGTCATCCTGTCTTCGATACGCAGTGCCTCTAGTTCTTGTCGAGCCAGTTCTTCGGGTTTGCGCGAAATGGCAGTGCGCTCGTAGAGCATGCCGCGAACTTTGGCTCTTAGTGTTCGCACACTCCAGTGCTCAATGCGGCACATCTCAGTGTAGAAGTCACGTTGCAGATCGTATTCTAAAACTATTAGTTCCACAAAATGACTCCAACTCAAATGCTGGGACAATGCTGTGACAGTCTTGAGGTCTGGAAACCGCTCTACAAGCTGGAGCATCCGGAAGAGTGCAGTACGGGTAAATCCTTTTCCATACTCCTTAGTTAATTGTCGCGACACTGTCGCGACAATCTGTTTTCCATACTCGGTACGCTCCTGAGCCAAGACATCTTTTCAGATACGCTCACCGATATGCCAGTTAAGAATTACCAGTTCAGCATTAATCGTCTGCGCTATCCGCTCCCGTGCTTGTTCAATCAGGACACGGATGTCGCTCAAGAGTTCATCGGTGATAGTTGCCCCTATCTGAACTAGAGCTTCAGTATTGTTGGGCTTCTTTTGCACACTTCTATCCTCGTTGTCAGAGTATCCGCCTGAGTGACTAGTTTCCATGTGCTTAACTCACTTGGGTGTTTAGGGCAACTACCGCTAAATTTCTTTTTAGCATAGTACAAATTTAATAATTATTAAAACTTGTTTTTCAGATAGTATTTTAAGCCAAATGCTTCACTGAGTTTGTTTTTAAGTTCTGAAAGATTCTTTGGCGAGAAAGCTTTAAAACGGAAACTTAAGAAACATTATTGAAACTTGAGAAGAAATAGAAACATTTCCTTGACTCCCAAATCTTGTAGATGCCAAACTAAGGCAAATTTTCTCGTGGAAGGCAAGGGGCACCATTGAGTATCACAAAACACAGACAGAGAATTCTAGAGGCACTTCACGAATGGTTTCGTACTCATGAAGAGGGACCAACGCTTGAGGAGTTGTGTCAACTTTTGGGAATGCACCCACGTCAAAAAGCAACGGTTCAGCGCTGGTTACAAACTATACGGGGTAGCGACGTAGAATGGGAGGCCCACAGCGCTCGCAGCCTTCGCCTCCTGATCTCTGAACCGGAAGAGGTTTCAGTGCAAATACCGATGACGGAAACTTTGCGATATCTAGCAACTGGGCTGGTCGAGTGGGAGAGGCGAACGCTAGAAGCGCGATCGCAGGTGCCAGAGACTCTTCGGATCGGCATGTCTCGTATGTATTTAACTTCTCTGCTACAGGGAGAAGAAGCACCAGGAAACTTGCCTGATTTTCTAACACAGGCAAAGAAACCCATTTTTGACTGGGCAGCAGCTTCAGAGATTAAAAACCTTTCGCCAGATGTCACGCTCCTAGAGGATGGGCTAGTTTCCGATTTCGCCAGAGATTGGCAGGTTGATGGTAGGGATGTGGTTGAGCAGGTGCAAGAGTCTGTCATGAAAGATGTCTTGGACTACTGCCGAGGATTTCAGATGGATGATGCCTATCGAGCTTTTCGACAGGCAGTGGTAACCAAGCCTGCTCTCCCCTACACGGAATACCGCCGGATGCTGAGTGCACCAATATTTCATCCTCTGCGCGAGTATTTGAGGCAGACCTATGTAGATTTGGAGAGTCTGGCGGAGTACGAAACCTACTATCGCTGTCCACGCTGCCAATATCTGCAAAGGCAGCGGTCAGATGGAACGTATCTTTGCCGGAACGTCTTCTGTGAACGGTTATGTGCGAAGAAATTGAATCTGCCGCCGCTGCCTCCCATTGCCAAAGCGGAAGCTCGCCAGTGGAAAGTAGTAACTCCTGGTATGCACCTGTACGTGACGCTGCCGGGTTTGTGGGAAATCGCTCTCTATGAATCACTGACTCGTTTGGGAGTGCGGGTGACGCTATGGCCCCAAATTGATGAATATGACTTATTGGTGGAGTTGCCTCGCAAGGTTCGCTGGGCAATTGATGTTAAGGACTGGGGGCATCTGCGGTTAGACCGACTGAAGAAGGTGCAATACCGCCTGGATGCGAATGAACCTTTCGTGGTTTTTCCAGACGAGCGATCGCTACGGCTTGCAGTGGTGCGTGATGAATATGAAGCAAAACTAGGTGGAGTGCGTCTGCTACTAATTAGCGAGTTGATTGTGAAGGTCAAGGAGATTCTGGGCAATACGGATCATGCGTAATGTTAGTAGTTGGTGCCAAGGTATCTGTAAGGCATTGCGTGAGTCAACGGCACTCCAAGAGTATGTCACGCTGAGCCTGAGCGACAAGATACGTGTTCGAGAAATCAAACGCCTTGCCCGATTGATTGCAGAAGTGGAACTGGGTCTGACTTTGCTTGGGCAAGTCGCACCTGGAGAGCCAGCAACATCGGTTTCAGCCTTGCTATCAGGCTACCGCTACGGTGTGCAACAGCTTGAGAGTATAGCAGTTGGCAAATTATTCAAATAGCCCGTTTTTACCTAGTTCGCATTAAAGGTAAGCAGTGGGTACGGGCGCTTGAAGAGTACCTGAAACTACCACAGGTAATTAGAATCTACAGCCTCGAAGCTGTGAGTTCAGTTCCACGGCTAATCCCATCCAGTACAGCCCATGACCAGTTTGTTTACTGCCCAGAAGCCGAACTCACATCTGATCTTCTTGCCATCCTTCACGTCTTCTCTTGTAGAATGCACGGACTTAGAAGCTACAGCAAGAAAATCAAAGAAGATTCGACTATTCCTAAACTCTGAGCAAAAAGCGAGGCTTAAGCAGTGGTTTGGAGTCAGTCGATTTGTTTACAACACAACAGTTAAGTATTTACAACAGTCTGGCACAAAAGCAAACTGGATGGCAATAAAATCTGAAATTTTGAATAGCTTGCCTGACTGGGCTAAGCCTGTTCCGTTTCAAATAAAATCGATTGCTATCAAGGATGCTTGTTTGGCGGTGAAAGCGACAAAGAAGGGTTTTGGAAAAGATAGGCAGTTTCGTAGATGCAGGTTTCGCAGTCGCAAAGACACTCGGCAATCAATCTTTGTCCCCAAAACTGCCATAAAAGATTGTGGCATATACCACTCTATTCTTGGTAAGTGTCAGCTAAAAGAGACACTGCCTTTAAGTTTCAGTGACGGTCGTTTGACACTTGCCTATGGTGAGTATTATCTAATAGTTTCTGAAGAAGTGCAACCACAACAGACCGATAACCAAGGTCGCGTGGTCGCCTTAGATCCTGGTGTTCGCACGTTCATGACATTTTTTAGTGAGAATTCTTTTGGTTGGTTAGGCAATGATTCTAACTTATACATTCAAAAGCTGTGTTTTAAGCTGGATTCCTTGGTTGCTAGAATCTCTAAAGCTCCTAGCCCACAAAAAAAAAGGCTGAAAATAGCGGCTAATAGACTTCGTTGTAAGATTAAAAACCTGACAAAAGAATTGCACCATAAGACAGCTAGATTTTTGGTTGACAACTTTGATGTAATTCTGATTCCGACTTTTGAGACTTCACGGATGGTGTCTAAATCTCGTCGGAAACTGAAAAACAAAACTGTCAGACAGATGCTTACTCTCAGTCATTACGAATTCAAAACGTTTCTCAAGTGGAAAGCTTGGGAAACGTCTAAAACGGTAATTGACTGTAACGAAACCTACACGTCTAAAACAGTGTCATGGACTGGCGAAGTTATCGAAAACCTTGGTGGCGCAAGAGTAATTAAATCTGCAATCACTGGTTTTAAGATGAATCGAGATCTAAATGGTGCCCGTGGGATTTTCCTTCGGGCATTGGTTGATATGCCTTGGTTAGGAGAATATCTTAACTTATGTGTTTGTTAGCAAATGTTAGCAAAAAAATATCGGCACTCATTCCTACCAACGCATTGACGAACTGGTCTGGGACACTGAGGATTTGCAGCCAGGCGAACTCATTAAGATTCGAGGCTTTCCCAAAGACAAAAAAGTGAAACTGTTCCGGGTCACTGTTTCCACAACAGGACGGAGTTTGTTGCTACCAACGACTGATCTCAATCTTCTACTGATGCTGTACAAGACGTGTGTGGTATCCGTTGGAAGCCAATCGGAGTTTCACCGAGAACTCAAACAGTTAACTGGAGTCGAAGCCTGTCAATGCCGCAAGGCACGAATTCAACGCAATCATATTGCCTGTGCCTTACTCGTTTGGAGTCGTCTCAAGACGGTTGCCTACCAGACGGGTAAAACAGTCTATCAAATTAAGCATGGAATGCTCTCGGACTACTTAATCGGTCAACTCAAGCACCCATCCGTTCGGATGGCTCTTGCGTAAGTCCTGATTTGTTTAGGTTTTGCATATTGACAAAGTCAATGAATTGTGCAGTAGATTGGGATTTACGCATTGACCAATGTTAAGCAAGTGTGGCTAGCGATATACAGTGCCTTTCAAACTATTTAACCGTCGGTTGCCTGCATTATGTCGCAGAGAATGCCCTCAAAATCCTGCCGGATTTCCGTAAGTTGTGCCACCCATTTGTTTGAGGTGGCGATCGCTTCTTCTTCCTTTTGACGAGCTGCCGCAATTTGGTTCTCAATTTCTCCATAAACCTGTGCTTCAACTTGCCGCACTAGTGGTCAAGTCATTCGTAACCGAGGGCTAGCCCTCATTAGTACGCCGGGACACGGCGGAATGGAAACTGTCTGTGCAGTCGGTCTGCCGGCGACGGGGGCAACTCCGTCTAGGTCAGAGGCGAAAAGATCGCAAGGGAACAACCAGAAAAGCTAAATCGTGAGATTTGGAAGCCAGCGCTGTACCTTAGGTCAGCGTAGGCGTGGATGTCACGGAACTAAAGTCCTATCCCCAAAAACTCGGACAAATCAATCAGACGCTAAGAAACGTCCTGGTGACTCGCGGTCAAATGTTAAGCGGGAGTGAACGCTTGAGATAACGTTACCAGAAACGGGGTAAATGCACCGCCAATTCTCGTGCTGCCCACAGTTGGATATAAGCCAGCAGTACCAGATGCATCCAATTCTGTTCATTCTGGGCATTAGGGATTGAATAGCTACAACCTTGGCGGAATAAGCATTGTAAGCTAGGAGCTACTAGTTTTCCTTAGCTCCCTGGAATTCCACTTGAGCGTATCACAATTAACTACTCTAGAGTTTCGTGTAGCATATCTGGACTCTTTCACACTTCCTTCCAAACTATAAGTTGTCAAAGTTGTACAACTTGGTTAACCTTGAAGTATATCTTGAAAAAATCAGTTCATGGCTACGCTAGAGTTTAGTGAGGGGCTCTCCTCCAGTGATCGCCAGTTGGTTGAAGACTTGCTGAGCGCTCCCTCTGCGCTGCGTCAGGAAATTACTGCTCTGTTGAGTGAAGCCCGGCAAAACTCCGCTCAGTCTCGCTTTATCCAGGATGCCCTGGCATTGGTACTGAAAGCGGTGCAAATAGGAACCAAAGCCAGTTCAGGTAGTGGTTCAGAACAGGTGCTCCATGCCCTGAGCCAACCGGAAGTTTTAGCCGCACTGGCAACGGCTGATCCCCTTGCTGCGGCTCGTCTGCGGGGGGCACAGGTACAGCAGTCCCTCCTGAACGGAGCCTATTCCAGTGAGGAAGTGGCAAAACTGTTGCGGATGACCCGGCAGGGTGTAGACAAACGCCGTCGCCAAGGGCAGTTATTGGGCTTGTCTGTGGGCAGACGGGGCTATCGCTATCCGGCATGGCAATTCCAGGACGGTGAGGTGCTACCGGGATTGCCGGACGTATTAGCTGCTTTCACTGACCTGAATCCCTGGACGCAAGCCGTATTCTTCACTACTGGCGACCTGCGGCTGGGCAGCAAAACCCCCTTAGAAGTCCTGCAAGCCGGGCAGGTGGATGCTGTGGTTCAGGCCGCTGCTGCTTATGGACATCAGGGAGCAGCTTGAGCCACACCCACTTGCCTCCAGTAGACTTCGCCACGCGCTCAATATCCATCCTGGAGTCCGCTGGGCCATGGTATTGCTTCAATCTTGCCCGATATCCTTCCGCCCTCTACTTCGACCGCACGGGGCGTGGTCGCTTTGATGGTCCGCAGCAAAGCTATGGCATCCTCTATTTAGGTGAAGATATCTTCGGACCCTTTATCGAGTCTTTTGGCAGAACCCACGGGAAAGTGGCGATCACCAGCAGTGACCTGCAAAAACGTTACCTGTCCCAATTTGTCTCAGTTCAACCGTTGCGGTTCGCTGACCTGTGCGGTGCAGGTTTAGCACGCATAGGAGCTGATAACCGGATCAACAACGGTGAGGATTACGGTATTTCCCGACAGTGGGCACAGGCAATCTGGCAACATCCAGATACTGTACATGGAATTCGCTACCCGTCGCGGCACGATCCCTCCCGAATACTCTGCGGATTGTTTGACCGGGCAAAAGAAAACCTTCAGGAAAACAAACTTGGAACGCTGCTGAAAGACCCACAAACCCTAGCAGCAATCTTAGATACCTACAACTTCGGTCTAGTTTGAGTTGTTAAGTAAAAGTGAGCGAACGTCGATTTTCCCTTTGGATGATTGAGGCATTTGAATATGAAGCGAAGCGTCTGGGTGTAACTCAGCAGTCCATAGTTAACAGCTCCCACGAATAGAATTCGGTCAAAAAATCCGATAATCTTCTCAGTATGTATCCAGAGAGCGTGGATTATGAAAGACTACCTGAGTGAGCGTCGTGCAGAAGCACTAAGCAGATCAACTATAAATGTAATAACCATAAAGCATAGGAGAGTCGTGACCAAGCTTTTGTAGTCAAAGCTGCTCAACTGCTCTGTTAATAGTCGTCCCAATCCTCCGGCTCCCACTAAACCCACAATAACTGTCTCTCTCATACACACTTCCCAGCGATAGAGAGTATAAGCCATGAATCGAGGCAGCGTGGTCGGCAAAACACCGTAGAGAAAAACTTGAGCTCCGGTTGCCCCCAGAGCCTGCAGCGAGCGCGATGGACGCTCATCCAGGTTTTCAATCACCTCAGCCATCAATCGGCCTAAAATACCGAGGTTATGAAGGCCCAAAGCGATTGCACCCGGTAAGATACCAGGAAACAGCATAAATAGTAGGATTAAAGCCCAGATTGGGGCAGGAATCGCGCGGGAAATCAGCAGCAAACTCCGCGTCAACAGTAGGGTAACAGTTCCCCAAAACCACTGGGCCTTACTTTTGCTAATCGGATTAAGAATGCCCCCTGGTAATAAGAAATTGTGGGCTGCTGGGAAAGAGAGAAGCATCCCCCCTAAGCTAGCACTAGCGATCGCCAGGATAGACATGGCAATGGTCTGAGTAGATAGGTCAAATAGTTCACTGAGCTGGGTTTGATGAATATTTGGTGGGAATATTCCCTGAACGAACTCTGCTAGAAGCTGAACAGTTCGGGGTGCCCAAAGTTTTGTGTAGTCAGTCTTGAGAGTCCAAAAAGAGAATAGCAATAATCCGACAGCACCGATGATTGAAGCGAGCACGATTGGATCGCCATGATAGCTTAGTTGTCGTTTGCGTCGATTCAATTTGAGGAGATTCAAATCGAGGCGGCTTGGAGAGCCCAAGCGACGGCGGAGTAGCGCACTCCAAAAATCAACTGAGCTATTTAACAAGAAAAGGGCTAAGAAGAAGGTCCACATCTGCTCATAGCGCAGAGACTGAAGGCTGAGAAGAATTTGATACCCCAATCCGCCCGCTCCAATAATTCCTAGCACGGCAGCGGAGCGGATTGAACACTCAAAGCGGTAGAAGGTATAGGAGAGGAGATAGGGAAACGCTTGGGGAATTAAGCTGTAGATGAATGCTTTTAGGGGGGAAACGCCGCTGCCCAGGAGCGCTGTCAGGGGTTGGCGTGGTGTTTCGTCTAAGATTTCCGAAAAAACTTTGGCAGTGATAGCTCCAAAGGGAATTGTAATTGCCAGAATGGCAACTAGGGGATCGAGCCCAAAGATATTGATGAAAAACAACCCCCAGATCATCTCATGAACGGCACGGGGAATTGACAGAAAAGCCCGGATGCTGAGCCAGGGGACTTTGTAGTTGCTAGGTAATATTTTCCCCGTTCTGGTTAGAAAAACAGATTGCCACCAGACCTGTGATGCTAGAACACCGCCGATCAGGCCGAGTAATACGCTCAAGGCAGTACCACATATCGCGAAGGCCAAAGTGACTAAGGTTGCATCCAGCGTCAGAGACAACAATTCTGGGCTGAGATCTGGATGCAGACTAGCTACAAGAAAACGTAGGAAGAGAGACCAGCCTGCTGGGTTGATGACATCTTGCCTAAACAAGCCCGTTTGTGCCAGAGACCAAGCAATGGCTGCAATGCAGATTAAACTCCACAGCGATCGCTGGTTGAAAAGTGTTGGTCGCGAGGGTAGTTTTGAAACTAAATTTTGAATTGCTTTGGGCTCAACCTGCGGCATTTTTCTGCTTAGTACCCGCGCTTTCGATCCGATATAAAGCTTCGACCATCTCTGGTAACACCTCTAGTGCTGGTGCATCGAATAAAATCTGTCCTTGACGCAGACCGATGATCCGCTGACAATGACTGAGGGCAAGATCAATGGCATGAAGGCTAATAACTAGGGTTTTGCCTGTTTGTTCGCTCATATCCCGCAACAGATTCATAATCTCGCGGCTACGTTCAATGTCAAGACTCGAAATCGGTTCGTCTGCCAAAATGACGATAGGATTTTGCACCAGCACCCGAGCAAGGGCTACTCGCTGTTGCTGACCGCCTGAGAGCTGATCAGTTCGTTCATAGAGTTTTTCGGGAATACCCATTTGTGCTAGTGCTTGCGCTGCCTTCTCCACTTCCAACGGCCAGAATAGCGAGAAGGCTGCTTTGAGAAATGACCAACGACCGAGATGTCCAGCGTTTATATTGTGAATCACTCGGAGGTTATCAACTAGGTGAAACTGCTGGTAAACTGTGCCAATCTGCCGCTGTACTTGGCGTAGCTTTCGAGGAGATAGACGAGCCAAGTTGCGACCAAACGCCCAAACTTCTCCCTGGCTGGGAAGTTGAGTGCCGTTGAGCAGGCTAATCAACGTGCTTTTGCCAGCTCCGCTTGGACCGACTAGTGCCACCCGCTCACCTTCTCGGATCTGCAGATTAATGTCAGTGAGCACTTGGAATCCAAACTGCTTGTTAACGTGCTTGAGTTCAAAAACAGAGTCTTTTGCACTCACTTAATCTTGCCAATTTCACGACCAACAGTTTCAATTTGAGTGTAGTTGGAATTTTGGGTGGCGATAAACTTCTGAGCACCGAAGAGGTCAAGAATTTCTTTTTGCTCCGGTACATTGGGGTTCAGCTTCAACAGGGCTACCTGGACTTTCTTGACGAAATCATTGCCATAACGCTGCTTGACACTGGGGTTAATTACCCAGTGGTAAGCTAATGAACCTCTAAAAGGTATAAAATGGAAGCTTGAAAGACGCAGAGTGAATTGGACAATGCCTACAGAAGGGTTCCTCAATCAAGAACAGAAAAAACGATTGCAAATGGCAGTGCG
>JAABUX010010513.1_pt1 | contig 10322 bp, 20 predicted proteins | sample 5561851 | NCBI WGS metagenome assembly JAABUX01 (sample SAMN10711883, study PRJNA513361) | rock metagenome | isolation source: Antarctica rocks | place: Antarctica: Victoria Land, Richard Nunatak red sandstone | collected 2016-01-03 | reverse complement strand
CTCTGATCCGCACGCAAATGCCTAGCCCTCCCAGCGACCCTGCACAAGCACCTCGACTGACGCAGCTGCTGTCTGACACCCCGACGCAGGCACCAACCTCACCAACCTGGCCTGCGACTTCGGCGCGATCGACCCGCTGCAGGGCCTGGGCCTCCAGCTCGCCGCCCTCAGCGACACGGACCCCCACTACGCCGGCAGCTGCGGGTGTGACGCCCGCTCACCCGCCCGGCGTTATTTCCCTTCTTTGAAATCCTGCTTGTGACATGGGTGGGTTGGGGTGTTGGCACGCACAAGCAGTCGTCCAATCTGTCGACACGGGCATCCACGCCTCGTTGCCCGGCTGATCTTGCTGCCAGATGCCACTCACGCCACAGATCAGCTGCTGACAAGCTCTGGATGGTTGTTGCACCGAACGCTGCCGCTGGCCGTCTATCCCCGGCGCATGATTGTTGGCTGTGGTCAGTCCTCTGCCTATCATCTGCACCGAGGCCCAGAGCAGCACGCCTCAAAAATCTGTGCTGTTCTGCAGGCGGTGCTACGAGCTGCAGTGCAAGCCGGCGACCTTCGAGGACGGGCTGAACATCACCAACAACGCGCAGTATGCGTGCCTCAACACTGAGAGCATCGTCGTCAAGATCGTGGTGCGTGGACGGATGTCTCTGGAGTGATGACCCCCTACCCTGGTGCTCAACCTGACCCTTACTGTAACCCAGCCTTGTCCCGAAAGCCAGCTCTAACCCCAGTTCCTGATGGTGACCGTGGTCGTTAGCTAACCCAAGCCCATCTCTTCAAGCTTGACGTGCAGCGACAATGCTGCGCGGTGCACAGCCCGGCATGGTTTGCGACGCCAGCGGTCTTGACGTCTCCACAGCTTGCAGCGTCCCTGACAAGAAACGCACACGTGCTGTAATCGCAGGACACCTGCCCCTGCAACTACCCGGGCAACAACGCGGCTAGCAACAAGCGATGGTGCTGCGGCAGACGTGCGCCATACACATGCTTCCTCCTATGCACAGTGACTTTTCGTGACACTGCAAGACCAATGTGTATACTGGATTCGACAAGTGCAAGCAATGATGTTCTCCGTCAGCAACTGGTAGATAAAGTAGTGCATCCCTCGTGGTCGTACGCACGAGCATTTGCGGCCTCATGGACGGCTGGCCAGGACGACTTTCTGATGAGGGTTGGCCGACGCAGGCGGCATGATCCACTTCGACACAAGCTACTGGGCGCTGTCCAAGCTGGCGGACCCCAAGTACGGCGCTGTCGGCGTCAACTACCGCGTGGTAAGCTTCGGCTGCGTCACGACTGATCATGTAGACTGACTACCTACAATGCGGGTTGGCAATTTGTTCAGCTCAGTTGCCAACGATACCTCGAACAATCCCACTGAGCAATCTTGTGAGATCGGCATCTCGTTATGTTGTCTGCAATCGTAATGCCTAAAAATGAAAGGTTGTCCATTTGGCGACAGTCCACCACCATGTAAGCGTGTTGCCTCCTCTGCCTCCATCTAGATACCATCGCTGTAAGTCTGCTAGGTGCATTTGTCAGGTGCCGTGCGACTTTGCCCCGACCTACAATGCGGGCCCGGTGGGACTACCCCGGGACTACAACCCCGCCGTGGAGTTCGGCGGCACGGACGGCATTGGTGCGAATAACTGATCGCTGATGAAAATCATGAAAATGATAAGTTTCAAACTGGCAATACGTTAGTATACCAAGTCTTAAACCACGTTGTTTCAATCTGCGTTGTTTAATTGTGGGCCAATATGTAGGTTTGGATTTGCGAACTTTGTTTCAGAAAACAAAGTCTATTTGTGGGTCGACAGAGGAATAATAGCGCTAGCCTCGAACGTATAGGCGCCAACCAGGGCGAGCCGTGGGGCGGCACGACGCTGTCCGACTCCAACCGCGCAACGCAGCACAATGGCAGCGTCACACAGCGGTGCGCCTTCCGGTTAGGTCCTCACCCTAACCCCAAACCCTAGCGCTAACCCTAACCCTCACCCCATCTGACTGTGGCTTGCCACGGGTGTCGGATGAAACGCACGCCCCGCAGCTCTCAGCAACCATCCTCAATACCGGCACGTAGGCCTGACGCTCAACCCTGGACCCTGCCTCTGGCCTGACTCTGTTGCCATGTGCATCACCACCATGCAGTTCATTTCGAGTAACTTGCGCTGAACATGCGCGACAGTGCGATGCATGCGCCCCTGTCGAGTACCTGACGCATCCATGCCGCTAATGCCCTGAGCTGACCCTGTGAGAGCCGGTCCGTGCAGGATCACAGCCGGCACCTACTACAGCTCCCCGTCCCCTCCTACCGGCAGCTCGCAGTCCTACAGCGCGTCACCCTCATCCAGCAGAGTCCCCTTCTTCAGCGCATCGCCATCTCCCGGCTCCTCACCCAGCCCGTCGCCTGTCAGCCCCGCGGCCAGCAAGCCGGCAGTGTTCAGCCCGGCATTGGGCGAAGGCAATTTCACGGAAGGCCAGCCACCGTCGTTGGCACCGGCGCCCTCGCAAGGTCTGCTCCCGCTGCTGCGACGAGGGAGATGTTGCAGATCTTTGCTTTGTGATGTGCATGTCAGCGCACCTATGTCTTGCCAAGACCCAATGAGAGGGCGTTAAATAAAGTCCATGCCGGGATAGACCCTTCGGACAGGACTGCTGAGCTTGAGACCCGCCCCAGCAGCCCGTGCTGCCCATCGGCATGCTGACCTCGGCCCTCCGCTCCTTCCTCACGAAGGGCCTACTGACAGAAGCTGAGTTGAGCTGCTGTGCAGGCGGCGTGGTGCCCGTGTACAAGGACGGCAGCTTCTTCGAGTCGTGGCAGGACGTCAGCTTCAACGCGCAAGTGGACTACAACCAGAGCCGTGAGCCCTCCACGCTCGGACTCACTCAGCACCACCAACAGCTGTGCTTCAAATGGGCAGCATTCATGAGCACAACGGCTGACCTCCACTTGGCTTTGAGACTTGACACTGGCACGCCCGGAGACCGTGCATGAAGGCAACGGGAAACTGATCTGTCCCATGGTCTGACACTGGCCCTGCCTGCCGCAAGTCCTCCAAACAGATCTGTATTACGCTCCAGCAATGACACGGTTGTTAGGTTGGAAAAAAGTAAATGCTAAAACTTTATGTATAGTTTAAACTAAAAAACTAAAAAAACTTTATTTGCCGCAGAGGGCCTCAACGACGCGGCCGGCTTCTGCGGAAACGTACAGAACGTCGGCGGGCTGGCCGTGCGCGCCGACCCGGGCATCTTCAACGGCTCCCTGTCGCTGCAGTTCTACGTCTACGCCCTCGAAGGACCGCACGTGCCGGACATCGTCCTGAAGATCGCGTCGGACGCGGTGCGCCAGACTTGCCGCGAGCGTTGCGCACCATGATGGCTCAGATGACATCTGATGTCACTTCCACAGTTGGCGTGCCCTGGTATGGTCCATCGTCCTGAGCCATTTGTGAGCAGTGTATCGGATACAATTTCCTCTTTGGCGTGAGCCTGCTGCCGACTTGCGGGGTTCCATGAAGCAGCTCTTTGCCAGCACTTTAAATTTACCATTGCGAAAACTCTCGAAAGTGCCTCGTCTGAGGGTGCATGCTGAGCACGACCCTGACCCGGTGCGCAGTACGCCTGCAACGAGGTGGAGCTGAGCGAGCTGACGGCGTCCAGCGGCGGCAGCGACGGCTGGACCAAGTTCGAGGTGTACCTCGGCAACTTCAACTCGTCCGGGCCGTCGTCGGTGCAGCAGGTGCGCGCCAACAGCTGAGCGTAGGGTCCGTGATGGGGCTCAGGGAGAGGTTAAGGGTCGGGATGCTGCAGAGTCGGCTAGCGGTGATGGCAATCAGATAAGCATGTGTGTATGGGCTGGAGAGTTGGGTTCTGAGGTACAGCAGAGGGTGAGATCCGCGTCATGCTATTCTTGTATTCGCATACGCGTGAGGCAAAGGGTGCAATGTTGGCCTCGGCAACCTGCTTATGGTGATGTAGCAGCTGCGCTGGCATGTAACTCAGACACAGCGGAGGTCAGCTCGCTTGCGGCGCTGGGTGACTCCGTGCATGTGTGTGGTCTTGCGCAGGTGTCGGCGTTTGCGCCGTCGTTCCAGGGCTGCGGCGGCATAGAAGTCGGCGACCTCACGCGCATCGAGTTTGACAACTACAGCGGCGAGGTCCAGGACTTCTGCGTCGACCAGGTCTGGCCAATGCCGTCGAACTGACTGGTTGACGATATGTGTCGGCAAGAATGATCTGCCAAGACCAGCAGTATAGTCACGGTGTATCGACCTGATCATGCCGAGACACAATGTAAGTGGAGGTTGTCTGGCCAGTTTTCACAATCGAGTCGCAGCAACGTGTCTGAATGCTAGCCGACATCAGAGCAAGGCAAATGTCCCCGACTGTGCTTCTCTTTGGAGCTGAGCCGTCTGGCCAAATGGTCTGCCGAGAACTTTTGATATCACTGTGCACTTCATGACTTGCGCAGGTGTATCTGCTCGGCTAGCAGGTTGGGCGATGCGCATGCAAGCCTATTGCACATGAACGCGGCGTGCAGCGTTTCATCACGGGAATGGCAGAAAGTGCTATGGAACGATGGCACCATCTATCCGTATGCAGCATATGAACAGCCAAGCTGGCTGCGCACACGGTCCACTAAGTAGCCTGAGCAGCTGCACGATGGGCTGCCGAAGCGTCCGCAACCCGACAGCGAAAGTCGCACAACATAGAGCACAGCAATTACTTTCAGGCAGCACGTATTACATGAACATGCTCTGGCTATATTATGAGCGCGGTCAGCATAGCTTAGTCTTTAACCTTAGTCTTCAGAGACTCGGTATCCTGTGCGTATTGCTCTTTCACACCATGCAAACACCTGCTCGACCATCAGGTGGTCTCATCAGGATTTTGCAGTGCTTTCAAGGGGTCTTGACATTCAGACGCTGCCTTTTAGGACATCCGTTGGCATGCAAGCTTGGCAAGCGAGCGTGGCAAACGAGCTGATCGACAGGTAATGGTTTGCCCACTCAAAGTGAAAACACTCAGGGGCTGGTATTGATCAGTCTTGAAACTTGATACTTGAACACCCAGTGGGCGTAGATGAAGGCGATGGGACCCTAAGTGTCCACCCGTGTCATGCACTGTTCGTGTCAGAGAGGACATTACGTTCAGCCATTGACATTCCTGTTCATCACCTCCCCGGATGTCTTGTTTGGCATGCCTTGTTTTCACGATGCCGAAAACAATAACGAGGATCGCATGCTCGGGCAAATGACGTATGCAGGTCCCCATCGCCTAGTTTGGGCCCCCCTAGACTCCTAGACTCCAAATCATTTGGCAAGCTGCAACGCTGCTGCGTTGGCTTGGTGGCAGATCACCCACCAGCATGCATCGAAGTCTGGCGTGAGCGACTCCCAGCAGCGGCAGGCTCGCGAACTCAGCATGCCAGAGGACGGTCGCAAAGCATGTTGAGCGGCTTGCTGCGCTCGGACGGCGATATCGGAACAGCCCCTCCCGGCTGAGGGGGTCTCCGACCTCACAGCAGCGAAAGCCAGATGGAGACCGGTGCGGGCGTCTGCTGTCGCGTCGGCCTCGCGTTAGAAAACGGCTGCATCAGAAAACTCACTTGGCTGCATGCTGCATGCTCCATGAGGATCGCCGAGCGCATATGGCACATGCAACTTTGCTGGCACGAGCGTTTCTGATGCCACAACACCAATCACGTCACTGAAATGCATCCTGCCTCACCAGAATTGATACAAACAACATCAGCGTGGCTAACATATGCTGTTTTCCTGCAGGCGGCATTGTCGATCTGGTCGGCGGCTTCGATGACGGCGCCGATACTCATGCTGCTGAGGAGGAAGCAGGCGTGGGGACTTCGCCCGCAGCCCTGCGCCTGCGGGAAGCAGCAGGAGCGGCAGCGCGGCTTCAGCAGGCCGGCGGTCCTGCCCAGGCGGAGGGTGCTGGCAGCAGCGCTGCCATCGGCACCGAGCAAGCACAAGTCCGTGCTCGCGCCGCGGCGGCGACGGCCGCGTCGCCAGCAACAGCCGGCGACGTCTGGCGCGGTTGCACGGTGCGAGGCACCCCATAGCGTGCCGATGTGCACGGTGTCATCATGCGGGAATTTTGGTCGATGTTGCAGTGAGCCAAACGTTGGCTCCCAGCGCAGCAAACCTTGTTTCTATCATGTTCTGCCCGGTGTGAGACATACGGGCCCAGTGCGATACTTGAGGCGCCACTTCCCTGCAGGTTGGGCGGGATGGACGACCCTACAACCGGCGGTCACACCTGGTCTGGCCGGCCATCCTGGCCGAGGCGAAGGCTCGCCGCGACCCCCTGCCCATAATAGCCGCCAGACACGGCGTGGGCGAACGCACAATCCGCGAGAGGCTCCAGAAGGAGCGAAAGGCAGCAGCAGCCGCGCTGCAGGCGGCGGCCTCCACTACGCAGGACAAGATCGTCAATATGGCGCCTGCGACCCCGAACCAGTCGCGGCCGCAGCTTCGCCCCGCCGGCGGCTCCAGCACGGTGCGCTTCCGTGCGATGAGCTGTGCCGTGAGAAACAAACGCCCCGCCGCGTCCCTCTGCTCGACAGCTGCTTTTAGCACAGGTCTTAGTGTAAAAACGTCTCTTTCCACAGTGCAACTGGCAACCACGACCGGCCTGATGCTACCCGCTGCAACGTGATCCCGGAGCGAATATACCGCAGCAGACCGCGACGGGAGCCGTAGACGACACAGCCGGCGCCGATGTCAACATCAGCGGCACCGAAGCCAGCGGCGCCGACGACAGCAGTGCGGCGGCGGCTCTCTGTGCGACTGTCGCGCTGCAGAAGCGGGCGCGGCTCAAGCTCGCCGTGGCGGCGGGCTGCTCGCGAGCCGTCCCGCAGCACGCGGTCGCTCTGCTGGCCGACCTGTGGGGTGACGCCGACGCAGCGGTCTCCGACGGTGCAGCGAGCAGCAGATCCGCGGACGCCACGCGGCGGCGCGTCGCGGCCGCGTGCTGGGGCTACTACGCGGAGCAGCGAGGCTGCGCGCGGGCCGTGTCCAGGGCCGACGTCACGTCCCTGGTCGGCATGCCGACGCCGACGAGCATCTGGTCTTCGCAGGTCAGTGCTCTCTGGGGATCCCCAGGCTTAGGCAGATCACCTACTTGCTGAACGCAGACAAGTTTGCAGCGACGTGCTTCGAGGCGATGTTTTATGCGTGCCCCTCAGCACCGGCAGACGTTGTGCACGTTTTATACTTGGGTCTCAGTGCTTGCATCCATGAGACACAGCTCCTACGCCCGCACCCTGCCCAGCAGACACTCGTGTTCCTGCTCAGGCGTCGCGGCGGCTCGAGTGCTGCCGTACCGCCCGGCGCGGCGACCATCTAGCATCCGACAACGGCAAAGCGGCCCCCGTGGCAGCGTCGAAGGTGCATCAGTTTTGCCGGGCGATGCCGGCCGTGACTGTGCAGCACCAAATGTTTGTACAACCCCGCCCGACCGTCGGCAGGAACTGCAATTCCGCTGACTTTGTTTGCATGCCAGTTGCTGCAGGAAAAGCGCCGGCAGCAGCGGCACTGCAGCAAGCGGTCCGAGGCGGTCTGGTCGGGCATCCTGGCGGAAGCGAGGGCGCGACACGTGCCCTTGGCCATGATCGCCGCGGCACACGGAGTGGGCGAGCGCACCATTCGCGAGAGGCTCAAAAAGGAGCCGGACGCATTGGAACGCGCCCGTGCCGCGCAGGCCGAGGCGGCTGATACGGTGCCAGTCACGCCGAAGCAGACGCCGCGCCAGCAAGCAGGCCCTCAGCTCTGCATTATCCCCTGTCCGGTAAGCATCCAAATGCTGGCACTCATCAAACTGTGGCATGGGATCGATGGTGACATCGTGAGCGCTGTATGTAACGTTGCGCTATGCTTGTAGCCCTTTGCTGGTGTCGGCGGCCCAGCATGCCGCCACCCGCAAGCTCCCAACAGTGCTCGATGTGCACCGCGCAGCCGGCCGCGGAAGCCCACGTCGACTCTGACGAGGAGGCTGCCGACGCCGTTGGTCTTGATGCTGCCCCCGTGGGCGAAGACGCGTTCCAGGTGGAGGTCGGAGACCCGACAGTCTGCCCTGCGGATGACGCCGACACGGCAGCAGCGCTTCGGGCCGATGCGGCGCTGCGCAAGCAGGCGCGACATCCAGTCCTTTTACTTGTGAGTTCAGAGTGTGTTCTTATCGAACGAAATAATGTTGGTGAGATCAACGTCGCTGAAACACTGTATTATGAGTTCAGGACTCTTATCATCCCGATATCTTTTGTTTTTTATGCAGGCGCGGCTCGCTCTCGCGGCGGGCGCCGGCTGCTCGCGGGCCATCTCGGAGCACGCCGTCGCTCACATGTCCAGCTTCCGGGACACGGAGGCGGCATCGCCCGACGGCGCAGGCGGACTTGCCGGGACCAGTGTGCCTTCGGGCGGGACGCGGTTGCACGTCCTGGCCGCCTGCTGGCGGTACCAGGCGGAGCAGCGGGGCTGCGCGCGGGCCGTGTGCAGGGCGGACGTCATGACCCTGGTCGGCCTGATGAAGCCCACGGGCTCTAGCGGCGAGCCTCCGCAGGTCAGTCCATGGGACAACCCCGCCTTGCGCCTTCGAGGATGCTCATTCAAGTGGGGGCTACGTTGCTCGGAAGACGGCATTGGAGTCGGGCGAACACCTTTCTGCAACAGGCGATCATAGGTGGCCACCATCAGTGGGCCTAAAGCCAATGTTCCAGCTGCACTGCAGGGAAGCGTATGTCATGTGTCGCTGCTTGCTGTGCAAACAGATGCAACTGCAAGCAGCAGCGACCCGTGTGCTCCTGCGCAGCTGCCGCAGCGCCCTGAGTTTTGCCGCGGGCCCAGGCGCTTCGGTCGTCAGGCGGCCCCCACGGGCTTGCTCTCTACCCTCGCCAGCCTGATGGTGCGCCGCCGCAGCGCAACCTGCCGTCACGATCACAATTACATTGCAACATTCAAATGCTTCCCTGAAGGAGTGACATCAACCTCATAAACGCTGTGCACGGCCAGTTGTGCTTGACCGATCGTGCTGGGCCGGATGCCAACTGGGAGCCGCTCAAGAGGGACCTGGGCTTAGAGTGTGCTGGAATGCAGGCACGCTGCGGAGGCTACAAGGCCACAGAGCAGGTGCTGCCGTCTTTTTTCGAGGCAGAGGTGAGCACGCATGGGGCCCTGTCCTAACGGTGCAGCTTGAGCAAGAATCGAAGTGGTCATTAGGTGTGGTAGTGTGTGAATGCGCCTGAGAATACGCCTGAGCATACACACACACCATCAGCAGTGCACGTGGTGCAACCAGGCCATGTCAACCAGCGGGCTGCTTCGCATCTGTACCCCCTCGTCACTACATAAAGTCTTGCAACCTTGACCCAAGGCGGACGCTGCCCCTGACACTGCCGTGCTGGATCTGACAGGCAGGATTGCTCGCGCTGGGCGCCGTGCCGCTGCAAGAAGCCACCCCGAATGACGTCTTGACTGGCGCTGGCGCCAGAGCGCAGGGTTTCGACGGGCATGAGGTGTGCTCGGATCCCCTGCCTGCCTGCCTGCCTGCCTGCCTGCCTGCCTGTCCAATCAGGGCATTTACAACTTGCCATTTAACACATACAGCATGGCAGTCCAGCGATGTCAAGATAGCAAGTGGTGATCAGAAACTGCAACAGCTGAAAGCCGCAAACCCCTTGACAGTCGAGCGGCATGACCTCAACGGCAACCCTGGGCCCAGGGCGTCGTGCCGGAAGGGCAGTCGCCGACTCCCCCTCATGCTGAGCTGGACCCCACCCGAGCCAGCCGGAAGCGCAAGGCCGTCAGCCATCCGGCTCCCGCATCTGCAAGTGGCCGGCGAGTACGTACCCGTGCGAGTCAGGGCGACGGCGTCGATGGCGGCGCTGCGATGGACGGGACTCCGCCACACGGCGGCTGTGAGCGGCGTGGTAGCGGCAGCGACGAAGAAGATGACAGGCAGCATGACCCGTGCGCCCTCACTTCTTGCACCAGACTTGTGGTGGGAGAGAGCGATACTGATACAGTTGATCAGCGTCTCAGCTGCTCTGGGCAGCTTCCGGAGCTTCGCATAGTGTCACGAGCATGGCACAGCCCGCCTTGGTAAAAGTGGTCAGCCATCAATCGGGAGGTCTGAGCAGGGCAGTGTGCGGCGTGCGCAGAGCGGGAGAGTTCCGGAGCTACTGGGTCTGGGAGCCAGTGCTCACGGAGGTCGGCGGACGCGAGCAGCAGCTGGTGCACGTCACGGTGGAGCGAGCGAACGGCGAGCACGTGTTGGCTGCGTACGGGCTGTCC
>JAABUX010010511.1_pt1 | contig 10322 bp, 8 predicted proteins | sample 5561851 | NCBI WGS metagenome assembly JAABUX01 (sample SAMN10711883, study PRJNA513361) | rock metagenome | isolation source: Antarctica rocks | place: Antarctica: Victoria Land, Richard Nunatak red sandstone | collected 2016-01-03 | reverse complement strand
GCTTTGCTTTTCTTAAACGTTTTCATACCGAAATATAGCAGTCAAACCGCTATAAATCAAGTGTTTGATAAAATAAATTTGCCTTTCCGAGTTTTTAGAGGTGCCCTGATTATAATACACAGCCTCTTCTTCCCTTTTCCTTAAGTAACGAAGGTCCTCATCTGGCAATAGACAAAGACCTTATATATATATGCGCTGCATCTGGTCAGAAAAAAAATATCTACCGCTTAGGTAATAATCTTAAATACCATGCTGTTCAACAGCTGGACTCTGCAACACTTTATGAAGATACTGATGCTGTGTTTGCCGATTTCACCGGCGACGGAATCAGCGATCTGCTGGTTTCCTCAGGAGGCAATGAAGCTTCCCCGGATAGTAAACTATTATCACTCAGATTATATCCAGGAAAGCCGGGTGGAAGTTTTGGCAAACCCAGGTTTCCCCTTCCCGGTTTCCGTGAAACTGTTTCCTGTTTAAGGCTGCAAAAAGATGGAAGCCGCATCTTACTTTGTATTGGCTCCAGAGCAGTCAGCGGCGCATATGGTTTGCTTCCGGCAAACCACCTGGTAGAAGTAAAGAATAATACATGGCATGATATCACAATGGAACGTGCCCCTGTTTTGAATACTATTGGCATGGTTTCAGATGCCCAGTTCTGTGATATAAACAAGGATGGTAATTCAGATCTCGTTCTCGTTGGTGACTGGATGCCTGTGACCATATTGCTCAATAAAATAAAAAGTTTTGAAGACGTAACAAGCTCATACAACCTGGGTGCTACGACAGGTTTGTGGCGTTCTTTATCCTGCTCAGACCTGGACGGAGATGGAAAAAGGGATATAGTAGCCGGAAATTACGGGCTTAATAACCGTTACAGGCCTAGTATTAACTACCCGCTTAGCATGTATGCAGCCGATTTTGGAGGTAGCGGCCAGGTAAAACAAGTCCTGGCAAGCTGGAAAATGAATAATTACTATCCTATAAATTCAAAGGATGAATTAAGTAAACAGATGCTATTTTTTAAACCGCAGGTATGAGTCCTACCGGTCATTTGCCGGCCAGCCGGTTGATTCTGTCTTCACTCAGGCCGAACTGAAAATGGCTACTCGCTTTAATGCAAAAACACTGGCGACAACAGTTTTTTTTCAAACAAAACAGCATGGGTTTGAACCTGTAATATTACCGCCAGAAGCGCAGTTCAGTCCTGTATTCTCGATTTAGTGAGCGACTTTAATAAAGACGGAATACCAGATCTTTTGCTGGGAGGAAATTTCAGATAGGGTTCTATGTATAACGGGTGCCTGGATGGATCAACAGGTGAGCTTATGATAGGATCAGGCAATCGTAAGTTTTCAAGTGCAAGCTGTCAACAGAAAGGTTTTATATTAACAGGTGATGTAAGGGATTTGAAACCCTTGGTACTAAAAACAAATCAGTACATACTAGCTGCAAGAAATAATGACTCACTACAGGTTCTTGCCTATCCAAAAGGATATTAAAAACTGTATATGGCAGGTTATTTATCTGCCACACACCTGAAACCTATCGTTGCAGCACGGTCCATACCGGGAGACATGAGCAGGTATTTTGCATGTTTATTCACCTCCTGCGCCTGGGGGAAATACCAGAAAGAGGTTTGTGCATGGTAATAACTTCCTCCTTTTAATACGGCCGAACGGGTATGGGAATCCATGTACTCATCTGTCCACTGCCAAACATTACCGGTCATATCCATTACACCAAAACTACTTGCCCCTTTTGGGAAAGCATTTACATTACTGGGTTTACGCATGCTGCGGGTTGTATCTGCTGCAGGTATGCGGGTTGTGTCCCGTTTGGGTCCCCAGGGATATAGGCGATTGTCATTACCCTGAGCAGCATATTGCCATTCCCACTCATGAGGGAGTCTTTTTTTAGCCCATTGGGCATACATTCTGGCATCTTCAATGGAAACCCAGGTTACCGGGTTTTGCCCTGTCCCTGCAGGGTAATTTCCGTTAACCCAATAGTTCAAAAAGTTATGCATATCTTCAGGTTTGTACCGTGAAGCCTGAAGAAATTTCTGGAACTGGCTGTTTGTAACCGGGTAACGGTCGATATAGAAAGACTTAACAGCCATTTCTCTTGAATGAGCTCTTTGTGGATGGCTTTCCCAGGGATATTGAACACCTACGGCATTAGGAAGGTTATTTCCTTCTATCATTACGCCAACTGTCTGAAATTTATAGGCATTGGTACCAGGGATCAGCACCATGCTGTCAGCGGGGGACACTTCTTTTTTCATAGCAGGTATCTCCATTATTTCCTGCCTTAGTGGTTCCCATGTTACAGGTAAAGAAGAAAGCGTTACAGGTGAACCTTTCATTTCGTCCATATATGCTTTAAGACTGGAGTTAAGCCGGGCAGGTCTGATTTCAAGTATGGCCGCATATCCGAGTCTTTCGAGTTTAAAACTTAGCTTACTGGTTTTACCATTCTTTACAGGCCTAAGTTTTACTCCGTCCCACAAATTATAATACTCAAAGCCTTCTTTATACGGGACAATTAACTGGGAACGTGTTTTTTCTATGCTGTCACGGTTAACCAGCGTGAAAACGGTTTCATTTTTACTTGGAAATTTAGATGCATAAATCCCTTTTTGCAGGACAGGAAAATGTGGTTCCCAGCCAGCGCTTGCCCATACATCAGGAAACAAACCATAAATACGTCTTATCCTTTTTATGATGGCAGCATACCTTTCAGGAATCTGGTTCCATATTCCCCATACATTTTCCCATGTGTTATAGCCGATTCCATTAAAAAATGCGTACTGAAGGTCATCCGTTTTATTTATTGCCCAGCGGTCTGTTATATGAATCTGATGCCTTGATTCAAGCCATTTATAGAGGCTTACGCCTGGGATATACCCAAAATCGAGCACCTCCCATTTTCGCCAGTAGTAGCCCCAGCTCATACGGTTCCATTCAAGCATTTTCAGATCGCTCAGGTTAACTTCTGGCTGTAAAGCCAGGGGGTAATTGATAGCTGTGTATGCATCTTTGAAATCTTCTGTAACGCCGTTCATGGTATCACCGTTCAATCCGTCGGCACCCAGGTCTTTCATTTCTGCAACAAGCGCATCTGGCATTGTTGTTTGGATCCTGCGTGTACCATGATCCCAGATCATGATCGGGAAAAACACCTTAACATGTTTTTTGTGAAAATCCCTGATCATTTCTTTAACAGCTTCCCTGCCACCCGGCATGTCGGCAACCAGGTCGTACTGGTTCCTGTTATCGACGCCTATGTTTGGATAAGTAGGCCATATAAGGACAGCATCCAGGCCTCCATAACGCTTTTCCAGATCATTAAGGTAACGCTTCACAGTATATTTCCTGAGAACAGGATCGTAAAAATACCGGTCATGTGCCATCATTTGGGCATATATAAACGTGGAATTGGCCCAGTTAAGTTTAGGAGTATGGTAAATTGCCCCATTGTATTTAATTCTTTGTATTTCACCGGTACGCCATAGTTTTAGAGAATCCAGCCATTTTGAGCGTTGAGCAGGATTAATTGGCCCTGCTATAAGTTCACTTGCTGCGCCCTGAAGTCTGAGTTTGTTGGCATTAACTTTCGGGAGTGCAGCAGTATCAAGCAGGTATAGAAAGACTTCTGCAGCATGCCAGGTATGAGGCGAGGCGGTTTTTTCCTCTTCATATCTTGCATCAATAATGCGCATTCCCGAATAATCTGCCTGGCTTGCCTGTGATTCCCAGGTAAGGGGATAATCATGGTCGGCAATGGGACTGCGTTTTGTGTTATGAAAATGATCGGTTGCCCAGTCTATATAAGGATAAAAATTGATCCCTGCACGCGAATGGCTGGCGTCTTTTGTCCCGGGGAAATAAGTCTTCTTATAGTCCCACCAGAAAAGGGCTGAGTAATCATCCTGTTGCTCAGGAATGGTATATGCATCAGGCAGATGAAGGGTAGCCAGACCAAACTTGAAGAATTTGGTCTGGTATGCAGGTGCTTCATGAAAGTCAGAACGTCCCGAAAGGTAGGTTTGGCCTGATGTAGTAACCTCGTGTTTTTTTGCTTCAGAGAGTATCTTTTTAACCAGTGGATGCGAGGAATCTGTAAACAGGGACAGCAGGTATAGCGTCTCACCCAGGTTGTCGGTTTCTGATTCACCTCCATTATTGTGATCATAGGGATCACTGAGATTCAGAACCCATGATTTGATCAGAGGGAGATTTCCTGTTGCTTTTAAACACATCGCCATCATTGCGCCATCTCTTCTCCATGGATGGTGATAAACCAGAAAATTTGGGAGTGGTTCACTGTTAACAATATTGATGAGCACCTCATGATTTAGTTCTTTCATGATAGCAGGATACTTATAACCGGAAAAGGCGGGCAGCATAACCGGAGTATCCGAGTTGGGAAGCTTTGTGCTTTTACCGTTTTCATATATAAATACGCCTTTATTATTTTCAGTTAATATGACTTTTTTATTTTCGGGCGTGATAAGGTAGACAGTGTAATCATGGGGAAGTATGAGTTCACTCTTTATCCTCCACTTTTTAACAAGGCTGCCGGTAAGTGCGTTTTTAAGAACGCCTTCTTTATAGATGAGCTTATTACGGTTTCCCATTCCGAACAAAAAAAAGCGCGTTGCAGGCAGTTTGTTCGTGCCGCCAAATTCAGCTCTGAATTCTGCTAATTCATTGTGGTATCGCTGAAGTGATCTCTGGGCCTGGCGATATTGCAAAATTGGCACTTTAGCTGAAAGACCAGAAATGCCCGGCAAAAAGAAAGCCGTGCTTAAGATAAAGGCAATGGATACTGAATAATTTCTCGACATTCTCTTATAGGTTATTTGCTGAGATGCTGTTTACTACATTCCTGCCAAAGTAATTAATTTATGATAAATTGAACTTTGTATGCATTTACAACTCGAGTTCGCCGACTACCTGATCATCCTTATTTATTTTGTGTTTGTTATAGGCATTGGCTTCGTTATTAAGACGAGAATCAAAACTGCCAATGACTTTTTAATGAGCAGTAGATCCATACCGTTATGGATTACGAGTCTTGCGTTTATTTCGGCCAATCTTGGTGCCCAGGAAGTCATTGGAATGGTTGCATCAGGTGCCAAATATGGCTTGTTAACCGCACATTTTTACCTGAGCGCTATTCCTGCCATGATTTTTCTTGGTCTTTTTATGATGCCATTCTACTATGGAAGTAAAGCGCGCTCAGTACCTGAGTACCTGGCTTTGCGCTTTGATGAAAAGACCCGCACGTTTAATGCTGTCAGTTTTGCAGCAATGACGGTGTTTTCATCTGGTATATCGCTGTTTGCTTTAGCAAAGCTTTTGGAAATTATTTTAGGCTGGAGTTTTGACCTTTCCATACTCATCGCAGCAGGTATTGTGCTTGTTTATATATTTCTTGGTGGATTAACAAGTGCGGTCTATAATGAAGTGCTCCAGTTTTTTCTTATTGTACTTGGAATTGCACCTCTTGTTCTTGCCGGTCTTTATAAGTTAGGCGGTTTTTCAGGGCTTGAAGCGCATCTACAACCGCAAATGCTGCATATCTGGAAGAATCTGTCGCATAGCAAAGATAATGCGATGGGCTTAAGCTGGTGGCAGATGCTCTCCGGACTGTGGTTTGTTCTGGGCTTTGGTTACTGGTGTACCGATTTTCTGGTAGTTCAGCGTGCAATGATCTCCAGGAATCTGAGTTCCGCAAAAAAGACACCTGTTATTGCTGCTTTTCCAAAGCTTTTTATGCCATTGATAGTCATACTCCCGGGTTTAATTGCCGTTGCACTGCAACAGATGCAGGGAAGCGGGTATCAGTTTCCTGTTGATGCTGCAGGAAACCGGGATTTTAACATGGCACTTCCATCCTTGCTGGGGAGCTTGTATCCCAATGGAATGCTGGGTGTAGGTTTAACAGCACTAATCGCTTCGTTTATGTCTGGTATGGCTGGTAATGTTACTGCATTTAATACAGTATGGACATTTGATATTTATCAGCCTTATATCAATAAAGGAGCATCAGATAAACATTATCTTCTGGTTGGTAAATTAGCCACTGTCTTTGGCATCCTGGCATCTATAGGAACTGCATACCTGGCAAAAGGATTTAATAATATAATGGACTTTCTCCAGCTTGTTTTTGGTTTTGTGAACGCCCCTCTGTTTGCCACATTTTTTCTTGGCATGTTTTGGAAGCGCACAACTGGTCATGGCGCATTTTGGGGATTGCTTTCAGGCACCTTGGCTGCAACACTTACCTATGCCCTCACCCTTGCTGAAAATAAGGGCGGGTGGTTTGGGTTTACATTATACACATTTGATTCAAGCATGGGACAGGCTTTTATGATTGCATTGGTTGCCTTTATTGTTTGTCTTACCATATCTGTTTTTATCAGTCTTTTTACAACACCTAAGGAAGACAACGACCTTAAAGGCCTGGTTTACAGTCTGACCGAAAGAACTGTCACAAAAGCAGGAAAATGGTATCAGAGTGAAAAAACGCTGGCTGTAATTGTACTTTCACTCATGCTTATCTTATCGTTTATCTTCAGATAATAAAATGAACAGTAAACTTTATAACCTTCAGTTTGTCATTGGTGTCTTCTTTTGTATAATAGGATCAATCGTACTTATAACATCTTTTTATTACCGCTCTGCTAACGGAAATATGCAGGCCACCGGCCAGCCCGTACTACCAGTAAATTTATTTAGCGGCGCCGGACTTTTATCTTTTGGATCAATTATGTTAATTAGTTTTTTTATTTACTTTAAAAAAGAAAACACAGAATAGTATGGAAACGAATGGTATGATTACAGAAGATCAGCGTCTTTTCTTTAAGGAAAACGGATATGTAGTGATCGAGAATATATTAAGCGCAGAAGAAGTAGAAATATACCGTAAATTATACAGTGAGTTTTTGTCCGGTAAAATCGATGTAGGAAAAAACAGGTCAGACCTGGGAGAAAATCTGGGAGAAAGTGTAAAGGTTGAAAATATTACTCAGATTATGTGGCCAAGCAGCTTCGTTCCAGGCCTTTCAAGTATGCCATACCATGAAAAAGCACTGGTAATTGCCCGTCAGTTAATGGGCGATGATATTGAGATGGACTTTGATATGTTAATAAACAAGGCGCCACATACCAATACGATCACGCCCTGGCATCAGGATGCGGCATACTGGATTGATCTCCCCGATAAACGTGCAGCAAGCTGCTGGCTGGCACTTGACGAGGCAACGCTTGAAAATGGATGTATGTGGTTTGTTCCAGGTTCAAATAAAATGGAAGTGCGTAAACACAGGTATGCCGGCAAGGAAGGCGGCGCATTGGTTTGCGATGCCCTGGAAGAAGAGGGTGTTGGTATTCCTTTATCACCGGGATCATGCACGTTTCACAGCGGTCAGACGCTGCATTACAGCAGAGGCAATTCAACAGAAAGTCAGAGAAGGGCTTTTATAATAAATTACCGTCCCCAAAAAATGATAGAACTTGAACGATCCAAAGGCTTTGATCATGGGAAAACAGGTACCGACAGGTCATTAAAAAACGATTCTGCACTTAAGTAATTTATTTGTTATTACCTTACTGGATGAATCTTACACGTTGTTCCAGCGTATTTATCCTGGGTCTTTGCGCAGTAGCTGCTTTGGCACAAACAAAGCAGCAGCATCCTTTATTTACAAAGGATCTTGTCATCTATGAGGTAGCCACTAAATCCTTTACAAGTCCTGCAGGTCCTGAAAGCGGTACATTTCGCAGTACAGCCGCAAGGTTACCATACCTGAAAAACTTAGGAATAAACTGCATCTGGCTCACAGGCCATAATCTGGCAGATAACAAACACTTTTATGGAATCTGGACACAGTATGCTGTGATTCGGCCCGATTCTTTGGAGCCTTCCCTTGGAACTCCGCAGGAGTTTAACGCACTTATCAAAACCGCCCATGAGAATGGTATAAAAATCGTTCTTGACGTAATTACGCATGGTGTAATGGCCAACAGCTCATTGATCAGCCAGCATCCGGGCTGGTTTAAAGGCGGCTCCTGGGGAATGACCGATTATGACTGGAAAGGAAACCATAAGGACCTTGATGCCTGGTGGGTAAAGACCTGGACCGACTACGTACTCAAGTATGATGTGGATGGTTTCAGACTTGATGTAAGCATATACCGGCCTGATTTATGGAAAAGGATAAAAGAAGAGTGTGCACAGGCCAGAAAACCGATTTTTGTTCTGGATGAAGGAAGTGATCCCTTTTCTGAAGGGGCCTTTGATTTTTATCAGCATCATGCCCGGTTTATGGATCACAAAGATCCTGTAATGGACAGTTCCAGTTTATACCTTACCGATGTTGCCAGTTATTTTCAACGTGATACGGCAAGTCAGAATTTTTATTATTCTATACAGCTGAGCTGTCACGATAACGGCTGGACAAGTTTCCCCCCGGGTGTAAACCCCTATGTTGCTGAAGGAAGCCGAAGTTTATTCGGCTATTCATGCCTGTTTACTCCTTCAATTCCTGTTTTTATGAGCGGTGAAGAGTTCAACGCCGATTATGTCCCATTGCCGCGACTGTCTCCCGATCTCTTTAGTAAGTCCAGACCGGGAGACAGCAGCAGGTGGCTCTATGGGTCCTGGATGAAATGGGATCAGCTTGAGGATCCAAACAAAAGAGCGATGTTTAACGATGTAAAGCATATGCTGGCTATAAGAGACGCTGAAAAGGATATTATTCATGCTTTTCAGCCAGGTGATAAACAAAAAAATATTCTTCCGGCTTTTGTGAGAAAAAGTCCTGAAATGGTACCAGTTCCATACATGATGTGGAATAAGAATACAGCGCTTCTCATCGCATCAAATCCCATGACAGAAAAAGATAAGGAAATGATCATTGACCTGCCACTGAATAAAGCCAGGCTTACTTACAAAACGTATAAAGTAAGTAACCTTTGGGAAGGCTCACAACCGGTTATCATGAAAGCAGCCGATCTTCGTTTTTTTAAAGTGTTTATTAAAAAGGATAAAACGCCAAAGGGTGGCCTGGCTGTTTATAAGTTTGAAGGAATTTAATAGTATGAGCTCAAGACGGTTATTCATTCAAAAAGCTTCAGGTTTACTGGGCGGAAGTCTGTTCCTTTCTGCTGCTCACCAGAGTTCATTTACCTTGCATGATAAACATGCGGCACCCAGTGATCAGGTAAATATTGGAGCGATAGGGATTAATGGTATGGGTTGGGATAATGTTCTGGCGGCCTTAAAAATTCAGGGGGTAAAGCTTGTTGCCCTATGTGAGGTGGATAAAAATGTGATAGCCAGACGCCTTGCTGAACTGGTAAAACTAAATGTTGATGTATCCAAGATTAAACTATTTGCCGACTACCGCAGCTTGCTCGATCTTAAAGAGGTAGATGCTGTAATCATTGGCACACCTGATCACTGGCATGCCTTGATTATGATACATGCTGTGCAGGCTGGAAAGGATGTATATGTTGAAAAGCCAGGAGGAAACTCGATCATTGAATGCCAGACTATGGTTAAAGCTGCACAGCGCTATGATAAAATTGTACAGGGGGGCAGTGGCAGCGCAGCCAGCAGCATTTTAGGGATGCGGTCGAATTCGTACATAGCGGTCAGCTTGGGAATATAAGAACTGTTAAAGTATGGTGTTACCAGGGATGGATGCGGCCGGCAGAAGTTGTTCCTGATACTGCACCGCCTACAGGAGTAGATTATAAAACCTGGCTTGGTCCTGCTGAAACTAGGCGGGAGCACCATCAGACGTCAAAGTCCAACTTGTTGTGCGCTTTACCTTCTCAAGGGTCATATTAGCCAGACTAAATGAATCGATTCTTTGAAAACCCAGGATAAATTGGGAAAAAAGGCTACATGGCACTTTCTGCCGTTCTGTTAGATTACTCCATCATCGGTTATCTGTCAAAGAATCCAATGAGTGACAGGACAGCGTCTGCTTAATATATACTACTTAACATAATGTTAATTATGTGACAAATAAGTAGCTGGCGTTAGCGGGTTAATTTTAGACTTCTCTAAATCCCTGCCACTTATGTTTTGCTAGGTGTTGCCAGGGAAAGCCTATTGGCTTTGCCTGTAACAGTCCAGGAACTAATACGATTGTATGAATTTAGTGACCATGACCTGTCTATAATGGGGTAATCTAAAAGAACGGAGAGAAAGCGCCATGGAACCCTATTTTCCTAATTCATCCTGGGTTTTCAGCAATCGCTTCCATTTCGTCTAGTGGAAATGGCCCTTCAGAAAGTGAAGCA
>JAABUX010010510.1_pt1 | contig 10322 bp, 7 predicted proteins | sample 5561851 | NCBI WGS metagenome assembly JAABUX01 (sample SAMN10711883, study PRJNA513361) | rock metagenome | isolation source: Antarctica rocks | place: Antarctica: Victoria Land, Richard Nunatak red sandstone | collected 2016-01-03 | reverse complement strand
GCTCCCAGCCCATCGCGCGATAGACCTGGATTTGCCGGAACGTGTTGGTCATGTGGTCGTCGCCGCGGATGACGTGGGTCAGCGCCATGTCGTGGTCGTCCACCACCACCGCGTGCAGGTAGGTCGGCGTGCCGTCGCTGCGCAGGATCACCATGTCGTCCAGCTCGGCGTTGGCGACGCGGACCGGGCCTTGCACGAGGTCGTCCACCACCGTCTCGCCCTCCTGCGGGGCCTTCAGCCGGATCGAGAACGGCGCGTCCGGCGACGGGGCCTCGGCGGCGCGGTCACGCCAGCGCCCGTCGTAGCGTGGCGCGCGGCCCTCGGCGACGGCCTGCTCCCGCATCGCCTTCAGCTCCTCCGCCGTGCAGTAGCAGCGATAGGCATGCCCGGCGTCGAGCATGGCGCGCGCGACCTCCGCGTGGCGCGCGGCCCGGGTGGACTGGAACACCGGCGGCTCGTCCGGGTCGAGGCCGAGCCAGTGCAGGCCGTCGAAGATCGCCTGGGTGGCGGCCTCGGTGCTGCGGGCGCGGTCGGTGTCCTCGATCCGCAGCAGGAACGCGCCGCCGTGATGGCGGGCGAACAGGTAGTTGAACAGGGCGGTGCGGGCGCCGCCGATGTGCAGCAAGCCGGTCGGACTGGGGGCGAAACGGGTTCGGACGTTCATGACCGAGCGCATAGCACGCGCGGATGTGGCGTGGGGAGGGTTCGAGCGTTACCCTGGGCGCCTTGGGACAGGCAATCGCACAGGCGCGCGGCGTCGGGTTGGCTTGGGTTGGGCCGCTGCTGTCCCGTTGGGCGGCGGCCGAGCGGGGCCGGTTCGCGCCCTGGCTTGCCGTGGCGATGGCGGCCGGGGTCGTTTGGTTTTTCGACCTGTCGTCGGAACCAGCTTCTTGGACCGGCCCGGCGGCGCTCGCCGGCGCACTCGCGGCCGGGCGGCTCGCCGGGCGTCACGCGCCCGCGCGCATCGGGATGGCCATGGCCGCCGCGGTGGCGCTCGGATTCGCCTCCGCGCAGTTCGCGACCTGGCGCGCCCTTCCGCTGATGCCGTTGCCGGCCGGCGCCGAGTTCGTGACAGGCGTGGTCCGCAGCGTCGAGCGACTTCCAACCGGACGCCGCGTCACCCTCGCGGAACCGCGCCTCGACGCCGGCGGCCCGGCGCTGGACCGGACCATCCGCATCCGCCTTCGCGACACCGATGCGGTCGAGGTCGCGGCGGGGGACACGCTGCGGGTGCGGGCGCTGCTTCGGCCGCCGCCGCCGCCGGCCTACCCGGGCGGGTGGGACCTGCAGCGGGACGCGTTCTTCGCCGGGTCGGCCGGGTCCGGGTTCGCGATCGGCGCGGCGGAGCGGACCGTCCAAGCGGCGCCGAGCGGCGTAGCGCGAACGGTGCAGGCGCTGCGCGACGTGATCTCGGGGCGAATTCTCGAAGCCTTGCCCGGCGCGGACGGCGCGATCGCGGCCACCTTGCTGACCGGCACGGGGGCTGCAATCCCCCAAGCGGACCGGGCGGCGTTCCGCGACTCGGGATTGGCGCATCTTCTCGCCGTGGCCGGGCTGCACATCGGCATCGTGATGGGCCTGGCGATGGGCGCGGCCCGGTTCGGCTTCGCGCTGTCGGAGCGGGCCTCCCTGCATTGGCCCTGCAAGCAACTGGCCGCTGTCGCCGCGCTGGCGGTGGGGGCGGGCTACCTCGTGCTGACCGGCATGCACGTGCCGATCCTGCGCAGCTTCGCAATGGCCGCCCTGGTCACCCTCGGCATCATCCTCGGCCGCCGTGCCCTCTCGCTGCGAGGGCTGGCGCTGGCCGCGGTCGCGCTCATGCTGGCAACCCCGTGGGAGGTCGTGAGCGTCAGCTTCCAGATGAGCTTCTCCGCCGTGCTCGCCCTGATCGCGGGCTACGAGGCCCTGCAGCCGCTGCTCGCCCGTCTCCGCGGCACCGGTGGAGGCTTGCGGTGGTGGGCGCACCACATCGTCGCGTTGGCATTGACCAGCCTGCTCGCCGGCACCGCGTCCGCGCCGTTCGCCGCCTACCATTTCGGCCACTTCCAGCTTTATTTCATCCTTGCCAACCTGGTCGCGGTGCCGCTGACGGCGATGTGGGTCATGCCCGCCGGGCTCGCGGCGTTGGCGCTGATGCCGTTCGGGCTCGAGCGGATCGCACTGATCCCGATGGGCTGGGGCATCGACGTCATCTTCTGGATCGCGCGCCATGTCGCGGCACTTCCGGCGGCCACGATCGGCGTGGCGCATTTCCCCGCGTGGGGGTTGGCCTGCGCCGCGCTCGGGATCGCCTGGCTCGGGCTTTGGCGTACGCCGGTCCGGTTGGCGGGGCTGGCCGCCATTGTGGCGGGGCTGATGGCCGGGCTCATCAATCCCCCCGCCGATCTGCTCGTCTCCCCCGACGGACGCCTGATCGCCCTGCGCGGTCCGGACGGCGTGTTCATGCAGTCCCGGCCGGGACTGTCGCAGTTCTCGCGCGACGCCGAGCTGCAGTACTGGGGCGTTGAAGCCTCGGCGCCCTTCCCGGAATCCGGAGCGCCCGGCCCGGTACGGTGCGACGTCGCTGGCTGTTTTCTGCAGGGCAAGGCGGCGGCGATCTTCCTGGCCCGAAGCGGCAAGAAAGTGGACTGCGCCGCGATCAGCCTCGTGGTGTCGGCCGAGCCGGTGCGTGGCGTATGCCCGCCGGGCATCCCGGTCATCGACCGCTTCACCGTCTGGCGTGACGGCGCCCAGGCGGTGTGGTTCACACGAGATGGATTGACGATCCTATCCGACCGAACCGCGCGGGGGGGACCGGCTCTGGGTTCCGCCTCCGCCATCGCCCCGACGCGCATCGCCCGCATTGCCGATGGCGGCGAGCGAGACCTTGGGCGATCAGTAGCGCCGCAGCAGGCCTACCAGCCGGCCCTGCACCTTCACGCGGTCGGCGGGAAAGATGCGCGTCTCGTGCCGCGCGTTCGCCGGTTCCAGCGCGATCGAGTTGCCGCGCCGGCGCAACCGCTTCAGCGTCACCTCGATCTCGTCGACCAGCGCCACGACGATCTGGCCGCTATCGGCGGTCTCGCCCCGGCGGATGATGACGGTGTCGGCGTCGAAAATCCCGGCGTCGATCATCGAGTCGCCCGCAACCTCCAAGGCGTAGTGTTCGCCAGCGCCCAGCATCGCCAGCGGCACCTCGATGTGCGAGCTGTGGTCCCGCAACGCCTCGATCGGCTGTCCGGCAGCGATCCGGCCATACATCGGCAACTGCACCGCGCCCGCGTCGGCTGCCGCCCGCACGCCTGCCGGCTTCGCGCTGAAATTTCCCTGGATCACGTTTGGCGCGAAGCTTGGCGCCGCGACGTTCGCCTCGCGCATCGCCGGCATCGCCGCCATGTTCTCCGGCAGCCGCACCACCTCCAGCGCCCGCGCCCGGTGGTGGTGACGGCGCAGGAAGCCACGCTCCTCCAACGCCGATATCAGCCGATGGATACCGGACTTGGACCGGAGCTGTAGCGCCTCCTTCATCTCCTCGAAGCTGGGGGAGAACCCCGTCTCCCGCAGATGCCGGTCGATGAAGGTGAGCAGTTCGTGCTGCTTGCGGGTCAACATCGTCCGAACCCTTCCGTTATGTCCAGCGTATCCATTAAGCTCGTCGGTCCGTCTAAGGAACAAACGGGCAACCGGAAGCGTTCTATATTGGTTCTCTCGCGCCGGTCAAGACATCATCACACACCGAGCGTGCGCAGCCTCACGACGTCGACCAGCGCGCCGGTCGGGAGGGCCGGCGCGTGCGGCGGGCGCAGGATCAGCGCGTCGGCGCGGGCGAGCAGGCCCAGCAGCCCTGAATCCTGGCGGGCGAACGGGCGAACGCTGAGCCCCCCCGCAGCATCCAGCTCCAGAGTCGCGCGCAGATGGTCGGCGCGGTGATCGTTGACGCCCAGCGCCGCGGCCAGCGCCGCGCGCTCGGTCGGCGGCGCCACCGCCTCCAGACCCGACAGGACCTCGACGGCCGGCAGCAGGAACAGCACGGCGCAGATGATGGCCGAGACCGGGTTGCCGGGCAGCCCGAGCACCGGGACGGGTCCGAGGCGGCCATATAGCAGCGGCTTGCCGGGCCGCATCGCGATCCGCCAGAAATCCAGCTCGAACCCGCGCTCGGCGAGGCCCGACTGCACCAGGTCGTGGTCGCCGACGCTGGCGCCGCCCGTTGTCACCAGCAGGTCGATCCCGCTCAGCGCGTCCGCCACGGCCGCGATCGCCGACCGCTCATCGCGGGCGATGGGCATCACCACCGGGACGCCGCCCGCCGCCCGCACCATCGCCGCGAGGGCGTGCGCGTTGGAGCTGACGATGCCGCCGGAGCCGACCGGTTCACCCGGCATCGATATCTCGTCCCCGGTCGCCAGGATCGCGATCCGCGGCTGCCTGTGCACCGTCAGCCAGGGGTGGTTCGCGGCGGCGGCCAAGCCGATGTCACGGGCGTTCAAACGCCGCGCCGCCGACAGCACGAGATCGCCAGTGGCGAAATCCTGGCCGATTTGGCGAATGTGCCGCCCGGCCTGCGCCGCCTCCGTGATCGCAACGATCTCGCCACGGCGGTCGGCGTCCTCCTGCAGCACCACCGTATCGGCACCGGGCGGGACCACGCTGCCGGTGAACAGCCGCACCGCCTCGCCTGGACCGACGGCGCCTGCGAACGGGCGTCCGGCCGGCGCGCTGCCGACCACGCGAAGGGCGGCGCCGGCGTGAGCGTCGGCGGCCCGAACCGCGTAACCGTCCATCGCCGACACGTCGGCCGGCGGCTGCGTCAGTCGCGCGTGCACCGGCTGCGCCGTGACCCGGCCCCACGCCTCGGCCACCGACACCAATTCGGACGCCGTGGCGCGCAATGGGGCGAGGATGCGGGCGCGCGCCTCGGCGACGCTCAGCATCATGCCTGGGCGAACTCGCCCGACGCGCCGCCTGCCTTATGCACAACCCGAAGCCCATCGATCCGCATCGCGCGGTCGATGGCCTTGCACATGTCGTATATCGTCAGCGCGGCGACGCTGGCCGCGGTCAGCGCCTCCATCTCGACGCCGGTGCGGCCGGTCGTGCTGACGGTGGCCGTGATCTCGACCCCGTCGCCCGCCGGCTCCAGCTCCACTGTCACCGCGTCGATCGGCAGCGGGTGGCACAGCGGGATCAGTTCGGCCGTGCGCTTGGACGCCATGATGCCCGCCAGCCGCGCGGTGCCCAGGACGTCACCTTTCTTGGCCGCGCCGGCCGCGACGGTCGCGAGCGTCGCGGCCGCCATCACCACCCGCACCCGCGCGGTCGCCGTCCGTGCCGTCATGGGCTTTTCCGACACGTCGACCATCACGGCCTGGCCGCGCGCATCGAAATGTGTGAGGCCGCTCATGCGCCGGTCCCGAGCAGCGCGTGCACCGCCGCGCCGACATCGTCCTGCCGAAGCAGGCTCTCGCCGACCAGCAGGCACTGCGCGCCCACGTCGCCGACCCGGCGCACGTCCTCGCGGGTGCAGATGCCGCTCTCGGTGATCAGGATGCGATCGGGCGTCACGAACTCCGCGAGGTCTATCGTGGTTTGAATATCGGTGCGCAAGGTCTTGAGATCGCGGTTGTTGATCCCGATCAGCGGCGTCTGCAGCCCGAGCGCGCGGTCCAGCTCGGCCCGGCTGTGCACCTCGACCAGCACATCGAGGTCGAGCGAGCGCGCGGCGTCCTCCAGCTCGACCGCCTGCGCGTTGGACAGCGCGGCCATGATCAGCAGGATGCAGTCCGCCCCCATCGCCCGGCTCTCGTAGACTTGCCAGGGGTCGAGCATGAAATCCTTCCGCAGCACCGGCAGCTTCACCGCGGCGCGGGCGGCTCGCAGGTCGGCGGCCGATCCTTGGAAGTGCGGGCCATCGGTGAGCACGGACAAACAGGTCGCGCCGGCATCGGCGTAGGCGCGGGCGAGGGTGGCCGGGTCGAACGCGGCACGGATCAGGCCGCCGGAGGGGGAGGCTTTCTTGATCTCCGCGATCAATCCGCGCCGGCCCGACACGACCATGTCCTTCAAGGCCTGCCCGAACCCGCGCGGCGGCTCATGACGTGCGGCGATTTGACTGCGCAGCACCCCGATCGGCGCCGCCGCGCGACGGCTTTGCAACTCGTGCAGCGTGTCGGCGCAGATGCGCGACAGGGCGTCTGGAAACGCAATATCCATCATGGCTCCATCCCTGAAGTGGCATGTCTCAGTCGCGCCAACGCGGCAAACGCCAAACCGCCATCCAACGCCGTCGCCGCCATCGCCGCGGCGGCCATCAAGCTATCCGCCCGGTCCGCGATCATCAATGCGGCTGCGGCGTTCAGCACGACCGTGTCGCGATATGGACCGGTCGCCCCAAGCAGCAACGCTTCGAGCGCCGCCGCGTTCTCCGGCGCGTCCCCGCCCCGGATCGCCTCGATCGGCGCGCGCGGCAGTCCGGCGTCCTCCGGCACGATGTCGAACGCGCGGGTTGTTCCCTGCCGCCACTCGACCACCTGGCTGGGGCCGGCGACCGTCAATTCGTCGAGGCCGGCCCCGTGCACCACCCAGGCCCGCTCCGTCCCGAGCATCCCCAGCGTCTCCGCCATCGGGCGCGCCCAGGCCGGGTCGAACACGCCGGTCAACTGCCGGCGCACCCGGGCCGGGTTCGCGAGCGGGCCGAGCAGGTTGAAGATCGTCCGCGTGCCGAGTTCCACCCGCGGCCCGGCGGCGTGACGCAGCGCCGCGTGATGCCGGGGCGCGAACAGGAACACGCAGCCCGCCTCCCGCAGGATGGCGGACAGCCGGTCCAGGCCGACATCCACGTTGACGCCGAGTGCCGTCAGCACATCGGCCCCGCCCGTGCGCGACGACAGCGCGCGGTTGCCGTGCTTGGCGACCGGCACGCCCAGCCCCGCCAGCACGAAGGCGACGGCGGTGGACACGTTCAGCGTGCCGGCGTTGTCGCCGCCGGTGCCGCACACGTCGATGGCCCCGTCCGGAGCCTCGACCGGAATCATGCGCGCCCGCATCGCCCGAACGGCGCCCGTCAACTCGGCGACGGTTTCGCCGCGCAGGCGCATCATCATCAACAGGCCGGCGATCTGCGCCGGCGTCGCCTCGCCCGACATGATGACGCCGAACGCGCTCTCCGCTTCGTCGGCCGACAAGGTGTCGCCCTGGGCCAGCCGCGCAATGACCGGCTTGAGGTTGGCCGACACCGCCGGGTCAGGCGGCGCGTGCGGGCGCGTTGGCGCCGGACGCGAGCGCCACGAAGTTCGCCAGGATGGCATGGCCGTGCTGGGACGCGATGCTTTCCGGGTGGAACTGCACGCCGAACACCGGTAGCGCGCGGTGCCTTAATCCCATCACCAGCCCGTCCCCGGTCCAGGCGGTCACCTCCAGGGTTTCCGGCAGGCTCGCGCGCTCGACGATCAGGCTGTGGTAGCGCGTCGCCTCGAACGGCGTGGGCAGGCCGGCGAAAATGTCGGTTCCGGCGTGCTCGACGCGGCCGACCTTGCCGTGCATCGGGACGGGCGCGCGCCGCACGACCCCGCCGAACGCCTGGCCGATGGCCTGGTGCCCGAGGCACACCCCCAGCACCGGGATGCGGCCCGCGGCGGCTGCGATCAGGTCCAGGCAGATGCCGGCCTCGTTGGGCGTGCAGGGCCCCGGCGAGAGCACGATCGCGTCCGGCGCCATCGCCATCGCCTGCTCGACCGACAGCGCATCGTTGCGCCAGACCTCGCACGCCGCGCCGACCTCGCCGAGGACGTGGAGCAGGTTGAAGGTGAAGCTGTCGTAGTTGTCGATGAGCAGGATTTTCGACGCGCGCATGGAGCACTTTCTGCGCGGCGGCGAACGACCGGTCAACACCGGAGCGGCGCGCCGTCAGTTCGTGGTGGGCGTCCCGTCGTCAGCCGGGCCCGTCGGACCTCAGGCAATGCCAGGAGTGGCTGTCGAGCCGATGCCGCACGCTCGATGAAACCGCAGGCTCTACTGTCCTAAGCCGGCGTGGCGGGTGACGTGGCTCAGCACCAGCGTCTGCCGGCTGTCGTCCAACGCGGCGTATAGAAGGCGCTGTAGGTCGCCGATCGCGTTCGCCGGCACTACGTCGCGCTCCACCACCAGCCGCCGGCTGACATGAAGGTCGCCATCTGCCCACGCGTACTTGGCCTCGAACCGGCCGACCCCGTTGGTCACCGAAACAGTGGGCGGCAGTTGGGCCGGGACCATCCCTGGCGGCAACGTCAGCGTGACGTCCCACTGGTCGTCGAACGCGCCCGCCAGCATCGGGAACGCCCGAGGCCGCCCGGCATCCTTGACGAGTTGCCGCAACCGTCCGACCTGCTGGAAATCGATCCCGCTCGGCACCTGCAGGAACGTCCATTCGGGGCCTACCAGCATCGCGTGGGGACTATGCCACTCCGCCTCAACCGTCAGCGGTTGCTCAAGGTCGCGCGGATCGGTGCTCTCGATCGTCCCGGACCCGCCCTCCGGCGTGCTCGCGAGCAACTGGCCCGCGAGCGCCTCTCCGGACTCGGCGTTGGCCAGGGTGCTGCGGACGCTGCTCTCGATGGTGGGCGACATCGTCATCGCGACCGTGCCGGTGGCCGAGCCATCGGCGGCGAATACCTGACGGCTTTCGACCCGGTAGCGGTAGTTCTCCGGCTGGCTCGGCGGCGTCACCGCCACTCGTCCAGCGGCACTCGCGATCACCACGGTCTTACCCTCGAGCCGGTGATCCAGCGTGCCGAACCCGGCATAGGGGTTCGTCGGATTGGCATACACGTCGAACGCGGGCAGATAGATCATCACGTGGTTGAACGAAAAAGGCGTCTGCAGCGGCAACGACCGATAGCGGGTGCCCCAATCGACCAGCGCCGGCTCCGACTCGATGCCACGCGCAGCCAGCAGAGCTTGCATCAGCGCGACATGGTCCTTGCAATCCCCGTAGCCGCGGCTGACTACCTCGCCGGCGGGATGCGGCACCCAGCCGGCATTGGTGTCGAGATACACCGCGACATAGCGGATGTTGGACGTCACCCAATCATAGATCCCCTCCGCGGCCGCGCGGCCGGTCCGGTCGCCCACGATGCGAGCCGCCAACGCCGCCAGCTCTGGCGTGACCGCCGATTGGGGCGCCGCGTGATCGTGGTAGATCGCGCCGATGCTCTCCCAATCCGGCAGGCTGGACAGCAGGAACAGCGGCTGGAAATCGCTGGTGCTCACCGCACTGGTTTCGGCCGGACGGGCGGCAAGATCGCCGATGCTGGCGGCGATATGGGTGACGCCCCTCTCATGCGTCTCGGTTGTGGACCAGTCGCCGCGCGCCGTCCAGTGCAGCTCCAACCCGGCCGGCGCCGTCACGTCCACGCGTATCTCACGCGATTCCAGATCCACCCGCGGCTGCTCCCAGACGTTGAAGCCCAGCATCTCCGGCCGGCGCTGGACGATGTGGAGCGTCACATGCGTCTGGCTGCCGCCGCGCAGTTGCGGGAACACGACCGAGATCGTCTGGGCGGAGGTGAAGCCAGGGGCGTTCTGGGCGGCCGCTGAGGGCCGGGTGAACATGCCGCCCGGCCCCACCTGCACGCGTGAGCCATCCGGCTCGGTGACGTAGGCGTCCACGACCTCGACGGTTTGCGACGCCGGGTCGAAAGTCCAGTTGAAGCGGTTGAACTGTTGGATGCCGCGCGCGGTCAGCACCGTCACGTCCTGCTCCAGCGTTTCCGTCCAGGTTCGGTCCGCGGCGACGGCGTAGCTGGCGGCCCAGCAATCCAGCCGGGCGGATTGGGCGGCGGCCGGCTGCGCGATGCCGAGGATCAAGGCCAGCAGCACGAGACAGCGCATCATGACGGGGCCTTTCCGGCGGCGAAGCGAATGGCTTCCTCGGCGGCGCGGAACAGCGCGCGGGCCTTCTGCCGGGTCTCCTCGAACTCGGCCTCGGGGGTGCTGTCGGCGACGACCCCGCCGCCGGCCTGGACGTACATCACGCCGTCCTTCACCACCGCCGTGCGCAGCCCGATGCAGGTGTCCATCGTGCCGTTCGCCGCGAAATACCCGATGCACCCGGCGTAGATGCCGCGCCGGCTCGGCTCCAGCTCCTCGATGATCTCCATGGCGCGGATCTTGGGCGCGCCCGTCAGCGTCCCCGCCGGGAAACCCGCCACCAGCGCGTCCAACGCGTCGAGTCCCGGGCGCAGCCGGCCCTCCACGTTGGACGAGATGTGCATGACGTGGCTGAACCGCTCGATGGCGAAGCTTTCGGTCACCTTCACGCTGCCGATCTCCGCCACCCGGCCCACGTCGTTGCGGCCGAGGTCGAG
>JAABUX010010507.1_pt1 | contig 10325 bp, 14 predicted proteins | sample 5561851 | NCBI WGS metagenome assembly JAABUX01 (sample SAMN10711883, study PRJNA513361) | rock metagenome | isolation source: Antarctica rocks | place: Antarctica: Victoria Land, Richard Nunatak red sandstone | collected 2016-01-03 | reverse complement strand
GCCTCCTCTGCCGCGCGGCGCGCCTGGCGGACCTGCCGGGCGCCGCGTGCGGGCCGCCGCTTGGCGGCGCCCTGGGGGCTGCCAAGCACACGGAATCGCAACTTTGCCAGCCTGTGCGGGGACGCTTGACAAGCCCATGCGTGCCGAGCGCGCCCAAAACCCTTGTCTGCCGGGTGTTCTTGCCGGGGCCCCGGGCCGCGTGCGCGCCACACCCCGCGGACGCCCTGCCAGCCGGCACCTGCAGATCGCATCGGCAGCCCTGAGGCGGCGGCGCAGCAGACGAACTTAGTCATATGGGGTGAGGGGCCCGAGCGACATGCACCTCGCCCTCGCCGGCGTCCAGGTCGCGCCGGCGCTGGTCCAGCGCGCGCCGCTCGGCGCCCAGCTGCGCCTCGCGCTGCTCCGCATCGGCCTCCCGGCGCGCCGCCGCCGCCGCCTCCGCCTCCGCCGCAGCCTGCGGGCGACATCTGTGTGAGGAGAGGCGCTGCAAGCACACTGGCTGCTATCCAGTAGCTGCTAGAGCATGGCATGTCGCAGGCATGCTGCGCGCCTGCGACACATCGCATGATCCCTCTGATGAAGCTTGCCCATGCTCACGGGGCCCGTCGTGTGACGACAGCCGCCCGCCCTGCACTCAGGTCATGCAGTGCGCCGCCGATGCGGCCGCTAGGGGCGGGGCGAGCGCGCGCCTGGCGCGCCGTCAGCGCCGCGTCGCGCTCGGCGGCGCCGCGGGCAGCGTCCGCAGCGGCCGCCTCGCGCGCGGCCAGCGCGGTCTCGCGCTCCGCGACAGCCCTCTGAGCCGCGCGGGCGCGCGCGCTGTCAGGAGCGCAGCCCCGTGACACCAACACGGTCCTCTTGAGGGGCAAACCTGGCGCGGGTGCCCTGCAGGTGTGCGCCCGGTGATAGGACGGCCCAGGCTTGCCAGAGGCCGCGCCGCATGGCCTCACAAGCCGCATGAACAAGGTGAGAGCGACGCGCTCTGCGCGCTCTCCGCATGCCCCTGGTGAGCTCCCCATGGCAGGCACGGCCCGTCCATGCACCCACAGACCTAATCCTAACCCTATCCTATACTGACTGCCTCCCTCCCCCGGGCGGCGGCGCGCGCGCCTCCATGTCCGCGCGCGCGCTCGCCAGCTCGCCGCGCTGCGCCTCCAGGCGCGCCTGCCACTCGGACAGCGCGCGCTCGCGCTCGCCGATCTGCCGCAGCGCCTCCGCGCAGAATCGCTGCTTCCAGGCGGCCAGCTCGTCCTCGTGCGCGGCCACCTCCTGGACGCGCGCCTGCGGCGCATGGGCAGGGTCAGGGTAGGGTTGGATAGGGTCTGGCGCCCCAGGCAGCGGCGCGCAGCGTCGCCACACAGGCCCCGGTGATGTCGCCGGCGTCACTGTCACGGGCGCGCCAGCCCTCGTCCTCTGCTGTACAAGAATTGTGGTTCGATGTGGCGGCATGGCGGCGCTCCCGCAAGCGCGTGCTCAGACCAAATCATCCGGCGAGCGCATCACCAGACCAGGCCAGCCTTCCTTTACTTTCCCATGGTGCTGCGGCGGGCCGCGGGAGCCGCGACCTTGAGCTGGTCGCGCTCGGCCTCCAGGCCCAACTGCGCGCGCGCGAGCGCGGCGGCCTCGCCCTCCAGCCGCACCTGCTGCGAACCCTAACAAACCCTAAACCCCATTTCGTTCCCCTCAGTAGCGGGCCGCAGCAAGGCCGCGACCTTGAGCTGGTCGCGCTCGGCCTCCACGCCGAGCTGCGCGCGCGCGAGCGCGGCGGCCTCGCCCTCCAGCCGCGCCTGCTGCTCCGCCGCCGCGGCGCCCGCGCCGGCCGCGCGCTCCGCCGCGGCCGCGGCCCGCGCGGCGTCCGCCTGCGCCGGGCGGCCCCGCGCTCGGACCGGCGGACATGCACTGACCAGCGCAGCGCCGGCGGCGCCTTGGGCCAGCTGCGGCCGCTGCGGCTCGGAGCCCGCCCCCGTGCTGCGGAGCATGCGCTTGCAGGCTCGGGCATGCAGGCAGTCCGCAGCAGGCGCGCCGCGCGCATGCGGGGGCGCGGGCAGCGCGCCTCGAGCGCGCGCTGGCGCGCGTCCAGCGCGGCGGCCTGCTCCGCCGCGGCCGCCTCCCAGTCGCCCACGCGCTGCTGGTGCCGGGCGAGCAGGCCCTCCACCTGCGCCCGCACGGCGTCCGCCTCCGCCGCCGCGCCCGCCTTGGCCGCCTGCCGCGCTTCACTCCTCAGTAAGCTGCCCTTCCCCTGCGTCCGTACGGCATTCGCCTCGGCTGCAGTTGCCGTCTTGGCCGCCTGCGGCACTGCACACGGCAGCAAACCCTCTGGTCAGCCCTTCCCCTGCGCCCGCGGCGTCTCCGGCCAAAACCGCTGCCCTGGCTGCCTGCGGCCCTGCACCCCTCAGCAAGCCCCCTGGCCAGCCCTCCTCCTGCGCTCGCACGAGCGTTCCCCTCTGCCAAAAAGATTACCCAACGCCTTGGCCGCCTGCGGCGCTCCACCCCTCAGCAAAAGCCTCTGGCCAGCCCTCCCCCAGCGCCCGCACGGCATCCGCCTCAGCCAACACCGCCGCCCTGCGGCGTTGCTCCTTGCAGCCCTCACAGGCAGCGCCTCGCCTCCGGCATGTCAGCGCAGCGGCGACCTTCCTGCAAAACCTGCAGCCCATAGGTGGCGCTGAGCCCATGGCACCGGGGCGCGTGGCCCCATGCGCGCGCGGCCCGCCAGGCAAGCTATAGCACGCCCCGCTCGACCCGCCGCAGGAGCGCGCCTCGATGCTGGCGAGCAGCGCGGCGCGCTCGGCCTCCAGCGGCGCCCGCTCGGCGCGCGCGCCCGCCAGCCGCCGCGCGTGCTCCGCACGCGCTGCTGACAGCTCGCGCTCGGCAGCCTCGCGGGACGCCTCCAGGCGCTGCCGCTCCTGCTCGGCGGCCGCCGCGGCCGCCCGGGACGCCGCCGCGGCCTCGCGCGACGCCTGCGGCCACCCCGTATAGGCGTGTGTTATTGCCTGCGCAGTGACTTTGGCTGGGGATGTGACCATGGATGGACAGTATTGCACAGCAAGTGGCATGGCCTGCCGACCTGTTAAGACGCCGTCCCCGCGCAGCCAAGCGTCCCAAACACGGGACATGTCGCGGCGCCCCGCACGCCGCCCAGCCGGCTGAGGACCACTGCGGCGGGCCGCCCGCGTGTCTGGGGGCTGCGCGCCCGCGCGGCGGCAGCCTCCTCGCCGCGGTGGCGTTCGGCCGCGGCGCGCGCATCCTCTGCCTCGGCGCGCAGGCGGGCGGCGCCCTGGGCGAGCGCCTCGCTGCCCGCCTGGTCGGCGCGCAGCTGCCGGCGCGCCTCGGCCGCCGCGGCCTGGGCCTGCCGCAGCTCGGCGGCCGCGCGCGCGCGCTCCTGCGCGGGGTGAGCGATGAAAACGCTGCGACCGATGGACGCGCATATGAGCAGAATGCATGCGGGCTGGAGCAGGCATGCGCTTTTGGCCCCCCGCGAGGAGCTCGGCTGTTGCTTTGGGTGGCCATGCTATGCTCTCTTTGTCAGCGGGCGCCGGCGCGCCTGCTCGTCCTGCGCCTGGCGCTGCGAGCGCTCCTCGTCGGCGCGGCGGGCATCATTTGCGGCGGCGGCCTCACGCGCGCGCAGCGCGCCCTCCCGCGCGGCCAGGTCCGCGTCGGCGCGCGCGCGCGCGGCGTCCGCCGCGCGCGCCCGCTCCGCCATGCGCCGTGCCTCGTCCTGGCGGCCCGCCGCGGGAGGCTTGGCTGCTGAGACGGCTGCATGTCTAGTTTTGTTGCGCGCCCATGCGGCATCCGGAGGCGCTCTTGGTGTCCCACAGTAATGAATTGGCACACAGACCTGAATCACAGATTTTCTGCAACTGAACAGCCATTCCGCCTGCACAGGGTCATGGCCCCCGCCTCCGGCAATGCCCCTCCGGCAATGGCCCTATGCAACTAAGCAGGCCCCGCCGGCTGCGCCGCACCTGGCAGCGCGCGCGCAGCGCCTCGGCCTCGGCGCGCGCGGCCTCGGCGCTCGCGGCCGCGGCCGCGATCACGCCCTCGCGGTCGGCCAGGCCGGCCTCGCGCTCCGCCGCGGCCGCCTCGCGCGCGGCCGCGCGCGCGGCCGCGGCGTCGGCCGCGGCAGCGCGCGCCTCGCGCTCCCGCCGCTCGCGCTGGGCCTGCACGCCGTCCCAAGGAGCCGGTTTGGATTAAGCAAGGTATATCACCCTAACCTATACCCTATACCCTATCCTCGCGCTCCCGGCGCTCGCGCTGGGCCTGCACGCCGTCCCAAGGAGCCGGCTTGGATGAAGCAAGTCATGGCGCCAGCTGGAGGAGGCGGCTGCCATGATCAGGCAGGCAGGGCTGACACCTGCCTGTCAGCGGTGGCAGCAGGCGCCACAGAGGGAGCCCAGAGCTTGCCGGGCATGCTCATACTCCGCCCTACCCTACAGACCGCCACGTCCACATAGCGTATCAACGCCGGCCGCCCAGGAGGCGCTCGCGTTCCCACGTTTCCGCCCGCATGCGCCCGCACTCCGTGAGCACGGCCCCAGGCGCGGGCGCCGCCGCCGCGGCCGCCGTCGCGCGCCGCGGCCGCCTGGCGGCGTCTGGCCGCGCGCCCCACCGCAGACGCGCCGTAGCATCCTGCTGCTCGTGCAGCGGTTCCTGCTGTTCAGCTGTCTGACATCAAGCAGGCTTGCTGCGCGCCCCTGCGCACCTGCGCAGCGAGCGAGCGCTCGCGCTCCTCAAGCGCGGCCTCACGCGCCGCCGCGGCCGCGGCGGTTGCGTCGGCGTGCGCTGCGCGCTCGCCGGCGCCGGCGTCTGCGCCGCGCCGGTCCGGCGGCGCCGCGCCCGTGTGCTCGGCGCCCTGCCTGCGCGCACGCACGCTGCACTCTCAGCGCCCTGCACGCGGTTGTAATCGCCGGCCTCGCCCCGGGCGGGCGCCCCCGCAGCGGCGCGCTTGCACACATGCTGCTGGCGCGCCCGGGCCTCCACCGCGGCGGTCTCCGTCGCCTGCGAGTGTGGCGGCTGCCCGCCCAGGAGCTCTCCGTGACCTGGCCCCAGCAGTGCATGCGGCACAGGGGCTAGATGACATGCGCGTGACCCTGACGGCCGACCTGCCCCAGACTGCAGCGTCAGCGCTCACGCATGGCGCCCAACACCCTCACGCCCCAATCGCAGTAAGCGCTGCCCTTGCGCCAGCTCTGCGGCCATGCATGCCGCTCGTCACCACGCTGCACATGTTTGCCGACCGTACTTTGTCACCCTACCCCAACCCGAGAGCGGGCGCCCGCCTGTCCAGCGACGCCAGGCTGCCGCGCGCGGCGTGCAGGTCGGCGGCGACCGCGGCCAGCTCGGCGCGCGCGGCCTGCGCGCCGGCGCGCGCGTCGGCCGCCGCGCGCGCGGCCGCGCCGCCCTCCGACGCCAGCGCCTCGCGCTTGCGCGCCCACGCCTCGGCCTCGGCCTGCACGCGGGGCGCCCCGGCGTGCGTCGCGCCCGGGCCGCGAGCGGCGCGCGCACGGGCACATCCGCGCGCGCCCCAGCCCCCCGCTCCCTGCCGCGCCCCCTGCTGCGCCGCGCAGGACGCGGCAGGCTGCCGGCCGGCGCGTCGTGGCGGGGACCCACCTTGAGCGCCTCGACCTCGGCCGCGTACTTGCGCCGCGCGCCGTCCGCGGCGGCGAGCACCACGTTGGTCGCCTCGGCCAGCACGCCGTTCTCGTCGCCGCCGCCGCCGCCGGGCCGCGCCGCCTCGCGGCCGGCCGCCGGCGGCTCGGCGGCGGCCGCAAAGACGCGGGACGCGGGCGGCGCGACGACGCCGTGCGCGCCCGCGCGCGCGGCCCACGACGCCGTGGCGGCGCTCCGCGGCTCGCGCTCCTGCGCGCAGGCAGAGCGCGCTCGCGCTTCAGACAGACAGAGTATCCGAGCGCGCTAGGTGCGCAGCCGCACCGCTCCCTTGGCAGGCAGCGCCAGAGGCTTGCTTGGCAGCCCCAGGGGCCGCGGGCGCACGTCCGGGCTGGGCGCGAAGCGGCGGCGCGCCGCCTCCAGCAGGCCGGCGCTGCGGCGCACGCCCTCGCCCTGCTCGCCGCCGCGCGCCGCCACCTTCTGCCCGAACGCCTGCCACTGCGCGCAGCCGGGCGCGCTGCTGATGCTGCACACACGCGAACTATACATCAAGATGGCCGCCGATAACCTGCACCACCTGCTGCAACACGCTGCTGCTGCAGAGCGGTGGCCGCAAGAGGGCACAGCAAGTAAGCCAAGCGTGAGCGCGGGCGCAACGGCAACTCTGCAGCGGTGTTTGAGCAGTGAAAGGGGATGTCTGCTGCCAGGCTGACAACCCCCAAGGAGTCAGACGGGAAGGAGAGGTGCTCAAGGTGCGCAAGCCACTTTGCAGAGAAGGGCGCCCGCGCTAGGCGTCTTGCTTCGGGGGCGGTTGCAGCCCCGCGGAAGCGCACCTGGGACTCGAGCTCCTGGAACTTGGTGAGCGCCTGCTGCGCGGACCTGGCAGACGGCCCGCCCTGGTCGGCCATCCGCTCACAAGGGCTGTCGCACCTGATGTGTCACAGCAGGGGATTTTGCATGACCACCAGGACCAGTACCACCGCTCAACCCGTCTCCGCAGCTTCAACGAGCTACTACAGATCACATCTGCTTATGGCGAAAGAGAAGGCAAGAAAGCCTATCAGGGTTCAGCAAACAGGCTGGCCCGAGGAACACGAGCTGCTGGAGTTACTATCACAGCTCGTAGAGCGTTGTCGCACAAAGGCAGACATCCTAGCCCCTGTGTGCGCTCAGCGAGCTCGCCGCGACCTTGTGCCGAAGATCTGTGGCTTAGATTGTTTGGCTGCAGCCGGCGGCAGCGCTTGATCTCAGCCTGGCCCGGGCACGCGCGCTTCGCGGGGGCGGGGTGGACGTGCGGGGCGCCGCTGCGCGGGGAGTGGCCGTGGAGCGCACACACCCAGCACCACCCGTGTGCGGAGAGCGCACAGCACATGGCCAAGGTCCGCCGGCGCTGAGATGCACTGCATGAGGCTGCTGAAGCCTGTTCCGTCGGCAAACCGTGTCAGCTGCAGCCACAGGTGCTCACCCGCTTACTGCGTGCGGCGCAGGCGTCCCGGCGCAGCCGACCAGCGTCAGCCGCCCCTCACCAGGATGCAGAGCAGGGCGGCGGCGAGGCACGCAGGCAGACGCCCCCGCCGCGCAGGTGCCAGAGCCTGGGCCTGGCGGCGGGCAGTGGCAGAGCGGCCAGCCCGGTTGCGGCAGAGGAACCCACGGTGCGCTGCGCGGCCAGCAGCACCGGGTGTTGCAGGAGCAGGAGCCGGGCTTGGCTGATAGCTCTATGTTGCTGTTCACTGTGATGAAAGCGCCCAGTCCTTGGGCGCGCAGACTGAGGCTGGTGGTCTGTTCCAGCTGGGCTGCGGCCTGCAGCCTACTGCGCCGCAACCAGCTCCCAGTTAGGGAGCTGCGTCTGAGCGCAGGCTTGGGCCGCACAGGGGCTGCAGGGCGAGTACGGGAGCGTGCTCATCCTCGTCGTGCTGTACATGATGCAGGGCGTCCCGCTCGGGCTGACCATGGGGGCCATGTGCGCGCCTCATTTCCCGCCCACACCTCACACCAGCCTCCTCCATGCGGCGCTCTGCACAGGCTGCGCGCTGTCGTGTGCGTGCGCACGCCGTATACGCAGGGAGCTGCGCCTTGCCCGACCAGAAGCCCTCTCTCCAGTCTGGCTGCAGGCACGCAGCACTGTCGCACCCTGCCGCAGGCGGGCTCGGCGCGAGCGCGCCGCTGAGGCGGCGCGGGGCCTGCGCAGGCCGTTCCTGCTGCAGGCGCGCGCGTCGTACACGGCGATCGGCGTGTTTAGCGTCGCGTCCTACCCCTACTCGTTTAAGCTGCTGTGGAGCCCGGTCGTTGACTCGGTGTACTCGCTCGCGTTTGGCCGGCGCAAGTCGTGGGTGGTGCGGGCCTAGCCTCAACCCTACCCTACCCTCTCCGCACACCCGCACAGCCCTGCGGCGGCTTGCTGACGCAGCGTAGGTGTCTCTTAAGACTCCCGCGCCTGCTGACCTGCTCATGCGAGAGCGACTGTGTCTGCTTTGACAGGCAAGTGCCTGTGGCGCAGCCAGCCCTGACTTGGGGCAGCGCAGCCCTTTCGCGCGTGCACTGTCTGCATCCCCAGACCGCAGAGCCGCCTCCGGCACAGACGCGCACGACGTCTGTGCAGCTCGTGTCTGCAGCCGCCGCACGCCGCTCTGGTTACGCCTGTGACGTGCTGCGCGCCCCGCGGCCGCCAGTGCAGGCGGTGGGGTGCGCGCTGATCCTTTGCGAGCCCTGGCTGAGCCGAGGCGTGCTGCATGCCACCATGCCCCAGCCTTCGCAGCACAAACAAAGCCGTGTGACCATGCGCGGCTGCGCGGCGCCCGCAGGTGCCCGTGCAGCTGGCCAGTGCGGTGCTGATGCTGCTGAGCGCCGGCTGGGCGGAGGCGCGGCTGAACGCGGCGAACATCGGGGCGATCACGGCGCTGTTCTTCTTCCTCGTGCTCCTGGCCGCCACGCAGGACATCGCCGTCGACGGCTGGGCGCTGACGCTGCTGTCGCGGCGCAACATCGGGCGCGCGCTGGCCCCGCGCGCGCCCGCACGGCGCCTTGCACTGCAGTGAGCGTGTCCACGATGCCGCGCGTTCATACGGCTGCACTCTTGAGCCTTTCAACCCTAACCCTACCATATCTGCGTGTAAGCCCGCATAGGGTCGGATAAGGCTAAGGTAAGGCCGCGCGAAACGGCACGCGCGCCACCTGCGCGCAGGTACGCATCCACCTGCCAGACGATCGGCATGAACCTGGGCTACTTCGCGTCGTTCACGGTGTTCCTGGCGCTGAACGACGCGGGCTTCTGCAACGCGCACCTGCGCCGGCACCCCGCCCCGGAGGGCCTGCTGCCGCTGGCGACGTACCTGCGCGCCTGGGGCTGGGCCTACCTGGCCATCACGCTGGCGATCGCGTACTTCAAGGCCGAGCGCAACTTCCAGCAGGGCGGTGCGCGGCCCGGCGCGTCAGCGGGCTGCGCGTGCATCGGCCGCTTGCGCGGCGGGGCTTCCGGGGCCTGCATGACGTCTTTGTGTCTGGTCACCGCCCCACCGCTTACCCCAGGGGTGCGGACGAGTCTCGTGCGTTAGTACGGAAATTCCTGTGTGAGCCTGGCGAGCCGAGCTTGGCTCGAGCTTGAAACCACAGGGCACATGCACTTGCAGGGACGAGCCATGGTCACTGGTACTTGGGTGGTAGGCTTTCCGAGCCTCGCCAATTTGGGCAGGAGGCAGCAGGTGAGGCCAAAAGGACCAAGGCCGGAGCGTGACGGGTCGCAGGGACCATAGGGACCATAGGGACCATGGGCACCAGGCCATGCTGAAGCGCCGTGGCGAGGCGCGCAGATGTGGAGGACGCGGGTGGCGAGGTCGCGGAGGGGCGCCGGGGCCTGCGCGCAGCGTACGAGCAGCTGGCCGGCGTGGCGGCGCTGCCAGCGGTGCGCGCCCTCGCCAGGGTCTGCGGCGGACCAGTGGGCGTCCTTTCATGTCCATGGGGGCGCTGTGCTCACGGTGGCGGTGTCTGTCGGCTGGGCGGGGGCCTTCTAGGCCTTGCCGAACGGGGCTGGTGCTGTGCAGCTGTCCCTGATGCAGGGTCTTCAATAGACACGGTAACCCGATGCATCGTGGCAGTCCTCAGGAGAGCCGGCTGGGCGCTCATCGCGCCCTGCCGCGCCCGCGCGGGCGCCGCATCGCTCCGCGCAGAGCTCACGCCGCGGCGCGCCCAGCGTCCCGCGCGGCCGCCGCCGGCCGATTCGGTGTCCGCCCGCACCCTGTCAGTGCAATGCAACTAGAGGCAACGCAGCTAACCCTGTAGGGCTGGCGCGGCAGGTGCGCGAGCTGGCGCTCGTGCTGCTGGTGTTCCGGCTGGGCGTGCTGCCGGCGGAGCAGGCCGCGCCGCTGAAGCTGCTGGAGAAGGGCGTGGCCAAGGAGGCGCTGGCCGGCCTGGCGCGCCGCCCGCCGTGTCAGGAAAAATGCGTTGGTAGGGGTAGGGTTGTAGGGTAGGGTCATATTCCCTACAGCCGTCGCGCGCGCCGGCACGGGACGGGCGTCGACCTCTTACTGGGTCGCCGGTGCCCAGGTCCTGCTGGCCTGGGTGGTGGTTGCCCCGCTGCCTGCCAGGCTTCAGATCTCACCCGCTGCGCGGGCCGCCCGCGCGCAGGTGCTGCTGGAGTTCCCGATCGAGGTGGTGTCGGCGCTGGTGGCCGGGCGCTGGGCGGCGCGCGCGAGCGCCGCGCGGCCCTTCCTGGCCGGCTACCGCCTGCG
>JAABUX010010506.1_pt1 | contig 10326 bp, 7 predicted proteins | sample 5561851 | NCBI WGS metagenome assembly JAABUX01 (sample SAMN10711883, study PRJNA513361) | rock metagenome | isolation source: Antarctica rocks | place: Antarctica: Victoria Land, Richard Nunatak red sandstone | collected 2016-01-03 | reverse complement strand
GGAAGCTCCTGATGAAGCAGGAGCCGGCCGGCGCCAACGCGCTCGTCGAGGAGGACATCATCTCGGCCGAGCAGGGCGTCTACCTGGAGGGGTGCGACCAGGGCCAGGGTCTCTTCATCGCGCAGGATCCCCAGGTGCGCCAGTACCAGCAGGTCGTGCCGATCTACGTCCAGCCCAGCAATCACATGCAGCCCTACTTGTCGAGTGACCACGCCGACGTCGGCGCCGCCGAGCAGGCGCGGGCCGCCGCGTCCGCGTCCGCGTAGAGCGTATCTACCAGACGCGGTCCACCGTCCGCCCCCGCCACCCACACGTCGTACGGCCGCCGCGGCCGAAGGAGCACACCATGTTCGCCCCCCTCCTGCCGCGTCCGGCCACCGTCTTCCCGCGTCGGGGCCACGGCACGGCCACCGCAGCCCCGACACCAACCCCCGAGACGCACCTTGCCATCATCACCCCGCCGCGCGCGTCGGCGGTACTCTGGCCGGCGCAGGCCGAATTCGTCGCCGGCCTGCGCGATACGGTAGACAGCGCCAATGGCGTCGCGCTCGAGATCGCCGGCCGCGGCTCCGAGGGTGTGCGCTACTACGCCCGCGCCGCCACGGCGCGCGACCTGCGCGCGCTCGAGCGCAAAGTCAGCACGGGGTATCCCAACGCGACAATCCGGCGCGTCACCGACCCGGCCGCCGACCCCGCGCGAGCCATGGCGGGACGGGACGCTGTGGCCCGCGAATTCCGCCTGCGCGGCCCCGTGGAGCGGCCGCTGCGCCCGGCGTTGGCCGAGGAGACCCCTCGCCAGATTCTGTCCCTCCTGCGCGACCTGCATCGGCTGCCCGAGGGCGTGACCGCCCTGTGCCAGCTGGTCATCTGGCCGGCGCCGGACGGGTGGGGTGAGCGCATCGAGGACGACGTCCACGCGCGCGACCTGCGCGCGCGCTCCGGCGGCGGCGAGGACGACGGTGTCGTCTCGCTCGTGTCCCCGCTGGCGCTGGCCGCGCTCCTGCCGCTGGCCGCGGCGGGCTCGGCCGTATACGCTTTCTATGCGTTCACGCGCAACCCGCTGCTCCTGGTCTTCGCGGCGCTGGCACTGCTCGCGTTCGCTGCCGGCGGCGTCGTCTACTGGCGCGCCCGGCGCGGCGCGCGCCGCGCCAACACCCGTCTGGCCGAGGCCAAGACGGCGTACCGCGGCTACACGGCGCGCTTGCGCGTCGCCGTGTCGGGTGGCGCGCCGGAGGACCGCGACGATGTCCTGGACGCGCTCACGGCGTCGTACGCCTCGTACGAGCAAGCCAACAGTAACGGCTTCGTCCATGCGCCGTGCGACCCCGCAGCGATGGTTCGGTTGGCGCCGCCGCGCGCGGACCGCTCCTTCCGACGTCCCCTGATGGTCCTCAACGCGGCGGAGATTGCCGCGCTCACGCGCTTGCCCGAGCCCGATGAGGACGCACCGGGGGTCCAGTTGCGGCTCAACCACATCTGCTATCCGTCGCATCCGTCGCATCAGCGCGGGTTGCCTATGGGCGTCGTCCCCCCCGACGATCCCGCCATGATCGGCGCCGGCCTGCCGTGCGACGCGCCTGAGCGGGACGATATGGTGCGGGTCTGCTTGCCCTACAGCGCGGTGGAGAAGGGGCACATGGTCGTGCTGGGCTCCACTGGTGGCGGCAAGAGCATCTTCATCGAGCGGCTCATCTACGCCCTTAAAGTCCTCGAACGCCGCCGCACGCAGGTCATCCTGTTCGACCCCCACGCGGACCTGGTGCGGAACATCCTGGGGTGGTTCCCTTTCAAGGGCGGGCCGACGCCGATCGTGCTCAACTTCGCCGACCCCGACTTCGCGTTCGGCTTCAACCCGCTCGACGTTACCATGCTCCGGCCCGACGAGCGGGTCGTGGGCAACCTGATCACGGCCTTCCAACGGCTCTTCGAGGGGGCCTGGGGCGGACGCATGGAGGACGCGTTCCGGTACGCCGTCGAGACGCTGCTGGAGGCCAACCACAGCATCGTCGACGCCGGCGGCGACCCGGGCAAGCAGTACACGATCCTGGACATCTCGGACCTCCTCGAGCTCCGGAGCTTCCGCCAGGACATCCTCAGGAAGCGCATCCGCAGCTACGACCTGCTCAAATACTGGCGCAATGAGTACGACGCGATGACGCCGCAGATGCACGAGGCGCAGATCAAGCCGGTGATCACCAAGATCGGCAAGATCCGGAGTATCCGCGCCACGCGGCGCGTGTTCGGCCAGCGCAAGAGCACAATCGTCCCGCGCCACCTGATCGATTCTGGGGCGAGTATCTTCATCGACTCCAACGAATGGGTGCTCTCGGCGGAGGGCGCCGCGCTGCTCGATTCGGTGCTGATCAACGAGTTTTGCGACGCGATCAGCGAACGCCCCAAAGGGGCGCCCGACTCGCTCCTCGTCGTCGACGAGTTCCAGCACGCATCGGCCAAGTGGAAGGAGAATTTCCGCAATATCCGCAAGCGCAACGGGCGTATCGTCGTCGCGTCGCAGAGCCTGGGCGGGATCGAGGAGGTCGAGGAGGGCCTCAGGGCCAACGTGATCAACAACGTGGCCTCCGGGACGCGCGTGGTCTTCCCGACGGGTGACCCCGACGACAACGCGTACCTCGCCAAGGTCCTCGATGAGGCCGTGACTCCGACCGACATCCAGAACCTCTCGACGCACGAGTGCTACATCAAGACGGTCGACGGCCGCGAGAAGCTCCCCGTGGTCTCGGTGTTGGTCCCGCTCCCGCCGCCCTCGACCGAGGGTAGCGCCGCGTTCCTGCGCCGCGCGTCGCTGCGGCGCTACGCGGTCCCCGGCGCCGTCGTCGACCGCGCGCGGCAGGCCTGGAATCGTCGCCTCTACTTCGCATCGCAGGATGAGATCGACAACAACGCGGACTACCACGACGCCCAGTTGAACGCCGAGATGCTCGAGACGATCAACCAGTCCGTCGCGGCGGCGCTCGCCGCCGATCGCGCCGCCGACGCGGCCGCCCACGCCGCGGCCACGGTCCCCGTGATGCCATACGGCGGGACTGCCCCCGCCACGCCCGGCCCCGGACGCACGGACCACGCGGTCGCGCGCCGCGCCGTCGCGCCGCAGCCGCCTGCACGGGTCGAGGATGATGATGTGGATGATATGGACGCCCCCGGCGATCCCGACGACCCCGGGATCGACCGCCCCGCCGCGTCGAGCTCGACATCGGGGGCGAAGTTGCGCTGGACCGCGGCGCAGCGCGCGGCCCGCGACGCCGCACGGGCACAAGCCGACGGGCGTCGCGCCCGGCAGCTCAGCTTCGCGGATGAGCAGGCCGCGGGCGAGCAGGCCGCGGGCGAGGCCTAGCCCCCGCGCGGCCTCACCGGGGTAGAGGGGCGACAGGATAGCGAACGAAGGAGGACGGTGCCATGGTCAGCTCCCCTGACGCCCCGCCAGACCGCGCCGACACCGTGTTGGGCTATCTGGCGGACGCGCCGCTCCTTGCGATGGGCGACCTCGCGCGGCTCGTGGGACCCGGCGGGCCGCGTGTGCTCGGCGCGATGGGCTCGTCCCCCGTGGGCAACATCACGTTGCCCACGGGGGACGAGCCCATCGCCTACTACTATCTCACCGACGTCGGGGTGGACCGCGTCGCGCGGGCGCGCGACGAGACACCGCTGGCGCTCGCCGCGGCAGCCGGGCTGGGCCGGCGCGCCCTGCAGCGGCGTTTGATCCGCATCGACCATCTCACGGCGAGCCGGGCCGCCCTCATCGACCTGGCCCTGGGCGTTGCCGCGCGCGGCGGCGCGTCCGGTTGGCGGCCGTGGCCGCTGGCCTGGCGCGCCCCGGCCGGCGCGACCACCATGCGTGGGCCGGCTCCCTGCGTCCTCGACGGCGAGATCGACCTGGCGTTTCCGGGTGGGGCGCGCCACCGTGCGGCGCTGCTCTGGGATGGCGGCCCCGCGCCACCGGAGCACCTGCGGACGCGCCTCGCGGAGATCGCGCGCTTGCCCCTGTCCGCCGGCCTCCCGCCGGTGCTCGTCGTGACCGCCGACCCGTGGCGCCTACCGGACGCGCTGCCGCCGGCCGTGCTCTGGTGTACGACGACCGAGTTCGGAGTCGCCGCGCCCCTGGACGCGCCCTGGCGCGGCGCGCGTCTGCCGCCGGGCGGCCTCGCGCTACCCGACGCGCTGGCGGGGCTCGGCCCGTACGCGCGCCGCGGGGGGCCGGGGACGGTCTACGCCGTCGCGGGGGCTCCGCCCGCGGCGGGAGAACCGCTGCTCCCCCGCGGCACGGCGGCTCCCCCACATGTGACGATGCCGGCCGTGTTGGCGCCGGGGGATTGGACGGTACTCGCCGCCGTCGCCGCCGCGCCTTTCATCACATCGGGTCAACTGGCCCGCGCCCACGGCATGGTGCCGGCCATGGTGGCGCGCGGCCTCGCTGTGGCCGCGGCCCATGGCCTGCTGGCTCCACCAGCCTATGGGCCGGGCGTCGAGGACGCGCACCACACCGCGAGTGTCGCCGGCGTCGATCTGCTAGCCCGTCGCGCGGGTCTGCGCGCCGGGCGGTACGGCGTTCTCTATCGCGCCGACGCCGGCGACGCGCCCGGCGGACGTCTCGTCGCCCTCCGGCAGAAGCTGGCGCACACTCGCGGCGTGAACGACGTCTACGTCTACCTGGTCCGCGGCGCTCGCGCCACCGGTATCCCCCTGTCCTGGTACGGCGAGCAGCGCGCGTGGATTCGCCTCGGGGATGGGGGGGACACGTTCTACCTCAAACCCGACGCGCGCGGGACCCTGGGTCACCGGCCGCGCGTGTCGTTCTTCCTCGAGTACGACCGCGGCACCGCGCGCGACGACGAGGACCTACGGGTCAAGTTCGCCGCGTACTACGCCCTCCGGCGCGCGCGCGGCCTCGTCCGGCTGCATGTGCTCGCCGTCGCCCCGGCGGGCCGCGTCGAGCGGCTGCTGGAGGCGGCGCGGGGCGCCGCCCCGCTGGCCGAGCGCGTGGACGGGGAGTGGCTTGACCTGCGCGTGACCACGCCGGGCGCCCTCGTCCACGGCCGGCTCGACAGCGCGATCTGGCGGGTGTCGGGCCGGGCGTCACCCGTCCCCCTGCTCGGCTCGGGCGGTATCGCTCCCCTCGCGCCGCCGTCCGTGTCGTGGCGGTAGCGGCACGGGCCCCTAGACGGCGCGCCGCCCCCTAGACGGCGCGCGGGCGCCGGACTTATAGTGGGTCGTGCTCTCTCATCGGCCACGCCGCCATCGGCGCTGGCGATGGAAGAGCCTGTCGCGCCCGGCCAACGAGCCGGAGTGGGGAAGTCGGAGGCATAGGTATGATGGGCAAGATCGTGGGGACGGTGCGGCGCTCGGCCACACCGGGGGAGCACATACGGATCGGCGATCTCGTGACATACGTGGCGCGCTGGCACGGCGCGGTCGGCTATATCGACCTCGTCGTGGCCACTGACGGGCACCGGTATGCCGTGCGCGAGACGCCGCCGGCCGCGGATGGGGCGCGTCGCTGGGTCACCGTGCGCCGCTACGAGCCGCGCTCGGCCCGCAGGCCGGGCGCGCTGGCAGGTCTCGGTGACAGATGAGACGCGGCGTCGGGTCCGCCGCCGGTTGCCACACCCGCTGGTACCGGTGCGGAGGCGCGTGGCCGACGCGTGAGGAAACCCCGGAAACCCGGGGAATGGAGAGGAATAGATGAGCAAGGAAGCGGGGTGTCTCATGAACAGGTTGGATGCGCTAGATGCTCTCACGGACGCCGTGGACCGTTGGGCGCCGCTGGTCGTCGCCGTCGCGCTGTGGGCGCTACGCGGCGTCGCCGCGATCTTTGTTGGGTTTGCCGTCGCTCTCCGCGCGCTCGCAGCCTACGGCGATGCCATGCGATGGGTGGCGTTGACCTTCGCGCTGTGGGGTCGGCTCGCGCTCAACCTGGCGCCCCATGTGGCGGTTGGGCTCGCCTGCGCCTGGATGGCCCACCACCTGGCCGTCTGGCGCGCGGCCGAGACCTGGGCGCGCGACGATGATGAGACGCCCGCTTGATGGGAGGAAGAAGGAATGTCAGATACCCACGACTAAAGACCGTTGGCTTGCTCGCGGGCGACGCGATGCGTCGCCCCAAGCGTATGGGCATCTGAACGGGAGCCCGCGCCGAGAACGTCAAGGGCTTTCGCCCTGATATTCTTGGCGCCGTTCCAGTCGGCATTGGCAGCGAACCCGCACGACCGGCAAAGGAAGGAGGATTGAGAGTGGCGGTTAGCCTTTTCGCAGTGCCCGCACCGGCTACACGTCTGGGACGTGTGGCGGGGGTCAACGAGCACGAACGGGATGCCGCGCTCGTGGCACTTGTAGGCGAGGTAGGCGGTGAACTGCCCGAAAGCCCAATTGCTGTGCGTGCGACGCTGCGCCCTCTTAACGTGTCCGGTCCTAGACCGGATGCCTTTGAGGTCCTCGCACCCGACAGCGCGCCCTGTGGCGCGGGCATGGTCGGCTATCCGCTTTGTGATGGTGTGGGACACATCGGATTGAAACCCCCGTTCTCTCTTGGCGCGACGCTTGAGCAGGCGGCGGGCGCTCTTGGTGCCCTTCTTCTGCAGCTTGCGGCGCAAATGGAAGTAGCGACGGCGCACGCCCAACATGGGCGCACCGCCGTACATGTCGCCGTCGCTCGTCACGGCCACGTTCACGATCCCTTGGTCCAGGCCGATGGCGTCAATGGCGGGCGTCCGCGGCACATCCGGCAGGTCGATGGTCACGGCCAGCCGCCAGCGATCCTTGTCGGCGCGGTAAACCAGGTCGCATTCGCCGATGCGGACAGCGGCGGCGAGTTGGGACTTCTGGTAGCCACCACCCGCCCAGTTGATGGACTGGCGACCGTCGAGGGTGCGCAGCGCTACGGTGGCCGAGCCGACCTTGCATAAACGCTCGTCATACACCACAGCGCTCCGCTGGCCGAACGAGTGCCTGCGCTCCCGGTCGGCCTTGTAGCTATCCGTCACGACGCCGATGGCGCGCACGGCCAACTGCGACGGGAGGTTGAACCGCTCGCGCACCGCGTAGTACGTCAGGTGATGGACCGGGACGCGCCGGAACTCCCGCGCCTCCCACGCCGCATCGCTGATAGACTGGCATGCAGCATTGAAGGCCCGCATTGTCGCCATGAGCGCCGCGTGCTGGTCGGCAGTGGGATGCAACAAGAGGGTGACGGTGCGTTTCACCCCATAAATATACTATTTCTGCCCAACAGATGTGGCGCTCGCGTAGATTATGCGCTGGCGCGCATCGCGTTCCTCTCACAGCTAAAGGCCGTGGATCTCCTGGAGGTTTTTGTATGAGTGCAATGATCGACGTGCAGCCGCTTGTCTGTCCCCCGGCTAGCGGGGGCATGATCCGTTCCATTTCGTTGCGGCGTATCCGGCCAGACCGCGTCCTCGTCCCCCGGTCACGGGGTAATAGGGGGACGGCCGACCGCGCGATAGCTGGGCCGAGGCGCCGCGAGAGCGGGGCGAGAGAGGCGATGGGGCGAGGGGACGGAGACTGTATGCGCGGTCCGGCGTCATGCGCGCGGGGAGCGCGGCGATGACAACGTACCCTCGTATCCCCGGTCACTCCACGGCTGCGGCCGTGGGCGCCGCCATCTCTAGTGTCCGACGAGGCGCCGTCCCGTTCCTCGCGTTGGCGGCCCTCGGGCTAACCTTGCGGAGCATGGGGCTGGTCGTGCCCCGCGAGGCCGCGTGGGTCATCGTCCAGCAGGTCTTCAGCGTTCTCTTCATGATCGGGTACATGGGCGCGACGCTCTCCGCTCTCTCACGGGCCAACAGCGTCGGGCGACTGATGCGGGCGACGCCACGCGTCGCCTCCGCCGCCTTGCGCGGGGCGCTGGCCGTCATGGCCATCCTCGCGCTGGTCCTGCTTCCCTCGGCGCCCCTGGAGCCGCTCGCGCCGCGCCTCGCGCCGTGGGCGTGGTGGACCCTGGCCGTCTTCGCGCTCCTCGCCCCCCGCGTGGTCCGGCGCATCCCGCATCGGTTGTGGTGGCTCCTCGACGGCCGCGCCTACCGCGCGGCTCCGGGATGGGACGCCGCCGCGGACGGGGCGCGCGCGGCCGTCGAGGCCGCCTGGGCCGCGGCCTACCCCGATGACGACAGCCTGCCGCGCGCGCTCCAGGCGGCGATAGCCTTCCACGAGCGACCCGCCCCCGACACGGGCCGTCTGGCGCGCGCGGCGACCCGCGACGCGCGGGGGGCGCGCGAGGCGGCCGAGGATGCGGCCGCGCGACGGCATACCCGCCAGACCGTAGCGGCCGCGTGGGTGGCGCGGGCGGTCGAACATGTGGTTCGTGCGATGCAGCCGGACGCCGACCCGCGCTCGTGGCGCTGGAGGCGGACAGAGGCGACGGATTGCCTACGCATCGCGGAGGACACCTTGCGCGAAACGATGCTGAACGACCTGAATAAGACCCTCACGGAGGATTTGCGCCTCTACATGCTCCTCTGCCGCATTAATGACGATCCCATCGTCGCCCGGTTCGGACTGGCGCTCAACCGGGGTCAGCTGAGGCGATGGCTCACCTACTTCCGCGATGGTGTCGCCTACATGGCCGATGCCTACGGCGCCGAGAGCCTCCCATGGGACTGGGGCCTGGTGGGAGGGACAGCCAAGGATCGGTGGACGTTCAGCCGGCGAGCGCACATGGGCTACGTCCCCCCGAGCGACACGGTCCACGTCAGCGCCGCCAACCTCGCGTTCCAGGCGCGGTCGTTCGACACCGACGTGCGCTTCATGAATCACAAGCTGGCGCCCCCCGGTGTCACGGCTGAGGCGTTCGTACGATTGGAGGCCGTTGAGGAGTGCTACCACCGCTATCAATTCCAGGCCCTTGGGATGACGGGATACTCGCGGCGCGATGACCCCATCGAGCGTGACATCCTGCGCGTCTGGCAGAAGGCCAGCGACGATCTGGGCCTGGTGATCGAGTTCGCGGGCGATTGATCGATGGGTTCGCGCGCCAGTTCATCGAGCACAACCTCCAAGGCGACGAGGTTGCAAGGCGACAAGGTGGGCGTCTATGTCGACGATTAGGCCGATGAGCGTCTCTTCCCACCTCCCGGCGCTGTGGGCTACTCAGCGCTCATTGTAGCGCACCGGGCGTGTGCCACCAACCAGACCGATCCGTGTCACGGAATCGTGACGTGGTGCGCCCCTGGCCCGACGGGCATGCGATCGTCCACAACCGGATCGCCACGGTGGCTGTCACATGCCTGGTCACCGGCCCGATCAGCCCCGTGATGTCGGGCGACGAGGAGGGGCGCGCCTGGGGGCGGCGGCCCCTGCTCTCGGCTTCGCCGGCCGTGTCCACGTCGTGTGTTGTGGATCAGCCCCTGGTGCCACGTTGGAGCAGGACGGACGGCCGCATGAGGCGCGTGCAGGTCGATCATGGTGAGGATATAGGCCTCTAACCCGCGACTGAGGGAAGCGCCTGGCCGAGTGGCGCGAGCAGTGTGGGCGGGCCGACTATTGCGGACATGGCGAGAGGCCATAGGGAGGTCAGGATGGATACTGTGCGGTTGCCGGGCTTGGCCGAGCATCGTTCCCGGTTGGATGTCCCTCTTTGCTCGGTGAGTACGATGGGTGGGGCGCAATCCCACGGCTTGGTCGCTGGCGTCAGCCGACCGCCCATGGACATCGTGCGCCGGATGTGCGTGCCGAACCTACGCGCGCGATGGAGGAGCGCTCGCGTTCCAACGATCGCCAGGGATACGCGCATTCGCCCCCTTCCCAGCGTGGCCACGCAGCCTATGTGCGGCGCGATGCTCACGGCGCTCGATGTCCACGATCGGGTCCTTGACGACATGGCCGACCGTGCGGCGCGCTCGTCGCGCGCGGGGCGAAAAGAGAGGCGCGATCCCCTCTCCCGGTTCCTGGCCATAAGGCTGGGGCGGACGATCTCGATCGTCGCAGAGGATCGGGCCATGACCGCGCGGCTACGCATTCTCCTGCGCGCCGGGCGGATCGAGGACTACAACGCGGCGCTATGCGCCCTGATCGAATGTGATCCCTGAGCGACGCCGTCGGAGCCCCTGCCCGGCGGTCTTGCGCGGGCTCCGCGATGGCTTCACCGAGGTCCCGCATGGGACTGCCGACCGACGGGCGCTACGATTGCGCTCCCGCCGGCACGATACGCGCGGTTGCGACGGTCGCGGGCTGAGAAAGAGAATAGAGAAAGGACGGGTGTCTGGATGAGCGATGAGAGCATGACGCTGCTGTTGGGCCAGCCCGAGGGCGCGTCGTATCGCGAGGATACGGCCTCGCTCTATGGGCGCACCATCGCGG
>JAABUX010010504.1_pt1 | contig 10327 bp, 6 predicted proteins | sample 5561851 | NCBI WGS metagenome assembly JAABUX01 (sample SAMN10711883, study PRJNA513361) | rock metagenome | isolation source: Antarctica rocks | place: Antarctica: Victoria Land, Richard Nunatak red sandstone | collected 2016-01-03 | reverse complement strand
ACAAGCCGTTCGTCATCGGGGTCATCGACATGCATAAGCTACAGAAGATGTTCTTCGATGCCGCCTGGGCGATCGTACAGGCCGTACATAGCACCACGAGCGAGGCTTCGGCGGGTGTGCCGTTCATGACGACGATGGCGATCGAATCCGACAACACTAGACTGCTACACGGTGCGCATATCATAGCGCGTGAGTTTACTGACATGTTCGTCGACATTCTGCACGAGCGCGGGGGCGAGGCGGCGAATGTCTACGCCCGAGGAATCCATGCCCGCCAACTGGCCGCGGAACGTCAAGTCCAATCGATGGTCAAGGAGGTCGACCAGCATAACCGATCGACCGAGCGCGCGGCGGGGGAAATCGCATACGGCTTGGCGGACACGATCTTCGTCTGCGAAATTGCGCTCGCGGTCGGTACCTGCGTGTTGTCGCTGGGGGCTGCCCCGGCGTTTCTCGCTGGTGGGGCAAGCGCCATGACCCAGAGCTTCGCCGCGATGGGGATCAGTACCGCATACAGCTTCACTGCAAATGCAATTAAAGAAAATCGGGCGGAAGGTGTTGACGGTTTTGCAACGTCCTTCAAAACAAGTGCCTCAACGTTCGTTTCGGGAACTGCCATGGATAAGATGAGCGAGCACAAACACGCGCGCTCTGCTTACGAGATGGAAACAGCGATCCGGGCAAGGCGAGCTGTAGACAAGGCTAACCTCAAGCTCGCCAAGTCGATCGGTGCCAAAGTGAAACAACCCATTTACGCTCAGCGTGCCGTAGCGCAGCAAAACTGGGCAAGCGCCGCCCTGAAGTCGGCACATCTTGAGCAGGTCTCCAAGGCGCTCCACCACGGAAGCCAGCTGATGTCGTTCGTCCAGCTCGGCTCCGACATTCGTGATGCGTTCGCGGAACAACGTAAACGGCTTGACGAACTGGCCCACTAGGCCACTGGACCGCTTAGGGGTACCCATCGAGTTTGGGAAGGCGAAGTGGATGGAAGGATTGTGCGACACGCGCGTTGGAAAAGCGAGACTACGTGTTTAGCTCAGCGAGGAGGCTCATACGATGGATTTAAAAGCCCTTGCTGGCCGTCTCTCGGCGTCCTCGCGTGCGGCGCTCGAGGCGGCGTCCGGCCTTACGCTGTCCCGCACCCACTATGATGTCGAGGTCGAGCACTGGCTTCTCAAGCTGATCGAACCCGCGAATGGCGATGTCGCGCGCATTCTCGCGCACTTCGAGGTCGATGTGGGTCGGCTCGCGGGAGAGTTGGAGGCGGCGCTCGATCGATTGCGGACGGGGAACGCGCGGGCACCTGCCTTGTCGCCGCGGTTGGTGCGGTGGATGCGCGAAGCTTGGCTGCGCGCGAGCCTCGGCGAAGGCGCGTCCGAGGTGCGGCCAGGACATCTGCTCGCGACATTGTTAAATGATGATCAGCTGTCGGCCGCGATTCGCGAGAGCGCGACACAGCTCCGTCGCATCAACGCGACGATACTGTCGGATAATTATGCCAAGATCGTTGGCGATGATGCTGCTTCAACCGGGCGGAGTACCGTTGCGCAGCCGGACGGCGCGCCTGCGACCCCGGCGTTTACGGGAAGCGGCGCACTCGACAAGTTCACGATTGATCTGACGCAGCGCGCGCGCAGCGGTGGGATCGATCCGGTTCTCGGGCGAGACAACGAAATCCGGCAAATGATCGATATTCTCACCCGTCGTCGTCAGAATAATCCTATCCTGACCGGCGAAGCCGGGGTGGGTAAAACCGCGGTGGTCGAGGGCTTCGCGTTAAAAATCGCAGCGGGCGAGGTGCCCGACGCGCTCAAGGGGATCAAGCTGCTCAGCCTGGATCTCGGCTTGCTTCAAGCGGGCGCGGGCGTGAAGGGCGAATTCGAGAACCGGCTGAAGGGCGTGATCGAAGAGGTGAAGACCTCGCCCACGCCGATCGTGATGTTCATCGACGAGGCGCACACGCTGATCGGCGCGGGCGGCGCCGAGGGTCAGGGAGATGCGGCCAACCTGCTCAAACCCGCGCTGGCGCGCGGCGAGATGCGCACCATCGCGGCGACGACGTGGGCCGAATACAAGAAGTATTTCGAGAAGGATGCTGCGCTGACGCGGCGGTTCCAGGTCGTGAAGATCGAAGAGCCGAGTGAGGCGGCCGCGATCGAGATGATGCGCGGGTTGGTCGCCACACTGGAAAAGCACCACGGCGTGCGCATCCTTGAAGAGGCCGTGGAGGCGTCGGTGCGCCTTAGCCATCGTTATATCTTCGGTCGACAATTGCCGGACAAGGCGATCGCACTCCTCGATACCGCTTGCGCGCGCGTGGGGATGAGCCAGGCGGCGACTCCCGCGCAGCTCGAAGCGGCCGAACGACGGCTGACCGCGCTGGAGGTCGAGGCGGGCATCCTCGAGCGCGAGTCGCTGGCGGGGATGGATCACGATGATCGACTCGCCGCGATTTTGGCCGAGAGAGCAAAAGTCGAGGGCGAACATGCCGAACTGACTGCGATGTGGGAACGCGAGCGCGCGCTTGTCGCGCGCTTGGCCGCGTTGCGCCGCGCGGTGGAGGCGTCCAGTTCCGAGGCCCGAGTCGAAGCTGATTCCGTCTCCGCGAACGATACAACGGCGTTCGGAGATGGAAGGTCGGTGGAGGCGTTGCCACTTCGCGATACCCCGGGTGGTGAACTCCGTGCGGCACGCGCCGAACTCAAGGTCGCGCAGGGCGAGCGACCATTGGTGCTCGATGTGGTTGACCGCGTCGCGGTTGCCGACGTGGTTGCGGGGTGGACGGGCATTCCGGTCGGTCGGATGATGGCTGACGAGCTTCAGAGTGTGCGAGGATTCGAGACGATCATGGGTGCGCGTATCCGAGGCCAGGCGCATGCGCTCGAAGCGATCGGAAAGGCGATGCGTGCTCACCGCGCGGGGTTGACGGATCCCGTCAAGCCGGTGGGAGTGTTCTTGATGGTCGGTTTGTCGGGCGTGGGGAAAACTGAGACCGCCGTCGCACTCGCCGATCAGTTCTACGGCGGCGCGCAGAACATGACAGTCATCAACATGAGCGAGTTCAAGGAGGAGCATAAGGTCTCGATGCTACTCGGCTCGCCCCCCGGTTACGTCGGCTATGGCGAGGGCGGGGTGTTGACCGAAGCGGTACGGCGGCGACCATTCGGCGTGATCCTGCTCGATGAGATGGAAAAGGCGCATCCGGGGGTACAGGACGTCTTCTATCAAATTTTCGACAAGGGCCGTGTCAAGGACGGTCAGGGGCGCGATATCGATTTCCGCAACACGCTGATCATCATGACATCTAACGCGGGTTGGGAAGCTATAGAAGCGCTGAGCGGCGATCCAGAAATCCCGCCAACCGCCGTTTCGCTTCAGCAGGCGCTGCGACCGAAGCTACTCGAATATTTCCGTCCCGCGTTTCTTGGTCGGGTCACGCTGGTGCCTTATTTGCCGCTGCCTTCGGAAATCATGCGCGAGATCATCGTGTTGGCGCTTGGTCGGATCGGCGAGCGATTGCAGGCCAGCCATGGCACACGATTTAGTTGGACATCCGGGGTGGTCGACGCGATCGCCGTCGGGGCGACCGAAGCGCAGAGTGGGGCGCGCGCCATCGATGGGGTGCTAAACCGATCGCTGCTTCCCGAGCTGGCTTCCATCATTCTGGAGCGTTTACAAGACGAAACAATCACGTTAGACGTGTGTTGTACGGTTGATGCCTCGGGAAAGTTTGTTTACGACTTTGACCGAAACATCGGGGCCGAAAGCTCTGGAACCGTTAGTTTCGTTTCTTAAACTACAATGGAGATTACAATGCCGCTTTACTTGAAATTAGGTGCACTAAAGGGTGCGGTCACCGCGGGTCCTTACAAGGATTGGATCGAAATTTCCTCTTATAGTTGGGGATTTTCGGTTGCGGTGCAGACCACGGTCGGTGCATCGGGCAATCGTCTCTCCGCAGGTAAGGTAACGCCGGGAGACATTCATCTCGTCAAGCGGCAGGACGATACCACCACTCAATTCATGCTACAGTCGCTTCAAGGAAAGAATACCGAAAGCGCCACGCTCGCGGTGACGGTTCAGGCGTCCGACTCGGGCGAAGCGAAGTATATCGAGTATGTGATGAAGAACGTAATCTGTTCGTCCTTCTCTACGTCGGGCACTCAAGGCGGCGGTGAACCGATGGAAAACATCGCGCTTAACTTCAGCCAAGTGGAGTTTAACCAGTTTCTGCGTGACGAGACGAATGCCGAACGCGCGGTGCGTGGCGGCTACGACTTCTCCAAGGCTTCCAAGGTCTAGGAATATGCGGCTTGGGCGAGTGCTTGCAGCGCCGCCCTCTATTGCGACGAGAAGCGCCGCTGCGTCCTACGCGGCGGCGCTTCTTGTGTTGAGCGCCTCTGATCGGGCAGATTTGTAGCATGGCGCGCGATACAAATAAATTCGTTCGATTGATCGAAGCTCCGGGTTCGATCTCTGACGAGTTCCTGTTCAAAGTGGATGGACGCGAGGAGTTATCCGCGCCTTTCCGCTACCGCCTGCAGATCCGCAGCCAAGCTGTCGTTCCGAACGCGTCCGAATGGGTGAACGCACCGATCGTGTTCGTCATTGGAATTTCGGATAACGTCGAGCGCAAGATCGCGGGGCGTTGCACGCATTTCGAGCACCTTTACCAGAAAGGGATGTACACCGAGTTCGCGATTGAAATCAGCGCTAATTTGGAGGCACTTCGCAGTCAACGAAATCGGCGATTATGGACCGATGTGACTGCCAAGAAAGTCATTGCCGATGTTCTGCACCAGCATCAGGTAATTTTCGACGACAGCAAGGTAGGCGAGCCTCCCAAACGCGAATATTGCGTGCAACAGAATGAGACCGATTTCGATTTCATCTCACGCCTGATGGAGGATGAGGGGATATTCTACTACTTCCGCTACGATGAAGGTGCAGGCACTTATAAGCACCGCATGATTATGGCGGATGATGTTTCGGGGTACGAGGACGGCGATCCGTTCAAACTCTCTTTTCGGCGTGATCACTTGCTTAGAGGCATGACGAATCTGACGCTTGGACACAAAGTGTCGCCAGGCGCGGCAGTGACACATGAGTATGATTACAAGAAACCCGGCGCATTGACGCCCATTCAGGCACCGACGCGCGTCAAATCGGCGTATAAGAATGCGACAATTTACGATTGGCAGGGGGGCTACAGCGATGCTGCGGTTGGGCGGAGGCGCGCCAAGCTTGCTATCGAGGAGGCCGAGAGCGGTTCGATGCTGATGACCGGCACGGGATCGTATCTTGCATTCCAGCCGGGCAACCGCTTTCAGGTCGACGATACCAGGCTCGATCCCAGGCAGCGGCGGATCGTAATTCGCTCAGTGGACCATGCGGTGTTCGATCCCTACGGATTGAACGAGGGCGAGCCGAGCTACGATCAGCAATTTACTGCCCAGCCGAGCATGGACGTGTTCCGCCCCAAGCGCGTCACGGGCAAGATCAGCGCGGGTGGTCCACAGACCGCCGTGGTGGTCGATCAGAACGATCCCGAGGGCTTTGGGCGGGTCAAAATCCAATTTCACTGGGATCGCGCCGGTAGCTCGACCTGTTGGGTCCGCGTGCTCCAGCAATGGGCAGGCGACCGTCTCGGCTCGCAGTTCGTACCCCGCCCGGGCATGGAGGTGATGGTGGATTTCCTCGAGGGTGATCCGGACCGACCAGTGTTGGTCGGGTGTTTGTACAATGGCAAGAACCCGCACCCTTTCATCGTTCCCGCGAACCTCACGCAAGCGGGTTGGCGCACGAACGGCCCCGGCGGCCTCGCGCACGAGTTCCTGTTCGAAGATAAAAACGGGAGCGAGGAAGTCTACATGCTGTCCGGGCGAGATTATCGTCGGGTGGTAAAGCGTGACGAGACCGCGACGATTACGCGCTCGCAAAAGGTGGACGCGCAAGACATCACACTAACCGCAAAGGACTCAATAAGATTGGTGGTGGGGAGCAATATGATCTTGATCGACGCAAGTGGGGTGACGATTAACGGAACACTGATAAACCTGAATTGAAGTCCTTCGAGGAGATATTCATGGGTGTTCATACGAACAAGAAGAGCGACGCGGTTGGTAGGATTCCGTTTATGGAGCAATTTGCTATTGTACTTTGCTCGATCTTGTCGATAACGCCGCCGTCGCCAGACCGGGAAACTGCACGCGCATGATCCGATTGCGGTTGTTTTCATTCGATGATCCATCGCGTCAGATCGATGCGCGTATCATCGGCGCGGATCCTACGACGATAGGTCGCGACTCTTCTGCGGACTGGGTGATCCACGATCCTGAGCGCGCACTGTCGCGCAAGCATTGCACGGTGCGTGCGACCGGCGTCGGAGTAAGCGTGCGCGATACGAGCGCCAATGGCACTTTCGTCGACGATCGCGGTGAACGGATCGCGAGCGATGCGAATACGCTTGTTGCTCCGGGCGAGTCGATCCGCATTGGTAACTACCGGTTGATCGTCGAAGCACTTTCGGCCGATCCGCAGCCGTCAGCGCGTGCGCCTGATCCTACTTCCAATCTGTTCGCGCCGCCGCGCGGGCTCGATCCTGTCGATCCGCCTCAGCGCCGTGCGCGTGTCGATCCGTTCGCGAGCCAGCTCGTGCCCGATCCGCTGCTTGCCGACCACCGCCCGGTTCAGCGCGCGCCTTTGGCGGACGAGGACGCTTGGGACGCGCGGCCCGCTCCGCGCGCGGGAGACTGGGTACAATCGCAGAAGCATCAGGTGGGCCATGAAAATTTGATCGGCACAGTGCGCGAGTGGGCCGAGCCGCCGCGCCCCGACGCGGACGCGGGATTTGGCTTTGATGCACCGTTCGCAAGGCCGATCATGGTGGCTGCGCCCGCGACCGCCGCGGATGTAGCGATCCCCGCCGATTGGGACGAGGTTATCGCCCCGACGGCGCCTGCTCCGACAGCGTCGGTTCCGGCTCCAGAACCGGCTGCGACGCCACCGCCTCACGCGACGTCTCCTGCGATCCCTGCGACGATGCCCGCTTTGGCAACGGCGACACCGACTAGCGCTGCGCCTCCGCCAGAAGTTGCTCCGCTTGTAGCGCTTGCGTCCGCTTCTGCTCAGCCTCTCTCGGTTGTGCAGCCGACGCAAGTAGCTGCATCGATGCCTCCAATGCCGGTAACGCCGGCGATGGCCGGGCCGATCGCACCCGCGCTATCGCCTGTGCCGGTGGTAGCACCACCGGCACAGGCCTCGGCCACCCTGCCTGCGGCCGCTTCGTCGGCATTGCTTCCGGCATCGGTCGCCGCGCACCAGGATGGGGCGTTGTTCGATGCATTTTGCGTGGGAGCACGCCTCAACTCCACCGCGTTCGCAGGCGAGGACCGCGCTGCGGTGATGAACAAGCTCGGCGAAGTTTACCGCGCAATGGTGCTGGGGTTGGCGGACTTGATGAGCGAACGCACCGCGCTCAAAAACGAATACCGCATGACGCGCACCATGGTTCGGCCCGAAAGCAACAACCCGTTCAAATGGATGCCGCCGCAGCGGCTCGCGGTCGAGGTGTTGCGACATGGCGAGCCAGGTTTTGCTAGTGGACCAGAGGCGGTGACCGAGGGATTCCGCGATATTAAAGTCCATTTGCTTTGCATGTTGGCTGGCTTGCGCGCTTCCATCGGTGCAACAATGGATGCGCTTTCGCCCGCCGCTGCCGAGGCCCAGCTGGAAGGCCGCTTTTTGATCAAAGCCCAGCGCGATGCGGCGTTGTGGGCCGAGTACCGCGAGCTATACGAGCGTTTTTGCAACGAGGCGGATAGCAGCGCCGACGGCGCGATCAACCGCGCGTTCCGGGAGGCTTACGAGAGACAACTCGGCCAGCTACTGGACGTGGGCGGAGGCTCTTCAGGTTACTCGGCCACCGGCTCGCGGCACTGAGGGGATTGGCGGATGTATTGGGAAAATAAGGTGCTCTGGGCCGAGGGCATGTTCCTTCGCACTCAGCACTTTCAGCAGTTCGAACGTTATGTGGAGCGCACCACCCAAGCGGCGGCGCGCTGGACCGAGCCGCTTGGATGGGGGTTCGCGCGGCTGGAGATCGACGAATCGCTGCTGAAAACCGGCGTGATTGCGATGTCGCGCGCGGCGGGCGTCCTTCCCGACGGGACGGTGTTCGATTTGCCCGGCGCGGACGATCATCCAGCCCCGCTGGAAGTGCCTGGCGATCTCAAGGACGTGGTCATCCACCTCGCGCTTCCGATCCGACGCGAAGGCGCAGTCAGCGCGCGGTTGTCCGCTACGCTTGCGGGTGAGGCAGCGGTCAGGTGGACGGGTCAGGAGATCGAGGTTGGCGATACGATCGCGGGCACCGAAGGACGTGCGACGCTTACAGTCGGCAAGCTCGACCTTCGATTGATGCATCAAAACCAGGAACGCGCGGGCTATGTGACGCTGCCTTTGGCGCGGCTGGTCGAGAAGCGGCTCGACGGGTCGGTGGTGCTCGACGCCGGGTTCATCCCCGCAGTGCTGAGCTGCGAGGCTTCGGCCAAGCTATTGGGGTTCATCGCCGAGATGCGGGGGCTGTTGCAGCACCGTGGTGCCGCCATCGCCAACCGCCTTGCAAATCCGGGAGGCAAGAGCACGGCCGAGATCAGCGATTTCTTGGTGCTGATGCTCGTCAACCGCAACGACGCGCTGCTCCGGCACTTGGGAACGCTGCCCGATCTGCATCCCGAAACGCTGTATCGCATGTTCATTGGACTCGCGGGTGAACTCGCGACATTCACGGATACGCAAACAAGTCGCCCGCCGACCCTGCCTCCATATAACCACGGCGCACTCGAAAGCTGTTTCAACCCGCTTATCAACTATCTGCGCGACGCCTTGAGCGCAGTGTTCGAGCAGACTGCGATTCCCATTCCGCTCGAACAGCGCGCCTACGGTATCAAGGTCGCGACGATCACCGACCGTTCACTGTTCACCGACTGCGTATTCGTTCTCGCGGCCAAGTCCTCGATCGATGCCGAGCTGCTGCGTGCCAATCTGCCCAAGCGAGCGACGATCGGCGCGGTCGAGCGCATCCGCGATCTGGTCAATCTCCAGCTGGGCGGCGCGCCGATTCGCTCGTTGCCCGCCGAGCCGCGCCAGATTCCGTTCCGATCGGGGATGCTGTATTTCGAGATCAACGCGAGTTCAGAGGATTGGCGGATGATCGAGCAATCGGGAGGCGTGGCGGTGCATGTCTCGGGTGACGTGCCCGATCTGGCGCTCGAACTTTGGGCGATCCGGGGGCGCATACGTTGAGTCGCGATCCGTTCGCGCCCGATCCGGATCGAACGACCATCGGCCCCGCGCCGGGTGCGCCAGACAATGGCGGTGATCGCACCATGATCGGCTCGCCGTCGCCTAATCCCTTCGCGCGGCCGCCGGGCGTGGCTTCGCGCGCTGAGGATGCGGGCGACCGCACCATGATCGGCGCGACCCCTGGAGCAGCCAGCCCGTTTGCGCCCGCAAAACTATCGCTCGATCAGCTTACCATGGCGGGCAATAATCCGCTGATAGCGGCGGGAACGCCATTGATCGCGCTCGCCGCGAGCTTGCGTACCGTGCTCGCGCAGGAGGAGACGGGCCGGCTGCGGCGCATTGTGATCGAGGAGCTGCGCCGCTTTCAGGCGCGCGCGCGCGAAAGCAAAATCGGAGAGGAAGAGGTACGCTACGGTCATTACGCGCTTTGCGCGCTTCTGGACGAGGTGATCCTCTCGACACCATGGGGCGTGAGCGCGGGCTGGGGCAAGCAGACCTTGGTGGCGACTTTCCACAACGAGGTCGTCTCGGGCGACCGCATGTTCGAGGTAGCGGACGCGCTCGAGGCACGGCCGGGCCGCTCGCCTGCATTACTCGAACTGCTTTACGTGTGCTTCTCGTTCGGTTTTGAGGGGCGGCTGCGACTCGAGCGCGGCGGTGCAACGAAACTGCTTCAGCTGCGCGAGCGGCTGTACAATGCTATCCGCAATTTACGCGGTCCGATCGAACGCGCGCTTTCACCGCGCTGGAAGGGTGTCGACGCCGCATATCGGCCGATCGCGCAGGACGTGCCGCTTTGGGTGCTCCTGGCGGGGCTGGCGGGACTACTACTGTTGATTTACGCGGGATTCGTGTTCAGGTTGGGATTGCTCGATCGCAGCGCGGGGCCGCTGACCGCGTTGTATCAAGCGGGTCCGGCGACGCTCGCGCGCGAAGCGCCCGCTCCGCCTTCGGACAATAAATTGTATCTGACGATCCTCGATATTCTTAAGTCCGATATCGACGCGGGCCGAGTCGGCGT
>JAABUX010010503.1_pt1 | contig 10328 bp, 10 predicted proteins | sample 5561851 | NCBI WGS metagenome assembly JAABUX01 (sample SAMN10711883, study PRJNA513361) | rock metagenome | isolation source: Antarctica rocks | place: Antarctica: Victoria Land, Richard Nunatak red sandstone | collected 2016-01-03 | reverse complement strand
GCGCAACACGGGGAGCAGGATCAGCTTCTCGGGCAGGCCCACGTACAGGGCCAGGGCGACCAGCACGGCCAGGGAGGCCGGCCAGCGCGGCGCTGCGGACAGCGGCGTGGACACTCCCCACGCCGCCTCCTCGCGCGTTGCCGCCGTCTCCCTGTTGTCCATGTCATCCCCCTCCCTGCCGCGCCAGCGCGGCGCGATGGATGTCCCCATGGCCGCCGCCGGCGCGCCCTCACCTCCAGGCTACCCTAGAACCAGCCCCGGCGCTTGAATGAGCGGAGGAGCGCGGCGCGCATGACGACCTCCGCCCCCACGCCGAGCCCCCAGAAAGCCGCGCCGTCCCCGCTGGAGGTGTGCTGGCCGATGAGGACATCCGTGCGACGAATGAGGGCATACTGACGCACGGATGTCCTCATCGGCCAGTACAGGCTCCCTCCCCCGTTTTTGAGGGTAGGTGTAGGATTCCAGGTGAGTTGCGCCGTTGTCCTGTAAGATTTCATATAAAATGCGCCGTGTCGCACCTAACCTGCGCCCGTCGTCGCACAGAAGGTGCGCCGATCCGCCACGGCCTGTTCCCACGTCCCCTCGCGGGCGCTGCACCACACCTGAGTGAGGCCTCGCCCGTCCCCTGAGCCCACCCCTACGGGCAACCCCGTCATGCATGGATCGGCGCACCTTAGGCGCGACAATGTGAGGATCAGCGCATCTTCTGTGCGATAAGCGGCGCACTTTATGCGCCCCACGGTGCCAATTCAGGTGTGGGGCCGGCGCATCTTATGTGCATTCTTACACCTGCCGCCCCGTTACCGCGTCGCCGGCGTCATCGGCAACAATCGCGGTGCCTTGACGGCCACGCAGGACGCCGCCACCGTCGAGCCCGCCGCCGCCGCAGCCGGGGCCGCCGTGCGGTAGGAGACCAGCCTCGCGCTGGCCCTCGAGTGCCCGTCACGCAACGAAGGGGTCCACCTGATAGGGAGTAGGAGGGACACCATGACACGACACCGGTCACGCGGGACGTGCCCGTTCTGCGTGGCCGTCAAGGCGCAAGGGACGTGTACGTTGCCATAGACAATGAGGTTCGTGCCACAGCGGATGAGGCTGCGTGCCACAGAAGGTGAGGCACGGCGTCGCCGCGCACCGTTCACCAGAGATAGCGGCACGACGATCGTTGGCCACGCCGTGATCGCTGGCCTCACCCTCTGTGGCACAACCGACCCTTAGCCTCACCCTCTGTGGCACACAGCCTCATCCGCTGTGACAAAACGAGGCGCTGCCACGCTCCGCCTGCCTCATCCGCTGATATTGTTGGCGAAGTCGGATTACACCCGTGACGACACCCACGCTCCACCCACTGTCACGCGGAGACACGATCCCGAAAATGACTTCGCCAACAATATCAGTAGCTGCGCCAACCCGCACGACACCCTCCTCCACGCCCCGCTAGCCCTCTCATCCACACTCAAAATACCCTCGACAGGAACGCCACGGACGCGATCCGCGCGGACACACTCCGCGCGGATTGGCGCACCTAATCTGACCAAAAGAGAGGATCAGCGCAGCTAATGTGACAATTCCCGCGCACCTATCGTGGTTTAAGACCTCGATTTCAGAGTGGGACCCGCGCACCTAATGTGAAAACTTATAGACACGGTGCCAATTCAGGTGTGGGGCTGGCGCACTTTATGTGCATTCTTACAGCTGCATCGCGGACCTTCTTGTCGGCCGCGGCGGGCTGGCTCAGCCCATCCGCTCTGTTGCGGCTGGGGCGTCCCCCAGTTCACCGTCCTCACCGGCCGGGGACGCCGGCTGTGTGGCGAGCCAGGCACGGATGGCCTGCGCGTGCTCCTGATAGTGGGCGTACGAGTTGTTCGCCACCAGCATCCACGGCGCCACGTCATCCGGCAACCCCAGGCGCCGCGGATCGTTGAGGAGGTCATCGGGGCAGGCGGCGATGACCGCCAGCAGCTGCCCGAAGACCCGCTCGGACTCCGCGAGGATAGTGGCCGCCGGGCGCGCGCGGCTCTGATCGGCGAGGATGGCGTTGCGCTCGTCCAGACTCAGTGCCCGCAACCCCTCACGGGCGAACGTCCCCGTCTGTAGGAGCTGCTGTGCCCCCTCCACGATGACACCTTCGTACCAGGTGAGGTGGGCCACGATCTGCTTGACCGACCACGACCCGTCCACCCCCGGGACGTCCAGGCGCGCGGGGCCGACCGCGTCCAGCAGCGCCTGCCAGCGACGACGCTCGGCGCGCAGGATCGCGCCGAGCCGCGCCGCCGTCATCGGCCCTTCCTGCGCCAGGTCGGCGACCTCGCTCGCGATAGCGGCGCGGGTGTGGCCGAGCGCCAGCAGCCACGCCGCGCCGGCGGTGGCCACACCCGCTTTGAGCGCGTCTTTCCGGGAGAGGCCGCCCGCTGACGGGTACGCCAGGTCCGGGGGCCGCGTGGCGCCGCTGCGCCGCTCCACCGCTCGTTGGATGGCCGTCTGGACCTGCGGCGGCGCGGGGAGAGTGTGGAGCGCCTGATCGAGGGCGTCGACGAGCCGCGTTAGGGCCAGATCGTCGTGATCCGGCAGCAGGTCGGCGTACCGCTCAGGGGGTGTCGTCATGGTACTGCTCCTTCAAGGTGTGCAGGGCACGGGTGATCTGTTTGCGCGCGGCCTCCTCGCTCTTGCCGAGGACGGCGCCGATCTCCGCTACGGTCAGCTGGGCCGTGAAGCGCAGGATCAGCGCCTCGCGCGTGGGGGCATCCAGGGTGGCCAGGAGCGCATACAGCGGGGCGAACGCTTCCCGCTGCAGCAGGGCTCCGTCGGCCGTCTCCGGTGCAGACGGGTGAAACGCCTCGGGCACGGCGTCCCAGGGTACCGTGGGACGCTGCCGCCGCTGCCAGTCGGTCGCCGCGTTGCGAGCGATGCGGAAGAGCCAGGCCGCGAGGGAGACGCCCTGGCTGCGGTAGCGCGGCAGGGCCTCGAGCGCCTGCATGAAGACCTGCTGCGTCAGGTCTGCGGCGTCGTCGGCCGTCCCCGTCCGGGTGCGCAGGTAGGTGTAGAGGCGGTCCCGGTAGCGCGCGTAGAGCGGGCCGAAGGCGGCGCGGTCGTGCTGCGCTGCCCGCACGAGCCCCTCCTCATCCTCGTCACGCTCGTCGCGCGCGCCCTCCTGTCCCTGGAGACCGGCGCGGTGGACCTGTGCCATGCCATCGCCCCCTCACCCGACTGGCTGCCTCTGTCGGCATCTCTGCCACGTCCCTCTAGTCCAACGCAGCAGCCCGGCCAAACCGGACAATCGTCGTCCCGGTCACGAGGCCGCTGGCCGGTAGCGTGTCCGCGTGAGGAGGCGGGCCACGGTGGCCGTGTCCTCCACCATGTAAGACATCACATTCGTTGATATTGTTGGCGAAGTCCTGCATTCCGTCGCTTATATGTAAGGCGTCACATTAAGTGCGCCTAACGTCACATTAGGTGCGCCGCTTGCGTCACATTAACTGCACCATCCTCCACCTCACTTCGTTTCGTACCCCTGTCCCCTTCTTTTTGAGCGTGAAAACAGCCTCCCACCGCTCCCACGACGCCATCGACCACAGACACGTTCTGCGCAGAGTGGCGCACCTCCTGTGACGTTTTTGCAGGATCGGCGCACCTCCTGTGACGTTCCGCGCCGCCGTACGTGGTAGCGGGGCGAGTCAGCGCGGGGGGCGCAACCCGGCCAGGATGACCGCGACGAGCCGGCGGACCGCGGCTTCGGACGGCAAGCTACTCGCCGCCGCGAGGGCATAGAGGCAGTAGTTCGCCAGCTCGTCGGCGGCGACATCCCCCCGGACATCGCCGGCCTGTGCGCCCTCGGCCAGCAGACGCGTGATAAGGTCGGTGAGGTGCTGCTGCGCCCGGACGACGTGCGCGCCGCGATGCAGGAGCGCCACCAGCTCGAGGGCGTGGTGCTCGTGCTGGATGAGCGCGTACGCCCCGAGCACGGCTTCGAGCCGCGCGGCCGCGCTGCCTGCCCGGTCCCGGAGGTCGGCGAGCTGCGCGAGGTGGCCGGCGACCTGGCGCTCGTGCCAGGCGACCAGGATCGCCTCGACGGCCGGGAAGTACTTGTACAGCGTCGCGCGTCCGATGCCGGTCTCCTCGGCGATCTGCGACATCGTCACCGACGCCAGCCCGCGCTCGGCCACCAGCGCCGCGGTGGCGCCCATGATCGCGTCGCGCACCGCCGCGCGATGCGCCTCGATCGTCTCATCCCATAGCTTCGGCATCACCCCAGTATACGCGACGACGATGTAGAGACACTTCGTCTTGACATAGACAAAGTGTTTCGATAAAATGGGGTCGTCATGCATAGGAGCCGTGACCGCCGCGCGCGAGAGGAGACGCACATGTTGGAGGAAACGCACCTGGCCGACCCGCCCCCCGACCCAGACACCGACGACGGCGGCGCGGGGCATCACCGCAGACCCGCCCCCGGCACGCCACGCTGGGTGACAGTCGTCGGCATCGCCGTCCTCGTCCTGGTCCTGCTGTTTGTCATCCTGCATGTCACCGGCCTCGTCGGTCCCCACATGCACGGCGCCGGCCTCGGCAGGGATACCCCCGTCCCCCGCGTCATAGCACAGGGCCTGCCCCACCTAGGCCACCTATGACGATGACACCCCGCCTGCGCAAGGTCGTGCTCACCGCGCATATCAGTTCCTCGGTCGGCTGGCTCGGGGCCACCGCGGGCTTCCTCGCGCTCGCTATCACCAGCCTGACCGAGCAGGACGCGCAGATAATCCGTGCCGCCTATCTCGGGATGGACTGGATCGGATGGTTCGTCTTGGTCCCGTTGAGCATCGCCTCGCTGCTCACGGGGCTCGTCCAGGCCCTAGGCACCACCTGGGGCTTGTTTCGACATTACTGGGTCCTGGCGAAACTCCTGATCAACCTCGTTGCCACCATCGTCTTGTTGCTGTTCATGCAGAACCTTGGCTCGGGCTATTACGGCCGCAGTGCCGCTCCGGTGCTCCACGCCGGCGTCGCCTTGCTGCTGTTGCTCGCGGCCACAACACTGTCGGTGTTTAAGCCGCAGGGCGTGACCCCCTACGGGTGGCGCAAGCAGCACGCGCAGCGTACGGCACGGCGGACCGTCGCACGCGGCGGGGTATGATTCCCCCTAGATGGGGTACACAGCACGCGCGGCGTACGATGTCGCCGCAGGGAGGTATGCACGTCGCTGGCCTGACGCCGAGAGAGACACAGGTGCGGCTGGCCGGCATGACGAACGCGCCAGCTATCGTCCGCATCTACGGCCACGCTCGACGGCGCGTGGCGCACGGGCGTTATCGTCGAACCGGTGCGCGGCGAGGTCGTGCAGGGAGGCTAGATAGCGTGCGGTGATGCGCTAACGTATTCATGCGGCGCGGGTGGGCCGGCCGCTATCGTCACACCGCATGTCGATCTCACCGTGGTTTGACGGTGGTTTGAGCATTGTTGTCGAGAGCCACGACCGCGAGATAAAGGAGGCTAGGATGGGTCATAGCGCAAGACGGCTCGTCTTTCTTGGAGGTGCAACGATCGGGCTGCTGGCGCTGACCAGAGGACGCTCGAACAGGCGCCACAAGACCGGCGACGCCCCGCACACGGCAGGCCGCGTCCTTCACGGGGCGCGCTGGTATGACCTTGTCAGTCGCGTCATCTCGTTGGGGCAGGACAAGGCGATCCGTGAGACGCTCATCGCGTTGGCCGCGCCGGCGCCCGGTGAGACGGTGCTTGACGTCGGCTGCGGCACAGGCACGCTCGCCCTCGCCCTCACGTCGCGCGTGGGAACGAGCGCGGTGCATGGCATTGACGCCTCCCCCGAGATGATCGCCGTCGCCAAGGAAAAGGCGGCGAAGGCCAACTGCGCGATTGATGTCCAGGTCGCCCTGATCGAGGCAATCCCGTTCCCTGCGGCGACGTTCGACCTGGTGACTAGTAGCCTCATGCTGCACCACCTGCCCGCTGACCTCAAGCGCACGGGGCTCGCCGAGATACGGCGTGTCCTCAAGCCCGGCGGCCGCTTCATGGCGATGGACGTCGCCGTGCACAGCCACTCCCCCCTCGGCCATCTGTTGTCGATCGTCGGCCATGCCCGCGGCGAGAGCATGGTCGACACGCTGATGCCACTGCTACAGGACGCCGGTTTCAGCGACGTTGAGGGCATCCCCACGCGTCACAAAAACGTCGCCTTCATCCGCGCCCGCTGACCACTGCCGACGACGCCATTGAGCGGTCCCGTCGCCCACGTCACGGGGATTATCCTTGAGACATTGTAGAGACTCCATGTTGTGCGCCCTCGTCGCAGGAGAGGCAGTCCTCCATGCGGATCTGGCCGTGTCGTGTGCCGCGCGACGCGCGCCTGTAAGGCATCACAGTTTCTGCGCCTAGTGTAAGGCGTCAAAGTGCGTGAGCCGAACGTCATACTGCCTGAGCCACACGTCACAGTGGCTGAGCCATCCTCCCCGACGCGCCTCCCGCTCCCGGATCGAACGCCCCTGTGAGGGTCACACCCCCGCCGGGACCAGCACCTGCCCTCGGCCGCCGCCTCTCCCTCACCCGGGGGTTGGCTCACTCACTCTGACGTTTCCCGCAGGGTGGCTCACCCCCTCTGACGTTTCCCGCTCAACAACTCTGACGGTCGCAGTCCTTTACGCGTGCATCCCGCTCAACAACTGATATTGGTGGCGAAGTCGGCGGGATGCCGAGAAGGGCCGCATAAGCGGCCCTGAACGCCCCTTCCCGGCGTCGCTTCTAGCCCTTGCCACGCTCCGACCCGCATAAGCGACGGGCTGGACGACTTCGCCACCAATATCAACAACTTTGACGCCTTACAGCACCTGCTGTGGGATTTGTGGCGCAGGAACTAGGGGACAGCGCGCAGGAACTGTGGGATCTTACAGCGGGGGTGCCCATCCGCGCGTTCATCGTGTCTTCTTGTCACATCGATCGTGTGCGGTGGGTCATACTTATATAGTGACACCTGGGAACGGGAGGATGTGACCGATGGACGAGCGCGCGTGGCTGGCGGAGCGCTTCGAGGAGCACCGCACCCATCTGCGGGCGGTGGCCTACCGGATGCTCGGCTCGCTTACGGAGGCCGACGACGCCGTGCAGGACACCTGGCTGCGGCTCAGCCGCGCAGGGGCGGACGAGGTCGAGAACCTCGGAGGATGGTTGACGACGATCGTCGCCCGTGTGTGCCTGAACATGCTCCGCGCGCGCCACGTGCGCCGCGAGGACTCCGTCGGGCTGCACCTCCCCGACCCCCTCATCAGCCCAGACGGGGAGCTGCAACCGGAGGAGGAGGCGGTGCTGGCCGACGCGGTGGGCCTGGCGCTCCTGGTCGTGCTCGATACCCTGACTCCGGCGGAGCGGCTGGCGTTCGTCCTCCATGACCTGTTCGCGCTGCCGTTCGAGGAGATCGCCCCCTTGGTTGGGCGCACCCCTGCGGCAGCGCGACAACTCGCCAGCAGGGCACGCCGCCGCGTGAAGGGCGCCGCGGTACCGGAAGCTGACCCCGATCGCGCGCGTCAGCGCGCCGTGGTCGACGCCTTCTTCATGGCGGCGCGTGAGGGCGATGTCGACGCCCTCGTCGCCGTGCTCGACCCCAACGTCGTGCTGCGCGTCGACGCCGGCGCGCGGCGCCCCGCCGCGTCCCTGGTGATGCAGGGCGCAGCGGCCGTGGCCAGGCAGGCGCTCAAGGGCCTGGCCTCGAGCATCGCGCGCCCGGGTGTCCACCTGCGCCCCGCGCTGGTGAACGGCGCAGCCGGCGTGGTCGTCACGGTGGGTGGACAGCCCCTGACCGTGATGGGGTTCACCGTCGCCGCGGGCAAGATCGCCGCGATCGACGCCATCGCCGACCCCGAGCGCGTCCCCCGGATCGCAGCGGCTGTCCTCACCAACGCGTAGCCGTCGGGCCAGCCCGCGGCGCCCGGTCGCCGTGCGGCGAGCGCAGAGCGTGGTCACAGGGAGCGGCACGGTGGTCACGGGACCGAGCGGGGGGTGCCGGTGGGCCTCGCCGGTCCCCGGATCATGGCGGTGATCATGATGCGGGTGGGTGCCGGGCCGGCACCCACCCACCCCTGGGCGGCCGCGACGACGGCGCTGAAGCGATGGGCGCCGGCTGGGGTGCGGTCCTGCGACGTCAGGCCCTGGCCTTGAGCGGTTTCGGCTGGCCGTAGGCCGCTGTGAAGCCTTGGCGCCAGCTGGGGTAGCGGAGCGTCCAGCCGAGGTCTCGCTTGGCCTTGGCGTTGGAGGCGCCGCGGGTTTGGGTGCCCATGATCACCCCGCCTTCGCCCGCGATGAGCCGGGCGAGCCAGGCGGGCATGTGGCGGGGCGGTTTGGCGCCCAGCACGGTCGCGAGCACGGGCAGCCAGTCGCGCAGCGGGGCGGGGTCGTCGTCAACGATGTTGTAGATGCCAGCTCCATCGTGTTCGAGGGCGAGCACGGTCGCCGCCGCGGCATCCTCGAGGTGGATCCACGAGGTGACGCCGTCGCCGTTGCCGATGAGCGGGAACCACCGTTTGCGCACGGCCTTGAGGTGCCCGTCGGTGGCGTTGCCGTAGAAGCCGCCGTAGCGGAGCGCGATCCCGCCAACGTCGGTCACCGCTTGGTCGACGTAGGCCATCGCAGCGTACGTCTTTTCGGTTCCTGAGGGCGGGGTGGAGTCGAGCGGGTCGTCTTCGGTCTTGACCATCCCCCCCTCCCGGGCATAGCGGTAGGGGGCGAAGCTCTGGGCGACGATGCGCTGCACGCCCGCCTCGCGCGCCGCAGCGAGGAGGGCGTCGGTGCCCTCGGTCCGGAGCCGGTTGGTCTGGGCGAAGGTGCGGTCGAGCGTCCTCGAAAAGCCGCCATCGGCAAGCGCCGTCGCCTCGTGGACGATCGCCTCAGGCTTGGTGTCCAGCACGGCTTTGCGCACAGCGGAGGCATCGAGCAGGTCGAGCGCGATCGCCTTGGCCCCGAAGGCCCGGATGCACTCCGCCTTCTCCGGAGATGATCTGTAGGTGCCGATCACCTCGTGGCCTCGATCGATCAACTGGGGAACGAGTCGGGTACCGATCGCACCACTCGCCCCTGCGACGAAGACGCGCATTGTGTGCTCCTTCCGGTTATCTAGTTGGCTTGTCACACCCGTCGTGTTCTCTGGGTCATAGGTATTGACACCTGGGAACGGGAGGATGTGACCGATGGACGAGCGCGCGTGGCTGGCGGAGCGCTTCGAGGGGATGTGTCAGGATTCAGAACTCCCAGTGGGCGAGAGCCCGTCGGCAAAGTATCCTTGGAGAGAGTGCGCTTGGCGACGGCCAGGGACAGGCCGTGAAAGGGAGCGTTGCGCGGGATGGCCCGGCGCGCGGCTGCCCGAGGTGTACGCCCGCACCGACCGGCCCGACGCGGCGTTCACGGAGGCGGAGGCGGAGGCGGCCGGGGCGGAGGGCGATGTCAGCCGCCTAGTCGCCGAATGGGCCGCGGCGCGCCAGGCGGTGGCGGGGGCGTCGCTGGACGAGCGGTTCGTCCATGAACAGTTCGGCGAGATGTCGCTGCGCTGGGTCTACAACCACATGATCGCCGAGTACGCCCGGCATCTTGGCCACGCCGACCTCCTGCGCGAGTTGATCGACGGCGCGACCGGCGAGTAGGCGCCAGCGTCGCGGAGCGAGGGGCATGGCGGAGCGAGGGGCATGCGTCAGGGCGCATGTTACCTCGGGCTGCTGTGATGAGGCGAGATCCGCAGGCGCAAGGCTACCATCGGTGACCCGCATCGAATGATCTGGGCTGCCGATGAAGCCTGCCGTACAGGCTCCTCGTCGACGACACCGGAGTGTCTGGGTATGCAGGATGGCGGCGCGCCTACCTCCCTGTAAGACATCACATTCGTTGATATTGGTGGCGAAGTCCTTTCCAGGGTTTTGCTCGCACGTGGAACGGGGTGACGAGTAGGCATGATCACGGGTACAAATCGACTTCGCCACCAATATCAGTTTCTGCGCCTAGCGTCATAGTTCCTGCGCCAGAAACGTCACAGTTCCTGCGCGACCTTGCACGCCATCCCTTTGCGCGCCCTCATCCCCCTCTTTTTGAGTGTGATTTTGCATCTCTAGAGGGTCAGTATCTCCACTCACCCGCGATGCACACCACGCGGATCGGCGCAGCAACTGTGACGTTTTTGAAGGATGGCGCAAGAACTGTGACGTTTCTGGCGCACCGGTACCACCCCACTAAACCGTGGAGGACGGGTGATGGTGACAGGAACGGGTCGCATGCGGCATGCTGAAGCTAGCCGTGTCTAGCTCACACGGCCAGGAGCGCAGGACGCATGGACCCGTCCG
>JAABUX010010500.1_pt1 | contig 10330 bp, 11 predicted proteins | sample 5561851 | NCBI WGS metagenome assembly JAABUX01 (sample SAMN10711883, study PRJNA513361) | rock metagenome | isolation source: Antarctica rocks | place: Antarctica: Victoria Land, Richard Nunatak red sandstone | collected 2016-01-03 | reverse complement strand
CGATCGCTTCCCGGCGAGCGGCTCTCATTGCAGCATTGGCACCGACACTGACTCGCTGCCCGACTTGCTTGCAAGCACGATCTGCGTAAAGCTTTTTCTTAGCGGATAACTTTATGACACAGTAGTAGTAGTAGTAGCCGGTCTGCAAATAACCGGCGCCCATCTTGCGTCGGTGCTCGGGCCACGCTTCGGCGACATAGGTTCCGGCCATCGCCCACTCGCCGCCGATGCCGATGCCGGCGACGAAGCGGAAGAACCCGAGCTCCCACACATTCTGAGATAACGCGGCGATGCCCGTGAAGACGGCGAAGACCAAGACCGCCAGCGCGAGCGTCTTCGTGCGCCCGACCCGGTCGGCGATCGGTCCCCAGATGAACGACAGTCCCCAGCCTAACAAGAACAACGCGAAGAGGATCGAGCCGATGAAGCCGACGTTCTGGCAAATTCGACCAACAGCAACGCACTGGGCTCGCCACGCACGAATCTCTCGATTGTCGGACGAAAGATTGGAATGTCACGCGAGAGTGCGATCATCGTGTCGTCGACGAGCTCGACGGCAACGGGATCTAACGTAACGATGTGCCGCGTGGCATCCATCGCCGCGTAAAACGTTGGGAAGTGGCAAACGCCGAGTACCTTATGCGATGGGATGTCGGCCAGCTCCAGATCGATGCTGGTAAAGAATGCGAGCGTACCTTCGGAGCCGATGAGGAGCTTCGCAAGATTGTGTCCCCGGGGCGAAACGGTGTCCAGATTGTAACCGCCGACGCGCCGCTGGAGCTTCGGAAAACACAAGGCAACTTCGTTTGCCTCGCGCAGCCCGATGGCACGTATCGCGCGAACGAGTCGTCCATACGCATCATCCGGGAGCTCCTGCAGGTCGGCCGGAACATCCGCGAAGCGCAGCGCCTCGCCGGTCGGCAGCAGCGCCTCGATGGCGCGTACATTATCGACCATGGTCCCGTACCGAATCGATGCGCACCGGAACTGTTGTTTGCCGCCATCCCGCCGAGTGTCGCGCGGTTGGCAGTCGATGGATCGATCGGAAAAAAGAGACCGTGCTTTTTAAGCTCCTTGTTTGAGCCGATCCAGAACGATGCCGGGCTGAACGACCGCAGTTTTTTTTTTGACGTCCACAGCGAGTACTGCATCGAGGTGTTTGCTCGTATCGACGATGACGGCCTCACCGATCGTCTGTCCGCACTGCGACGTGCCGCCGCCTCGCGGCACGACGGGTACACCCGCTTGCGCGCACAGCGCGATCGTTGCTTCCACATCGCCTACCGATTTGGGCACGACGACGCCGACGGGATCGATCTGATAGATCGACGCATCTACGCTATAACGGCCTCGCGTGAACGCATCGAAATACACTTCGCCCGCAACGTCTCGCCGCAGCCGAGCCTCGAGCGAGCCGGACCGCGACCGCGATATTGTCATCGCTCGCCCGGCCTACGCGCTCGCCATGTTCGGTACCTTGAGCGTTGCGTTCTCGGTCAGATACGTGAGCGCGGCCGCGACGCCGTCTCCGTGCTCAATGCCGGCGAGATAGAGTCCCATCTGGACACCGCACAGCGTCCCGGCGAGCATGAGATCGTTGAAGTCGCCGAGATGACCGATACGAAACACCTTGCCGCGCAGTTGACCAAGGCCCACTCCGAGCGACAGGTCGTAGTGATCGAGAATCGTTGCCCGTAGCGCGTCGGCGTCGGCGCTCTCGGGTAAAACGATCGCCGTTAAGGAGTTCGAATACTCCCGGGGTTCTAGACACAAAAGCTCGAGACCCCATGCCCGCACGGCTTTACGGGTCGCTTCGGCGTGGCGCGCATGCCGCGCGAAAACCGCGGCGAGACCTTGCTCGTGCAGCATCGCTATGGCTTCGCGCACCGTACAATAAGTTCGTTGCCGGCGTGTAAGGCCAGAAGCCCTTACTATTGGCCTCGATAATAGCTCGCCAGTCCCAATAAGACCTACCGAAGCACGAGTGCTTCGCGAGATCCAGCGCCTTTTGCGAGACGGCGTTGAAGCCGAGTCCCGGCGGCAACATCAGACCCTTCTGAGAGCCGCCCACGGTCACGTCGACGCCCCACTCATCATGCCGATAGTCCATCGATGCGAGCGATGAGATCGTGTCCACCATAAGCAACGCCGGATGGCCCGCGCGGTCGATTGCCGCGCGAATCTCCGGAATTCGGCTCGTGACGCCCGTCGAAGTTTCGTTGTGAACGACGAGGACCGCTCGGATCGCGTGCGACGGATCGGCTTCGAGCCGGCGTTCGACTTCCGAAGGGTCTACGCCGTGGCGCCAATCACCGGCAACGAAGTCCACGATGAGACCCAAATTCGCCGCCATCTCGCGCCAGAGCGAAGCGAACCATCCCGTTTCGAACATTAGCACCCGATCTCCGGGTGATAGGACGTTCACTAGCGCAGCTTCCCAAGCGCCCGTTCCTGACGCGGCATAGATAACGACCGGACTCGTCGTTTGAAAAATCATTTGCGTCCCGGCAAGCACATCGCGCGCAAGTTCGGTGAACTCAGGCCCGCGATGATCGATTGTCGGTCGATCCATGGCTCGCAGAACGCGCTCGGGGACGTTCGTCGGACCGGGAATTTGCAGAAAATGCCGGCCGCTACGGATTGGCATGAACTTTCGCGTCCTCCATGTCATCGCACCCAAAACTCAGTTCGGGTCACATACTGCATATTGCATTCCGGCCGCCGAGATCGTTGCGCTCCGGCGCATTCATCCGATGATTTTACCCCGGGAAGCACTGGCAGTCGAAAGTCCACTTCAGCTACCAACCTTGCGTGTACTGCGCGTTTTCGAGGCGATCGCCTGGAAACGCGGGCTGCCGACAACGATTCGCTTCGACCACGGTCCGGAATTTACTCAGACGCGGAGGTCCGGCACGAGACTTGTAGGACTACTGCTCGTTGGCGATTCCCTCCGTCTCCGACTGGAACGCTTCAGCTGCGCGGAGAGGGCGCGTTTCAACGTACCTATGCCTTCGACAATCGTAGACGCACTCGTGGCGCTGTAGCCCAACACTAACCCGCCGCGAGGTTGCGCTTCAATTGCGTCGTTGGACAGCGCGCGCGCTATAATTCCAAGTTGCCACGCGTCCGTAGAAGCAACGCGATCATCCAAGCCGTCCGCGAGGAAGCCGGTTAAATGCATCCCCGCATTTGAAGGCCGCAGTTCGAGCATGTCAGGAAGATGCTGGTGTGCCGCCGCCAGAAGGGCTGATTGCCGATCAGAATACAATGCTCGCATTTTGTAGATGTGACTAGCCAAATGACCTTCCCGCATGAAGTGCGTCATTGCGATTTGAGGAATTGCGGCTGCATAACGGGTTGTTGCGGCACGCGCGTTGGCAAACGACGCGGCGAGGTTAGACGGGGCAACGATGTAGCCGAGGCGCAGTGAAGGCAGCATTACCTTGCTAAACGAGCCGAAATATATGACGCGCCCCATCTCGTCAAGACCCTGTAACGCGGGAACTGGCTGTCCGCCATAGCGATACTCGCTATCGTAATCGTCTTCGAAGACCCACGCACCAACCTGTTGTGCCCACGCGAGGAGAGAAAGTCGCCTAGACAAGCTCATTGTCGATCCCATCGGATATTGGTGGGATGGCGAGGTGTACGCTGCGCGGGCTGTCGGAAAGCGTATGCGCGCGGCATGGACGACGAGGCCCTCGTCATCGACTGGAACAGGCGACACCTTGAGGCCGGCCGCAAAGAATACGCTGCGCGCTCCGGAGTAACCGGGGTCCTCAACCCAAATTGTGTCACCTTCGTCGAGAAGAAGCCGAGTTGCTAGGTCTAGGGCCTGCTGCGTGCCGTCCGTAACGATTACGTTATCGGCATTACAGCGGACGGAGCGCGTGGCTCTAAGATTCATAGCGATCGCTTCACGCAGTGGCGCATATCCTGCCGAATCCCTACAGCGATCGAATTCCTTGATGTCGGTCCGTGCGGTTCGCGCCAGCATCCGCGACCATAGATCATAAGGAAACGCGTCTAGAGCTGGCACGCTAGGGCGAAACGCAAGCACCGGCACGTCACCTACTATGGCCGAACATGCACCAGCCAATAACTCACCCCGACGGGAGAGTGGAACGTTCCGCGACGCATCAGCACTGAAGGCCTGGACTCGAGTCGACAGCATGTGCGGAAGAGTACGCGCGACGCGGGTTCCCGAGCCAATCTTGCTCTCAAGAAAACCGTCCTCAAGTAACTGCAGGTACGCCTGCTGGACGGTGTTTCGTGAAAGCTTAAGTCCGTCCGCCAATGCCCGGCTAGATGGTAATACTTCGTTCGGCAACCAGCGCCCACTCAGTATTCCTTCACGAATTGTCTGATAAATCTGGCGAAAGATCGGGACACGAGACCTGCGATCCAATGAGATGAGGGGCGCTTCAACGCGCGCAAGTGGCACGCATTACTCCGTTCCAGTGGCGCTTTTCAAGCAGTCCACTTGTGCGTATCCTTTAGCAGTATCAGGGGCATTGCCTTTACGTCGGTCGGGCCCGTAGTGTGTCCCGAGAATGTCGCGGAACGCCTCCGTCTCCGGTTGCTAACGAAAGCGACGGTCCTTTTTTGTTATTCCGTTTTATCGGTCTGATCGTCGGTCTGCTCGTGGCGGCGGCCTTCATCTCCGTTGCCTCAGGGAGATCGGTGGCGACGCTCGGCATTGTGACTAACGTTCAGCCCGCGCCTGGAGCGAATACCGACTGGAGTAGCGTCGGGGGCGCTCTGAATAATCAACGCTATTCAACACTTAACCAAATCAACCCAAAAAATGTTCGACACCTCAAAGGCGTGTGGCTAACGCATTTGGGTTCGGGGCTTGGTTCAAAGTATTCGCAAGAAGCCGCGCCGGTCGTCAAAGATGGCATCTTGTACATTACGACGGGCGCAGACGACGTTTTCGCCCTCGACGCCGCAACGGGGCATAAGAAGTGGATGTATCATGCGCATCTATCGGATGACATTACCTCAGCCTGTTGTGGCTGGGATAATCGCGGTGTTGCGCTCGCGGACAACAAGCTATTTCTTGGTCGAATCGACGGAAAGGTCGTAGCTTTAGATCGCGCGACTGGCAGAGAGCTTTGGAAAACGAAAATCGTTGAATGGCACGACGGGTATGCAATTACGGCGGCGCCAACGTATTACGACGGTACCGTCTACATAGGCGCGTCGGGGGGAGAGAACGCGGCGCGCGGCCGACTTACGGCGCTCGATGCCACCACGGGTAAGGCTCGTTGGCACTTCTTTACGGTTCCGGCTCCGAACCAACCAGGCGCCGAGACGTGGCCTCGTGATTCTAAGGCGTATCTCCATGGCGGCGGAACGGTCTGGAATCATCCGGCCATTGATCCGGAGCTTAAGCTCATATATTTTGCCACCGGGAACGCCTCACCAAACTTCAATGGCGCGGTTCGCCCGGGTGCCAATCTATACACCTCGTCAATTCTTGCACTGCGATTTGATGGAACACTAGCTTGGTATTACCAAGAGGTGCATCACGATATCTGGGATTTCGACGCCTCCAGCCCCGTGGTTCTGTTCGACGCAAGGGTAAACGGCGAGATGCGGAAGGGCATTGCTGAGGCTGGTAAGACCGGCTGGGTTTACATGCTGGATCGAACGAACGGAAAGCCGTTGCTTGCCATTCCCGAGAGGGCTGTTCCGCAAAATGCGAACCAACACACCGCGTCAACGCAACCGTATCCTACAGGGGACGCCACGGTCCCGCAATGCACGGAACCCGTAAAGAACTTCCCCGGTAGTCCTTGCATATTTACGCCATTTTGGCATCAGCAAGTCTTGCTCTCGCCGTCGTTTGAAGGTGGGACGGTATATTCGCCGATGGCGTACAGTCCGCAGACGAACTACTTCTACGCGCCGGGTAGCTACTGGCCGTTTGTGTTGATGGAGAAAAGTCTACCGTACAAGCCCGGCGACATTAATGACGACCTAGCGCCGGTGCCCGAGCCGCTTGGTGCGAAATTAGGCGGAACCATCACTGCGATAGACGCCAGTACGAACAAGATCGCGTGGCAGGTCAAGACCAAATACCTTCTCGGTGAAAGTAGCGGCACGCTCGCCACAGCGGGGGGCTTGGTCTTCACAGGTCAACCCGACGGGAATCTCATAGCCTACAATGCAAACGACGGAACCAAGCTGTGGCAATGGCAAACTGGCGCTGGAGTCGATGCTCCTGCGACAACGTACGCCGTAAATGGCCAACAATACGTCGCCGTCGCCGCGGGAGGCAACAGCGTTACCGGATCGCACAATGGGGACGCTGTTTGGGCTTTCAAACTGACGAACGGACCAGCCATTGCGCAAGCAAAGGTACCTCCCGGGCCACCGACGGTCATAGGCTTTCGAGAAGACCTTGATCCCGTAGTCAAAACCGCGACAGTGCAGATCCAGGATTTTTCATACCTGACAAATCCCGGTAATCGCGATGCGCCTTCGACTCGAAACACAGTAAAGGTCGGAACGAAGGTGACTTGGATAAATCTTGGCGATCAGCCGCATACAGCGACGTCAGACACGGGCGCGTTTGACACTGGTTCTATCCTCCATGGACATAAGGGCACTGTAGTATTCCGTAGACCCGGCGTCTATCGCTATCACTGCACGCCTCATCCGTGGATGACGGGCGAAGTCGTGGTAACATCATCGTAGGGTTTCGATGCTGCGCGCGCCTGCGGGCGGTGTTCGCATCGAAAACTGCGGCGGGTTGCACCTACTCGCATGGGATTTCCCAATTCGGGATACGATTAAGCCATTCGGGCTTCGCCCATTGCCTGAAAGGGAGTCTCCCCAAAGCCCAAGAGACGTAAAAAGCCGCCGGCGGACCGGCACCTTCCCTTTCGATTGAGGTACGGCATGGCATACGATCAACGGCAGCGCGCTCGCGCGTTTCGCGACTTGCATATCGGTGAGGTTTTGGTTTTGCCAAACGCATGGGATGCAGGCAGCGCTCGTATTATGGAAGCCGCGGGAAGCCGAGCAATTGGTACGACAAGCGGCGGAATCTCGTGGTCCCTCGGCCTAGCGGACGGCCAACAAATCACGCGCGACGAGATGTTGAACGTCGTTAAGCGTATTGCGGACGCCGTGGACGTACCAGTTACGGCCGACATCGAGAGTGGCTACGGCATCGATGCAAAGGCCGTAGCTGAAAGCGTTCGGGAGGCTATCGGTGCTGGTGCCGTCGGCATCAACCTGGAAGATTCGCCGGGAGAGAGCGGAGCGGCGCTACTGTCACCCGAAGCGCAGGCGGTGCGGATCGCAGCTGCACGAGACGTCGCGACTGTAGCGAATCTGGATCTCTTCATCAATGCACGCATCGATGTGTATCTTTTCAATGTCGGGGAACCGTCTGCGCGACTTGCGAACGTACTTGGTCGGGCAAAAGCGTATGCCGCTGCTGGAGCAGACGGGGTTTTTGTCATTGGACTAGCGGACGAACAGCCGATTCGCGAGCTGGTACGAGAACTGTCGCTCCCCCTGAATATCGGTCTTGCACCCGGTGGACCAAACGTGAAGACGTTGGCGAGCTGGGGCGTCGCCCGAGTGAGTGCCGGCACAGCGATCGCTCAATCGTCGTTCGGTTTAATCAAAAGCGCCACCGCAGAGTTCCTGCACCACGGCACGTATGACGCAATAAGTGGAGGCATCGCTTACGCCGATATGAATGCGCTGTTCGCTCGTCAGGAAGTGCGCTGATGAACTTGAGGTGGCGGGCGGGTGAAGATTCGATGGAAGTGAGGCGTGCTAAGCTTTAGGCTTCATGATCAGTGGTGCCAGCTGCTCCCAGTCGGTAAGCGGTGTCAATCACGCGTAGAGTGCTCCACCGATATTCTCGATCGATGGGCAACGCCGGGCACCGTTCGTGACGCAGTATTCCAATCGAAGCGTCACCAACGCCATGTACGCCCGATGCTGCAAAGCGCGATTATCTTCGGTCACCCCCTCAACGCGCTGATGACTTCACCCCCCAATCCTGTTGTTGTCCGGCGCCGAATAGCGACCAAATTGAGGCATTTCGCCTCGGCCGCAGATCAGTCCGTTGCCGGGAAGGAGATGCGTTGCCTCTTTGTCGTCTCGTCGCTGCATGTGCCGGCGCTCTCTGCGCGCAGATATTAGCGTCCGCGGCCTTCGCTCAGGCGGTCCCTACTCCAGCACCGGCGGTCACGACGCCCATGCCTGCAAGGGTGCGCTCCGCCTCGCCCGCGCCGGCGGCATCGCCGGCCGCCTCGCCCTCACCGTCTGCGACGCCGTTCAAGCTCATTACCTTGACGGGTTCCGCCGACGCGGGCTACACGACGATCGGACTCACGAACGCTGCGCGTTTCGTCAACGCCGTTCCAAGCAACGGTGCCCCGAGCCGCATCTTCGATGTCAGCACGGGGCCGTTCTTCGACGCCAACGGCGGACGGCTACTCGCGCTGGCCAACGACTTCAACAACGTACCCACCGTGCAAAACGCGAACCTTCAACTTACCCTCAACGGGAGCGTCATCAGCGGCAAGATCGAGAGTAGTTTCGGGACTGATGCCGACGTCATGGCTTCTAACGGTCAGTCACGCTCCAGCATCAATCTCACTCAGGCCTACGTGCAGGCCGTCGGCGGCTCCGTGACGTTTCTCCTCGGGAAGTTTTCCACGCTTGCAGGCGCGGAAGTGATCGAAGCGCCGGGCAACACCAACTATTCGCGCTCGTACCTTTTCGGCGAAGCGGTTCCGTTCACGCATACGGGCGTACGCGCGACATACGCGGTCAATTCGAAAGTATCGGTCGTAGCCGGCATCAACAACGGCTGGGACGACTGGAAATTCGCCGGAAAGAAGAAAACGATCGAGGGTGCGATCCTGCTCACGCCGTCTCCGGGGTACGCACTCAATCTCCAAACCTATAACGGCAACGACTTAGCCATCAATGGCAATAGTGCGGCCGGCGTGTTGCCGACCTTTACGAATCGGATGCTCTACGATGCCGTGCTCACGATCCACCCGACGTCCCTGCTGACGCTCGTGGCGAACTACGATAACGGTACTCAGCTCGCCGACGCGACGGGGGCATTCGGAACTTCGCATTGGAATGGCATCGCCGGTTACCTCAACTACCAATTCCGGCCACAGTACGGACTCTCGTTGCGCGGAGAGACGTTCCACGATATCCGAGGTTTTCACACCGGAATCGCTCAGCGCTTGCAATCCAACACTGCAACGGTCAACTACGCGCCGGGCTCGACCTATCTCTTCCGGCTCGAATACCGGCTCGACGCTGCAGACGGCAATAACTTCACGTTCCGCGACGCGGGACTCGATCCGATCGCGAAAGCGCCGAATGGACGCAACCACCAGAGTTCGCTCGGTATCGAGACCGTCATCAAGTTCCCGTGACCGTTCGTGCGCCGCGGGCCGCACTTGCAAGCCTAATTGGCGGTAAATCCGTCGAAATCGGTGCTCACCCACCGCGACTCGTTCTCGATCCAACAGAATCAAGAGACGCCGCCATCCCCAGCGCGGTCGTTCTGCCGCGAGATCCTTCAGTCCCGCTCTTATCGTCTCATCACCTTTGGGCTTGCTCTGGTAGTAGAGGTTGCTGCGCGTGTAGCCAATCAACGCGCACGCTCGCACCGCGGAGACGCCTCGATCTTGCAAGGCTCTCACTGCGTCCTGCCGCTGCGAGAGCCCCAACCGTTTTTTCGACCAGCTCTTTCATTGCATCGACTTCCAGCGCCAGCTTGGCGATGATCCGATCCTTGCGCCGGCTCTCGTCTTCAGGCTGCTTGAGGCGCACGAGGTCACTTGATTCCAAGCCAGCGTAGGATTCGGCTCTGGCGCGACCGCTCGTATTAGCGTGGATGCCGTGCTTGCGACCTAGCTCTGTCGCCGTCGTCCCGGCGTCGAGCTCTTTGAGAATCGAGACGACTTGGCTCTCGGTGAAGCGGCTCTTTCGCACCGTGGTCTCCTTGCTGGGCTCTAGGGGTAATCCCAACGTTCGTGTCACCAGCCGCCATTTGGTGGCTCAGGCCGACAGCGGAAGGCGCGTGCCCATGTCGAGCTCATAGCGGCCGTATGGATTGACGTGCCCCCAGATGAGCGGCGTGAGCGCCCGTCGATCAATGGCGGTCAATCGCTCGCGCCAATGGGGTCGCGCCAGAATCTGCTGCGTAAGCGTCGTTTGAAGACCGTCTTGCGGACGCAGCCCGTCAGGCGCGATGATGGAGGACACGTACTCTTCATCACGGGGTCTTTATGGCAGCATCGAAAGCATCAGAGCATCGCGCAGCGCGGCG
>JAABUX010010499.1_pt1 | contig 10331 bp, 8 predicted proteins | sample 5561851 | NCBI WGS metagenome assembly JAABUX01 (sample SAMN10711883, study PRJNA513361) | rock metagenome | isolation source: Antarctica rocks | place: Antarctica: Victoria Land, Richard Nunatak red sandstone | collected 2016-01-03 | reverse complement strand
GCCCCATTCTGGTCAGCCCCATTCTGGTCAGCCCCATTCTGGTCAACCCCATTCTGGTCAGCATGAGGCCGCGCCGAGCCGAGCACGCTGGCCTGCAGCACCAGCCCCACCGCCTCCCGCACGGTCATGAAGTAGCGCTGCATCTCCGGGTGGGTGACGGTCAGCGGCCCGCCCCGCTCCAACTGCCGACGGAACAGCGGCACGACGGAGCCGGTGCTACCCAGCACGTTGCCGAACCGCACCGTCACGCAGCGCATGGCCCCGTCCGGGGCAGCCGTGTCCAACGCCTGGCAGTACATCTCCGCCAGGCGCTTGCTGGCGCCCATGACGCTGCTGGGGTTCACCGCCTTGTCGGTTGAGATCAGCACCATCGCCCGTGCCCCTGCTGCCGCGGCAGCATCCGCCACGTGCCGCGTGCCGACGGTGTTGGTCAGCAGGTCTTCCAGCGGGTTCGCCTCGCCCATCGGAACGTGCTTCAGGGCGGCGGCGTGGAACACCAGGTCGGGCCGCACGTCCGCGAACACCGCCCCGATGCGGGCCTGGTCGCGCACATCGGCGATGCAGGTCTGGCGGGGAATGCCGGGGCAGGTCTCGCCAAGCTCCTGGTCGATCTGCCATAGCGCGTACTCGCCGTTGTCCAGCAGCACGAGCAGGCTGGGGCCGAGGGCGGCGCACTGCCGGGCCAGCTCGGAGCCGATGGTGCCGCCCGCGCCCGTCACCAGCACGCGGCGGCCCCGAACCAGGCGGGCCATGCCCTCGCGGTCCAGGGGGACCTGCGGGCGGTTGAGCAGGTCCTCGATGGCAACCGGAGCCAGCTCCAGCACGCCGCCACCGCCGGTGCCGACCTGGGCGGATTGCAGCGCGGTGGGGCGGGGGACGCGGCGGACCGGCACCCCCTCCGCGTCCGCCTGCGCCAGCACGTCGGCCAGCACGGGGCCGGTTAGGTCGGGCTGCGTGACCACCAGCGCGGCGGGCAGCCGGTTCTCCCCGCGCAGCCGGGCCAGCACGGCGCCGGCCTGGCCGACGTCGCCCAGGATGGGGTGGCCATGGATGCGCCGCCCGGTCTGCCCCTGCCGCAGCGACAGCAGCCCAGCAACGCGGTAGCTGGCGCGGCCATGGCCGAACTCCAGCGCGCGCAGGAACAGGTCCGCCCCGTCGCCGGCGCCGACCAGCAGGACGGACTGCGCCTCCGCCCCGTCGCGTCCCCGGCGGCGGGCCATCTGCAGGCGATAGACAACCCGCGGAGCGCCGAGGGCCACGATCAGTGTTAGGGCGTGCACGACTGGAAACGTCGGCGTCGGCAGCGGGAAGCCGGACACCCGCAGCAGGACCGCGAACAGCACCGCGCTGGCGATGCTGCTGCCAACCAGGCCCACCAGGTCCTCGATACCCGCGAAGCGCCAGTACTGCTGCGGCATCCGGAACGGCAGGCCCGCGAGCAACAGGGTGATGGCTCCGCCGGCCACGAACCACAGGGGATGCAGCAGTCCGCCACCGGGGTCGGCGATGTAGCGGGCCACCGGCGTCGCTACCGCAGCCAATGCCCCATCTAGCAAGACGTTGAGCAGGATGCGGTTGATCGCGGGCTTGGTTGGGCTTGGGGGGCGTTGCGGGGCCATCGTCCGGACCCTATAGCCCACCCGGCCCTGCTTAGCAGTCCCCCCATCCCGGAGGCGCGTCCCCGCTTGTCCGCCGCCGCCGTGCTGACCCACCTGCTGTTCTGCGCCTGCCTGGCCGTCCTATCTGCGGGGGTCGTGCGCCTGATGATCGGCGTGGCGGTCATGGACCAGCCCGACCTTGGCACTCCCGGCGCCCGCAAGGCGCACACCCGCCCGGTGCCGAAGGGCGGCGGCGTGGGGGTGGTTGCGGCGTTCCTGGTGGGGACGCTGGTGTTGTACCGCTATGCCGCGTTCTCCCGCCTGGCTGATCCCTACTTCCTGGCCTTCATCCTGGCTGCCACCGCCATCGCCGTCGTGGCGTTCCTGGACGACCTGCGGGACTGGCCGTTCTCGGTGAAGCTGGCTGCCCAAGTGGGCGCGGCGGCCCTGGCGGTCGGCAGCGGGCTGGTGATCGCCGAGGTCAACCTGCCATGGTGGGGGCCGGTGCCGCTGGGCTGGGCTGGGGTGCCGGTCACCTTGGCATGGGTGCTGTTCGCCACCAACGCGGTGAACTTCATCGACGGGCTGAACGGCCTGGCGTCCGGGGCCTGCGCCATCGCCTGCGCGGTGCTGGCGGTGATCGCGGCGGCGTATGGCGGATGGTTCGTTTACTTCGCCTCGCTGCTGCTGGCGGCCGGGCTGGTGGGGTTCCTGCCATTCAACTTCCCGCGGGCGCGCATCTTCATGGGCGACGTGGGCAGCCAGTTTTGCGGCTTCGTGCTGGCGATGCTGGGGGTGGCGGCAGGGCGGTTCCCCGGAGGACATGGGGGGGTGGACCTATCGGTGCTGCTGGTGCCGATGCTGCTATTCGGCGTGCTGTTCGACGTGGCCTTCACCTTAGTACGCCGCTTGCTGGCTGGAGAACAGGTGACACAGGCGCATCGGGGCCACCTCTACCAAGTCGCGCACCGGTCCGGCATGCCCGCCGTGCAGGTCACGCTGGTGCACTGGGCGTTCGCTGGCTGGGGCGGGGCGTGCTGTGCCCTGTTTGTCCTGGCCAGCGGCGACCCCAAGCCGCTGGCGGTGCTGCTGGTGCTGCCACCGCAACTAGCCTGGGCGGCCTGGGTATCGCGGCGGGCGCGGCGAGCCGGGCTGGTACGTTGGTGAGGCAGCCGTCGGGGTGAGGCAGCCGTCGGGGTAATGCAACCGCTTGCACGCAACCCAGCCGCCCCCCATAGCATCCTGCCAAGCCCCACGAAGGAATCCTCCATGATGCGCCGCTTGCTGCTCGCTGCGCTCCTTGCCCTGGCCGCGCTGCCAGCCGCGGCGCAGGAGAACCCGTCGTTCAACGTCGTGAACCGCACGAGCAGCCCGATCAAGGAGGTGTTCGCCAGTCCGGCTGGCGTCGCCAACTGGGGCCGCAACCGGCTGGGCACCGCCACCGTCGCGCCCGGCGCCAATGCCCCGATTCGCCTGCCTGCCGATGGCAACTGCATCTATGACGTGCGGGTGGTGTATGCCAACGGCCAGTCGGACGAGCGCCGCGGTGTCAACACCTGCAACGTGGACAACCTGATCTTCCCGACCGCGGCCGAAGGCACCGCCCCGTCCGCCCGGCCTGGCCGGGGCCAGCAGGCAACGTCTGACGATCCCTCGTTCCGCCTGGTCAACCGCAGCCGCAGCGAGGTCAACGAGGTCTACGCCAGCGTGACCGGCGACGACGACTGGGGAGCGGACAAGCTAGGCGACGACACTGTCGCTCCTGGCGCAACCCGTGTCATCCGCTTGCCGGCTGGCTCCTGCACATGGGATTTGAGGATCGTGTGGGCCAATGGTGAGGCTTCAGAGAAGCGGCGCCTGAATCTATGCACGATCACTGACCTACGGGTGCCATAGGGCAGTTCTGCCCAGGTCCGAGACCTTTGCTCCAGCTATGGGCCAGGGGAGTCGCACGTTACGTCGCGACGCCGGCCCAGTCCTACTTTCTCCGGGAAAGAGCTAAGATAAGCGACGCCACGAAGACCAAATTCCGTTGGGTTAGGAGCGAATCTGGTTCTCGAATCGGCAAACCAGGCTCTCCCGGCCTCCCTCACCCCGGCCCTCTCCCGGAGGGAGAGGGCCGGGGTGAGGGCCGTTCAGCCTGTGGCGAGCTTCTGTGCCGTGTCGGCCTTGGTGCTACCGGTAGCCGCCGGCTTCTTGGCGGTCGCCGTCGCCTCGACCATGATGCCGCGCAAGTCGCGCAGGAATGCCTGGCCCTTGAGCGTGCGCTGCACCAGGACGCTGCGCCGGTCCATGGGATCCACCTTGCGGCGGGCCAGGTCCAACTCGCCCAGCCGGTCCAGCGCACGGGTGATGGCAGGCTTGGACACGTTCAGGTCCGCAGCCAGGCCGCGGACGGTATGCGCGCCGTCCTGCAAGTAGCAGGTCAGGAACACGCCAAGCTGTCGGGCAGACAGGTCAGGGCCATCCCGGCGCACGAGGGCGACGATCGTGTCGCGCAGAATGCCGACGAACTGGTCAGGTGAAGGAATAGCTGCCACAGGATGGTCCTTTCTAGCGGGCACTGCCTGCTCCCGCTGTTAAACATTTCGAAGCCATGTCCGACTTGGTGGCAAACCAGGTCGTTAACAGTGTTTCACGCACGATTCGTGAGCCGAACCGTTCGTATTTCCGTCATCAAGCACCGACGCAGGCGGCTCTGTACCCTATCCTACAGATTGGTTACGCTTCCAGCATATAAAGCGCGTACGGCATCGAAACATGCGCGTAGGCCTAGCGCCTCTCCGCCTTCAGGCCGGCCAGGGCGGGCCTGGTCGTTCCAGGCGTAGGTGTCCAGGTGCGCCCACGGCGTGCCCGGCGCCACGAAGCGTTGCAAGAACAGTGCCGCCGTGATCGCCCCGGCCATCGGCTTGCTGGACACGTTGTTCAGGTCCGCCACCGGACTGGCCAACCAAGGATCATAGCCGGCCCATAGCGGCAGCCGCCACAGCGGGTCGTGCACGGCCTGCCCGGCCGTCAGCAGCGCATCGGCCACCCGATCCCCGGCCGGGTCGTGCGGGGCAAACAGCGCCGGCAGGTCCGGGCCGAGTGCCACCCGCGCCGCGCCGGTCAGCGTGGCCGCGTCCAGCAGCAGCGCCGGGTTGAGGTCGGATGCCTCCGCCAGCAGGTCGCACAGCACCAGCCGGCCCTCGGCGTCGGTGTTGCCGACCTCGACCGAGAGGCCGCGCCGGGTCTGCAGCACGTCCAATGGGCGCATGGCGTCGCCGGACACCATGTTCTCCACGCAGCCGATCCGCACCAGCAGGCGCACCGGCAGATCCGCCTGCATGACCATGCGGGCCAGCGCGAGCATCAGCGCGGCGCCGCCCATGTCCTTCTTCATACGCAACATGCCCGCGGAGGGCTTCAGGTCATAGCCGCCGCTATCGAAGCACACCCCCTTGCCGCACAGCGCCACCAGCGGCGCGTCCGCTTCGGCGGTGCTGCCTGCCCAGGTGAACCCGGCCACCAGCGGCGCCCGAACCGATCCGCGGCCAACGGCGGCAACCGCCGGGTATTCCCGCGCCAACGCGTCACCCCCCACCAATAGGCCATCCGCACCGAAAGTGTCGCCGAGCGCCAAGGTCGCAGCCGCGAGGTCCGCGGGCCCAAGGTGGTTGGCAGGCATGTTCACAAGATCGCGTGCCAGCCAGGTAGCACGGGCGGCTGACAGGGCGTAGGCGTCCGTATCCGCTAGCAAGGCCGGGCCGCGCTTTGGCCGGGCGTGGTCGGCATACTGATAGGCTCCCAAGCAGAACCCCAGCACAGCCGACCCGCGGTCATAGCCATCACCGGCCAGGCGCCAGGCGGTGCCCTCGGGCAGGGCCATCGGCAGGGCGCCGAAGGGCCAGGGGGACGTGTCCGTGCCGAGGCCGAGCAAGGCGCCTGAGATGCCGTCCCCGCCTGGCAGCAACGCAAGCTGCCCCACTGCCCCTGTGAAACCGCCCGCCCGCACAAAACCGGCCTGGCCCGGCGCGAGGGCGGCCAGCACCGACTCGGCCTCGTCTGGCCGGACCGCATGAATGGGTAGGCTCGGGGCGCCGGGTGGCGCCAGGCAGGTCAACTCACGGTCAAGCAACTTTGGCCACCCCTCAAATCCGCTGCTGCGGCGCAGTCTCCAGGCCGCGGCCTGCGGCACCGGGCAAGCCGGCGCCATCGGGCTTGCAATCCTCCGCGCCAGGCGCAAACTTCGCTGCATGCAAGGCTTACCCTCCCGGGTCAAGGCGGTGCTCGGGCCGACCAACACCGGCAAGACCCACCTTGCGATCGAGCGGATGCTTGCCCATTCATCGGGGATCATCGGCTTCCCGCTGCGCTTGCTGGCGCGGGAGAACTACGACCGCATGGTGAAGGCCAAGGGCGTGCGGTCCGTGGCGCTCATCACCGGTGAGGAGAAGATCGTCCCCGCGGGCGCACGCTGGTACTCCTGCACGGTGGAGGCGATGCCGTTGGACCGCGCTGCGGAGTTCGTCGCGGTGGACGAGATCCAACTCTGCGCCGACCCGGACCGCGGCCACATCTTCACCGAGCGCCTGCTGCACGCCCGCGGCCTAGTGGAGACGATGTTCCTGGGCGCGGAGACCATCCGTCCCCTGCTGAAGCGCCTGATCCCGCAGGCCGAGATCGAGACCCGCCCCCGCCTGAGCCAGCTCACCTACGCCGGCCCGGCCAAGCTGGTGCGCCTGCCGCCCCGCAGCGCCGTCGTCGCGTTCAGCGCCGGGGAGGTTTACGCCATCGCCGAGCTGATCCGCCGGCGCCGCGGCGGCTGCGCGGTGGTGATGGGCCGGCTGTCGCCCAGGACGCGCAACGCGCAGGTGCAGCTCTACCAGAACAAGGAGGTGGATTTCCTGGTCGCCACCGACGCGATCGGCATGGGGCTGAACATGGACGTGGACCATGTCGCTTTCGCCCGCCTGAGCAAGTTCGACGGCCACCGCCCGCGGCGGCTGACCGCGGCGGAGGTGGCGCAGATCGCCGGGCGCGCCGGACGCGGCATGCGGGATGGCACCTTCGGCACCACCGCCACTTGCCCGCCGCTCGACGAGGACCTGGTGCGCGCTGTGGAGGGGCATGACTTCGAGCCGCTGGAAGCGCTGTATTGGCGCAACAGCGAGATGGACTTCTCGGGCGTGGACAACTTGCTCGCCAGCCTGCTGCTGCAGCCGCCGCGGGCCGGGCTGGTGCGCGGACCCGACGCGACGGACCTCGAGACGCTGGAGGTACTGTCCCGCGAGCACGACATCCGCGACATGGCCCGTGGGCGCAGCCGGGTGCGGCTGCTGTGGGAAACCTGCCAAATCCCAGACTTCCGCAAGCTGGCCGACGACACCCACACCCGCCTGTGCGCCCGCGTGTTCGGCCACCTAGTGCGCGACGGCACGGTGCCGACCGACTGGCTGGAGACCGGCATCTCTGCCCTGTCCCGCGCCGATGGCGACATCGACACCCTGATGGCCCGGCTGTCCGGCGTCCGCATCTGGGCCTACATCGCCGCCCGCAGCGACTGGGTGCGCGACGCCCCCGCATGGCAGGCCCGCACGCGCGAGGTGGAGAACCTGCTGTCCGACGCCCTGCACGAGAAGCTGACCACCCGGTTCGTGGACCGCCGCGCCGCCCACCTGCTGCGCCGGCTGGAGGAGAAGGACGGCGAGGAGCTGCTGTCGGCCGTCACCGCCCGCGGCGAGGTGGTGGTGGAGGGGCACCCGGTCGGCCATGTCGGCGGCTTCGCCTTCCTGCCGGACCCGTTGGCGGAGGGGCAGGAGAAACGGCTGGTGCTGCGCGCCGCGCGCCGCGCCCTCCTGGGCTGGATGCCGCGCCGGGTGGGAGAGCTGGAAGCCGCGCCGGACAGCACGCTGACCTGGAACGCCGACCATAAGCTGTCCTGGGACGGCGTATCGATCGCCCGGCTGCGCCCCGGCGCTGGGATGCTGCGCCCGCACATCGAGGTCATCGACAGCGAGTACCTGGACGGCCCGCACCGCGAACGCGTCCGCAAGCGCCTGTACGCCTGGGTGTCCGGCATCGTCGCTGCCGACCTGGCCCCGCTGTTCGCCGCCGAGGCCGCCGCGGGCCGCGACGCTGCCCTGCGCGGACCCCTGCACCGCATCATCGAGGCCGGCGGCGTCGTGCCTGGCGCCACCGAGGCCGACGTGCCCCCTGCCCTACGTGGCCCCTTGAAGGCGCTGGGCGTGCGTGCCGGGCGGTTCGCCCTGTTCCTGCCGGCGCTGCTGAAGCCACGCGCTGTTGCGACCCGTGCGGCACTGTGGGCGTTGCAGGCCGGGGTGCCGACGCCGGGGCTGCCCGCGCCGGGGCTAGTGTCACTTGCGCCACCCGGGGATTGGCCGCCAGGATTTGCCGCCGCGATGGGCTGGGTTGCGGCTGGCCCGGTGCTGCTGCGGTTGGATATCGCGGAGCGCGTGGCAGGCGAGCTGGGCTATGCCACCCGGGCACGCGCGGCGGCGGTGCCGGACGGCTTGGCGTCCCGCCTGCAGGTCCGCGCGGAGGAGGTGCCGGCGGTGCTGCGCGCCTTGGGCGTGCGCCTGGCGCCCGGCGCCGGGCTGGCGGAGGGGCAGTATGGCCCGCCTGCCCCGCCGATGATGCTACCCGTCCGCAAGCGGCCCCAACCGGCGCCGACCGCCCTGGCTCCGCTGCCGCGCGTCAAGGATGGACCCTTTGCGGCGCTTGGAGCGCTGCGCCAGGCCACCCGCGGTTGAGCGGTGCGGCGGAGGACCGTGCCGAGGACCGTGAGTGGCAACGGCTGGACAAATGGTTGTGGTGCGCACGCTTCATGAAAGCCCGGTCCGACTGTGCCCGCCTGGTCGCGGAGGGCCTGGTGCGGATCAACCGCCAGGTGACGGACAAGCCGCATGCCCGCCTGCGCCCTGGCGACGTGCTGACGCTGCCGCTGCGGCAAGACGTGCGCGTGGTGCGTGTGCTGTCCTTGGCCACGCGCCGCGGCCCGGCGCCGGAAGCCCGCACGCTGTATGAGGACGTGGGTGACGACCGAGGGTAGAGGCTGGCGCGCGAGGGCCGGAACGCTGGCGCACCGAACCCCTGATATGCCCGGCCACCGCTTGCGCCGGGGGGTGAAAGGGTCGCATACCGCCCCATTCTAAGGATAGTCCGGCACCGACGCTGCCGGATGGAATAGAGGGATATGCGATGACCTACGTGGTCACCGAGAACTGCATCAAGTGCAAGTACATGGACTGCGTGGAGGTGTGTCCAGTGGACTGCTTCTACGTCGGCGAGAATATGCTGATGATTCACCCTGACGAGTGCATCGATTGCGGCGTGTGCGAGCCGGAGTGCCCCGCGGAAGCCATCGTCCCCGATAGCGACGACCGTGCGGCCCCGTGGGCGGAGCGCAACCGCATCTACGCCATCGAGTGGCCCAACATCGTCCGCAAGGGCGTGCCGCCGGATGACGCCGACGCGTGGAAGGACAAGCCGGGCAAGGAGGCTCTGTTCTCCGACAAGCCGGGCAAGCCGTAGGCAAGTTTCCGCGAGATGGCCTTGCGCTTTGAGGCTGTTGCATGACGCAGCTGCTGTTCTGTGGTAGGATCGACCAGGTAGCGCCATATTGAACAGACCCGGCTCGCCTTGCGGGCCAGCGTTTCGGCGTCTCCCGTTCACAATGCACGTGCCCGCCGGCATGCCGGCTGGCCAGGAGTATGCCCTGTGCCGACCAAGCCCGCCCTCGACGCGGTTCCCGAGACCGACGAAGAAACTGCTGCTGCAGCTCCCGTTGCTGCGCCGGCCCCTGCTGCCAAGCCTGCCGCCGAGCCGCAGTTTCGATCCCCGCCCAAGATGCCGGGCCACATGCCGGGGATGCATGGCCGCCCGCAGATTGCTCCCCGCGCCATGGCCGCGAAGGAGGACTTCGTGGAGGGCGATTACGTTGTGTATCCCACCCACGGTGTTGGCAAGGTGGAGCGGATCGCGACGGAGGAGATCGCCGGCCACAAGCTGGAGCTGATCCACATTACGTTCGAGGAAAACCGGATGACCTTGCGGGTGCCGGTGGCGAAGGCGCGCACCGCCGGGCTGCGGAAGCTGGCGACGCGCAAGCTGTTCGACGATGCGTTAGCGCTGCTGAAGGGGCGCGCGCGGATCAAGCGTACTATGTGGTCGCGCCGGGCACAGGAGTATGAGGCTAAGATCAACTCCGGCGATCCAATGGCGATTGCCGAGGTGGTGCGCGACCTGCACCGCAACGCCGGCCAGCCGGACCAGAGCTTCAGCGAGCGGCAAATCTACGAGGCTGCGATGGATCGCCTAGCTGCCGAGATGGCCGCGTTGGACGGTACTGACAAGGCGACTGCTGCCACCAAGCTGGGCGATTACCTGAAGACCATCGTGAAGGGTGCAGCCGTGGAAGTGGATGCCGAGGGGGCCGAAATGGAGCCGGACCTGGAAGCCGAAGTGGACGAAGCGGAATAGCTCGCCTATTGCTTCTTCACCCCGGCCTTGGTCCACGTTGCGGTCCAAGGCCGGAGGGAGAAGGATCACACAAAAAGAAAGGCCCTGGGGATTGCTCCCCAGGGCCTTTCGGTTATATCGCCGCAGCTTAGGGCCTGCAAAGAGATAACAGAATCGGTTTTGTGCGTGGGATTCCCTGCTGTCTGGTGATGCCGTAGCCTGGTGGGATGATTGACCCAGCCCTGATCCGCGCCCGGTTTGCTTGCCTGTCGC
>JAABUX010010498.1_pt1 | contig 10332 bp, 12 predicted proteins | sample 5561851 | NCBI WGS metagenome assembly JAABUX01 (sample SAMN10711883, study PRJNA513361) | rock metagenome | isolation source: Antarctica rocks | place: Antarctica: Victoria Land, Richard Nunatak red sandstone | collected 2016-01-03 | reverse complement strand
TCAACAAAGTGGACGGACCATCACTCTTCCGTCAGGAGTTCCTTCCCCTCGTGCAGGCTCGGGTCCAGCTTCTTCAGGATGCGAATGCCCTCCTCCTGCACTTGGGGAGTTCTGGTCGGGTCAAACTCACCATGGTCATTGCTTTGTAGACACGACTAGCATGTCAGTGCCATATGCGCTCTCCATGCATCAGTGGGGTTCTGCGGAGGCAGCCAGGCCGACGCACATACAGGCGGTAGCAGCAGCACTCATCGCGCGCAAGCGGGTTGGCAGGGCGTCGCTGTCCCGTGTTCCTGATGTTGATGTTCAGAATGAGAGAGTAGCCGTTCCAAGGGCCTGCATGTTTGCGTCAATAGCTCAAATCGAACATGGAATTCCCGATTGCAGTGTGAATGTGTCTGAAGCATTTATAAGCTGTTGGGCCATTTGCAGACTCAGCTCATTCGGACGAGCACTGAACGCACCAATGTACTTGAAGGGCTTCCCTGCAAGCAAATCTTGTCGTGTCAGAGATGATCATGCCGCTTTCGTATGCGCAAGCAAAGGCTCGCCATTGTTGTGTATGTCAATGCACCTGACAGCTCCGGCGCTGTCGCAGCATAGATCGTAGCATTCGCGGCCTGCTCAGGTGACTGCCCGAACACAAGCTGCGTGTGCAAGAACAGGCTCACGGTCCAGCAGCAGGCGTAAAAACTTGATGCCGACAGGCTTGGCAGGCGATTAATGTCTAGTGCATGGCAAATGAATCGTGCATTCAGGGCTGCAAGAAGTGGACACCACATCGAGTCGCGTATCGCGGCGCAGAGCGCGGCCGTCGAGAATGATCAGGCATGCCTGGAAGAGGTAGAACGCAATGCCGATCAGCTGGCCATGCTTCTTCGCAGTCTCGGCGATGCTGCTCTTTGCCAGCCCTGCGCAAACTGGCAGCATGCTGTCGCAGGAGAACAACAGCTGCCACGAAAGCAGTTGGTGGGCTGTAGACAGCGGGCGCATGGGCTGACGGCAAGCAAGCAAGCCTGGTTCTTGTGAATGCAGTACTCACCCGGGTGGCAGGCGTGCACGTCAATGCCAGAGTCCTGCAAGGCAGGGATGCAGTGAGGTCTGCTCGGATAGCATATGCATACTGACAGCGACACATGTCAGCAACTCTGTTCATGCTTTCAATTGCTCACGTGCAGGCGGCGGTTCAGCTCCTCAGCGGCCATGAGCTCCATCAGCTTGGAGGTTGCATACTGCTGCAAATCCGCGTGCTGCGCATTGCGGCCCCTGCGCTTCATCATTTATCAGGATGTGGACTGCATGCTACTGGTCGAGCTTTCAGCAACTTGTATGGTGATGATGATGGTCGCACGTGAGATCGGTCCAGTAAATCTTGCCGAAGCGCTCCAGCCCGCCTGTGCCATGGTGCGCAGTTCGACAGCGTGCTCGAAGAGAATGACTGGATCACCCAATGACCGGATGTGGCTTCATTCGGCAGGGTCTAAAGGACATGTATCGAGCAGCATGCGCGCAGGTCGGGCGAGACGCACTTGCATGGAAGACAATCCGCGACGGCGTGCTGGCCCGCAGCTTCGGGAGAAGCAAATGCGTGAGCTGCAAGCAGAGCACTTTCTCAGCGCAGCTCTTTCGTGAAGAAACTCTCGCTCGACAATATGATGCAGATGCGCCATGAGCCAACATCAACATGTGAGAGTGCACAAAGAGGAATCAGCGCACTAGGAATGGACCCCAGAAGTTGGCTGCACAGCAGACACACAATGCGCTGAGGCTCTGCAGAGCTGGGATCGCAGTGCTTTGCGGTTCGCAGGCGACTCGGCACTGGGACCAGGGCACGCATCTGCAAGGCGCTGCGCATTTAACACGCACCAGCCAGCGTCATCTCAACTCCCAGCTTGTTGCGCAACACCGGAGGCTCAGCTGAATGGTCACGTCGCGGCGGGTCAATGCTTTCGTTTATAGGTTTTGTGCGCACATGCGCTAGTCATCAGGCTTGTCAGTTCCGGTAGCGCACCCAAGCCGGCATTGTTGATGAGGACGTGCAGCGGCATGCCTGACGAGTTGATCTGCATGGCAAAGCTGCGCACTGACCTGCACAAAGCAGTATGCCCATGTCTCGGACTTGCCCAGCATGCTGGGCATAGCATGGCCGCCCATGAGTACAACACTCAGCTCGAACTGATGAAGAAGACATCAGGTGCCGCACCCAAAGTCCGCGAGATCCATCCTCATGAACTCAACCTGCGCCTCTGGGATGTCATGCTTGAACTGCTCCACAGCCCTATGCGGCCGGAGACCAGCAGGCTCGGTTCTTGACGGGGAGGTGCAGCTGAGGCGCACGACGAGCGCCAAGATAGATTAGAGAACGCCTGCGCACTTCTTGGCCTTGTCGGGGTTGCGGCCCGTGATGATCACGTGCGCGCCGTGCTGCAGCAGCTTGTGCGCAGTCCAGAAACCAATGCCTGCAGTGACATACTGACAACTGCTGACATCGAGCCTTGTGCCTACATCGGAGCGAACGTTGGCGATGCCATCTGCCTTCTCGACAAGCCTGCTGGGTAAGCTCACCAGAAGTGCCGCCTGCGGCATTGGTAAAAGCTCCATCAGCCAAATGGTCTTGTGCAGGAGGCAAACGCAGCTCGTGCCAAGGTAGCCTCGCCCGACAAACATTTCGCTGCTGCGCACCTGTGACAATGACGTTCTTGCCATTCAAGGGTGGTGGGTCATAAATGCCAATCAAGTACTTGTATGGCGCCATGGCCAAGTTCACAGCCGCCTCGGCAAGCATGATTGGCGGTCTGCAGTCGACTAGCTACGTTTCTGCGGCTGCCGTTTGCTACTAGCACGCCCAGAGTGCGTGCAATGCCAGTCCCAAGGAGGGTGAGAAAGCAGAAGGTCACATGCTGCACCCTCAGGTCTTGCCTGCAAAGGTTCGGCTCGGCTGTTGATCGAGATCCTAAGCAAATGGATTCCTCTGCAGCTGCAGGCTCACGTCCCGTCGTCACCAAGACTGCCGAAGGTCTCGGTAGGGCTGAGGAAGACTTACCAGTGGACATTCTGTACTCGAAGCTGATCGACTTCCTGGTGAGCTGTTCATCAAGCCCCCTGCCTTGCGTAGGCCGCTCCGCCGGGTGGCATGCATGGCATACGCTATATATAGCTGCCGCTGCGATCAGCCAAGGCAGCACCGTGTTGAGTGCGCAGGTCTCACGCCAGCAGCTCTCAGCGGACTGGCGCAGGCGGCTGCAAGTCATCCAGAGCAAAGCCGCACAGGCATGGGGCAGCCTGCCCACCCACGTGGCGACCAGCTTACAGCCCGCGGATCAATTGGGCTCCGATGGGGCATCACCAGACTACTTCGTCGCCTGCCAGGTGCACCACTATCGGCTGCGCAGACCGGGAGCACATATCTTGCAAGCATATCTCGCAAAGGGATCAGCCCCGTGTGGCGCAGGTATATGCAGTCTGGCACAGCCGATCCACGGCGAGTTTGAGGGGCGGACTCTGAGGCTGCTGGTGTGGCGTCGGCCTCCGCCTGCGTGATCGCTGCCGACCTCACCTGTGTGGCGGCCAGCAGCAGCCAATCGATGAGACCAGCTTCACAGCTGATGCAACCAGTCAAACCACCGACGTGCTGATCCACCTACATGAGGGCAACCTTCCACACAGAGACACGCTACTGCATTCTCAGACTGCACGCACGCGAGTGTAAGTAGGAGGAGGGGATTTGACAGGATACCAGGAGGTGCGGGGGCGGCGGCTGCTCCAGGATGGCGCGCGTGTAGCGGTGCAGCTCCTCGTCGGGCCGCGCCCTCGCCGCCGGATCGTCGCCGGACGCCGCCAGGGCCACCTGAAGCAGGCGGAGGTGCAGGTGTCATGTCAGCCGTTTGACTCAGCGTGGGCAAATGGAGCACATGAAAGCCTGCATTTTGAGCCAAGTTGTAGCCGTGGATAACCAGCGAAGTGACTACACGCCTAGGAGCCGTGTGCGAGTTATGGCGTGTGATCATATATGTGAAGGGCTCTCGGGGGCACCTGCCACTCTTGCCAGCTCGCAGGCAGAGGCGGCCTGTCCTCCTGCGGCGTCTTGACCATCGGCGGCGCCGTCACGCCCGCGCCTGCTCTGGATGCTGGCGGGGTCCCGCTCATCGACGGCTGCTCGCCGGGCCTGTTTGCTGCGGCCGCGGCCGCCCCAGACACTGCCGAAGCGCTCGGCTGATCTGTCAGCCCGCCGCTGCCGTCCCGGGCGGCCGGCGCCACCGTCGCCGAAACCTCTGCTGCCGGCGGCCGGGCGATATCAGGGGCTGCCGCAGCTGCCGCGGGCGCAATCTCGCCATCCGTCGCGGCGTCGGCAGCGCCGGTCGGGCCTGCAGTCCCACCCGCCGTCAGCGGCTCAGCTGCTGCAGCTGATGGCGCCTCGGCTTCTGCTTCAAGTGGCGGCGGCTGCGCTGCTGCTGCAGTGCCTGCTGGTGGTGGCTGCTGCTGCTCAGCTGGAGCTGACGGTGCAGACGGCGCGGCGCCTAGCACGACAGCAGGATCAGTCACTGGTGCCGCCCCAGCTGCGTGTGAATCGGTGGCCTGTGATGCTGACGCTGGCGATGCTGCGACCAACGGCACGGGTCCGTTGGCCATTGCCGGCGCCGTCATGGGCCCCGCTGTGAGCGGAGTAGGTTCCGCGGCTGACGAGACAGCGGGAGTTGGGCTGCCTGAACTCGCTGGCAGACCGGCAGGACTGGGCTGTACAGGCTGGCTGAGCGAGGAGTTGACAACAGCGCCCGCGGGATCAGGGGCGGCCGCGGCTGGGGGCGCCTGGCTGGTACATGGCACGGACCGGGGCTGTAGCTGCGTCTCGAGGGCGGCGGCCGCCGCCACCGCGGCCTCCACGGACGCGCTCGGGGCCAGCGCGAATTGGCCGGACCCGAGCGACGGCAGGCCGGGCGGATGAGGGACGCCAGCTGAGCGCTGCGCGCCCATCAGTCCCAGCGGGGACGGCGTGTAGCTCAAAGCCTGCGGCACCGCCGCTGCAGCCGGCGCATACTGCTGTTGCTGCAGGAGCGGCGGCGGCGGCCACACCTGGCGCATGGCCGCCGACCCCTTCACCGGCTTGAAGATCCACGCCCAGTCCAGCGGCTGGACCCGGCTCTGCGCTGCGCCTGCACTCATCGCCGGACTCCCGCCGTTGCTGGTGACGTCATCTCCCGCACGCCGATCGGCCGAGGTCACCTCGACGCCGTGCTCCGCAGCAGGGCTCTCCGCGCCGGGGGCAGGCCCCTCCGCTGCGGCTGCGGACGCCGCCATGTTTCCTGCCAAACGGGGCAGCGGCGCCGGATCGAGCCCGATTGCTTCTGCCGGTCGCTGAGGCGGCAACTTGGCGAGCGTCTGCGTGGCCTGCTCCCGGAGCCAGTCCGTGAGGCTGTCCTTCACCTGCCGACGTCAGCTGGCAAGTCAGTGCCCGCACTCACAGTGTCAAATGAGCTTGGGGTGCCGCAGGCTGAGCCTGACACGAGAGGGTCAGTGTCAGGACATGTCATTGGTGACTGCATTGTGCTTGGCGAAGACAGCTACATTTCTTGCTTCTGTGGAGATCGAAAGCATGAAATACCGTGGTCGCGGTGCCGGCAATAGAGGCCAGCTCGCCGTCCTCGCTGACTGACGCGCCGGCAAGCCACGCCGCCAGGCCATCGCCCGCGGACCCAAGTGACCCCTCCAGCCCCTCCGCCGTCGCTCCTTCCAGCTTCAGCATCTGCCAGACGATGTCAACGGAGCGTGGTTGCCACGTTCAGTATCAAGGCACAGCAGGAACTACGGTCCGTCAATGTGCCCGTGCAGTGCACGTCCTCCGCTGTGCACCGTCAGGACGTTGCCAGAAGGCTCCGAGATGATGTGCCCGTGTGCTAGCGGGCAAATAAGCATCAGCAACCGTCTCATGCCAGCAGCAGATGGCAGCGTGACAAATTACACTGAGTCGCAGGGATTCAGCACCTGAGTGGTGAGGGCAGCCAGCTCCTCCGGTGAGCAGGCGCCGAGCACGCATGAGTGCCGGATGCCGTACACTGACACGCCGGCCGCCGCAGCTTCCGCTTCGCTGCGCGCCTGAGCCTGCACAGCGCGAGCGAGCCCGGCTCAGGCTCTGCTTACGTGGTATGTGTCGAGGCACAGTCAGCACTTGCGCTTAGTTTTCACCATCAAGCGGCCCTGCACTGGGTGCGCCTTGTGGGGAATGGGGCTGGACGCGGGAGCCGGCGCTAACTCTCCTCCAAAACTACGCACACAATTACCCTGACCCTGGCAGGTTCCCGCCATTGGACCTGCATCTCGGCGAGCTTGGACTCCTCTTGCTCCCTGACCACGCGCGCCGACACCCGGCTGCTGCGGCGTCCGGACGCCTGGGACAAACAAAGGTCGCTTTGCCAGCGATGACGTGTTGCTGAGCCAGTCAGCAGTAAGACAGGAGCATAGTCAGAGGACGCTGGGGAAGATTGCAGGGCCAGAGCGCACGTCGTGTGGGTCCAGGGAACCCAGGTCTGCGGCTTCCAGCGCACTCTGCAGCAGAGCATAGCAGCGCAGTGTTCAGCACATGAAAGCTTGCATAGATGCTGACCGTGTCCGCAGGCCGGCCGACAAGCGGCGCCAACTTGGCGATCGGGCTGCCAACGTCCGTTCCACGGCCTTCTGTGGCTCAGCCGCCAGTTGGTTTGCAATCCATCTGGGCAGCCGGGCTACGCACCTCACGCAGCAAAAGCACACCCCAGCGGGACTGCAGCGTTTGCGATTGCGCCATGCGGCACGCAGCCTGCAGGAACGGAAAGCGCACCGCCTCGGCCGCGGCGGCGGCGCTCTGCAGCGTCCCGCGGCGCATGGCGATGAGGCGCTTCTGTGTCATGCAAGTGGCGCCAGCCGCCGCGTCGTCGCCCAGCAGCGCCAGCGACCGGCCCAGCGGGGGAATGAGAAAAGCGGGGTCCGCCAGCGCGTCCGCGTGCGCCGGCAGCAGCTCCCGAACGTCGTCTCGGGACACGTCGCGGAAGTAATCCTGCCGACGGGCAATGACATTGTTAACAAACGCTGACGATGCTCCCGGGCTGTTCGGGGCCGTGTTGCTGGTGATGAGAAGCTGCATGGCCCGTGAATCGAGCATGCAGAACACTCGAATTCGCATGCTCATCGTCTGGTTGGGACCAGCTGATGGGCTACGGATACACAGGAGTTCAAAGTTTGCAGTGCAGGGCATGTGAGGCATGCTGTTGCTGCTGCTGCTGCTGCTGTTGGCAGGGTTCCGTGCATGCCCGCAGCTCTTTCTCGAAGCCAGCGCACCTCCATGACGATCCAGAAGGCGGAGCGCTCGGCCTCGCCGCCCGGCACGGCGCCGGGGAAGCCCGGCTCCGCCAGCAGCGAACCCCCGGGACGCAGCTTGCTGCCGCCGCGCTTGCTGGCGCCCGACTTCGCCTGCCCGGCAGGTGTCAGACAGGGTTCAGGGTTAATGAGCAACAAACTTTGCAGCACTATCCTGCGACATGATAGTACGAGCGTTGAGTTTTCAGGGTCTGGTGAGGGTCTGGGTGCAGATAGGGTGAGGACAGAGCCAGGATGAGGGTTCGGTCCAAGGCAACGAGTGGCATCAGCTGCTGTACAGGCAGGGCTTGCCTGGCCCCGCTTGCGCAGTTCCTCCCGCGCCGCCACGGCCGCCAGAGCTTCAGCGAAACTCGTGAATGACGACCCATCCTGAAGAGCACACAGGTTCTGATCAGAAGTGCACCGCCCAGAGCAGGCTTCTGCGCACAGTGGCTGCATGAGACGGTGTGATGTGGTGCGTGTTGGCTTCGAACGTGCGACACTATGTGACTAACGGCAGCACGAGTTTCAATGTTCCGCAATGACAACCAAAGGAACCATGCACGCGAGGGGCAATTAGCGGGACGCGACGGCACAGCGTCCGTGTGGGGCTCCTGACGGCGCGTCCGCACCTGGGAAGCAACCCCTTGGCCTGACAAGTGGTTCAGGGCGGCCCTGGCCTCCTGGAAGGCGTCGGTGCCGACCACCAGGACCTCGGCGAGGGTGCCAGGCCCGGCCTTCATCGGGGGCCGGGGCGGCGAGGCCGCCTGCTGCCGTTGGCGACTGCCAGATAGAGTTTTCAAGCTGTCATGTGGTGATAATTGGGAGTTTTGTGGCGAGTCCTCCGCAGCAGGTCCTTCGCGGAGCAGCGAACGTGTTACCGTCTGTGACACGCATGTGCATGGAAGCGATTTGATTTCGCTCAGATGGTCATGCAAAATGTCACGTGCGGTGCGGCCCATTGCTGGGCTTCATCGGGAGTGTGTACGCTGCACCAACAATAGAGTATGATACCGGAAGCGGATGTGAGTAGTCATGAGAGCGCAGGCCCGCTTCAGCGTTAAACTGTCTGTGACAGGCAGCCGATACGAAGGCAGGCATCTCGCGGCCAGCTCGTTTTAGCACTTACTGCTTCCGAGAGCTGCGCACAATCGGCAGGATCCAGCGGGGCCCCGTTGAGGGCGATCAGCTGAGGGCTCAACCGCCTTGACGGCATCGGTCTGAGGCAGGTGCTCGATGTATCATTCCCCTCCCCTACTACCCCCGCCTCCCCACCTTGCCACAGTCTGTCTCAGAGCCTGTACTGCAAAGACACTGCGGACCTGCATAAGCAGCACAGCTGCCGGTGCCGCAGCGTGCTGATACCATCGTGGCCCTCGTTGGCAGGCTCGGGGGATCGCGGCCGCAGCCCACTTATGAATCTGTTTCGGCTTGCTGGCGATCTCATTCATCTGTTGTCGATTGTGACCTTGTTGCTGAAGATACAGGCCACAAAATCATGTAGAGGCGCGTCTCCACCTCGGCGCTGCAATAGTTCTTACCTGCTCCACATGTTGCACTGCCTGTGCAGTGAGTCAGTCTAACCGTTTATGCTGCTGGGACACAGGCGTCTCTTTAAAGACGCAAGAGCTGTATGCCATCGTCTTCATCACCCGGTACCTGGACCTGTTCTTCGCCTACGTGTCCTTGTACGCCCTCCTTTCCCGGGAAATTCAATCATGCTGTTCTGCCCCTTACCCACCATGATAGCAATGCAGCGGCGTATCCGAGGCACGAAGCATCCACAGCAGCTGCGGCCGGGCATGTATAGCTGTAGCACAGAAGCATTCGTCAGCGGCCCTGTGCGGCGCTCTATCGTCATGGGCGCCCGCCCCTCACTTCTGACGCAGAGTCGTTGCCTGCCAGGCATTGGGAGCCCTTGTTGCTGTGCCCTTGGCGTATATCAAACTTGCCCTCTCCAGATTTGCGTAACACAGCCAACTTGGTGTAGCCTTGAAAATAAGGCCAAAGTGTTAAGCTTTCAGGCCACGGTCCCAGCTAAAGCCTCTGAGCTGCCACCATGACGCGTCTGCCCGCAGGTACAACACGGCGATGAAGCTGATCTTCATCGGCTCGAGCCTGTGGATCATCTACCTCATGCGCGTGCACCGAGTGATCAAGCAGACCTACGACGCCAGCGAGGACACGTTCCGGGTCCTGTTCCTGCTGGCGCCCAGCGCGGTGCTGGCGCTGCTCGTCAACCAGAAGCACAACAGCCCAGTGGAGGCGCGCCGCGCGCTCTTCTCCCCAGCACATGTCCTCACCACTGCGTAAGCTGCTACATGGCGTTGTAGTCTGCGCACGCACTGCAGGTTTCAAGTGGGCAGTGGCGCTGTCATACCATTGGCTGAGCCGGTTTCAAGCCTTGTGTGGAGACTTGCAACATGTGTTGATCTGAGCTCGGCTGCATGGTACTGCATGTTGCTCGCTCCAGCAGTAGCGTGCATGGTGCTGTGCTCAAACATCACTGCACCAGGCAGGCTTGGGCGTCCGCTAGGCTGCGAACGACAGCGATGTTGAGTCGTTGTCTGACTGCTGCACGCAGATCCTTTGGACGTTCTCCATCTATCTCGAGGCGGTGGCCATCCTCCCGCAGCTGGTCCTGCTGCAGCGCACGCAGAACATTGACAACCTGACAGGCAACTACGTCTTCATGCTAGGGTGCGTTGCCGACTGAGGGCACCCTCATCTGCTACCAACGGGAACAGGCCCCGCTTGCTGACTCCGTGAAGCGGCATGTCACGGCATTGCATTACTGTGCTCGCGATGCATTTCAGTGAGGGTATATGAGTGTGACTGAGGTGCCTGGTGACCCTGCAGGACGTACCGAGCGCTGTATATCCTGAACTGGATCTACAGGTTCTTTACAGAGACCCGCTATCGACAATGGATTGGTACGTGCACTGTAGCACGACATGCTGGTGGCACAATGCTGTGGATCTGCAGACTTGTGTGTTGAGATGCTGA
>JAABUX010010497.1_pt1 | contig 10333 bp, 6 predicted proteins | sample 5561851 | NCBI WGS metagenome assembly JAABUX01 (sample SAMN10711883, study PRJNA513361) | rock metagenome | isolation source: Antarctica rocks | place: Antarctica: Victoria Land, Richard Nunatak red sandstone | collected 2016-01-03 | reverse complement strand
CACCACCCAAAAGGCCCGAGCCAAGCTGGCGCGCGCTTACCCCGATATCGCCAGCTGCGGGGCGATTGGTGCAGAATAGGCGTGGCCCATCTCAACCGGTCAAAACCTCTGTGCAGCGGTACTAGGTACGCCGCGAACGCGCCGTCGAGGTCGGCGAGGGCGCTGTTCGACAGCCAGAACTCGTCCCAGGCGTCGGCATGCAGGAACGCTTCCCGCTCGCCCTGGCGCAGGCTCATCAGCGGCGTGGCGGCGTGGCGGCGCATGGGCGGCGCGGCGCGGGCCAGATAGAACGCCTCGTCCGTGCCGGTCGCCTGGATGGCGCGGAACAGGGCGTGGGACGCGACCTCCGCGCCGCCGATGGAAAAGGCCGGGTGCCCGTGGGAGATGACCAGGACGCGCATCGGCTCTATCCCCTCCCTGCCGCGGGACGCCAGGCCTCGCGCAGCATCCACTGATCCACGATGCGCCCGGCCTGACCCTGCGCTTCCGCCCCGTCCTCCGGCGCGCAGACCTGCACGGACGGCACCCAGACCCCGGCCAGCCCGGCCTTGCGCAGCCGCAGGAAGAAGTCCGCTTCCCGCCCGGCATCCGTCGAGAGCACGCCCGCGCCGTCCAGCGCCGCAAGCGCCGGGCGGCGGAGCGCGCAGCACTCCAGCGTGCCGACGGAAGCCGGGACCGGCGCCTGGCTCGCCACCAGCCCGGCCGGCATGCCCGGCACCTGCGCCTGGAGCGGCGCGTCGGGGGCGATGTCCTGGAACCCCAGCTCGCCCGACCCGGCGTAGCGGACCGACCAGTCCTCGTACAGCAGCGTCGGGCAGGCGAAGGCCTGGCCGTCGCGCCCGGTGGCGGCCCGATACAGCGCCTGCCGCCAGCCCGGTGCCCGGCCAGCTGCGCCGGGTCCGGACAGCAGGAACGCCGTCGCTGTCGTGCGCTGCGCGGCCTCCCGCAGCGCCGCCGCAGGGCCGGCCGTTTCCGCGGAGGCCAGAATGGTCGCCGGGAGGCCGTAGAACCGCACCAGGCCGCGCAGCGTGCCCAAGGCCGCCTCGTCCCATTCCGGGCCGCAGACCAGAACCACCTGCTCCGCATCGCCCAGCGGGTCCTGCAGGAAGCTGGACAGGAACGCCCGCGGCAGGACGGGCGCCGCCAGCGGCACGACCACGGCGTGCGCCCGCTCGGTGGGTCCCTGCACCACCACCCGGGCGGGCGGATGGGCGGCCGGGCGCAGGCGGGACAGCAGCGGGGCCACCTGCCGCTCTAGGACCGCGAGGCTGGACGGGTTGAACAGGTCCACGCTGGCCAGCAGCCGCGCACGGTTCAGCGGATCGCCCAGGTCGGCCGTGGGCACCGGCAGGAAGGCGCGGTTGCCGTCGGTGAAGCTGAATTGCAGGTAAGGCGCCTCGCCCGCCGCCGGGGCGGACACGGCGAAGCCGGCGTCCATGTCCGATGACGGCGGGAAGCCCGGCGTGGTGCGGAACGCCTCGACCACGTCCGACCGCCGCAGCCGGGTCCAGGCCGTGTCGATGCGCGTGGCCACGCCCGCGCCGCAAAGATGCACCTCCGCCAGCAGCCGCAGCGGGTCGAACACCCAGCCCGACAAATAGGCTCCGGCCCCGGACGCAGCCAACGCGACATCGAGCGCGGCGCGGACTGGGCGGCTGTTGTTGCATAGGGTGTCCCGCCCTTCGTAGCGGGGCAGCAGCGCTTCCCGCAGCAGCGCCTGCATCGGCGGCGGGCAGCGCAGGCTAGGCAGCATGTGCCGGATGTGGCCGATGCTGGCCGCCGGGTCGAGCAGCCGGTGCTCCACCAGGCTGCGGCTGTGCAGGCCGTGTTCCGACACGATGAACACGTGATCGACGCCGGCCAGCGCCCCGGCGGCCTCGGGCGGCAGTCCCAGCACGATGCCGGTGACGGGGGCCACCGTGTCGGTGCGGGTGAACTCCCCCGCGTGCCCGGCGAAGTACGGCAAGGCCACGCCGGCCAGCACCACCTGCATCGGCCCCTCGATGCGCGCGCCCCAGCCTTGCAGCATCACGCAGCCGCCCGGCACGGCGGCCATGATCTCGACCGTGCCGTCCGGCTGCGCCGCCTGCGAGAAGAACGCCCGCAGCATGGCGCCCACCCCGGCCACGTCGCGGTCCGCCCGCGGGCGCAGCGTGTCCAGCATGAACCGGGCCGCGGCGGCGGCATGCGGCCCGGCGAGCCGCGCCGCCTGCTGGCCGAACGCCGCGTCGCGCGCCAGGTCGGACGCCGGCGGCAGGCGCAAGGTCAGCCGCTCGCCCCCCGCCCCGCGCAACGCGAGCACCGCGCCGCCCGGCGGGTCGGCGCGGTCCGGCAGGCGCACGGCCATGAGGAAGGCGTGCCCGCCCTGCTCCTCCCGCGCCGCCGGCCAGGACAGGCCGCGGAACGCGCCGCGCGACCCCGGCGCGAGCTGCGCCGCCCCCGACGCCGGGACCGCGCCCGGCGCGCGGCCCAGCAGCATGAGCGCGCCGGGCTGCACCCGCCACACCGCGAGCACGTTCAGGGACAGGTCAGGCTCGGCGCGGGTCCGGGCGGCGTGGCCCGGCAGAACCGTGGCAACGGCGGTCATGCCGCCCGCCGCGGCGCCGCAAAGGCGAGTTCGTCATACAGCGCGCGGTGCCGGGCGGCGGACTCGTCGATCCCGACCGGGGGCGCGATGCCGTCCACCAGGCGCTTCCACAGGCCCGGCTCCTCCACCGCACGGCGCATCGCCGCCGCCAGCCCGGCCGCGTCGCCGACCGGGAAGTGCAGGCCGTTCATGCCGTCCTGCACCAGCTCCATGGCGCCGCCGAGGGCGCTGCAGATCACCGGACGGCGATGCTGCAAAGCCTCGTTGATCACCAGCGGCGCGTTCTCCCACCATTCCGACGGGAACACGACCCAATCGGCGTCGCCGATCAGCCGGGGCATGTCAGCCCGGCGGTACGCGCCGGAGTAGCGCGCATCCGTCGCCGCGTCCCGGGCACGGTCGAAACGGGCCAGCGTGTCCGGCGCCTGATGCTCCGTGCTGCCATGCAGCGTCAGCCGGTGCGCGACGCCATCCCGCGACAGCCGGGCGGACGCATCGAGAGCCACTACGGCACCCTTGAACCGGTTGATGTGGCCGAAGAAGGCGAAGCGGTCGCGCCGCTCCGCGGTTCGGGCAGGCACCGGGTCGATGGCAGGAAGGCCGTTGGGCACGACGGAGATGCGCGACGCCCCCAGCCCCCAGGCCACGTAGCGGTCGCGCAGGAAGCGGCTCGGCGCGATGAAGTGGTCCACCTGGGCAAGTGCCCCGCCGATGTGCAGCTCGCGCAAGCGGAAATCGGTCAGGCTGCGCTCCGGAAAGCAGCGGCGGCAGGCGTCGGGCGTGGCCGAATGGCACAGCGCGCCCGCGGTCGTCACCATCTGCCCATCATTCGCGCAGAGAGCGTAATAATCGTGCAGCGTCATCACCACCGGCACGCCCGGCAGCACGCGGCGCACCACGCCCACCATCTCCACGCCGACCGTCATCAGGTGGTGGATATGCACCACGTCCGGCTGCAGTTCGCGCAGCAGGTCGGCCAGCGGCTTGGACACGCCATGCAGGTCGAGCTGGGACATGTGGAACGGGTCGAACCGGCCGCTCCACATCAGCAGCTCGTCGGGCTGGTCGCCCACGGCCTGGAACGGGGTGCCGGGGCTTTGCGGGCGCTGGTGCGGCGCAGTGCCGGCCAGGAACAGCCCGTCGAACCCGGCATCGCGGCGCAAGGTGCGGAACAGGTCGCGGGCGAAGATCTCGGTGCCGCCGGCTTGCAGGTCGGGATGGGCGTGCAGCAGGAACAGGATGCGCAACGCCGCTACTCCTTCTCGAAGATGCAGATGTCCTGGAAACTCGGCAGGCCGCGCCCGCTCCAGCAGCCGTACTGGACGGGGTTGCGGCGGCGCAGGCCGTGGCGCAGGAACTTCTCAAGGAAGGTGTCCTCGTCGAAGGCGACGGCGGCGAGCGGCGCGTCGGGGTCGGCGTAGTACGCCGGGCCGTCCGCGGCGGCGTCGAAGGTGAGCCGGCCCTGACCCGCCGCGAGCGCCGCCCGGGCGGGCGGGTTCATTTGGAACGCCGTGGCGAGGCAACACCCGCCGGGCGCCAGCAGCCGCGCCACCTCCCCGGCGTAGTGCAGCACTTCCGGCAGGTCGAGATGGGTGAGCACCGAGACCAGGCACACCCGGTCGAACGACGCATCCGCGAACGGCAGCCGCGTGCCCGCCGTCGGCAGCAAGCCCTGCGGGTTGTACAGCGGGTGGTGCAGGTCGAGGTGCTGGAAGCGCATGCGGGGGTAAAGCGCGGCGATATTGCCGGTGCACCACGCGATGCCGGGCGCCACCGGGTCCACGCCGTCATAGCTGCCGGTCTCGTCCAAGTACTGCGTCAGCGGCAGCGCCAGGCGGCCGATGCCGCAGCCGATGTCCAGCACCCGGTGGCCCGGCGTCAGCCCGGCGTCGCGCACCAGCCGCTCCAGGAACTCCGCCCCGATGGCACGGAAGTCGCCGTCGCCGCAGAACATCAGCTCCGGCGGCGGCACCGGCATGAAGCGGTTGGCGGCCAGGTGGCGCCTGAGCGTCGCGATGTCGGTCATGCCGCGGCCCGGTGCGCGCGCCGGGCCATCAGGGCTGCGATGTCGTGGTCCCAGCGGCGGTGGTGCAGCCGGCGGTTGTACAGCGAGGCCAGAGTCTCCGCGTAGCCCTTGTGCAATTGGATCGAGCGGCGCTCGAAGTGGTAAAGCTCGGCCTCCGGCACGTAGACGATGCCCGCCCCGGCCGCCTGCAGCCGCAGGCACAGGTCGGAGTCCTCGAAATCGCCGATGATGTAGTCCTCGGACAGGCCGCCCGCCGCCTCGAACAGCGCGCGGCGGACCAAGAGCGCGGCGCCGGTGACGCCCGGCACCCGGCGGCGGCGCTGGGCGGCGGGCCAGCCGCGCGGCATGCCCTTGTGGTAATGCGCGTTGAACCACATGCCGTCCGCATCGCGCTCGAAGAACAGCCCGGCGTGCTGGATCGAGCCGTCGTCGAACAGCAGCTTCGGCCCGGCCGCGCCGATCCCCGACACCGCGAGCGCCCCGCGCATCGCGGCAAGCCACCCCGGACGCGCCGGCACCACGTCCGAGTTCAGCAGCAGCAGCAGCGGCGCGCGGGCCAGCGCCGCCGCGGCGTTGCTGGCGGCGGCGAACCCCCGGTTGCCCGGCATCACCGCCATCGTGAACGGCAGCGCGTGCAGGCTGTGCAGGCCGCGCAGCAGGAACTCAAGCTCCACCCGCTGCTCCGGGCTGTCCAACACGTAGATCAGCTCCGCCCGGCGGCAGTCCGGGTCCGCGGCCAGCGCCGCCGCCTGGAAGCGCAGGAAGTCGAGGTTGCGGTACAGCGGCACCAGGATCGAGACCGTGGGCTGCCGCACCCGGGCGCCGATCTGCACCGTGTCCACGGCGCCGCGCACGGCCAGGGCCTGACGGTGCAGGGCCGCCGCCGCCGGGGCCAGGCAGGCGTCGAGCATTGCCGGCGTCACCGCATCCGGCGGCACGCAGGACAGCACGGCATCCCGCGCCGCGGACGGCGGCATCTGCCGCAGCGGCGCCGTCACCTCCACCATGTTGCCCGAGCGCAGGCGCAGCGCCAGGGTAGGCTGCGCGCATGTTCCGTTCGCGGGGTCCGCGACATGGGCCACGAAGCCCGTGGGCTGCTCTTGGAGCGGGAAGGCGGCCTTGGCGTAGTGACTCGAAACGTCGGGGCGGCGGAAGCGGTGCAGCAGGCCCATCCCGACCGGGGCGGACCCGGCGGGCGTGCGGAGTTCGGCGCCGGACACCAACTGCATGGGGTCGCGCAGCCAGCCGCGCAGGAACAGCCCGCCCGCCCCGTCCGGCAATGCGAGTTCGAGGGCGGCACCCAGGGGCCGCGCCGGATCGTCATGGCGGCGCGGGGCGGCCGGCGCCAGCATCTGCGCTTCCCGCAGCAGCGCCGCCGCGGTTCCGCCCGCGGGTGCAAAGGCGCGCAGGCAGGCGGCGCGCAGCACGGCGGCAGGTCCGCGTGCGGCGCCGCGCAGAACGTCCGGCAGCCCCATGGCTGCACCCTGCACCGTCCACAGCAGCGGCTGGTCGCACAGCGCGAGCAGCAGGTCGCCGCCGCGGACCGGCTCGATGAGCTGCAAGCCGGATGGGTTGGCGCCGGTGTGGCCGCCCATCGCCGGGGCGCCGCTGTGCCGCACCCGGTCCGCGCCCAGCACATACAGCGTGGCGTCGCGCGGCGCCTGCACCCCGCCGAGCACCATCCAGGCCGGGGTGGCGTGGGCCAGCGGCTCGGCCAACCCGGCATCCCGGGCGCACAGCCGGGCGAGCCGGATGCAGGTGTCGGCGAACCCGGCATCCGCCGCCAGGCCGAAGGCGGTGCGGCAGAAGCCCAGCAGGAAGCCGAGCAGCCGCTGGCAGGAGGCCGGGTCCAGCTCGTCGGCCAAGTCGAGCGCGTCGGCGCCGGGGGTTGCGCCGCCGAACTCCGGGGTGGCGCCGACGCCGAGCAGCGCGGCCCCCTGCGCCCCGGGCGGCAGCCGCATGGCGGCGATGCGGAACGGCCCGGCTGCGCCGTGGACGGCAACCGTGCCATAGGGCGGCTTGACGCCGGGCGGCCCGGCCATCGTGCCAATTGCCCCATGGGGCACGGCCATCAGCACCACGTCATCCGACAGCAAGGCCGTCCGCGGCGGCAGGATGTACGTGCGTGAGGTCGCGAAGCAGCATCGTCGGGGTTCCCGGGGCTGGCGTGCGGAAGGCGGGCGGAAGGGATGCCGGGGCCGCCTGGCGGCGCGGCCCCGGATGGTCAGCGGCCGAGAAGTCAGTGGCCAGAGAGTCAGTGGACCGTGAAGTAGCTCGATGGGCTGTGGTGGATGTCCTCGGCCTTCACGCCGACCAGGGTGATCGTCTCGTTGCCCAGGGTGACGACGGCGTTGCCGCCATGGTCTTGGACGTGTGCCGCGACATCGGCGGCGGAGCTGATCGAGAGGCCGTTGATGTTCTGCTGGATCTGCAGCATGTCGCCATGGCTGAAGCCCATCACGACGTTCTGGCCGCCGTTGCTGTTGAACACGAACGTGTCGTGGCCGGCGCCGCCGATCATCGTCTCGTCGCCGCTGCCGGCGTGCAGCGTGTCCTGGCCGTCGCCGCCGACCAGCGTGTCGTGGCCGGTGCCGCCCTGCAGGTAGTCGTTGCCGGTGCCGCCGCTGAGGAAGTTGTGGCTGCCGCCCGCGATCAGCGTGTCGTTGCCCGCGCCGCCGAGCAGGGTGTCATGGCCCGAACCGTAGGTTGCGATGAAGTCGTTGCCGGCACCGCCGCTCAGGCTGTTGTCATGCCCGCCGTCAAGGATGGTGTCTTGTCCAGATCCGCCATTGACCGAGTTGTGGTTGCCAAGCAGATTGAAAAAATCATCACCATTGCCGCCGCTCGCGGTGTTGAAGTTATGCGACATGAAGAATTCGTCATTACCAGCCGTGCCGGTCAGCATGGCGTGATTTGAAGTATCTACAATGAAACTGCCACCGGGTATCGTCGCCATCTCGATCTCCTGTTTTCGGACTGCGCCGGGACTGTTGCGAACGTCCGACCTATACAAGCTACATGGTTCCTCACGATTTCGTTAACTCTACTGTGGGTTGATTTTTCCGATTGATTAATAATTGATCCTGGCTGGCCGAAATGCACGGCCAAATAGCGGTCCTGTCACTGGGAACCGCCGGATGCGGGCCGCATTGACGCGGCGGCAACGCTGGATTTGCGCAACGCAACAGAGAGGCATGGCCCTTACGGCGCGGCAACGCGCACATCCCAGCGGACGAGTTCCCGGTCGGTGTCCGCCCGGCAGCCTTTCGGGTTGAACCGCGTGGCGAACAGCACAGGCGCCAAGCCGACCGTCTCGAAGTTGCGGTCGGACGCCGCCGGATCGAGCAGCGACGGGTAGGCGATCGGCGCCGGGTCGGTGCAGGTCCACGCGCCCAGGCCAACCGCCGGCAGCAGCAGGGCCGGGCCGGACCAGTGCAGCAGGTCTGGGCTTGTGGCGTAGAACACGCCGCCCCCGCGTGCGCCGTCCTGCATCAGCGCGATGAACAGGCCGCTCCGTCCGTGGCGCACAAGGCTGGTGACGGGCCAGCGCAGGCTGCCCTGCCCCACGGGCGCGCAAACATGCGCCTCCGGCCGCACCGCCTGCGCGTAGGGATCGGCGAACGCGACCCCGAAACCCGACCCGTCCCAGGCACGCCAAGCTTCGGGCGTATCAAGCGCGGTCGTGCGCAGCAGGCAGTTCCCGTTCCGCTGCGCGCGGGCCTGCGTCGCGAAGGCGAACATGTACTGCGCGCCCGCCAGGGTCACGATGTTGCTCGGGTTGAAGTAGCCGTGATGGCCGCGTTCAAGCTGGTCGAAGCGGTACGGCAGCGCCGCCACCAGTGCCCGGCCCGGCGCGCGCCCGAACGTGTGGCCGCCGTCGCGGGACACCGCCGCCGTGAGGGCGTTGTACCAGCAGTCCATGTAGCGTCGACTCGGGCACAAGGCAGGGCGGTAGTTGCCCTGGAACTCGTTGTGCACCACGGCCCAGACCGTGCGCCCGTCCGGCGTCCAGGGGCTGGCGATCCAGGCGCGGTCGTTGAAGGCGGCGGGGTCGTCGTTGTTCGCGCCCTGCATCACCACGGGGCAGCGGTGCACGAGGTGCAGCAGGTCCGCCCCGGTATCGACCCGGTTGAGGAAGTGCGTCGCGTAAAGCTCGACCTCCCCCGTCGCGAGGCGGACGGCGCGGGCCGGGGCGTCAGGGATGTCGAGCGTGTCGCAGCCGGGCCGCGCGCTGGGGACCGCGGACACCGGCGGCCCGGTTATTTCCAGCCGCAAGGCCGGGGCCGGCTGCGCCTGCGCGGCGCCGGCCAGCAGCAGCGCCGCAATCACGATAAGCCGCTTCATGGCGCGATCTCCCGAATGAGGCGCGACTGCTGCTGGAGGCAGCCGCGCAGGTCGAAATGCTGCACCGCCATGGCGCGGGCGCGCTCCCGCACCGGACGGAGCGACGCGCGATGGGCCAGCAGGTCCGCGGCCCGGCTGGCCACCGCCGCCGAGTCGCGTCCATCGGCCAGAAAGCCGTTCACCCCGTCCCGCAGCACCTCCCGCACCGGCGCCACGTCCGAGCCGAGCAGCAGGCACCCGGCGGCCAGCGCCTCCGTGCAGGACCACGACAGGACGAAGGGCACCGTGAGGTAGAGATGCAGCGCGGACACCTGCAGCAGCGCCAGGTACTCCCGCCGGGCGAGGCGTCCGGTGAAGTGGACGCGGGCCGGATCGACCGGGACTTCCCGCAGCATCGCCGCGCGCCAGGTGCCGCCGTCCGGCGGAGGGCGGCCGTAGCTCACGCCGTCCTCGCCGCAGATGACCACCTGGGCGCCGGGCCGGCGGCGCAGCAGGGCGGGCAAGGCGCGCATCAGCACGGTGAAGCCGCGCACCGGCTCCAGGTGGCGGGCGACGAAGGTCACGACCTCGTCGCCCGCCGTCAGCACCCGCCCGTCCGGCAGGGTGAAGCGGGCGCGCGGGTCCGGCGCGACCTCCGTGGTGTCGATCCCGTCATGCACGACGGCGATGCGCGGCTGGTAGGCGGCCGGGTGCTGCGCCCGCTGCCACGCGGTCGGCGCGATGCCGCGGTCCATCAGGTCCAGCGCGGTCAGCAGGTCCGCGTTCCAAACCCGCAGCCGGCAGCGCCCGTCGAGGTCCAGCGCCGTTTCCGGGATGTAGCCGGTGTCCTGCCCCTCGCCCCGGTAGAACATCTCGCAGTACGAGAGGATGGCGGCGCGCGGCAGCACGTCGCGCAGGAACATCGTCTCTCCCCACCCGGCATGCGCCACCACCACGTCCGGGGTGAAGCCTTCCTCGCGCAGGTCGAGGCAGGCCCGCACCACGGCCTGGCCCCGGCGCACGTTGCCCTCCATGCGGTGCAGGTAATGGTGGGTCGCGGCGCCCGGCGGCTCGGGCGCGGCATAACGCAGCCAGCGGACCCGTCCGGGCGCCGTGACGCGGCGCTCGCCGAGGAACGCCACCTGGTTGGCCGGGTCGGCGGCGAGGTGCGGGGCCAGATGGCGGAACTGGCCGGGCGCGTTCTGGTGCAGGAACAGGACGCGCAAGGATGGTTCCCCCAACTTGGCCGATGCGGTCCCGCATCGGGCGGCGGGCGCCGAAGCATGGCCCAAAAGAAACGATTTCGCAATGGTAGGCCTGTCCGCCGGCAGGGCTATCGCATATGACTGTTGACAGCGAGGATTGCTGGCAAAGCTGTGGTGGTCTGTAAACGCGGG
>JAABUX010010496.1_pt1 | contig 10334 bp, 16 predicted proteins | sample 5561851 | NCBI WGS metagenome assembly JAABUX01 (sample SAMN10711883, study PRJNA513361) | rock metagenome | isolation source: Antarctica rocks | place: Antarctica: Victoria Land, Richard Nunatak red sandstone | collected 2016-01-03 | reverse complement strand
AGTCCACTACTCCAAAGGCAGCCGCAGCGGCGCGGCCAAACCGCTTCAGGAAGCCGCGCACACCTCAGCCGGTGCGTGATACGCCCCAGTTGGGCTGCCAGCCGCCGGAAGACGCGCTGGTGTCTATTCCTGAAATTATTTTCCTGTCGCAGCCGTGCGCATTGCTCCCACGCTCACGCTCCCTTTCAGACTGTGAGCGCGGTGTTACACGGCGCCAGGCAGGGCAGCAGAAGAGTCTGTCACCTCGCCACAAATGGCGGGTGCATGCGTGCCAGCGGGTCTGCAGACAGGCCTTACTTCAGTCGCCACGCTCTGCCCAACCATCCAAACTCAAGACCCTGGCACCAGCGCAGGGGAAGGTAAGGAGCCCGCGCCTGGTGCTCCTCACGCTGCTGGGCGTGGTGATGCTGGGCCTCTACGGTCTGCTCAGCTTCGGCTACCGAGTGGCCGCTGGCAAGCACGCGCCTCCGCTGTCCGCCGTGGTGAGAGTCCTGACTCGGGCGTTGCGCATACCCTACAGATGCAGGCTGACGCACTAGTGCATGTATGTCGCGCTGCACACACTGCTGCGACGACCCTCAGCGATGGCTCTCACGAGCGAGCCAGTCAGTACTGCTCGATGTGCGTGTCGGCTGAACCCAGGCACGAACCAAGCCACCATCTAGAATTCCTCTTGAATGTTCGATTATCTGGTCTTTTATGTGAAGTGGTGTTTGCGGCATAGTGATCAACTCCGTTTGCGTACAGTCTCTGTGCTGACGCTGCAGGTCAGAGGCTATCTCGGCGGCATGCCCCGCGGTCTCGGCGGCTCCCGCTGGCGGTCCAGCCCGTCGGCGGCGGAGGCGCGAGCGGCGCTCGAGGTGCTCAAGGGTCTCACAGCGGCAGGGGATGGCGGTCCCGGGGGCGATGACAAAGCAAACCTGGAGTATCTCACGGTGCGTATGAACCGTGTCAGGGAATCCAGGACGATGGTCTCGTAGGGTGCTGCTGCCAGAAGGACGCAAGGGGCCTCGTGTGAGGGTCCACACTAGGCGCCATGGTAACAGGTTTGTGGACGGTATTGTCATTCGACACAAACATGCTGTCCTCGATCAGTGAGTGATTGTCCTGTGTGGGCGACGTATGCAGCCGCCAGCACCTGCGCCTGCACAGGGGATTGAATGACCTGGACAGACCGTGTGCAGGAGCTGGATTGGCATATTGACCGTTCGCACCTGCTCTTTTCCGAGCATGCTCGCGTGATACCGATGCTGACGGCTGAGCCGCTCTGTGCAGAGGTTGCTCGAGGAGCAGCAGGCGAGGGAAGCGAAGGACCGCATGCGGAAGCGCCTGCGGCAGCGCCCAGGCAGCGCCGGCATCGCTTCAGCGGTCGCGGACGCGATGGCACAGCTCAGGGCGGAGTCAGCCGGGGACGGGGAGATGATCTCGTCCTTGGACCGCATTCAGGCGGTGCTCGAAGGGCGACCGGATACAGAGCCCGCCAAAGATCCGCGCAGTGCCAACACCACAGCTGATAGCGAACCCGCGACTGGCCAGCGGCTGTAATGACGCGCGCGCCCACGCATGCTCGCCTGTGTAACTAGTTACGGCGCGCTGTACAACCTGATAGGAGCAACATCGAGTCGGAGGGTCCTGGGTGACATTCTGAGATAAGGAAAGTACTCTGTGTAGGTCGTTCTGCAATCAGCATCTGGCCGTCAAGAAAGCAGCTGGCTTGTGGGAGCGCATGAGAGTCGGCTGCTCATGTATGGCGCGGGGCAAAGCAGATATCGAGCTGCCACCAGGCCACCGAGGTGCTCAACTGCACGTCGTGACAAGTCGCTCCGCACCGCCCCCCCCCCCCCTCTTGAGCACACACAACCTCATGTCCATCAGTCGAGTTGATGCCCGCGCGTGCCCCATCTGAGAGCGAGCATCGCGACAATCCCGCAGCTGGACACCTGCCGACGGTGTTGATCCAAATCGGAAGCTGCGGCCAAAGCGGCGGAGGGGCGTCGTCCTGCTCAGCCCTGCCGCTGCAGCCTCCATGCTGTTGCTGGCAAGCACACTGGCGGCTGCGGCTTGGATGCTCCTTCGCAGACTGGCTCTCAATGAACCCGGCAGTGAACCTGATGACGACACACATTGGCCCCCAGCAGCATTTTGCCAGCGGGTACGCCGTGCTCACATCTGCGCAGTGGTGTCCCTAGCCCTGATGCCTGCCACGGACCTGCCCTGAATGTGACCTTGCGTCGATGTGAGCCCTGCAGAGACGTGCCGACAGGCAAATTCCTCTGCGGGTGACAAACCGCCGGTGCTGTGCCTCTGCGATCTGGACTCCGTCGCGCTGCCGTGCAGTGCTTGCGGTAGTGATCCAGACACGATAGATCCTAGGTGTTGAAGACAGCGTAGCATTCTTGGTGCAACGTCGGGCATGCCTCGAGCAGGAGACGCCGCCCATGGTGTGCGGGCACGGCGGGGACGCCGCGCAGGCGCCGCCCAACACGATGCGGGCGTTCCGCGCGGCCGTGGACAGTGGCGTGCGCTGCCTGGAGGTGCCGCGCCCTGACCTGACCCTCGTCTTGACTCCGTCTTCAGCCGTCGCTGCTCGAGTGTACCATCACGGTGTCGAGTTCCCTGGATTACGGCAAACGCTGGGTGCTTGATGCCAGCAAAACCTTCAAACTCGAAGCCCTTCACAAACCCTGACCTGACCTTGCGCCCGCGCCGCAGGTCGACGCGGCGCGGACGGCGGACGGGCAGCTGGTGGTGCTTCACCGGCGCCACCTCGCAGAGCTGCTACCGCGCAGGCCCGGCGTGCAGGTGCTTAAAAATGGATCTGGGAAAACAATTAATGATGAGGCCTTTCGAAGTAATCACCAACTTGTTCGATATGCACACCAATGAGTGCTGGCCTTCGCGAAGTACCGCTGGTTCAAAGCAGGAGACTGCGTCGAGTTGCAATCAGACCGTCTACTTGAATGCGCACACCGCGACAGTCAGCCTGAAGCTGCCCAGCGATGGCTTCGGTGTTATAACGCCTGTCTGCGCTCTGAGCCCGACAACAGGACGCGGCAGCGCAAGTGCCCTCAGCGGCCGCCCCCAAAGCACGGTCACGGTTCACATGCTGGCCGCCTCGCAGCCGATGAGCGAGATGCTGGTGCCTGCCGTCTGGCCGAGCTTGCGTTTCAGCGCGCACAGACCCCGCTTTCGCAAATGGAAAGCTGATGCAGGATCGTGGCGGCAGGTGGGGGATCTGACGCGGGGCGAGGTCGCGGCGCTGCGGTGGCCGCGCGGCGACGGCATAGCGCTCGTGGAGGACGTGGTGTCCTTCCTGCAGCCGTACAGCGACCGCATCATCCTGGACGCCAAGACCCGCGACGTGGTGCGTGAGGACCCCCGTCCACAGCGTTGAGCTCGTCGTCAGGGTCTACGGCTGGACTTGGCCAAATTTTAGGGTCTAGGTCTGAGGTTTTGTCGGCGAAGTGGTAAAGGATCGGGCTTTGCTTCGAGGATAGTTTTGTTAGTGTGGCATAGTCGCCAATTCAGCCTCGCAAGTCGCCAATTCAGCCTCGCAAGACCGTGCGCAAGCTCAGGGGCACACTGGTCAGGGTATTGCAGGGTCAGGGCTCAGAGGATGCACAGTTTTGTGCAGGGCGGGTCACCGCACGACATGGATGCCGTCGCGCTGGAGCTGGCGGCCCTGGTGGACCGGCTCGGGTGCGGCTGGTGCCTGGTGTGGGCCAAGCACGACTCGCTGGTCGCAGCCGCAAGGGCCGCTGCTCCGGAACTCGACGTGCGCCTAGGGAAATAGTGCCTAGCCTTTGGCTATACCCTGAGTCCCAACTCTGAATATCAACAACGATTATCGGAAGGTAACCATTTTTTTCAGCTCCCGTACTTGGTTGACACCTGCGAGCTGCTCTCTAAGGCTGTGAATTCGCTGCTGACCGAACGCTGTGCGCTGATGTGCACGCCCACTCCACAGCTGCAGAGGTGTCATGCTGCGGTTATTGTGTCATATGTATTTCGTCATTTGCGTCAGTCTGGATGAGTCTACAGGGGCCTGACCACGCGTGTGCAGTCCCCGGGCCGGCATCTCCGAGTGTTCTCTCTGAGAGCACTCCGACTTGCGCTGAGGCGTTGTAGATCACCATGAGCCTGTCCATCGCGACGTCGTGATCGACTGCCGCAGGTCGGGTACGTGGTTGTCAACGAAAGCGCCGAGCATCGTGCTGCCGGTCTGCATCGGCTGCGGCGCATGCCCGCCGCGTCGGTGCGCTTGATGTGCACTCTGCATCGGAGGCTAACCTGCACTGTGGCGCCAACAATGACATTTGCAGCATCGATGCGGAACCCAATGTCATGGGCTGCAAAATTGAGCTGAGACCGAGAGCAGCTGTCTGGCAGGTGATCGGCATGCACCACGCGGCAGCGTCGGCAACGGCCACCGCTGCGGCGCATGCGGTGGGCAAGGACGTGTATGTGTGGACGGCCAACACGCCAGCCATGGTGCGCGCGGCGATCACGGCAGCGGCTGACGCTATCGTGACGGACTTCCCGGCAATGGCGACGGAAGCGGTACACGAGGCGTGGAGCCAGTGCCACGCCGCGAGCGGTTGACCAGACTGCAAGATGCACCCACGGCCAGCCAGCGTCGATTGGTCATGATGGCGATGCACAGAACCTGTCTTGGTGAGGTCCGACAACATTGTCTCCTGTCCAGAGTCTCGTTGCTGCGGCACACTCACATGTCCCGACCTTTCGCCGTCCAGACCAGGCCAGCGATCACATGTCAACCTCGTGATGGCAGGTGACTCCGTGTTTATACAACGCAGGCACGACAGCAACCGGGCTTCGGTCACCAACGAAGCAGCATCGATGCTCTATTACAGCGCACCTCCGGTGCGCCCGCTTGAGCTGCTGGCGCCGCTCGGATCTCCTTCTGGCATTACGCAGCACAAGCATTTGCGGCCAGGTTCCACCTGTCATGGGCGTCCTCACAGCGATGTGCGTGGCTGTGCAGGATCTCACGCAGCGCCGATAGGCAGCAGCTTACAGCAGACGAATGGCGCTGGTCACATATACAATCCAGGCAGCCAAGTTGGGCGGTGAGTCGCGGCATCTGATGCAGGCTGCTCCTATGTGCAGCCGCACGGGTGTGGTGCTGGAGATGCGCGTCGCCTCTGTGCGTCTGCATGTTTCCATGGTGGTGTCGCCTGAGACACCGCACATCTTGCCCGGCAGGAGACGCTGAGCCATAGAGCTGCGGAACAGGCTGGACCGTGCGCAAATGTATGTCGTCTGGTTTCAGCAGCAGGACATCTGGGCGGCCCGCATGTGCAGCCTGTCTGTCAGCTTGGACAATTGGTGAAGCGAATTGCTGCGGTCGTTGCTGCGGACTGTTCACATGGCCAGCATGGAGACCAACATCACAGGAATCACGGGTCATACGCTTTTTCGAACCACAGCTTAGCTTTCAAGCCAGCTGGCATTTTCTGCACCTGCAGATTTCTACTCATGGATACGGCGTATGTCCTCAGGACCTCTGCACTCACGACAAAACGCGCAGCAGCATGTGCTGGAAGGGCTAACGACGGATCTATCAGAAGCTGAAGAGCTACGTGGCTCAAACGGGCCATTATTACTATGCGGAGCAATTCAATGAGTGCTGGACCACTACAAGCGAAGCAACAAATAAAATAACACGCCGCGGCTGCATGCTGCGGTATCAGCACCCCATAGGTGATCTTATTCTATTCATGACGAATGCGTCACTGCGCAACTGCACTAGGCACATTACATATGTGCGGACGTCTGCTGCCCCGCACATGCGGCTCAGCCGACGAGTACTCGAACCGTGGCCGACACGCTCGGCACCCCTGCGTAGTCCACTGCAAACAGCATCCAGATGCCGGGCAGCGTGATGCCGGGGTCGCCGGGCAGCGCCAGCGAGTACCGGTAGTGCCCCGCCATGCCGGACACGGGATTGGGCGTCAGCGGGATGCGCCTCTGGTCCGTGTTCAGCGAGTGGTGGCGGTCCTGTGGGAGGAGGCATGGCCAGTTAGGGTTAGAGTTGAGAAGTGGGGTGAGCGCACAGATGAGTATGGGATCGGTCCCATCAGAAACAGGACGATTAGTGAGGCCTCTGCCCATCATGGGCAATCACGACGAAGCTCGTGGCGCATCATAGGGATGCCTTCCACATGTCTGGACCGCAAGTGTGCATCGATATCAGCTCGTGCAGGCCAGGACTGCTGGAGAGCAGCAGAGCACGGCCCCAGTCGAGGCATGTTTGCCAGCAATTCAGGGCTGACCATGACTCCACATCCGAGGTTGGGCGTCTAGCGGTGGCGAGCTCAGGTTGCGGATGGGTGCAGACCGCAGGGGTTCTGAGGCACGCTGCGCACCCGCGCCGGATGATGGAGAAGCTGGCAATCAATGTATCCGTGAACACCGTCAGGACATCGCCGGGCAGGGCGGTGGCAGCGGGCGCGATTGTGATGTTAGGCCGAGTTGCGAGGGAAGAATCAGGGTTGAGCAGGTACGGCGGTGTGAAGATCTGCCCGTCCATGTGGTTGGTCCTGCAGACGGTGATCAACGGATTGTCAGTGTCCTGTCCAGTCGAGTGCAGGGGACCAGCCGCAGAATATATGTGCGTCGTCTGAGCCGTGCAGCCCTGCGATCCTGCTGTGCAGCGCAGGACGCCCTTTGGCGGCTCGATGGAAAGCTGTGGAACGATGCGACATCATTAAATGCAGAAAGTACAAGCCGGCATCCGCGGCTGGCCGATCGAGTAGAATAGGGCCGCACGTGCAGGTGCCGCACAGGCCGCCGCCGCCGCTGAAGACGCGGCTGTCCGGGAGCAGCAGCCCGACGCTGTGGTAGTTGCGCCCCACCGCGATTGGCGACAACACCTGCAAGGTGATGGGGTTTCGCTGACATCCTGAGCAGCGAGAGACGCGGCTTGCGCATTCACAAAGGGCAAAAGCGCCGCAGCTTGCCAGTGTAACGTCATTCATTGCATCCGGAGCATTCGGCAGTGCAACGGAGCGACGCGTTGGCCCTTGTGCTGGAGCCAGGCAATTTTGCGTGAACGGACACACCGTGAACTTGCCAGTGGCCGGGTCCCAGAGCTCCGTGTCGAAGACCGACGTGTCGTCGTCGAAGGGGATCGGGATCGCCTGCGTTTTGAAAAAGCAGTTCAGAGTGACTTCGGTTATGGTCTTGCTATACAGGCACCTTTGATCCCAAAGCTCTAGGAGCAGCAGTAGTCTTGCGCTAATGTGCATAGCCGCCACCATGCGTGACGACATGACCTCACAGCGATGTATGCAGACCTGCGGCATGCTGCATGGTAGCAACCATATCCACACAGAGGTGATGCATCAGCCCCGGCGCGTGTGAGTCGTGGCTGGAGCGCGGACCCTGTCCCAGACCCTAATCTAGACCGAGAGCCTAACCCAATACAAATGCTGCTGCACGCGAGCTCAAGCAGTGGCTTATAAATGAGAATTAGCGTTTCAGAAAGGACAAAAAAAGTTTTTTGAAATATAAATCATAACTTGACGATAAGCTTACTTGGTGAAACTGGTAAACACGGCAAATTCAATTTTTGTTTTTTTACCTGACCGCCCATGACCAGCACGGTCCCGTCCGGCAGCACCACGCTGTTGCAGAACGCCCGCGTGTAGTGCATCGGGCCCAGCGGCTGCACCGACGCCGTCGAGCCGTAGTCCCCCGTCAGCGTCACGATGTTGGCGTTCGCCGTCGCGTTGCAGTTCTGCGAGCACGCACACACACCGTATGAATCATAACTTTCTCAGCAATGGAGTCACGAACGGCAGCCCGCCTCAGCTTGATACGTGTGCAGCATCAACACCCTGACAAGCAGCCCATGTAAGCGGTACCCACAGCATAATTTACAGGACGGGCTGCCGGCAGACTATAGCATCAGACAATCACATGCTGAGTCTCGGGTGTTGATGGCCTTCTGCTGCAAACCAGGAGGATGGATAGTTCAGAGGAAGCACGAAGCAAAACCCACTGCCAAGGGTGCAGAGGCGTCTTCTGTGGTTATCATCAACCAAACTTTCTCTGTCGCCACAACCCCGGCAACAGTCACCTGGTAGCTGGGGGCGCCGCCGACGGTCAGGATCTTGCCGGCCACAGCGTCGTACATGACGGCGTTGCCGTTCATCGCGTCGGCGTCGGAGCCGCGCGCGCCGGCGGGCACAGTGCTGCCGCTGCCATTCGCCGAGAACCAGTTCATGCGCGCGCTGGGGCCGGCCTGCAAAGTGCCAACAAGGGGGGTGAATGTCGGGGTGGGGTTGCGCCATGGAGTGGCTACGGTAGGGTCAAGGTCAGAATTGAGCTTAGGGTTGGATATAAGGGCAGGATAAGGGTTGGGGTCAGGGTCAGCTTACAATGTCACTCAGGAATGGCTTGAAGAGTCGTCCAGGCATGCGGGCAGGAGCGGTGGGGTGTAACATAATTTGCGATGGTGAACGCTCGCACACCCGCACACGAGAGCAAGGGCACATACGCTCATAACGACACCGTGTGCACACAGTCGAGACCGTACATCACGGCAAACCGTCCGGAAGCATCTGCAGCGGCAATCACATGCCATGTCCACCATCATACCTGGAAGACCGTGCCGCTCTTCCAGGCGAACAGCCAGGCGTGGTTGTCGGCGCGGAACAGGCCCTGCGCATCGTTGGTCAGCAGCGGGTCCGTCGGGCAGCCAGGCAGCAGCGTCCAGCCGGTGTCGTTGGACCACACCTGCAATTCCCGCGAAGCAGTCTTATTGTATGGCATAGGCTTAAAACGAGCGGTTTTAATGATAAATAATTTGGAACGTCCTATTCAACTTTTTCCGTAATCTTGAAAGAATATTAACTCTATCACAATAAAAACCTGCAACACAGGAGACATACAACACTGACACTTGATTAAAAGTATGATATCATTTGAGTAACAGCGTCACAGTCCGAGTCATGGTTGGCTGTTCCAACAATGCCTGGGTATCTCGCAGATGCGGATCAAATTTGAGTCCCAACTTTCAGTCATTGCAATGACTGGAGATGCTCGGGATGCTGCTGTACACAACATTGAAGGTGCTGTACACAACATTGAAGGTGCAAGTCTGGTAGTTTGGACCAGACCTCGCCGGTCTTGTTGCAGCAGGTGCCGTAGTTGCCGTTCCAGGAGCCCCCGATCATGAAGACCCGGCCGTCCGAGAGAGTCGTCGACGCCTGGATCCGGATGCGAATACGGTGAGTGGGCATGGCCGCCCACGAGCGCTGTCGCCTCTCGCCGTGCAACAGCGTGCAATCATTCGTATATTGGGACTGACCTCAGACCTGGGCGTCGCTCAGCTGAGAAGCAACTCATACGGGGATCCAAACCCATGCACGTTACTGAGCGTATGAGGACACAGCAAAGCTGACAACGGCAACATGCCGTGTAGGCAGATGAGCAGCAGGCGCACCTGGTAGCCCCGTGGTATGTTCAGGCCGGCGCCCTTCGTCCAGCTGTTCGTCACGGGGTTGTAGATGCTGGTGCGGTTGTCGCTGTCGCCGCCCGTGACGATGATGCTGCCATCCGGCAACGCCGACACTCCTGCGCAGTCAAAGCATGCAAGTGAGCACCTTTCTGCGCCCTTTGACAAGATGTGGCCTATCATGTCCTGAGATCACGCATGCAGCGAGCCCGCTCATGAACGCTCAGACGCCGGAGCTCAGGACTCAGACTGAAGGGTGCCACAAGAGCAGCCGGGCTTCCCGCACCTGGGCAGAACATGTCGTGCTGCGTGTTGGCGACGTTGACCTCCGTCACTGCCCCGCTAGACAGGTCCAGCATCGCCGTGTACGTGTTGCCGTACCCTCCGACGGCGTTGAAGGTGATGGGCGAGTACGATGACCACGTGAGCACCTGCGGGGGAGTGGCGTCTGTCAGGCTATGCTCCGAGTGATCAAATCGGCGTCCGTCTGCACAGCAACGGGCGTGCATTGAGCTGCACAGCAGCTTGGTCTCTGCTGGAATCGGCCATGACAGAAGGTGTCGGAACTCGCAAGGCACCACACGGATAGGGGGCTGGTACAGACAGCGGCGTGCCTGAGTGTCGCTCACGACCGCGGCCGCCACCGGCACGATGGGGAAAAAGATCTGCGGCGACCATATCCCTGCAAGCGCCGATATATGGGTATTGTAAGAACGGGCTGTCATACTGTGCCAGGCCACACGATGGAATGCAAACACGGGCGGTGCGAAGAGGGTGGATGTTGGACCAGAGATACATATCACAGCAAAATGGACACCTGTAAGCGCTGAAGCGGGAGGGGGCGGCGGGC
>JAABUX010010495.1_pt1 | contig 10334 bp, 11 predicted proteins | sample 5561851 | NCBI WGS metagenome assembly JAABUX01 (sample SAMN10711883, study PRJNA513361) | rock metagenome | isolation source: Antarctica rocks | place: Antarctica: Victoria Land, Richard Nunatak red sandstone | collected 2016-01-03 | reverse complement strand
CAGTGTCGCGGTCAACAGGACGGAAGTTGCTCATATCGAAGGGAAGACCGTGCCAGAAGGGAAGCGAATCGCTATCCCGATTCTAAACACCCCGCCGCGTCGCGTTAAGTCCGACAGGCTGCTAGGGGCAGAAAATCGGTGATCACCCAGCAACTGCTGGTTGTCACCCATGCTCAGGCTTCGTCCGTGGAGTTTTAGTTACAACAAGTCTGCTCATAAGAGTTGACATAGCTCGGCCTTCGCGACCAAGATCCTGCGTACAGAACGTTGTTCTGCTATACGGAACAAACACTGCCTCTGGAACAGGTCGTTCATGCTCTCCCTGTTTGTGTTTCGCGCTTGCCAGGTCTCGATCTAGATGGGTTCATCTATTGTCGAAGTATCACCAACCTCATCGGAGTTAAGGTGCCCGACCCTTAAATGGCCCGGAGGTTGATAATGCGGAGATCCGTATATTCTGCCTCATTTGGCAAACTATCCATTCTACGTAGACGGTAACGTACTGACGTGATTTGGTTTGACGCCCGTGCTGCAGCGCCGTTCGCATCTGTCATAGAATTACAAGTATCAATGATACTTGTCGAATATTATGCTTCATATTTAGCAAGACGTCACTGAGATGATGATCGAAGCAGTCTATTGAGCCGATATAGTCGCAGATGCAGAAAACTCTCAAAATTGGAGCTAATGATGTTGCTCTCGCGGTCTTATACTTGTTGGTTGAGCATGTTCTCCTTGCTCGTCACTGTCGCAGATCATTCCTTCGCGGCAGAGGCGACTGCCGATAAGACGATCGCGTTCTCGATTTCCTACGCCGGAAATGCAATGCGCCAAGGCCAGATCAAAGCCTGGCAAGCGACTACTGCGCAGGCAGTTGCCGATGGGGTTATAAAGAAGACGAAAGTGGTCACCGCGCATAATGGTGCTCCAGAACAGGCTTCACAGATTGAGACCTTGATCCTAGAAGGCTGGAACGCGATCGTAATCAATGCCGGATCACCTGCGGCCCTAAATGGCGTTATCAAGGAAGCTTGCGCGGCCAACATCGTGGTCGTCGAGTTCGACGGGATCGCGACGGCGCCATGTGCCTACAAGGTCGAGTACGACTGGAAAGGTGTCGGCGTCACGATGGCGGCTTTTGTAGCCAAGGAGCTGGGCGGCAAGGGCAATGTCCTGGAGAACCGCGGTATTGCCGGGATCTCGATCGATGAGGACATGCATGACGGAGCTGCAGAGGTGTTTGCTAAGTACCCGGACATCAAGGTTGTCGGAACGGTCTATGGCGCATGGACTCCTAGCGTTACGCAGAAAGAAATATCGGCCATCATACCCTCGCTTCCCAAAGTCGATGCCGTGATCTCCCAAGGCGGTGCCTTCGGCGCCTATCAAGCTTTCGCGGATGCTGATCGCAAGCAGCCCATCATGGTCTATGGCAACTATCAGGAAGAACTCAAGGTTTGGTCGGAGATGAAAAAGAAAGATCCGACTTACAAGGCGATATCCCTCTCCTCGTCGCCAACTGTGTCGTCCGTCGCCTTCTGGGTGACTCAGCAGATTCTAAGTGGAAAAGCGGTGCCGAAGACTATCGCGATGCCAATTAATTACATTGATTCTGGTAAGCTCGACCAGTGGGTCGCCAAGACCCCAGAAGGTGGCGTCGCAAGCCCGTTTTATACTCGTGACTGGGTAGAGCAGCTGGTGGTAGCCAACTCCAATCATACTGCTCTGCCGGCAACACCCGACCCGAAATGACCTTATCCCCTGGCACTTCTGGCGCACGTTCCCCACTCATCACCAGAAGCTCGCGTGACGACAACATGTTCTTCGTCAGTCTGGAACGTGAGGCCAGATGCAAGTTCTGACTACAGATGTCGCAGTCGTGGTAAGCGGCGCCGGTGGCGGTGCAGTGGCCGGTGCACTCTGGCGCTCAGGATTAGACGTCATCGTCGTAGAAGCGGGAAGAGACCGCTTTGCAAATGAGATGGTGCACTCACGGAATTTGCATCCCTTAGTCAGTGATGATCCCCTCGCGGGAGCAATCATTGACCGCGAATGGGTTTTCCCGGGCGGATCCGAGCTGCCGTTGGAGGGCTTTCCAGGCTATCGTGTCTCGCATGGACTGGGTGGGATGACCTCGCTCTGGACCGGCAACTGTCCGACGCCGCTGGAACAGGAAGTCTTCGGCTCCTGGCACGCCATGGGACTCGACGGATATCTCGAGCGAGCTCGTGCATTGCTCTCCATCAGCACCACGGTCAACGGAGCAAGCCGACGCGGGCAACGTATCCTAGGCGCTGTGACCGAGGGCTTCCCGCGACGTCAGGGCTAGCGGCCGATACAGCATATGCCGGTCGCGGTACAATGGCGCAACGACAAGCCGTACTACATTAGTTCAGGCGACCTGATGCTAAATCAACAAGGACGAAGGCCGTTGCGTCTCGGAACGATCTGTCGGTTGCTCAATCAAAAAGCCGGCCGGATCGAAAGCATTGACTGTATCGACGAAGGTGGTGAGACGCTTCGTATCAGCGCCTCGGCATTCGTCCTGGCGACCGGAAGTATCGCAGTACCGCAGTTAGTTCATGGGTCCGGCCTTGACGCCGGTCCGGCTCTTGGCCGGTTCATGACCGACCACATGATCGTCACAACACAGTTGACCCTTACCGCGGAGGTCCTGGCTGATGTTCCTGATGGTGATCCTCCGTTCTCGGTCTGGATACCAGCCAGCCCTTCACGACCCTGGCAGCATGAAGTCTTTCGACACCCGCAAAAGCCGCTCCAAGGCCGCTCGCCGCTCGAGATGGCCGACATATGCTCCTTTTCCCGTATCGTACCACGACCAGATAACCGGGTGTCTTTCTCCGAAACCGAGCTGGATCCGTTCGGGCTCCCTCGTGCGCGTGTGGAATTTGCCCTGCAGACGGCCGACCTCATCGAGCTTCACGCTATGCAAGACGAGAACATCGCGATCGCACGCTTACTTGCCCGACCTGAAGATGGGATGAGAAGCGTAACAGGCCAACTGGGTTCGTCGGCACACCTGATGGGAACATGCCGCTCCGGCGATCTGGATGATGGCTTGAGCGTAACCGATCCCGATGGCCGCTTCTGGCGCATCCAAAATCTGTATGCGGCCGGTCTGCCGGTTCTAGGTGCGGCTACAGCCTGCAATCCGACGTTGACGTGTGTTGCCTACGCTCTGCGCACAGCGGACGCGATCAAGAGGACGGAGAGACTGCGGTGACACGATGGGCGATTATCGGTTCGAGCGGTTTCGCGGAACAGACGTGTATACCAACTCTGCTTCACGCTCCGTCGGCCGAGTTGCTCGGCTGTTGTGGATCGCATCCGGACAATGGTGTCCGCATGGCACAGCATTGTGGGTTGACCAAGGCTTACGCCACAGTCGCAGATGTCGGAGCTGATCCTGAGGTCGACGCGGTCTGGATCGCCACTCCCACTGGCCTTCACGCAGAACAGGCAATAGCACTGATGACGGCCGGCAAGTCCATCCTCGTCGAGAAGCCGCTAGCGCTCAATCTCTCGGAGGCCGAACGTGTGAAACGCTCGGCACATCGAGCTGCTGGCAAGGCCGCGGTCGGTTTCCACCAACGCTTCAAGGCGGCGCATCTCCGGGCTCGACAAGAGATCGAGGCTGGAACTGTGGGTAAGCTTGCTTACGTTCGCTGCCACTTTCTGGCGTCATATGATGCTGCGCCGGCAGAATGGCGGCGTGCCACAGCGACGTCAGGCGGGGCTGGTCGATCAACGACATCGGCACGCACCTTTTCGACACCGTGTGCTTCATCACACAATCGGATATTGTGTCTGCCAAAGCGGTGTTCAGCAGCGTCCGCTTTAACTACGAGACCGATGATATTTTCGCTGGCGTCCTTAAGCTGCGCAATGGCGCGATAGGATCGATCGAAGCTTCGACGGCAATACAGGGACCGGAGACCCGTCTCGAAGTCATCGGGCAATCCGGCTCTATCATCATCACCGAATCCTTTAATGACCGCTCCTCCATCGCCATCAACGGCGTCGATCATGGCGTAGTGAATGAAGATGGAGCTTATCTCGCGCAAGTCGACGCGTTCGAGTCGCTGCTGACCGATCGACCCTCTTTGATCGCGACGCTTGATGATGGCCTGACGAACTTGAAGTGGGTCGATGAGATGATCAGGTCCTGATGGCCGTGCCCGCGTCATCCCGGAGTGCGGCTCCGCTTCTAGCTTTTAGCGGAATTTCGAAGTCGTTCGGAAGCGTTCAGGCGCTCCAGGCAATCACTCTAACGGTATGCAAGGGCGAGCGCATTGCCATTCTGGGCCACAACGGGGCCGGCAAATCGACGCTGATGAACATCGTCACCGGTACGATTTCTGGGACGAGCGGCCATATTGTTTACCGCGGGACAGATTACGGATCTGGATGGTCCGTCCCGGCGGCACGCAGGCTCGGCATCCGCTTCGCGCATCAGGAATTCACCCTTGCGGACAACCTTACCGTGTTCGAGAATCTGCGCCTTCAGGATCGAAGCATCCGCGGTCGAGGGTGGAAGCGCCGCGCGCGGCAACTGATCCGCTCGGCGCTGGACGATATCTTCCCGGCCAATGGCATATCGGAGAACGCGATCATCGCGGATCTCTCGGTGAGCGAACGCCAAATGGTTGAGGTTGCAAGAGCGTTTACAGGAGCAGAGCAGGACATCAGCCTTGTCATCCTGGATGAGCCGACCTCATCGCTCGACAATACGACTGCTGATGCCTTGCTCAACTACACGCGCAAGGCGGCTGCTCGAGGTATCACGACGATCTTCATCTCCCACAAGTTGCGGGAGATCCCCGCTGCTTCGGATCGAGTTGTCGTGATGAAGGACGGAGCTGTGGTGGCTGATCACCCCGTTGAGGATCTCGACCGGGATAGTCTGATCAAATTGATGGATGGGGGGGCGACGCAACCGGTCTCAGCCGCACTGCAACAGGTGAGGCAGGAAAACGGGAGACCATCTCTCGTGACCATTCGAGCAGATAACAGTGCCACGACTATCAGGGTTGGTCCCGGAGAGATTATCGGGTTCGGTGGTCTTGACGGCCATGGACAGCGCGAGATGCTTCGCCGAATTTATGGTCGAAAGGCCCATGGACTAGAATTTGATACCAGCTTACGGGATATCGGTTTCGTGAGCGGTGATCGAACGCGGGAAGGTATATTCGCGTCCTGGAGCATCGCGAAGAACCTCTCTGTCCGTAGCTTGGCAAAAGTGGCAAAGTTTGGATTCATTTCCCGGAATGCTGAGGCGAGATTAGTCGGCACTTGGCTCGCGCGTCTTTCCGTCAAGCTGGGTAAACAAACTTCGCTCATGTCTTCCCTCTCAGGTGGAAATCAGCAGAAGATCCTGATCGCCCGGGCTTTGTCGAGTGATGCAAACCTTATATTGCTTGATGATCCCACCAGAGGTGTCGATCAAAAAACGAAAGGCGAATTTTACAGAATCCTCGACGCCGAGACCGCTGCCGGTCGGGCCTTCATTTGGTACGCCACTGAGTTTGATGAACTCCGCTTCTGCGACCGAGTCTATGTATTTTATATGAGCAAAATAACAGATGATATCGATCGCGTTGATCTAAGCGAAGCTCGGGTCCTACGATCTTCCTTCGCCGATGTGGAAGCTAGTTCATGACGAAAGTCCGGACGGTAGCGTATCCGGTCGCACCAGCTGTCTTGATGTCCTTCGCGGCACTGTTCGCCATACTTTGCTTTCTCGTCTATCTGCAGCCGCGCGCGCTGAGCTACATTGGCGTGCGCCTCCTCCTCAGCTACTCCATGCCCCTGGTTCTCGCCGCGGCTGCTCAGATGTTCATAATCGTCCTTGGCGATATCGACCTCGGTATTGGTCCCTTCATCTCGCTCTCGAATTCGATCGCGGCGCTTTATCTACCGACGAACGCGTTCGTCGCTGGAATACTTTTCCTTGCCAGCATCCTCGCCTACGCTGGCATGGGAGCACTAATCCATGCGCGGCAGCTTCCCTCGATAGTAGTGACGCTGGGTGCTTCGTTCGTCTGGATCGGGTGTGCGATCATCGTCATGTCACGGCCTGGGGGCAGCGCACCGGATTGGCTTGTCATGCTTGTTCGTGGCACGCCTCCACTGGTTCCACCTCCAGTATACCTCGCCCTGCTCGTCTTCGCCCTCTGCTGGTATATTCTTTTCGCGTCGTCCTACGGTTCTATCATCCGGGCATGCGGCAATAATCCAGCGGCACTTGCCAAGTCCGGCTGGCGCCTCGTCGGGGTGAAGGCGGCCGTTTATGGAGTGGCCGGTTTCTTTGGCGTCATGGCCGGTATCGTGCTGACTGGGCTTAACACTACCGGCGATGCAACAAGCGGCGGTCAATATACACTGCTCGCGATCGCGGCTGTGATCATCGGCGGTGGCAGGTTCGTGGGAGGCCATGTCTCGGCCGCCGGAACCGTGGTTGGCGCCTTGATCCTGGCTCTCACGGCGGCGCTGCTGTCATTCATGAACATCTCAACGGATTGGCAGTTGAGTGTTCAGGGCGCGCTTCTGCTCATCGTGCTTGGGATCCGAGCGTTCTTTGGATCGGAGCGTCGCCCATGAAGGCGATCAGTATCGTCGACACTTTCAAGCAGAGCGCTTGGGCGACTGGTGGTGCCCTTGTTCTGGTCGGAGCCTGTGCAGTATTCTTCGGCTTTGGACGTGCCGTTCAGCTTCTCGTCGCATCATCACCGTTCGTCGGCTTCTACGTGATTGTCGGCATCGGCCAGATGATGGTTATCACGTCCGGACCTGGGAACATCGATCTGTCGATCCCTGCCACCATGACCCTCTCGGGTTATCTGGCTCTCGGTCTCGTCACCTATAATGGCATGTCGGTGCCAGTGAGCGCTCTGATTGGGATCGTCGTCGGGCTCGGGATGGGGATGTTCAATTCCTTGATGATCATCACGTTGCGGATCCCGCCGATGATCGCCACCTTGTCAGGCGGCTTCATCCTTCAATCCATAGCCGTATCCTACTCTCGGGGATCGACGGCAGCTCCAGCGCGCTCAATTGCGCACTTCGCTCAGGATCGCGTTTTCGGTCTGTCATCGATCTTCATTGTTGCCTGCACGGCCCTGATTGTTGTCGGTGCGGTTCTCGGTTCATCTATCTACGGACGCTATCTGGAGAGCACTGGACAAAACCGCGTAGCAGCCCGTTTGTCAAAGATCCCGGTCACCTTCGTTACGGTCGGCGTGTATTGCGCTTCCGGTGTATTGGCAGCCTTGGCGGGGATCCTGTTCGCGGCGTTCTCCGGGGGCGCGTCCATGTCCATGGGCGATGAGTTCCTGCTGGTGTCGATCGCGGTCGTAGTTCTTGGCGGAACGTCGGTCGCCGGCGGCCGCTATACAATGATCGGAACATTGGCCGGCGCAATCTTTCTCTTTTATGCGGTGACTATGCTCAACGTGCTGCAGTTCAACGCAGGTGTAAGATCAGTGCTGACGGGTGCGTTAATCATTTTGGTCTTGGCGTTTCGTGGACGTGGCTGAGGTATTGATGCTCCTATATTGCGCGAGGGGCGACGGACGGTACGATCCCTAGCTTTGGCGGCATGCGGAGATAGCGGAATGTATCGCGGGTTACGTAACGCTTAGGGCATCGAATGATTTCTGACTTGCCCATTCCCTTGACTTTGCGTCGGCGAGCGTAATCTCAGGTCGGTTGATGGCCGCGCATGCGGACGATGACGGCGCGATAGCGGAATTTATCGGGCATACAGTGGCTGCTAATCTGTTACCACGCCTTAGACGGGCTTGCCCTAATTGTCCGGAAGCCGCAGACTCCCGCCACTGGATCGCACTAGGCGCGAGGAAGGCCGGCATGCGTGCAGCGACATCCCGCTCCGAGGTCGAGCACGTCACGCCGCTCATTGACGCGTCAGCGGATCGCGCGTCCGCGCTGCTGAAGCCGCAGATACGGCGGCTCTGTGCCGCCGACTGGGCCGCCTTGGGCCGCCTTCGCACTCTGGTGCCGCAACGCCGAGCAGCCGGCGCTGCCGACGGACGCGACCACGCTGGCGGCCTATCTGCAGAACCAGGCAAGCCGGCTTGGACCCGGGGTGCTGGCGCGTCGGCTGGCGGCGATCCTCGACCCGCACCGCAGATGCGGGATACCGGCACCGGCGCGGGATCCCGCCGTGCGGGCGGTGCTGCGGGACGCACGCCGCATGTCGCGGCCGCGGCGCCGGCCTGCTCCCAGTGCGGCACAGCTGACCCGCACGGCCGCCGCCTGTCCGGGCGATCTCGCCGGGCTGCGTGATCGCGCCATGCTGCTCCTGCTGGCCGCGGGCGGCATGGGCCGCACCGCTCTGGTCGGGCTCGACGCCGAGCAGGTCGGCTTCGACAACAACGGCATCACGCTGCAGCTGCGCGACCGGCCCGATAATGGCCCGTGCCGCGTCCGCCTCGCGCGCGCCGCCGACCGGCGGCTGTGTCCGGCGCGCGTGCTGGAGGACTGGCTGCAGGCGTCGGACATCAGCTTCGGGCCGCTGTTCCGCAAGATCGACCGCTGGGGCAACCTCGAGCACGACCGGCTCGGCACCGACGCCATCCGACGCATTCTGGCGCACCGAAGCAAGCGGACCCGGCTGCCGCGGGTGCGGACCGGTGGCGCAACCGCGGCGAGGCCCGCATGACGGCTGCCACGGCGGGCCTGCTATCGGACCCGCAGGCGGCGGAAGCCGGCGCGCCGCTGCGGCTGGCGCACACCGACTGGCTGCATCACCGCCTGACCATCGACGGGCCGGATGACGCCATCGCCGCCCTGCGGGCCGGCGCCGCCGGTGCCGGCAGCATCCCCTGGCAGCTCGACCTCGACCGAATGGCGGAGGACTGGTTCCACCTGCTGGTCGCGCCAACCGCCGGGCAGTCGCGCCGCCTGAGTGCCGCCGGGGCGCGCGTCCTGGCAGCGCAGCTGCGCGAGGCCGTCGCACTTCGCCACCAGCTCGCCGTCTCCGGGGTCGGACGCAGCCGTGCTTGCCCGTTCGACCTGCACGCGCTGCTGCCGGTGCCGGACGCGGTCCTGCGTCTGGGGCCGGATCATCCGCGGGCGTTCGCCTGGCTCTGGCAGCACTGGCGCACGACGCAGACGCTGCGTCACATCGCCGACGAGCCGGGGTAGCCGAGGCGATCCGCACCGCGGGCGGGCAGGGCGCATGGCAGCGACGCTTCTGGTCGGCCGGCTGGGCCCGTGGCGGGCGCTGGCGACGCTGGCAGAGCGCTGGCCGATGCTGTGCTTCGAGGCCAGGCCGAGCTATGACGAAGCGTCATGACCGACGCGGTCGCATCGGACGAAGCCGCCGCAGCCGTCGCGCAGACGGATCCCGTCGAGCCGGCGGCGGACGACGCCTGGGGCAATCCGCCGCGTGCCGCTCCCGGTGCGGTGGCAGCGCCGGTGCTGTCGGTCGAGGGATTCGAGAGTCCGCTCGACTGGCTGCTGGAGATGGCGCGGGCCCGCAAGCTCGATCTGGCCCGGCTGTCGATCCTTGCCCTGATCGAGGCCTTCGCCGGCGCCATGCAGATGGCCTTCCGTCGTGGCCAGGGCGATGCGCCGGTGTCGCTGTCGCGGTGGGGCAACTGGCTGGTGACGGCGGCCAGCCTGACCGAGCTGCGCTCGCGTCTGCTGCTGCCAGCGTATGACCCCGGGGCCAGAGCGACACGGGGCCAGGCCGAGACGCTGCGCCGGCAGCTGCTCAGCCGCGCCCGCATCGCTGCGGCCGCCGACTGGCTCGCGCGCCGGCCGCAGCTCGGGCGCGACGTCCACGCGCGCGGCGTGCCGGAAGCCGGCAGCGTGCGCACGCACCGCTCCGGCGACATCACCGAGCTGCTGCGCGCCTGCCTCGTCGCGCTGCGTCTGGACGAGCAGCAGGCCGAGGCCTACCGGCTGCCGCCGCCGACGCGGTGGCCGATCGCCGACGCCATCGCGCGCGCGGCAGCGGCTGGCCGCGCTGCCGGACGGCAGCCCGCTGAGCGACTATCTGCCGCTGACCCAAGGGAACGATCAAACTCCGCTCCGCCACCGGGCGGCGCTGGCCAGCACACTCATCGCCGGGCTGATGCTCGCTCAAGATGGACAGCTGAGCCTGGACCAGGACGGCACGTGGCTGCCGATCCGGCTCAGGCACAGCGATGGTAAGGGCGCAGCCAGCGCAGCTTAGGGCCTGAGCCAGGGCAATCGAATCGGAAGGAAAGAATCGAGAGGTCTGGAAGAACTCAATGAACGAATCCGCAAATTGGCATGACGCGACCGGTGGGTCGTCTATCCTGGCG
>JAABUX010010494.1_pt1 | contig 10334 bp, 11 predicted proteins | sample 5561851 | NCBI WGS metagenome assembly JAABUX01 (sample SAMN10711883, study PRJNA513361) | rock metagenome | isolation source: Antarctica rocks | place: Antarctica: Victoria Land, Richard Nunatak red sandstone | collected 2016-01-03 | reverse complement strand
AGCGCGCGATCCTCAGGCGTCCACATGCCAAGCTCCATGACAGGCAAACAACCTGGAACGCCGCAACAGCCGTCCCAGTCACACCGTCAGACCTGGCCCACAACCCCTTTCGAAACGGGCTTTTAGACGCGAGAGGCACCATATCCGCGAAGGTGATGGACTGATGCTGTACGCGGCAGAGACCGATTGAGTAGTCGGCGTCGAGCGCGTCCACACCCCTGAGAACAGGCCGGAATCGGTCGATTAGGCGCTTGGCGAATGCATGAAAGGTGTGGCTGTCGAACCGTGTGGCGAGTGTCGGACCGCACCGTTTGCGCACGCGCATCTTTAGATTCTGGGCAGCGTCCGTTTCGAAGGATATGGCGAGTATGCGCTGCGGATAGCGGCAAGACCCGGTGCGGAGCAAAAAGTCGGCGCGCTGAGCCAGCATCTCCGTCTTTCCGGCCCCTGGCCCTGCGGTGAGAGCGAGGTTCCGGACGATCTCCTTGGCGGCTTCGAGTGGGTTGGGTTCCAGCGCCAGACCGTTTGATGGCGACCATCGTTCGATCGGGATCATTCTGGATGGTCGGCGAGCTTAGCTTCGATGAGATTGGACATGCGGATTAGAACGCCCGGCATGTCAGCCAGCAGGTCCGCGTCATCGAGCTTGGCCAACGCGCTAATGTGCCAGCTGGGCTTGCTGCCAAGCTTGAAGCGACGCTGATACGCGCTAAGCAGGTGTTGCTGCTCGTCACTATACTGGTTGCCCAAGACATCGTGTGACTTCCCAAAAACCGCACTCACCGTGGTGTCCTCGGGGTCTGCCAGCTCCGTAACCTCCAGATCATATGCATCTCCAAACGTCTCCAGCATCGTAAAGTCCAAGTCGAGCGGAGATGAAAAGAAAACACCGTTCCCTTCAAGAATCGCAATCCATCCGTCGTCCTTGACCATCAAGCCTTGGTCGTCATCCCATTCTGGGATAGCTTCGACCTCGGCCTGTCCGAAGTCGATTGAAACGTTGTCATACTTGAGGAGCTGTGTGGCGGCATATTTGATCCGGCCCCACCCACCTTGATGGCGCGCCAGGTCAAGATCAAGAAGGGTCACAAACGGTATCCCGAGGCCGTTCAGGAGGCGCCAGAAGTGATTGACGTGGCGACCACCCAGCGGAGCGACCGAGATGGAGGCATCGTCGGCGAGAATGCCTCGTGCGGCGAGAAGCCGCGGCAACACAACCTCCTCGCTGTCACCCTCCCCTAGTACCACAAGTCTGGCGAAGTAAAGCTCGGGGAAGGCATGGATTCCCTCGCGAACGTACTTGCTGGCATCCGAGTCCGTTGGCATCATAATCTGGGACACCAACGTGCGGCGCTTGTCGTCGAGACGTAGGTAGCGAACTTTTTCAGGATCAACGCGTCGGAGCAGCGACGGAGCATGGGTGGCCACCACGGCCTGGGCGTCGCGGCCACTCGCGAATGTGCTTAGAAGGCGAATGACGCGGCCGAGATAGTGCGGGGACAAACTGTTCTCCGGTTCCTCGACTGCAATGAGGGTAAAAATCGGAGGTCGCAGCTTGTCGATGTCGAAGGCGGCCGTTTTGCCGGCCAAGACCTTGTCGCCGATCTCGTGGATCGTGAGGACTAGCGTGATGTAGAGCAGAGACTGCTGTCCATCACTCAGCCGAGAAAAGTCGATCAGCGGGGTGTCATGGCCGGGGGTGAAGCTGAGGCTCAGATGGCGCAGAAGGCTTTCGATCTCGCTTCGGGCAAAGGAAATGGACGGGTTAGCATAGAACTTGCCTTTGTGGAGGTCGACCCACAGCTTCGCAACCTCGTCGCTGAGTCCCTTCACGGCCGCATTGCTTGTGAGTTCGTTGGTGATCTGCTGGGTGAGGCTGCTGATCGCCTCGCGCTCAGCGGTCCAATTGGCTGAGCGCAGGGCACGGCCGAGCAGCGCGTTGGCCGAGTAGGATATGTGCTCGGCCGGATTGCGGCGGGCAGGAAGATAGTGGACCTGAACGGCGTTGCGGTCCTGCTTGGAAACCCGGCCCTGCCCCTCTGGAATGCCGGCGTCATCCACCCTCGTCACATTGGTAAAAACCTCCTCGATATCTGCATCCTGATCGATGGTAGCTTGCAGACGGAAACGCATGCGTGCGGATAAGTCATCCGTATCCATCTGCATGTGTGCAAAATTGCCAGGCACTGCGGGAAGACTCTCACCATCGGCAACTTCGGTTACCAGTTCGGGAAACTCGAAGTCGGCTTCGAGCCACAACTCACGTGGGACGGAAGCGTCGGCGGGCTCCTCGTCTATCGGGACATGGAAGTCCGAAGCCTGGATCTTCCGCTGCAAAGGATCGAGGCTGAACATCCTCGCAAGGGCTTGCAGGACGGCAGTCTTGCCGGAGCCATTGGGGCCAAGGATGAAGGTCGTGTCGTCGAATGCAACCTCGGTCGCCTTCGGACCGAAGCACCGAAAATTGGATAGCCTCAACCGCTTCAGCTTCAAGAACGCTTCCTCTCATTGCGATACAACATCGGTCGGCGCACCTTCGCCTCAGAGGATAGCCTAGCGTGTTATAGGAGTTCGGCAAACGATAACGCGATTGGAACAAGGCGTCTGTGCCCACAATCGTCTGCGGGGTCGCTCAATGAGATGAAGCAGACGAGACGGCGCAGGGTATAAGTGTAAATCAGCGCAAGTGTCGGACCCAGGGGAACTCGGGCTCTTCAACGCAGTGTGGTGCTGATCAGCGCCGAAACCCGCTGCTGACCCACACCAGGTGTAGGCGGCAGCACCCCGGCCATCCCGGCGCATCCGCGGCCGGGCTGCATCCCGTGCCGGCCGGCTCTGTATCGGCCCCTGCCCTATCCCTTGTGCCACCCGATCTCTCCCAAAACTCGTGCGAACCCTCTCCCAATCGGGACAGGGTTTCAAGATGCTGTTTTGGGAAGCCACACGGCCCGCCGCACCTGATGCGCTTCATAACCGTCTGCTCTCTCCCAGAAACGGCCCATAAACCCTTCTCTTCTACACGCTCGCCGTTTCAGCTCTCTCTTCGCAGCATTGGGCGACGCTCATCTCGTCCTTTTCTATGGTGCGAAGGCCGGTCCTGCGGCGAGCTGCTCGCGGACCGAGGTCCAGCGCAGGTTGGGGTAGCGGTCGTTATCCAGGGGATGGAGCTTGCCGCGCCCGCTGAACATGTCGCGCATGTATTGCATGCCCTGCCACGGCGGGAACGCGGCGCCTGGTTGTGGCGCGACGATCTTCGCCAGCTCGATCAGCACGCCCAGCGAGCCGATGCTGCCGGCCCACAAGGTGCGGTAACGCGTGCCCGTCACCTCCGTCATGGCTTGGGCAATGCCGTGGGCGCTCACGCTGTCGCCGGCTATGCGGAGGACGCGCGGCGTCGCGCCATCGAGTGTGGCGGCCGCGACGTAGGCGGCGACGTTGTCCTTGGTGGTGAAGTCGAGCGGCTGGTCGGCGCTGCCCCAATGGAGCACGCGCCGGATCGCCGGCTGGATGACTGGCATCTCGGCGCCGAGCATGTCCATGAAGGCGCCGTTGAGAACCGAGGTGACCTGGATCGGTGCGTGGTCGGCACGGGTCATGAACTCGCGACGGAGGTCGAGGTTGCGGTTGTCGCCGGGCCGGGTCCTGGTGAAGTCGGCCGAGTAGTCCGACGGGATGAAGCGCGGCACGCCGGCCTTCACGGCGCCATCCAGCAGCATGCCCTGCCGGTCCACGATCACCTCGCGCAGTCCGTTGAGAGCGGAAACTACGCACGTCGCGCCCGCGCACGCCGCGGCAATCGAGCCGATGTCGGACACATCCGCAGGTGCGACGGTTGCCCCCATCCCGGCAAGCCGGTCCCTGTCGTTGGCGGATACGTCGTTGCGGACCAGCGCGCGGACGGCTGCACCGCGAGTGATGAGGGCCTTGGCGATGCGGGCGCCGAGGTCACCAGCGGCGCCTGCGACCACGATGATGGGTTGGGCCATGCTGTGTTTCCCTTGACATGCTGGCCCCGGGGCCGGCGCATCCGGCTGGCCCCGGGCAGGTTCAGCGTCCGTTAGGGCGCAGCGGGTCCGGGCCGGGCAGGGCGTCCATGCCGTACCGCCCTGGCAAGACGGAACTCATCACCGGCGGCGGCCCCATGTCCTTGGGCGGCAGCACGCGCTCGGTCGTGGGCACCCCCCGCTCGGTCACCAGCGCTTCCATGCTCGCGGGCGTGTAGCCGTTGAGGAAGCGCGTGGTCTCGCTGTCCACGCGGAAGGCATGGCGGGTGTCGCGCGGCACCATGACGAAGTCGCCCTTGCGCGCGGTCCTGATCTCGTCGCCTACCAGCAAGGTGATCTCGCCGTCGAGCATGTAGAAGGTCTCGTCGGACCAGGTGTGCTTGTGCGGGCCGGGGCCGGACCCCTTTGGCAGCAGTTGCTCCATCAGCGAGAACCGGCCGCCGGTGTCGCGGCCGTCGGCGAGCACCATCCAGAGCACGTCCGCCATCCAGTAGGCAGGCGCAGTGTCGGCGCTGCGGATCAACGGCACCGATCCGGGGATGGGCGGCAAGGCGGCGGGCGTGCTGGTTTCCATGGCAGGCTCTCCTTGGGTGTTCAAGGCCACCGCGCCGGCGGGCGGCGCTGTGACTTCATGGGGTGTGACGATCAGGCAGCGGCCCGGCGGGGCAGCGCCCGCGCGGCGAACTGGGCGAAGCTTTCCAGCTTCAAGTCGGGATAACGACCGCTCTGAAGATCGCTGAGCGCGGTCTGGCCGGTCAGCATGTAAAGCTGGTAGGCCAGCATGACGGCCTTGAAGGGGTTGGACGTGTCCTTGGCCGCCCCCGCCATCGCGGCGCGCAGGCCGGCTTCCGGGCCGAGCGGGCGGCGCTCGAACCGGCGTCCCGTCTGCGCCTCGATCACCTCGGCGGCGCCGAGGATGGAGATGCGGTCGCCGGCGAAGGCGAACTTGCCGCTCTGGACGGTCCCGTCGAGCGCCACCCGCGCCACCATCCGCGCCGTGTCCTCGACGCTGGTGACCTCGATGGGCTGCGTGCCGTCGCCCCAGAAGGTCACGGTTCCGGCAGCATAGTCGAACGCGCCCATCCCGGGGCCGAACAGCTCCATGAACCCGCCCTGCAGGACGTGGACGTGCTCGATGCCGGTCGCCGCAATGGCCTCGTCGGCGGTGCGGCGCAGGTCGAACATGGGGTGCTCGCCCGGCGTCGCCTTGAACAGGTCGAGCGCGTAGTCGGACGGTAGGATGCGTCGCACGCCGTTGCGGCGGCCCGCCTCGGCGAGCGCCACCTGTCCGTCAACGATGACCTCCGGTCCGCCCTGGACGGCCGACACGATCACATCCACGCCCTGCGTGGCGCGGTCGAGCGAGGCGCGATCGGTGAGGTCGCCCTCGATCATCTCAGCGCCGCGCGCCAGCAACGGGTCGAGGGTTGCGCGTTTCTGGGCGTCCCCGCCGCGGACCAGCAGGCGCAGGCGGGCATCGGGCTGGTCCAGCAGGTGGCGGGCGATCTGGCTTCCGAGCATGCCGGTCGCGCCGGCCAGGAGAATGGTTTGGGTCATGTGTCAGGGTCCTTTCGGGTTCGCTTCCAACCATTTGGCTGTTCCCTTTACCGTCATTAGTGGGCGAAAGCTGGACAGCGCGTTCCCGTCATGGAACGCTCGATCCGGTGTTCGACCTTGCCGACCTTCGCGCCTTCGCCCGCATCGCAGACCTCGGCAGCTTGTCGGGAGCCGCCCGCGCGCTTGGGATGCCGAAGTCGTCGGCCAGCCGCTCGCTCGCACGCCTGGAAGCCGCGGCCGGCGCGGCGCTGATCGAGCGCTCGACGCGGCACCTGCGGCTGACCGACGCCGGGCGCCTGCTGCAGCGCCATGCCCGGCGTATCCTCGATGACGTTAGCGAAGCCGAGAACGCTCTGACCGGGCTGATCGGCGTGCCGCGCGGCACCGTGCGGGTCAGCGTGGGGTTCACCTTTGCCGTGGGGCCGCTGGCGCCGATGCTGCCGGGCTTCCTCGCCCGCTACCCCGAGGTGCGCGTCGCGCTCACCATCGACAACCGCAACGTGGACCTGCTCGCCGAGGACTTCGACGTCGCCATCCGGATCGGGCCGCTGCCCGACTCCGACCTGGTTGCGCGCCGGCTGACGACGATTGCGCTCTGGACCTGCGCCAGCCCCGCCTACCTCGCGGCGCGCGGCACGCCTGAGACCCCAGAGGACTTGCGCTCACACGAGCTGATCGGACGGGTTGACCGGAAGGCGCCGTGGCGGTTCCGGGCGCCCGGCGGCGCGCTGCACGAGATCGAGGTCTTGCCCCGAACAGTGATCCCCGAACCCGCCGTCCTGCAGGCGGTGCTGACCGGAGGCGCCGGCATCGGCCGCCTGCCGGACTTCTGCGCAGCCGACGCGGTCGCCCGCGGAACCCTGGTCCGGCTGTTGCCGAAGTACGGGGACGACGCCGTCGATGTGCATGCGCTCTACCCCAGCCACCGCAGCCTGTCCGCCAAAGTGCGCGTGTTCATCGACGCGCTTGCAGAGCACCTGAACCGAATGGCTTAACCCGGACTCATTCAATGAACGAATGTAGCCATGCCCTATGTCGGAAAACACATGATGCTGTTGAAGAAGGTGCTGCAGCTACCGTTAGGATGGGGCGAGCGGCTGTGATGCATTGGTCTCCCTGGTGCGATGGAGGCGGTGATGATGGGCAAGCGGGTCATGGCGGAGCCGGTGTTTGCCACGGTGCGGATCGATGACCACCTTCCAGCCAACTACCTGCTACGTGCGGTGGACGCCGTGCTGGACACGGCGTTCGTCCGGCGCATCATGGCGCCCCACTACAGCCTGATCGGGCGTCCCTCGATCGATCCGGAGCTGATGATGCGCATGCTGTTGGTCGGCTGCCTCGGCGGGATCCGCTCCGAGCGGAAGCTCTGCGCCGCGATGCGCCTCAACTTGGCCCATCGCTGGTTCTGCCGCCTTGGCGTGGACGACGCCGTGCCGAACCACAGCACCTTCAGCAAGAACCGGCATCGCCGCTTCCGCGATGGCCACGTGTTCCGCGCCGTGTTCGAGCAGGTCGTGCGCTGCTGCGTGGAGGCTGGCTGTAAATCAGCGCAGACGTGGAACCCAGGGGAGCACTGACTTTTCAATGCAGTGTGGTGCTGATCAGCGCCGAAACCCGCTGCTGACCTACAACCTAAACCAGAAAAGACCAGGTCAACGAATCGGGCAATCACGGCCAGCGCATCGTCCGCGTGAAGGTCAGCTATACCCAAGGGCAGTTTGACGAATGACGAGGAGGGCGCGGCTGTTATCCCGCGCCCCTCAATCAGGCCGCAAGCAGGCCCTTGTCCACCAAGAACTCATCCCGCTTCCGGCCCGTGGCTTCCATTTGCGAGAGCCATGTCGGTAGCCTTCCTCGTCCAGTCCACGTTCTATCGCCATCCCGGAATTTGACCGAAATCGGTGCCTTGCCGGGCTTTGTCGCCTTCACCGCCTTCACCGGGGCCTTCGGCACCAGGTCTTCCAGCGAGAGGCCGAGGCCCTGCGCTTCGGACCGGATCCGCTCGATAAACTCATTCCGCGCCCCCTGGATCATGCTGTCCCGGAGCACGGTCAGCCGCTCGATCTCGGCATTCAGCTCTAGGACTGTCATCGGCTCCTGTTCATCTTGCGCGGTTTCTGGCTTAACGTCTGGCTCGGCTTTGCGTCTGCGTGCTGATGTCGCCATGATATGTTCTCCCCGGTCTGACCAGGCCTCTAGCTCATATTCTGGCGTTTGGGAACAATCAGAACGGGATCAGGTCATCCGGGTCTGTGTCAGGCTCCGATATCTTATCTCTACTCGTCTGATTGGGATCAAGGGCGGCGCGCGCGGCATACTCCAGACTCAGCGCATCAGCATCCTTGCGGGCTCTTATTGGGTTCCGGGATTGTGACGGATCTGTCACGCTACCAGGCCTACGATGAGGGCGCTGAGCAGGGCTTTGCCGCGTCGACACGCGTTGTGCACGAATTGGAAGAAGCCGAGATAAAGGGGCAGCTTGTCCTGCGAGATGCCCCAGTGCGGGCGAAGCCAGGAGCGCAGTTGCGACCAAAAACCCTCCATCGTGTTGACGTGAACCTCGCAGAAACCGTCCCCGTCCTCGTCGCGGGCATACTCACCTCGGGCGTGGCGTTGATGCAAGGATGCGAAATGATAGCCTCCGGTTGGCGACGGGGCTACTTCCGTTCCACGCCGTTCAAGCACAACACCGGTCGGCGTGGTTCAAATACGGGTCACAGCTTGAGCCGAGTTGACGTTACCTGGTCGGGTGACGGCACCCTGAAGTTTTCAGGTGCGGTGCGAGATGGATCGATGTGTTGGCGCAGCAGCGAGGCTGCCCGGAGGTGACCGTAAGGACCTGGCCGTTCAGGCGTTGGCTGGCTCGGAGACGGTCAGCGACCTGGCGGCCCGGCACGGGGTGAGCCGTAAGTTCGTCTACCAGCAGACGCACAAAGCTCGCGCTGTGCTCGACGACGCCTTCTCGCCTGCCGTGCCGGACAGCGAAGTGCTGTTCGAGCTTACGGTGACCAAGGCGTGGCTGCGCCAGGTGATCGTCGGGCTGACGCTGATCTGCCGCGGCTCGTATTGTGGCGTTGTGGAGTTCCTGCGCGACCTGCTGGGCGTGCCTGTCAGCATCGGCTGTGTCCACGACGTGCTCCAGGCCGCCACGCGAGAAGCGATCGCGATCAACCGCGACCAGGACCTGTCCGGCATTCGCGTGGGCCTGCACGACGAGATCTTCCAGGGCACAGCACCCGTGCTGGCCGGCGTCGATGCGGCATCGACCTACTGCTACTTGCTGGCGGCGGAGCACCGTCGCGACGCCGACATCTGGGGCGTGCACCTGCTGGATGCCGCCGCGCAGGGGCTCGATCCCGACTACACGATCGCTGATGCCGGGCAGGGCTTGCGCGCCGGGCAGAGGGCCGCCTGGGGCGACACGCCGTGCCTTAGCGACATGTTGCGCATCCGGCGCCAGTGCGAAGGCCTCACCAACGCGCTGCAACACCTTGCCAAGGGCGCTACGTCACGGCGCGTGGCGCTGCAGAGGCACCGTCAACTTGGCTGCTGACTGGCTTGCGAGGTGGAGCCGAGCCCGGCAGGCGGACGCGATGACAACGCCCGCTGCTCCCAGCTACGCTGGTTACCGCTTCCCGGCCGAGATCATCAGCCACGCGGTCTGGCTCTACCTTCGCTTTCCGCTGAGCCTGCGGATGGTGGACGAGCTGTTGGCCGCGCGCGGCATCATGGTCAGTCATGGTTGAGCCGCGAAGCGGATCAACGGGCGGCAGTGGGCGCTGAAGTTCGGGCACGTCTTCGCCAACCAAATTCGCCGTAGGCTGCCGTGCGGGGGGACAAATGGCACTTGGACGAGGTTGTGCTGACGATTGCGGGCGTAAAGCACTGGTTGTGGCGCGCGGTGGACCAGACCGGGATGGTGCTGGACATCTTGGTGCAGAGCCCAGCGTGGTGCAGGGATCAGGGGTATGGGCGCACTGACCCCAGCCCCGTCTAGGGTCAGGCGACGCGGGCGTAGCTTGGGCGTCCCAGTTCAAGCATGCGGTTGAGCGCGTGAACGGCAACCGCCACCTCGGTCGCCCGGCGCTCGTCCGTGTGCGCGCGCAACTCGGCGCCGACCACCTGCTTCCACCGGCTCATAGTGGCTTCGACCCGGGCTCGCGTGTTGTAGCCAGACGCGCTCTGCCATGCCATCCGCCCGTGCCGGGCAATGTGCTGGAGGTGGCCGTCCCGCTGCGTCGGTGCGCTCTCGGCCGTGTCGCTGGGCACCGCGGTCGCGCGTGGCGGGACGACAACGGCCGTTTCGGGATGGCGCTCGGCGACGCCGGCGTAGACGCGATCCTGGTCGTACGCGCCGTCGCCGGTGAACGACGCCACGGGCCCGGCCACCTGATCGAGCAAGGGATCGACTTGGGAAGCGTCGTCCACGTCCTTGCGGGTCAAGGTGGAAGCCACGATCCGACCGCTGCCGGCGTCCACGCCCAGGTGCAGGGTCCGCCACGACCGGCGTGTCGCCGTCCCGTGCTTCGCCAGCAGCCACTCGCCCTTGCCGCATAGGGCGTGGTTCAAAGCCAGGTCACACGGTGAAGCTGGGTTGGCGCTTGCAGGACGGATGATGGCACCCTCACGCTTTCAGCGGTGGTGTGAGGTGGTCCCGGTTTTTCGGACGGGTGGTTAAGCTTGGTTCGCCTGACGAGAAGGACGGACCCGATGACGGGCAAGCGGAAGCGGTATGGCGCTGAGTTCAAGGCGCGTGTTGCGCTGGAGGCG
>JAABUX010010493.1_pt1 | contig 10335 bp, 7 predicted proteins | sample 5561851 | NCBI WGS metagenome assembly JAABUX01 (sample SAMN10711883, study PRJNA513361) | rock metagenome | isolation source: Antarctica rocks | place: Antarctica: Victoria Land, Richard Nunatak red sandstone | collected 2016-01-03 | reverse complement strand
CGGCCGACCCGGCCGCCGCCGCCGCCCCCGGGCCGAACTGAGGCCGAGGAGTGGCCCTGGCCGGGCGATCGATTACAATCGGGGGTCGACCTCGCGGGGTCGGCCCCCGTTGTTTCGAACCGCCAACTTCACCCAACCACGACGGATCTATGCAAGATATCGTCCCCATCCGGCGGGCGCTCCTGAGCGTGTCGGACAAGCGGGGCCTGCTCGACCTGGCGCGGGCCCTCGCCGCCCGAGGGGTCCACCTCCTGGCCAGCGGCGGGACGCGGACCGCGCTGGCCGATGCCGGCCTGGAGGTGAACGAGGTCTCGGCCTACACCGGCCAAGCCGAGATCCTCGGCGGGCGGGTCAAGACGCTCCACCCCAAGCTCCACGGCGGAATCCTCGCCCGCCGCGACGTCCCCGGCGACCTCGCCGCCCTGGAGGCCCAGGGGATCGAGCCGATCGACCTGGTGGTCGTGAACCTCTATCCCTTCGAGGCCACCGTCGCCCGCCCTGGGGTCGCGTTCGAGGAGGCCGTCGAGAACATCGACATCGGCGGCCCCAGCCTGATCCGGGGCGCCGCCAAGAACCACGCCCACGTCGCCGTCGCGACCTCGCCCGACCAATACCCGGGCCTGATCCGGGCGATCGAGGAGCAAGGCGGGACGACCCGGACGGACCGGGTGATCCTGGCGGGCCAGGCCTTCGAGATGACCGCCCGGTACGATCGGGCGATCGCCGATTACCTGGCGAAGGCCCGCGACGGGGCCCCGGACGAGCCGTTCCCGACGATCTTCGCCCCCCGCTTCGAGCGTCGGTCGGTGCTCCGCTACGGCGAGAACCCCCACCAGCGGGCCGCGTTCTACGCCGAGCCCGGCACCATCGGCCCCAACCTGGCCACGGCGAAGATCCTCCACGGCAAGGAGTTGTCGTATAATAACCTGCTCGACCTCGACGCCGCCCTCCGGCTCATCCGCCTGTTCGCCGGGCCCGCCGCGACGATCCTCAAGCACAACAACCCCTGCGGGGCCTCGGCGGCCGATGCCCTGGCCGAGGCCTTCGAGCTGGCCTACGAGGGGGACCCCGTGAGCGCCTTCGGCGGGATCGTCGGCCTGAATCGGCCCGTCGATCGGGCGACCGCCGAGCGGCTCTGCGTGCCCGGTCGGTTCATCGAGGCGATCGTCGCCCCGGGGTTCGAGCCCGACGCCCTCAAGCTCCTCACCACCAGGCCGACCTGGAAGAACAGCGTCCGCCTCCTCGCCCTCGGGACGGCGATCGGTCCCGAGATTCCCCCCCCCGCCGGCTTCGACCTCCGGCGTGTCGAAGGCGGCCTGCTCGTCCAAGACTTCGACGCGATGGAGCACGACCCGGCCTCGGGCACCGTCGCCTCGAAGCGGCCCCCGACCGACGCCGAACGGTCGGCCCTCGGCTTCGCCTGGCGGGTCTGCCAGGCGGTCAAGTCGAACGCGATCGTCCTGGCCAAGGGACGCCAGCTCATCGGCGTCGGTGCGGGGCAGATGAGCCGGCTCGACTCGGTCCGGATCGCCGTGGCCAAGGCGGGCGAGAAGGCCAAAGGGGCCGTCCTCGCCTCCGATGCCTTCTTCCCGTTCCGCGATGGCCCCGACGTCGCCGCCGCCGCCGGGGTCACCGCCCTGATCCAGCCCGGCGGCTCGAAGCGGGACGACGAGACCGTCGCCGCGTGCGACGAGCACGGCCTCGCGATGATATTGACCGGCCGTCGCCATTTCCGCCATTAAGCCGACGGCGATTGCCTTCGAAACGAGGTTCGGCCGAACGCGAGGGATTGCCCCGCGGTCGGCCGAGCTTCATCGTCCCGGGGCCAGGTTCAGCGATGACCGCCGCCACCGTGCCCACCACTGCCACCTCCGCCCATGTGGCCGCCACCGCCGCCACCGCCCATATGCCCACCGCCGCCACCGCCCATATGGCCGCCGCCACCGCCCATATGGCCGCCGCTGAAGCCGCCGACGTGACCTCCGCCATAGCCACCGACGTGACCTCCGCCGTAGCCACCGACGTGACCTCCGCCGTAGCCGCCGCCCCCGCCGTAGTGCGGAGCCGCGAATCCGCCCCCGCCCCCGCCATAATGAGGTGTGGCAAACCCGCCACCGCCATAGCCACCACCGACGTGCGGGGCGGCGAAGTTCCCTCCCCCGACGTGAGCCCCGCCCAGGTTACCGCCACCGGCATGTGGGGCGGCGAAATTCCCACCTCCGACATGGGCACCGCCCGGGTTTCCGCCACCGACGCGAGGTGCGGCGAAGTTCCCGCCACCGACGTGCGGGGACATCCCGGCGAATCCACCGCTCCCATTGTGCGGGGTGCCGATGCCGCCAGAGCCGTTACCCGGCCGGGCCATCGCGTTCAGGCCGGCATTTGGCATCCCGCCACCCCCGTGGCTTCCGTTGCCGATGTGGGCCCCGCCGCCGAGATGGGTGTTGTTGGTAGCGGAGATCCCATTACCACCCGCCCCTTGGAGGCGGTTGCCGATCCCGCCATTACCCCGCAATCCGTTCGCGCCGTTGACGTTGGAGGTGAAGGCGGGTCGGGCGACCGAGTGTGACAGCGAAGCCTGATGGGCCCCGTTGTAGCTGGTGTTCCAGTGCGAGTTGTTCGGCCCCACGCCCCGGTTGACGTTGGAAGCGACCGAGGAGCCCCGGAACGGGTTGGCATAGGCATGAGACGAGGCCGGTGCCATCACCCCTCGGCCACCGGCCGTCTGCTGAAAGCCAGTGTGCCGACTACCGCCGCCGATGTTGGCGTTGTTGAACCCCGAGTTACCGATGCGGTTGTTGACGACCGAATTGTTGATCGTGGTGCGGTTGAAACTGTTGTTCGCAAAGTTGCCCCCCCGGTTGGCGCCGAAGGCATGGCCCGGAACGTTGGAGTAGAGGCCATTGTGGCCGTTGTTGAACCCTTGCCGGTAACCGTTGTTGAACCCGCGATTGTAGGCGTACCGATTGCCGTACCCGCCGTAGCCATAACCACCGTATCCGCCCAGGCCACCGAGGCCGAAGCCGAGCCCGAAGCCTCCCAGGCCGCCGAACAGGCCATAACCACCGAATCCGCCCAGGCCGAAACCTCCGTACCCACCGTAGCCACCAAATCCTCCGAATCCGCCATAGCCGGGATAGAAACCGAGCCCGTATCCACCATAGGGATAGTAACCACCGAACCCGCCGTAACCGCCAAATCCGCCGGCAAAACCTCCATAGCCACCATAACCTCCGTATCCTCCGTAACCACCGCCATAGCCACCATAACCTCCGTATCCTCCGTATCCTCCGTAACCACCGCCATAGCCACCAGAATTTCCGTAGCCGCCAAAGCCGCCGAACGCGACCGGCTGAGCGTAATACGGATAGCCGTAGGTGCTGGTGTATGGATAGTCGAGGTAGCCATAATACGATCCGAGGTTGCCGTAGTTGGCGTATCCGTAGTATCGCCCGGTGCTATCGTAGTAACAGCCGGGATAGCCGTCGTAAGCCGAGTTCGGCCGCCCGAAGGCGCCGTAAAGCTGACCATACTGCTCGGGGGCGACCTGCGACAACGGAGTATAGGTGACATTACCGGACTGGCCGGCGGCGGTCACCTGGGCCGGGGCGAAGAGGGTCCCACGATCTTCGAGCGTCCGGTCCCAGTAACCTTCCTGGAAGGTCCAGCCCTCGGGTTGACGGACCCACTGTGCGGGGACCCATGACCAACCGGCCTGCGACTTGGCCCAGTAGCCCTTCTTCCAGGTGACTCCTTCGCCATCGGGGGCATAATGGCCCGGGACGTAGAAATAATCATTGCCGGGAGAGGCAGCCATCTCGTCGTCGGGTCGGTCGGTCGGCGGGCCGTTCTTCCGCCAGTCGATCCGGTCGGTCTGCCGGTCGCTCCAGAAGCCGGGCACGCGGTACCAACCCTTGTCGTCGCGCTTCCAGTAGCCGTTGACCCAGAAGCGGCCGGGTGGGGGATTCCGCCATGTCCCGGTCGTCCAGACGTAGTCGCGGGTGCCGGGATTCCACTCCCAGTAGCCGGGGATCCAGATCGCCTTGTCGCTGGGCGGGTCGACGCCGGGCCGCTCGGTGATCGGGCTGGGCGGGGCCTTGTCGACGTAGGTCGGCTCGCGGTCCTTGGCCGGCGAGAGGAACGCCTCGTGGAGCGGCCCCTCGGAGGCGGGCCGAATCGGGCGGTCGTCCTGCTGCGGGGGCAGGGCCGCGAACTGGGGGATCGAGCTATCGGCCTCGGTCGCCGGGATGGCCGGGATCTGGACGTCGGTCGTGGCGACCGGGTCCGCCGCGGCCGGCGCCGTCAAGGCCGGAGGTTCGAGGGCGGGGGGACTTTGCGCCATCGCCCAGGTCGGCGACAGGACGCCGCAGACGACGGCCAACCCGAGACCTCGACGGGAGTTGCGTGGGCGATTCATGAGAGTCACTCCGCGGAGCGGGAGCCGCACTTCGAGAGGGTCGATCACTTCACCTTATACGAATGGTGTACCACGAAAGACCACGACCGTCCGATTTTCGTGAGGGCGTCTCACACCAAGGAGATCAGAGGATGCGGCCCGGACGACCCGATCGCGGACCATCCCAGGAATCTGGTGTCGGAGTCCGTTGCCGCCAGCTTGCTCCCGGGCGTCCGCCCGGAAGTGAGCGCCCTGGCCTCGATAAATTCGCTGGAGTTTGCACTGCTTGCAATGCATGCAATCACTTGCCTTGTTGGCTCCTCACGGCGCGGCTATGATGAAGATACCGCAGTAGGTTGGCGGGGAGCACGCGATTCGACCCTTCGAGGGGCCTGATGAAAGCCGAACTGATCCCGGTCGACGGCGGGAATCCGATCCCGATCACGAGGGACGTGACGGTCCTGGGCCGTCGCGAATACTGCGACATTCAGATTGAAGACGCGAGCTTGTCGAAGCGGCATTGCGTGCTGGTGAAGACCGACGGACTGCTGGTGATCCGCGACCTGGTGACGACCAACGGGACCAAGGTGAAGGGCCAGAAGATTCGCTGGGCGGCCCTCCTGCCGGAGGATCGGATCGCCTTCGGCCGCGTCAAGTTCCAGGTCTATCTCGGCCCCGATGACGCCCCGTCCCCGTCCGAGCTGGCGGCCCGAGGGATCGCCGCGGCCCCGAAGCCGGCCAGCGGGACGGTCTCGAGGCCGAAGGAGACGGCGTCCCGGAAGCCGAAGGCGGAGGTCGACCTCCCGCCCCTGAATCTCGAAGATTCGAGCTGGCTCGACTCGGCGAGGGCGGGGATCGATGTCGACGACGATGACGAGATCATCGACCTCGATTGAGCCGATCTCGGCGAGACCGCCGATCTCCCGACCCTCGCCGAGCCACGAACGCGAGCCGGGCGTCCGGCCCCGGGCGTGAGCCGAGGGACGGACGCCCGGCGTAGGGGCGTGCTCGAGGGGTCGGTTGGGGCGGCGGGGGCCGAGGCCCCGGCTCCGTCCCGGCGCGGCTCAGGTCCCTTCGGTCCGGGTGCGACGGATGTCGCGCCGGAGCGGGGGGGTGAGGTTGTCGACCTGGCGGGCGTCCTGGGGCTCCAGTCGGCTCGCCTGGCGGTTCTCGCGCTGGATGGCCTCGTACACCTCCTGGCGGTGCACGGAGATCTCGATCGGGGCGGCGATCCCCAGTCGGACCTTATCGCCCCGGATATCCACCACGGTGATGACGATGTCATCGCCGATGATGATGCTTTCGTCGCGGTGTCGGGACAAGACCAACATCTTCGGGCTCCTTCCTCCTGCCAACGAGACCCGTGACCGTCCGTGGTCACTTTGCCCGGGCGCTCGGTTACTACGTCGGGGCTGGGGATGGTTTGTCGCCGGCGTCGACCGCCGGACCGGTCACGCCGTCGCGCGGAGCGTCGAGGGTCCGGGCAGCAGGGTGGGGCTTGAGGCCTGACCGTGCCCGGTCAGCGGGTACCGCACCGCGTATCGGCTGGAGGTCAGCACGAGCTGCCGGCCGAGCCGGCGGGCCGTGTTGAACACCAGCGGACCCTGGAGGTTGACGGTCAGACCGCCCCCCTCGCCGCGGTTGAGGATCACGTAGGTGAGCGCCGAACGCTCCTCGTCCAGCTCCAGCGCCGTCCGGTCGCCCGGGCGGAGTTCGATCCGGTAATCGCCGATCGCCAAGGGGGGGGCGATCAGCCCGAAGGCCAGCTCCGCCGCGGTCGCGGATTGCAACCAGAGCAGGCCGGCGGTGACCGGGTCTTGGAGGAGGACGAACTGCGTGAAGGCACGGAACCCGACCAGGCCGTCCGGGATCCGATACAGATCGGACTCCTGGACCTGGATCGAGCCGAAGCGGGTCGTGACGATGTTCACTTCCTGGTTCCCTCCTTTGACGTCGGCCCGGGCGGGGCGGCGGCCGGCCCGAGGCCGACCTCGCCCATCCTGGCCGTTCCGATCCCTCGGGTCTCGGACCCTCGGGGCGACTCCATCCGGGCGGCGCGACCGAACGTGGTCGCGACGCATCCCGCAGGCACGATCCCCTCCCCGAAACCCGGTTCCTGCCGGGCCGCGGAGGCGAGTTCGACCGAACGTTATATCGTCGGAGCCCCCCGCCCGGAGCACACCCCGGCGCGGGAAATCGCGTAGCGACGCCCTGTTGGATCGCCTGTCCCGGTCGGTCCGGTCGTGCCGCCGCCGCGGCCGTCTCAGGGCCCGACGACGACCGTCGGCGGCTCGGCGAAGTCGCGCCAGATCCGCTCGTCCAGGGCCGGGTCGGGATGCCCGTCGTGGATCATGATCCGGTACCGGAACACGGTGGCGGAGTCGGCCGGGAGTGACAACTTGTCGTCGTGGGCCGGCACGTAGGTGAAGAAGGGCAGCGTCGTCGGGTGAATTCGGGCCACGGTTGGCGAGTGGGGGTTGGCCGGATGGTCGGCGATCATCGCCCCGGCATACGTCTCGGAGCCGTCGGCGACCGGCCCGGTCAGGTCGACCCATCGCGTGGGCTTCTGGTCGCCGTCGCGGCGGTGGCGGCCTTCGCTGGTGAGGACGTCGAGCGTGCCCTTCACGAACGGCTCGGGGCCGCGGTAGGCCATCCCGCCGTAGCGATACGGGAGGAGTTCGAGCGGGCGGTCGACGGCCTCTTGCGTCGAGGTGAGGTCGAACAGCCAGCGGGCCGGGCCGGCGATGGCGTAGGCCTCCACGTCCCAACGCTCGCGGAGGACCACGCGGTCGGTCCCCTTGTCCCGGTCGCGGGCGTCCCAGCGATGCCGGGCCGAGAACCGCGCCGAGACCGGGCCGACGACCGGCCGGTCGAAGCCCTCGGCGTGGACCTTCCCCGAGCCGGCCTGGATGTTCCAGAAGTCGGGCGTCAGGTCGCCGGACCGGGTATGGACGTAGGCCAGGAAGAAGCCGCGGTGATGCGGGTGGTAGGGCGAGAAGTCTCCCGTGATCAGGGCCCCCGAGGGGGTATACGCCGGGTGAATGTAGGCGTCGCGGTCCTGGATCGCCTGGTAGTTGGGGCTCGACACCGGCGCGGCGTTGTAGCGGAAGACCGGGCGGTCGCCGTACCTCAACTCGAGCGCGGAGGGCGAACGCTCGGCGAGCGTCCAGGTCCGCTGGCCGGTGTCGACGGCGACGGCGTCGACTCCGATCTGGAACCGGGCCTCGCCCTCGGCGGGGACCTCGCCCGGCAAGACCCAGGTCGCCCGGACCTGCGGCCCGTCGCCGATCTTCTCGACCTGCGCGATCGATCGGCCGCCGGGCGGGGCCGAGGGCCGGCCTTCACCGTCGACCGCGATCACTTCGAGCGCCACCGGCCCGGCTTCCAGGGCCTTGCGGACGGCCTCGGCCAGCCGGCCTCCGGGGAACTCGAACCGGAGCGGCGTCTCCCGGCGAGGGTGCCGGCCCGCCCGGACCGTGAGGCCCAAGGGCCCGCTCGGTCCCTCCGCGACGGCCGGGACGACGGCCAAGGCCAAGGCCAGCAGGGCGGCGGCGATGCTCGGAATCCGGGTGCGGGTCATGGGTGCGAGTCCTGTCGACGCGGCTCGGAAAGTCGCCGGGATCAGGAGCGGTAGTTCTCTTCGAGCCCCCAGAGCCGCTGGAGCTGGCGGTCGCGCTTGCCCTGCTCGTAGCGGTAGATCCCGATCTCCTCGACGCTCTCGCTGGGGAGCGGGACGTAGGCCTCGCGACGCTGCTCGGACTCGCGAAAGACGAAGCCAAGGTGGTCGGAGCAGGCGTGGCCGTAAGTCTTCAGCTCGGTGAAGGCCCCGTCGCTCCAGGGTGCGGCGATCTTGTAGGAGGCGGGCTCGCCGCAACCGGGCACGTTGCACCGGACAACCATCGTGGGCATCGCGGGGACCCTCAACTCCGTCGACTCGTCGCGGCTCACATCCCCACGATGCCAGAACAGGGCGGCCCGGGCCAGCCTCCATCGGTCGCGGGGACCTTGGTTCAGAACGGGGGACCGCTACTCATCCCCGGGGGACGATTTTGTTCGGGTTGTATGGCGATGGGGCATTTACCTTCGGGTCGGGCTTGAGCACCTTGAGGCGATTTTTCGCGATCCCCGCCTGCATCGTCTGCGGGAAATATTCGATCACGGCCTCATACGCGGAGATCGCGGCCTCCTTCAGGTCGCCGGCTTCGAGGCTCCTCGCCGTCTCCAACTTGCCGGCGGGCGAGTCGGGGCCGGGGAGCTTGGGTGGCACCTTCGCGATCGGCTTGGGGACCGCCGCGAGATTCGCCTTGGGAGGTGGCGGGATGGCACCCGGATTCGCCTTGGCGGACGGCTGGCCCGCCGGCTCTGCCTGCATCCGGACGATCGTGTCGCGATGGCTCAACCTCTCGTTGACCCTCAGCTCGACATAGGCCTCGCCGAACGCGAGGAATGATCGGGGCTTCGAGCCGCGGAGATAGGAGTCGGAGGCCCAGGTCAGCGACGATTCGAGGAGGGTGGCACACGAGAATGGGAGGCCCGCATCGCGGACCTTCGTCACGAACTGGATCGCCATGACGGCAATCGTCCGGTCGTCTTCGAAGTAGATCGTGTCGACCTTGTGGAGGCGTTGGCGGAACGGGATCACGCGCGGGCTGGTGTCTTTGAGGATCAGGTTGGAATCGACCGAGGCGAGCCATGTGCCCGGCTCCGTCTTCCTCAGGAATTCCGCCACGAACGGTTCTCCGCCGCGGTCGACGGCGGAAGCCTTGGCGAGGGACACGGAGGCGAGGCGGGTCGCCGCCTCATGGCGCCGGCTTGCATCCGCCATCCTTGCGGGATTCCGGGCCGAGGCGGAAGCCACGGCCTTGGCCAGGTCGGCCGCGGGGACGCAGAAGCCCAGCCCCTCTTCCTTGACGGCCCTCGCCGTGACGACGCCGACCACCCGGCCCGTCGTGTCGATGACGGGGCCGCCCGAGTTGCCCCCGTTGACCGAGCCCGAGAGCTGATAGTAGTCCGTGTCGTCGATCCGAACTCGCGAGCCCAAGATCCCCCGGGCAACGACGTTCTCGAGGATCATCGCCCCGCCCAGGCCGAGGCTCCCGATGAAGACCACATCCTGGCCGTGACGCAAAACGTGGTCCCCGACCACGGTCAGCGGGGCGAGGTGGCTGTCGACCGCCAGGATCGCCAGATCCCGCTCGTCATCGAAGTGGATCACGATGGCTTTGACGGGGCCTCGCGCCTCGGGTGGGGCCGAGGGGAACGAGACCCGGATCGAGGCGGCCGGGATGCGCCGGATGACGTGCGCGTTGGTCGCCAGGAGGCCGGGACCGACCAGGAATCCGGAGCCGGTCGAGTTGACGCCCTGGACGACCCCGACCGAGGCCTCGCCCGATGCAACGATCTCCTCGGCGGTCAGCAGCTTGGGCTTCGTCGATGCGAGCGGGTCCGGGGATGACGCGGCGGGCTTGTGAGAAACAGACGGCGGCCCAACCGTCGTCGTCGACAGCGCTCCTTCGGTGGAGGCCTTGGCTAATCGCGTCGAGGGCTTGGCGTCCGGCTTCGAGGCCACTCTGACGAGGGGCTTCTTCTGCTGGCCGACGAGGTTCCGCGCGAGAAAACCCGCGCCGATCGCGGCGGCGAGGCCGACCACAATCAGCCCGCTACTTGCCAGGACTGCCCTGCCACGATGGAAACCGCCGTTGCCGCCCGGTGCGGGTATGGGATGACTGGCCAGGTCGGGAAATCCCTCGGCAACGGCGGGAAAGGGGACGCGAGGTCGATCAAGCTCCCCCGAGATTCCATAAGAATCCGAGCCGGCCGCCATCGCCGGGGTGACGCGGAGCGTCTGATGCCGACGGACGAAATTTGCATGCATGTAGTGGAGGGCGACGGCCGCCCCGAGGTTCTCGATCTTCTTGCTGAATGCGTTGGTCAGGCGG